>Ga0210401_10000399_pt1 | contig 53807 bp, 51 predicted proteins | sample IncBWH32MmetaG_FD_150866 | JGI IMG/M metagenome (GOLD analysis project Ga0210401, IMG submission 150866) | Forest soil microbial communities from Barre Woods Harvard Forest LTER site, Petersham, Massachusetts, United States - Inc-BW-H-32-M | ecosystem: Environmental > Terrestrial > Soil >...
GGCGTCGGTCGCGTGCAGCAGGTAGACGTTCAACGGGATCATGCGCCGTTCGATGTACACGTGCTTGATCAACACGGTCTGATCGTCGATTTCCGCCACGCTCGGGCAGTACGTCAACAGCTCCCGGATCAGCTCGGGCGAGAAGCGCTTGCGCGGAAGCGCAACCAGGGAGTACTCCCATGTGTCCGACATCCGCCCGACCCGGTCGTGGATCTTGACCAGCCGGTACTTGGACATCACCTGCTCGCGGTCGGTCTCCTTCGGCTGCGCGATCAGATCCCGGATCACCTTGAAGACGTACGGGTACGACGGCAGCGTGAACACCGTCATCACCAGTCCCCGGATGCCGGGCGCGATCTGGAACGAATCGCTGGAATGCCTCAGGTGATGCAGGAAGTCCCGATAAAACAGCGTCTTGCCCTGCTTCTGCAGGCCCACCATCGTGTACAGCTCGCTCGCCGGCTTGTGGGGAAGAATCGAGCGCAGAAATTCGACGTAGGCCGAGGGCGCTTCCATGTCGACCAGGAAATAGGCGCGGGTGAAGGAAAACAGCGTCGCCACCGTATCGGCCGACAGCAACAGCGTGTCGATGTAGATCTGGCCGCGCGCGTTGTGCAGCAACGGCACCGCGATCGGCATGATGCGGGTGCCGTTCAGGAAGCGTCCGATCAGGTAAGCGCCCTTGTTGCGGTAGAACAGATTGGTCAGGATCTGGATCTGGCAGTCCTGCTCGATATGAAACGGCCGGCCCAACGCGGTGGCCGCGCCCGTTGCGGCGCGGTGGGCCTCGCAGATCGCGTGCATCACCAGCCGGATGTCGCGCTCGATGTCCACGAAAGGCGAGGCCAGCCCGGCGTCGATCACGATCTGCCGCAGCGTGTTGCGCAGTCCCGCGGTGGCCGGATAGTAACTGCGGTAGGAGGGCGGGTCCGAGTCCATGTAGTCGGTGGCCACTCCGGGGCGCACGAAAATGAATGCATTGTTGAAATACAGGCGATTGAGCAGCTTGGTGCACACGGAGTTGAAAAAGGTCTCGGCGCATTCGGGCTGGCGGTGCCGGGCCAGGGCCGCCACGTACTGCTGCTTGACCGCCTGCCACAGCGCGTCGCGCTCCTGTGCCGACAGCGAGTCCAGGTCGAAGTCGCGCTGGATGCGCGCCACCGCGTCGAGTACCCGGTGGTCGTAGAAGTCGATCCGCTCGCGCGCGGACTCCCGCATGCCGTGCCAGTCGCCCCGTTCGAAGCGGGCTTTGGCCTGCTGCGCCACGTAGCGGAAGCGCCGGTAGTGCAGGTCGAAGCCTTCCAGGATCGCATGGGCGATCGCTGCCGGCTGCGGCATCGAGCGGTCGAACCGCGCCGGCTCGGTGGCGGGCTCGTCGGTCGCCTCGGCGACCGGATCGCCGCCCGGCAGCCTCTCGCGCAGCATCAGGCCGAGGTCTCCACGAAGTACTCGCGCCCGATCAGCATCCGTCGGATTTCCGAGGTGCCGGCACCGATCTCGTACAGCTTGGCGTCGCGCCACAGGCGCCCGGCCGGATACTCGTTGACGTAGCCGTTGCCGCCCAGAATCTGGATCGCTTCGCCCGCCATCCACGTGGCCCGTTCGGCCGCGAACAGGATCGCGCCGGCGCAGTCCTTGCGGACGCCGCGAACATGATCGCTTCCGAGCCGGTCCAGGTTGCGGCCGACCGCGTACACGTAAGCGCGGCAGGCCGACAGTGTGGTGAGCATGTCCGCGACCTTGCCCTGGATCAGCTGGAACTCGCCGATCGGCCGGCCGAACTGGCGCCGTTCGTGGATGTACGGCGTCACCACGTCCAGGCACGCCTGCATGATGCCCAGCGGGCCAGCGGCCAGCACCGCGCGCTCGTAATCCAGACCGCTCATCAGCACGCGCACGCCCCCGTTGACCTCGCCCAGCACGTTTTCCGCGGGAACCTCGCAGTCGCGAAAAACCAGCTCGCCGGTGTGCGAGCCGCGCATACCCAGCTTATCCAGCTTGCGCCCTGCCGAGAATCCGCGCAGGCCCTTTTCGACAATGAACGCCGTGATTCCGCCGGCACCCTGCCCGGGTTCGGTTTTCGCGTACACGACCAGCGTGTCGGCGTCCGGCCCGTTGGTGATCCACATCTTCGATCCGTTCAGCACGTAGCAGCCGCCCTTCCTGTCGGCCCGAAGGCGCATCGACACGACGTCGGATCCGGCCTCCGATTCGCTCATTGCGAGCGCGCCGATGTGCTCGCCGCGCACGAGCTTGGGCAGGTAGCGCAGTTTCTGCTCCGCACTGCCGTTACGCCGGATCTGGTTCACGCACAGGTTCGAGTGGGCACCGTACGACAGCCCGATCGAGGCCGAGGCCCGGCTGAGCTCCTCCATGGCGATCATGTGGGCGAGGTAGCCCATGCCGGTGCCCCCGAACTCCTCCTCGACCGTGATGCCCAGCACGCCCAGCTCGCCCAGGCGCGGCCACAGCGCCATCGGGAAACAGTCCGTGCGGTCGGCCTCGGCCGCCAGCGGGGCGATCTCGCGCTGCGCGAACGTGCGCACCACCTCCCGCAGCGTCTCGATGTCCTCGCCCAGATCGAAATCCAGCTCCGGCATATCGTCCCCCGGCCAATGCGAGTACGAAGTCAGTCGCCCTGATACTAACGCGCCATCGCGGCCGACGGAAACGCGCGGTCTACAATCGGCGGCACCTGCATCCGTCGGGGCGGTCCGCCCGCGCGGGCCGAGCCTCCGATCGAGCCCGGTCCGAACGCCGGCCCGCCCTCCCCAGGGACTGCACCGTGTCCGACCCCTCCCGCCTGAGCGACGAAACCCGGCTGACCACGCTCGGCCGCGACGGCGAGCAAGGTGGCTTCGTCAACCCGCCGCTGGTGCGCGGTTCCACCGTGCTGCACGCGAGCGTGGACGAAATGCGCGAGCGCGTACGGCGCCGCGCCGGCGGCGACGACTCGATGCCCGTCGCCTACGGCATTTACGGCACGCCGACGCACCACGCGTTCTGCGAGGCGCTCACCGCGCTCGAAGGCGGCTACCGCAGCTGGGCGCTGCCGTCCGGACTGGCCGCGTGCACGATCGCGCTGCTGGCGTACGTGCGGCACGGCGATCACGTGCTGGTGCCCGACTCGGTCTATTCGCCAACGCGGCGCTTCTGCCGGGACACGCTGGCGCGCTACGGCATCGAGGCGACCTTCTATGCGCCGCGCATCGGAGCGGAAATCGAGCAGCAGTTCCGGCGCAACACGCGGCTGCTGTTCATGGAGTCGCCCGGGTCGCTGACGTTCGAAGTGCAGGATGTCCCGCTGCTGGCCGCCGTCGCGCGCCGGCACAGCGCGGTCAGCGTGATCGACAACACCTGGGCCACGCCGCTTTACCTGCAGCCCCTGGCGCTGGGTGTGGACGTGTCGGTGCACGCCGCCACCAAATACATCGGCGGGCATTCGGATTTGCTGCTGGGCACCGTGACCGCAAACGAGGCGGCGTGGCCGGCGCTGCGCGACGCAATCCACCAGTACGGGCTGACCACCAGCCCGGACGATTGCTGGCTCGCGTTGCGGGGATTGCGTTCAATGGCGGCCCGGCTGGCGCGCCACCGGGCGAGTGCCGAGCGCCTGATCGGCTGGCTGCGCGATCAGCCCGAGGTCGCCCAGGTGCTGTATCCGGCGCTGCCCGAGGACCCGGGCCACGCGCTTTGGCGCCGCGATTTCCGCGGCGCGAGCGGCCTGTTCGGCGTGGTGCTGGCCCAGAGCGTGAGCGAGCGCGCCCTGCACGCGATGGTCGACGCGTTGCGATTGTTCGGGCGCGGTTACTCGTGGGGCGGGTTCGAAAGCCTGCTGATCGCGGTCCGACCCGAGCGAACCGTCCGGCCGCAGGCGCCGTGCGGCCCGATGTTCCGGATCAGCGCGGGGTTGGAGGACGCCGAAGATCTGATCGCCGATCTGAGCGCGGGCTTCGAGCGGATGCGCGCCAGCTGACGACGGGTTTGGTGCAACCGGGGAGATGAAGATGAGTGCAATGGTTGAAAGCCTGAAGCGATGTGCGATTGCGGTGCTGGTGCTGCACGGACTGGCGCTGTCGTCGGCGCCTGCAGCGGCCGCCTCCAAGGAGGAGATCGACGCCCACGTGCACGAAGCGATCGAGGATTTGTACAGGACCAGCCGCGCCGCCAGGGACCTCACCGGCAAGTCGGTCGGCATGCTGGTGTTCCCGACCGTGGTCAAGGCCGGCTTCGTGTTCGGCGCCGAGTACGGCGAGGCGGCACTGCTGGTCGGAGGCAAGACCGCTGCCTACTACAACATTATTTCCGCCTCGTGGGGCCTGCAGGCCGGGGTGCAGGAGAAAAGCTTCGTGATGATGTTCATGACGGAAGACGCGCTGAAGAAGTTCCGCGAAAGCAAGGGCTGGAAGGCCGGGGTCGACGGCTCGATCGCGCTCGCCACGCTGGGCGCCGGCGACGAGATCGATACGGAAACGCTGAAGAAGCCGATCATCGGATTTGTATTCAACAACAAGGGACTGATGGCCAACTTGACGCTGGAGGGCTCGAAGATCACGAAGATCGAGAAATAGCGCGCGGCGGCACGGCCCACCAGGTCACGGCCACCGCAGCGGCAAACAGCGCGTAGGCGAGCGCAAACACCCAGGCCGGCAAGTCGTAATACAGCGCGCGTTCGACCCACTGCTGGATCAGGCCTGGAGGAGGCCGCCGGTGCCGCAATACGGCCTCCCACACCGTCAGGGGGCAGGCGACGCCGGCCAGCGACTCCAGCGCGACAAAACCGATCGCGCCCAGGTGCAGCGCGCGCAACCACCGGATCCGGATCCAGCGCCACTTGAGTGCCGCGCCGACCCAGATCAGCGGCAGCCCGCCCGTGATGAAGATCACGATCGCGCAATGAACGGCGAGCACCCCGTCGGCAAGCATCTGGGTTCGGCGCACCTGCGAGTCGGCGGGCCCCGCTCTTGAGCGGGGCCGGCGCCGATCATCGCACGGCCCCTCTGAAGCACTGAGACGCGATCGGCCGGGTTGGACCGGCCGCATCTGCCACGCCGGTAACGATTCCTACCGTTGGGTAACCGATTCCTACTTGAGCGGTAAGCGACTCTGATTTACTCGTTGCTTGACGCCACATAAGATCCCACTCGCTCATGTATGGGATGTCTATAGGGAACTACACATAACATATTTTGTGTAACTGACTCTGATAGGCCTCCGAGCGGTAGTTCGTGGACGTCCCACTAAACCCAAATTGATCGGAGGAGATGACCTATGAGCGCTACTTGTAAAGTAAGCAAGCGGTATACCCCACCTGCAATGCGCCACGGCTCGAAATTGTCATTCCGGCTCCTCCCCCGCCTGCTGATCGTGCTGTGCGCAACGATCGGTTTTGCCGAATCTGCGCGGGCGGTGCCAAGTTATGCGCGCCAGACGGGCTACCCCTGCGTCAAGTGCCATGTCGGCGCGTTCGGTCCGCAGCTGACCCCGTACGGGATCAAATTCAAGATCTCCGCCTATACGGAGAGCGACCACAAGGGATTAAAGATTCCGGTCGCGGCCATGGTGATGACGGGTTTCAGCCATACGCTGACCGATCAGGCGTCGCCCCCGACTCCGCATACCAACGTCAACAACAACTTCGAGCTGGACCAGGTTTCCGGATTCCTGGCCGGGAGAGTCACCGACGACTTGGGAGTTTTTTCTCAGGTGACCTACGACGGCGTTGGAAAGGGGACGGCGATCGACAACGTCGATATCCGACTCGCCCACGACTTCGTGATCGCCAAGACGGACGCGATTCTCGGTCTGTCGCTGAACAACAATCCCGGCGTTCAGGACCCCGGCAATACGCAGCCTGCATGGTACTTCCCATACATCTCCACCGCGCTCGTCTCGGGCACCGGCGATTTCGGCACATTGCTCAACGGCGGCCTGTCCCAGCACGTCACCGGGCTATCGGCCTACGCGTTCATCGACGACTCGATCTACGCCGAGGTCGGAACCTACCGCGCCTTGTCGCCAGCGATGCAAACCAAGTTCGGCCTCGGCGGCAGCGACGTCGGCCGCATCGATGCGGGCTCTTTGTACTGGCGGCTGAACTACATCAAGGACATGAATACGCAGGCATTCTCCGCCGGACTGGTCGGACTCAACGCCAGTATCCAACCGGAGCGCATCGACGGCGGCCCGGTCAACCGCTTCCGCGATGTCGGCGTGGACGCCTGGTACGAGTATCTGGGTAACGGGCGTCATAACTTCGCGGCGTACGCCAGCTTCATCCGCGAGGATCAGACCCGCGGCGATCTTCTCGCCAACCTGGCAGCCGACAACCTGCACGGGCGCCTGTACGAGCTCCGCTTGAACACCTCCTATTACTACCAGCATACGTACGGAGCGACGATCGGACGCTTTTCAACGCGGGGTACGCCGGATGCGACGCTGTACGGGACGACCGGCCGCCCCGACACTTCGGGAACCGTCCTGCAGATCGACTGGACCCCCTGGGGCAAGGAAAACTCGTGGGCCCGCCCGTACGCCAACGCCCGGCTCGGGTTGCAGTACACGATCTACGACAAGTTCGACGGCGCGAGCAGCAACTACGACGGGACCGGCCGCAATGCGAGCGACAACAACACGCTGTACCTGTTCCTTTGGGTCGCCATATAGCAAAGGCTAGCGGGCGGCACGGGGCTTGCGCGCCCGCTTTTGCATGATCCGGTCGAACACCCTGTTCGGAACGATGCGCAGCACGCGCGCGAGCCAGGCCATCTGCCACGGAATCACCCGGTAGCTGGTGCCGGCCAGGATCGCCTGCGCCGCCTGGCGTGCAAACCGGTCCACGTCCATCAGGAACGGCATCGGATAGGGATTGGCCTTGGTCATCGCCGTGTCGATGAATCCGGGCGCGATCGTCACCACCCGCACGCCGCTGCCGCGCAGCTCCACCCGCAGGCTCTCGCAGTAGGTGATCAGCGCGGCTTTCGAGGCGCAATAGGCGCCGGCCCCCGGCACACCGCGCACGCCGGCCACGCTGGCGATCGCTGCCAGCGTGCCATGTCCGCGCCGCCGCATCGGCGTCACGAACGGATGAAACGTGCTGACGACCGCCAGGAAATTGGTCGTCAACACCTGGTCGAACACCGGCAGGTCCTCGGCGCACCCGGTCAGCGTTCCCGTCGAGATGCCCGCGTTGGCAATCACCACGTCGGCGCCTCCCGCGACCTGGTCGAATTGGCGCGCCGCTTCGATCAGGCCGGCCCGATCGGCGACGTCCACCACGTAGCGCTGGTGATGGCCGGGCAATTGCGTGATCAGCGCCTCGAGCACATCGGCGCGCCGCGCCAGCAACCCCAGCGTTGCGCCGCGCGCTGCGAATTCGCGTGCCAGCGCCGCGCCGATGCCGCTGGAGGCCCCGGTGATGAAGACGTTCACGCGGGTTCGCCTCGGGCCTTTGGGAATTTGCGGCCTGGACGCCAGGGTTGCGCGGATCGTTTCTGTCCGCTTTACTTCTTGCTGCGCTCGCGGCGGGCGCGCCCGATCAGGTAATCCATCACGAGCAAGCACCCGGTGCGCGTGTGGCTGCGGACCATCGAGGGCGCGGTCAGGTACTTGCCATCGCACGCGAGCGTGGGGGTGCCGTCGATCTTGTAGGAGGGCCAGATCTGCAGCGCACGGTTGGCCTTGCTGACCACCGCGAACGAGTTGTACGTCGCCAGCCACTGGCCGCGATCGATGCCATTGGCGGCCATGAAGTCGGCGATGTCGTTCTCATCGAGCAAGGTGCGATGCCCGTTGTGAATCACGTCGAACACCTTGTCGTGCATGTCCTCCAGGCGGTTCAGTGCCTCCAGCGCGTAGTAGATCTTTGAATGCGGCTGGCGTGAGGGGTCGAAGGCGACCGGCACGCGCAGGTAGGCCACGTCGGGCGCCAGGTGCTTGCGCCAGCCGGCCAGATCGGGCGTGAAGGCGTAGCAGTGCGGACAGCTGTACTGGAAGAACTCGAGCACCTCGATCTTGTCGCCGGTTTCGACCGGCTGGGGGTTTTGCAGCACCTGGTAATCGACGCCGGCTTCCGGCGGAGTGCCCTGTGCACGGGCCACCAGCGGCGCCAGGGGCGCGCAACACAGACCGATCAGAAGGCTACGACGCGGGTTTCGAAAGGGCATGGGGTCCTCGGCTGAATTCGATGCTGATTTGACCTGGTTAACGCGCGCCGGTTTCAACCGGCGCACACGCATGGTTTCACTGGGTGTGCACGACTTGCGCCTCGATTCCGTTTTCCGACAGCGTCCGGCGGATTCCGGACAGGTCGTCCAGCTCCCGGTAGGGGCCTATCCTGACGCGATAAAGAACGGTCGCGCTGTCGGTCGTGACCTGGGAGACGCGCGCATCCAGGCCCAGCAGCGCCAGTCGCGCGCGCATCGCGTCGGCATCCTGCTCCGACTTGAAAGCGCCGGTCTGCAACATCAGGCGCCCGCCGTTGTCGACCAGCGCAGCCGGCGCCGCTGCTGAACCCGGGGCGGGAGTCGACTTGTCCTCGATCGGGGCGGCGGTGGCATCGTGGGATCGGTCGGGGGCCGCTGCAGGCAGCGCGGCCCGATTCGAGTACAGCGGCCGATTCGGATCCTGAAGCTGCCCGCCGGCGGTCGGGTTCACGTTCTCCGTGGGCCGTTGCACCTTGTTGACGAACGGCACCGGCGAGTGCGTGATGTACAGCGCTGCGGCGGTGGACAGTGCGAGCCCGATCACCAGTCCGAACACGAATCCGACGATGGCACGATCAGACCAGCTGGGCAGCTGCATCTTGCTACATCCGTTCGGGGGCGGACACGCCGATCAGGCCGAGCCCGTTTCTCAGGACCTGGCGCACTGCCAGCAGCAGCGCGAGCCGGGCCCCGCGCAGGCCCGGCTCTTCCACCAGGATGCGCTCGGCATTGTAAAACCCGTGCAGCTGGGCCGCGAGTTCTTTCAAATAGAAGGCGACCTGGTGCGGCGCCAGCGCCTCGGCCGCCTCCTGCACGACGTCTGGAAAGTCGCTGATCCAGGCCAGCAGCGCCATTTCGCGCGGAGACACGAGCGCAGCGAGGTCCACCTGCAATGCGGCCTGTTCATCCAGCGCCGCGTCCCGCTCGGCCGCCTGGGCCAGCACGGAGCAGATCCGTGCGTGAGCATACTGGACGTAGTACACCGGATTGTCTTCGCTGTGCGACAGCGCCAGGTCCACGTCGAACGCGAACTCGGTCTCGCCCTTGCGCGACACCAGGAAAAACCGCGTGGCGTCGCGACCGACCCAGTCGATCAGCTCGCGCAGCGCAACGAAGTTGCCGGCCCGTTTCGACATCTTCACTTCCTGCCCGCCGCGCATCACCCGCACCATCTTGTGCAGCAGGTATTCCGGGTAGCCCGGCAGCACGGCCAGACCCATGGCGCCCGCGACCACCTGCAGGCCGGCGCGCACCCGCACCACGGCGCTCTGGTGATCGTAGCCCTGCACGTTGATCGCGCGCTCAAAGCCCCGCTGAAGCTTGGTCACGTGGTAGGCCACATCGGGCACGAAATAGGTGTAGGTGCCATCGGCTTTGCGCATGACCCGGTCCTTGTCGTCACCGCTGCCCTCGACCGCCGTGGTGCGCAGCCACAGCGCCCCTTCGGATTCGTAGGTCAGCCCGGCCTCGGTCATCGCCCGTACGACCGCCTCGACCCGTCCGTCGGTGTACAGCGACGATTCCAGGTAGAAATGATCGAACCGGATGCCCAGTGCCTCCAGGTCCAGGTCCTGCTCGTTGCGAAGGTAGGCGACCGCGAAGCGGCGGATCGCCTCCAGGTCGCCCGGGTCGCCGCTCGCTTTGACCGCGATGCCGTCGCGCGCTTGCACAGTGGCGCCAGCCAGATAGGCGCGCGCGATCTCGACGATGTACTCGCCCAGGTAGCCGACCAGGTCCGGGTCGATCGGCTCGCCGCGCAGCTCCCGCACGCGCGCCTGCACCGAGGTCGCCAGCCGGTCGATCTGGGCGCCGGCGTCGTTGTAGTAGAACTCGCGCGCAACCTGCCAACCGCGAGCCGCCAGCAGATTAGCCAGCGCATCACCCAGCGCGGCCTGGCGCGCATGGCCCACGTGCAGTGGCCCGGTCGGGTTGGCGGAAACGAATTCGACCACGACGCGCCGCCCGCGGCCTTCGGATCCGTCACCGAAGCGGCCGCGCTGCGCCAGCACGGCCCGTGCCACGGCCTGCTTGGCCGCGGCGTTCAGCCGCAGGTTGATGAAGCCGGGCCCGGCCACCTCGACCGCTTCCAGCAGGTCGCCGAACCGGGGCAATTGGCGCAGGCGGGCGGCGATCTGTTCGGCGACCTGGCGCGGCGGCTGGCGCAGCTCGCGCGCCAGCGAGAGCGCGACCGGGCTCGACAGGTCGCCGTGCTCGGGGAGCTTGGGACGCTGCAGTTCGACGTGGGGAGGCGCAGCGGGTAATGTGCCCAGCGCCTGGCGCACCAGTTCCGCGATCGCCTGCCGCTGATCAGCGAGCATGTCTGGAGTGTGAGCGGCGGTCGGTCAGGTTGCAGTTTACCGGAGCCGCCGGCAGGCACTTTCGCTGGCATGGGTTGCCGACGCCGGGAGAGTGCATATTGTGGCCAGTGCGCACCGGGGCGTCGGCCCGGTCCACCCTCAATCGACCAGGAGACTGTCCATGTCGACTCTTTTATCGGGCAAGGTGGCGCTCGTCACCGGCGTGAGCCGCAGCGGGCAGGTCGGGCAGGCGGTGGCCCAGGCGCTGGCAGCCGAGGGCGCCGCGCTCGCGATCGTGGCCCGTTCGCGCAGCAACGTCGAAGCGCGGGCGCAGGAACTGAAAGCCAATGGCGCCCGCGTGCTGGCGCTGGCCGCGAATCTGGCCGACGAGGCGGAGGTCAAGCAAGTCGTGGAGCGGGTGATCGCGGAATACGACCGCATCGACACCCTCGTGAACCTGGCCGGAGGCCTGACCCGTTACAAGCCGGCGGTCGATCACACGCTGGACGACTGGAATTCTGAGATGGGCAACAACCTGCTGGCCGCGTTCCTGTGCTCGCGAGCGGTCTTTCCGCGGCTGCGCGACGCCGGGGGCGGCACGATGGTCCACTTTGCGCGCGCCGGAGCACCGCAAGCGAACATGGTGGCTTACAACTGCGCCAAGGCCGGGGTGGAGGCGCTCACCCGCACGCTCGCCCTGGAAGGGCGCGACTACGGCATCCGCGTCAATGCGGTCGCGCCAGGCCTGGTGGACACGGAATCGAACGTCGAGGCCATGAAGCCCAAGGATCTGAAGAAGTGGACCAAGCGTGAAGACATCGCGCGCGCCGTCGTGTTCCTGGCGTCGGACGCGTCGGCCGGAATCACCGGCCAGACGCTGGCCGTGACCGGCTGGGGCATCTGATATGCGCGTGCCCAGGCTTGTATGGCTGTTGCCCGTGTGCGCCGCCGCGCTGGCGGCTCCGCCCGACTACCGGGTGACAAGCCGCGTCGCGGTGGCGGGCCCCGTGCGGTGGGATCTGATGTTCGTCGACCAGCGCGCACACCGCCTGTACGTGGCGCAGGGCACGCAGACCGACGTGATCGACACCGCCAGCGACACGCTGATCGGCACCATCCCGGACACGCGCGGCGTACACGGTGTCGCGGTGGCCGACGAGCTCGGCCTGGTGTTCACCAGCAACGGCGCCGACGACGAAATCGGCGTGTACGACCTGAACACGCGCCAACGGGTGCGCTCGATCAAGACCGGAACCAATCCCGACGCCATCATCTACGAGCCGCAATCGCAGCGGATCGTCGCCTTCAACGCCCGGTCACGCGATATCACGGTCGCCGACGCCCGCACCGGCGCCGTAGTCGCCCCCGCGATTCCGGTGGGCGGCAAGCCCGAGCTGGCGGTCGCTGATCATGGGCTCGTCTATTTCAACGTCGAGGACACCGCCGAGGTGGCCGCGCTGGACGCGCGCAGCGGCAAACTGGTCCGTCGCTATTCGATTGCCCCATGCGAGAGCCCGACCGGGCTGGACATCGATCCGCAGGGAAGGCTCTATTCGGTGTGCGACAACGGCATCATGGTGGTCAGCGATCCGGCCACGTCCAAGGTGATCGGCCAGGCCGCGATCGGAGCCGGACCGGACGGCGTGGTCTGGCTGGACGGCTACGCGATCAGCGCCAACGGGCGCGACGGCACCGCCAGCGTGATCGGCGAGACGGCGCCGCGGCGCTTCGAAACGCTCGCTACCGTCACGGTCGCGCCGGGGGCGCGCACGATTGTCGCCGACCGCGGCCTGCACAAGCTCTACCTGCCGACGGCCGACTACAAGCCCGAGGCGCCGGTTGCGCCCGGTCAGAAGGCAGCGCGGCGCGAAGCGATTGCCGACAGCTTCAAGGTGATCGTGATCGGCGCGCGCTGATCCTCCTAGGCGCTGCGCGCGTCGGAGGACGAGTCTTCCTTCGGGCTGACGGCCCTCACCCCGTCAGCCCGAAGGATCGAAGCGGTCGATGGCCCAGGTCACGACGCCCATCAGCAGATAACCGGCCGAAAGCGCCCAGGTCGAAGGCGGAACCGACCCGTCGGGCACGAACAGCCGTCCATCGGCGTACGGCGAGTGGATCACGCCAAAAAGCGTCAGCCCCGCCGCCAGGATGCAAACCGCCAGGGCACGGCCGCGCCGGCGGTCGATCAGGTCGACCACCAGCGTGCTCCAGAGCATCGCGCTGACGATGAAGCCGTTGGCCAGCATCGTGAGCGCGCGATAGGAGCTTTGCTGGGGCAGCGGCAAGCGGTCGGGGGCGAGCTGCAGCGCGCCGAGCAGGCTGTTCCAGTTGATCAACACCAGCTCGGCGATCGCCGGAATGAAGGCGATCGCAATCGCCGCCAGATGGTCGCGGTCGGTCTCACGAAAAGCCTGCGCACTGATCTCCAGGCCGATGAACACCAGCACCGAGACCAGCACCGACTCGGGCAGCCAGGACAGCAAAAGGCCGATCACGCCGGAGAAGGCCCCGATGCCGATGAACAATCCGGTGGCCGCCGTGTAGCCGGCGCGGCTTCCCATGCGCTTGTACGCCGGGTGGCCGATGTACGGCGTGTTCTGCACCACGCCTCCGAACAGCGCCGCGGTCAGCGTCGCGACCCCCTCGACCAGCAGGATGTCCCGTGTCGGGTAACGGTCGCCCGCCACGGCCGCGCTTTCCGTGTTGTCGATCCCGCCGACCAGCGTGGCCAGCGCGAACGGCACCGCCAGCGCAACGTACGGCAGTGCCGCCGGCAGACCGTCGAGCCACAAACGCGTCGGCCACGGCAGCGCCCAATGCAGGCCGGCTGCCGACAACAGCGTGGCGGGGCCCGGCGCACCGAGAGCGCGCGCGGCACCCCAGGCGGCCGCGCCCAGCAGCACGGCGCCGATCACCGCCGGAACCCGGAACAGCAGACGCCGTCCGGCGATCAGCGTGCTCAGAACGACGCCCAGCGCGACCAGTCCGCCCACGGGCTCGCCGATGATCTTGGCCATCGGAAAAAAGCAGATCAACGCAATGGCCACGGCCGACAAGGCGGCCAGCAGCGCGCTGCGCGGCAGACTGCGGCGCACCCAGTCGCCGAAGAACGCGGCCACGATCTTGACCACGCCCATGATCGCCAGCACCGCGCTGCCGATCGCCAGGGTCCGATCGGCATCGCCCGTGGCGAGCCAGGCCGGGCCGATCACGCCGAAGCACAGTCCGAACATCGACGGCGTGTCGACGCCGAACGGCATCGCGCACACGTCTTGGCGCCGTTCGCGGCGCGCCAGGCGCAACGCCATCGCGGTGTAGGCCAGGTCTCCGAGCAGCACTCCGACCGCCGTGCCGGGCACCATTCGTCCGAACACCAGGCTAGCCGGCAGATGAAAGACGCCGGTCAGAATCGCGCTCATCCCGGCCAACAATGCGAGGTTGTCGACCGCGAGCGCGAAGAAGCCGTTGACGTCGCCCGCGGTCAGCCAACGGTAGCGGAATCCGGCGCTCTCGGGCCCATCGGCCGTTGGAATCCGACTCACCGCGCGATGGCCGGTCAGGCGCGCGACAGCTGGAACAGCGGCCGCAGCGATCCGACCACGAGGCCCTGGTAATTGGTCAGCGATGGACGAAAGCTGCGGGCGAGCGGGCTGTGGGCGGGGTCGGCCAGCAGCCCGATCTGGTACAGCACCTCGGCCGTTACCGCATCCAGCGCGCGTGCGTTGCCGTCGGCGATCCGCACTGCGATGCCCAGTGCGCGCGAGCGCACGCCGATCGCCTGCACGCCGTCGGCCCCGGCTTTCGCGATCCAGTCCCCGCCGCCCGTGCCGGCCAGCGCCAGATCAACGCGCGCCGTACCGGACACCAGGTCCGGATGGCGCAGCATTGCGAAGCGCAGCGCGGCCAGCGCAGCATCCGGCGAGGATGCGAGCTGCGCGTAGGTGTGCGCCAGCTTCAGCAGCGGCAACGCATAATTCGGAGCGCTGCAGCCGTCGATCCCGGGTTCGGGCGTGCTGGCTCCCGCGAAACGCTGAACGGCGTTGCGGATTCGCACTTGCAGAGGCGATTCCAGCGCCAGATAGTCGGCGAGCCCGTGTCTGTGCAGGCGACAATAGGCGAGGAACCCGGCGTGCTTGCCGGAGCAGTTGTGGTGCAGGGCTCCGAAGCGTGCCCGCGCCGGCACCGGCTCGCCGGTGGCCGCGTAGTACAGCGGCGGATGGCAGCCGCACTGCAGATCGGCCTCGCGGGCGCCGATGCGGTCGAGCATCCGCCGCACGATCGTCACGTGCACCGCCTCGCCGCTGTGGCTGGCGCACATCAGCGCGACTTCATGCGATCCGAAACCGAAGCGGGCCGGTCCGTCATCCTCGATGAATGGCAGTGCCTGCAGCGGTTTGAGCGCCGAGCGCGCGAAATTCAGCCCCTGGACGTCGCCCACACCGTGCACCAGCTCGCCGTCGAGGTCGCACACGGCGATGCTGCCGTAGTGCACGGACTCGACCGCGCGTCCACGCATGCTGGCCAGCAGCGGCACGTGACCCGGGACCATAAATGGGGATTTCGGAATTGGAGCCAGGTGAGCTTCGAATAGGGCGCAGCCTGCGACAGAAAACCTGGAGGATCGGCTGCGAGGGGGCTGGGCTGGCCCCCTCGCGCTCCCCCAGCCGATGTAAAGGGTTCAGGCGCTATTCTCGATAAAGTCAGGCCGGGGCGGAAGAGGCGGCGAGGTTCGCGCTGATTTCCTTGCGATACCGGTTCAGGTCCTGCACCGTGTCGAAGGTGCGCTCGAACAGCAGGCTCAGGTTGTGCAGGATGCGCTTGACCACACGCGTTTCCCATTCGGCGTCGAAGCGGATCTGCTGATCGAGCCAGCGATCCAGCCACCCGGGATCGGGCAGGCGCGACTGCACCGTGTCCTGCGGGTACATGCGCTTGTTCACGTGCAGATTGGTCGGGTGCAGGGCCCGGTCGGTGCGCCTGGCGCTGGCCATCAGAACACCGATGCGGGCGAAGGCCGCGCGCGCCGAATCGCCCAGCTCCGCCAGGTGCTTCTTCATGTAGCGCAGATACGCACCACCATGCCGTGCCTCGTCCTGCGACAGCAACTGGTAGATCTGACAGATCACGGGCTCGGTGTGCCACTCGGCGGCGCACCGGTACCAGTGGTTCAGGCGCACCTCGCCGCAGAAATGCAGCATCAGCGTTTCCAGAGCAGGGGCCGGATCGAACTCGAAGCGCACGTTGTCCAACTCCTGCCGGGTCGGCACCAGGTGGGGGCAGAAGCGGCGCAGGTACTCGATCAGCACCAGCGAATGCTTCTGCTCCTCGAAGAACCAGATCGACATGAATGCCGAGAAATCCGAATCATTGCGGTTGTCGCGCAGGAACATCTCGGTGGCCGGCAGCGCGGCCCACTCGGTGATCGCATTCATCTTGATCGTCACCGCCTGGTCGTCGGTCAACCGGGCGCCGTCGAAGCGTTCCCACGGAATGTCGGTCTGCATGTTCCAGCGGACCGCCTCGAACGACTTGAACAGGTCCGGGTAGAGCATGTCCATCGTGCACCCCCGCTCAAGGCCGCGCCACGACCGACGACGTGCCCCGCCGGTGCGAACACGACCGCGCCGCAGCGCGCCCGGTCTCTATCCGGCCGCGCGCTTGTCCTGCGTGATCAACGCATACGCCGAGTGATTGTGAATTGACTCGAAATTCTCGCATTCGACCGTATAGGCGATGACCCGCGCGTCGTCGTTCAGCTCGAGCGCCACGTCGCGCACCACGTCCTCGACGAACTTCGGGTTGTCGTATGCGCGCTCGGTCACGTACTTTTCGTCGGGGCGCTTCAACAGGGCCCATACTTCGCACGAGCCCGAGGTCTCGGCGACCCGGATCAGCTCGTCGATCGGAAACGAAGCGGCAAGCTCGACCTGGACCGTGACGTGCGAGCGCTGGTTGTGCGCGCCGTAGTCGGCGATGCGCTTGCTGCAGGGGCACGCGCTGGTGACCGGCACGACCACCTTCTGCTTCAGCGTCAGCGCGCCGCCCACGATGCGGGCGCCGAGCGTGACGTCGTAGTCCATCAGGCTTTCGACCCCGCTGACCGGCGCCCTCTTGTTGATGAAGTAGGGGAAGCGGGCTTCGATCGATCCGCTGGAGGCCTCGAGTCGCACCAGCATCGAGCGCGCCAGGGAACCCATCGTGCCGGCGGACAGGGGCTCGCGGTTTTCCTGCAGCAGGGCGATGAAGCGCGACATGTGGGTGCCCTTCTGGTGCGCGGGCAGGGCCACCGTCAGGTCGATCGACGCCACCGCCGGTTGCGGTCCGTTCGGCGAAGCGACGGTTACCGGGTGACGGATCGACTTCACCCCGACCTGCTGGATCGCCAGCTGGCGCAGATCCGCCGACGACTGCACATCGGGCAGAAACCGCGAGTCGGGAGCATTCATCGGGTCGGGAGCATTCATCAACGGACAAAAACCCTCACCGGACGCCCCGCTTTCGGGCTCGCCCGAAGATCGGACGGCGCTGCGGGGCTCGCGGCCGCGCCGCAACAATTCGATCGGTGAGTGTGCCGCACGCACCGCGTTTTCGCAAACCGGCCATCGCAACCCCCCTGTGCAAGCCTGGCTGGGCCGGCGCGGTCGCCGCCTGCGCGCAACCGCGTTGCAGCCCGATCGTGACTTGGACAAATGTTAAAGAGGGCCGTTCGGCCGTGGTACGCTAACTGCCCATGGATTGTCGTGGACAGCGAACGCTGGCTGCGCGATGAATGATGTGGTTTCCGACTCGGGCGGCGGTGCATTCGGAATCGCCGCAGTCGAACGCGACACCGGGCTGAGCAAGGACACGCTGCGCGTCTGGGAGCGCCGCTATCGGTTTCCGCTTCCCGCGCGCGACCCATCGGGCGAGCGCGTCTACACGCGGCTGGATGTCGAAAAGCTCCGGGTGCTGAAGCGGCTGCTCGATCAAGGCCACCGGCCTGGAAAGGTCATCGCGCTGGCTGTCGAGCAACTGGAGCGGCTGGCCGACGCGACGGCTCCCCACGCGGCGCGACGCGCCGAGGTCGCCCGGCTGCACGGTGGCCTGGACGTATACCTCGACCTGATCCGCCAGCATCGGGTCGAAGAGCTGCGCCGCCAGCTTTCCCAGTCGCTGTTACGGATCGGGCTTGCGCGCTTCGTTTCGGAGGTGGTGGCGCCGTTGAACGACCTGGTCGGCGATTCCTGGGCCCGCGGTCGCCTGGAGGTGTACGAGGAGCACCTGTATACCGAATCGATCCAGGTCGTGCTGCGCAATGCCATCAGCACGATCCCGCGGCCGGGCAGCCGGCCACCGGTCGTGCTGCTGACCACCTTTCCGCAGGAATCCCATGGACTCGGATTGCTGATGGCCGAAGCGTTCTTCGCCCTGGAAGGCTGCCGGTGCGTCTCACTCGGGGTCCAGACGCCGTTGCTGGACATCATCCGGGCCGCGGCGGCCCAGCGCGTCGATATCGTTGCGCTGTCCTTCAGCGAGGCGTTGAACCCGAATCAGGTGATCGACGGGATCACGGAACTGCGCGCCAAGCTTCCGCCCGGGACCGCGATCTGGGTGGGCGGATCGTGCTCCGCGCTGGTCCGACGCGCGCCCGCCGATGTGCTGGCGCTTCGCTCGTTAAACGACATCGCCGCCGCCTTGGCCACCTGGCGCAGCACGCACCGGTCCGCCTGACAGCTAGGTGGATGGGTGCTCGCCGCCAGGGGGCTCGGCCTGCGATTGCGGCGGATCGGTGGCGCGCTGCGCCTCGGTCGCGGCGGCGGCGGCCGACGCGACGCGTGCAAACTGCTCCTGCAACGAGTTCCACCACAGGGCCGGATTGAAGGGCAGCGGCGGCACGGCTGGCGCGGCCTCGCCACGCTCCGGCCCGGCGGCCTCCGAGGTCGCAGGCGCACCGATGCCGCCGAACGCCGTCGCTGAACCCGATTGCGCCGACTGCGCCATCGCCTGCAAGGCAACGATCGCGTTGCGCTGCATCTCGAGCGTCTGGATCGTCGAGTGCAGCAGGGCGCGGTTCATGTCGAGCCAGTGTTCAACCGTTTTAAGATCGTTGATCCGCTTTTCGAGCTCCTTCGGATCGAGCGTCGGCATCAACATCGAGGGCAGCCCGGGCGGCAGCTGCGCGCCGAACAGCGACTCGGCGCCCGGCGGCGCAACGCCTGCCGAACTGCCCCACATTCGGGACATCCACTGCAGCGACTCGTTCATGTTGTTGGCCAGCGACTCGGCCAGCGGCATTCCAGCCAGGGGATTCGGGTCGGCCATCGCAGAGCGCCTCCAGATGCAGCCGAACGCTGCTGCCGATATCTTATTCTCCCTGTCGTGTCTTCAATTCCTTTGACGATCGGACGCTCGGATCTGGCGCTGCGCGCGGCCATTGCGCTCGCGCTGGCCGTGATGATGCACGGGGCGGCATTGCTGACGCTGGCAGGGGTGCGCATCCTGCTGCCGGGCCGCGAGCCGACCCGTTCGGTGATCGAAGCGGCTCTGTTGCCCCCGGCGCAAGCGCCCGTCAAGCTGCCGCCTCGCCGCGCCGTGGCGCGCACCGCTCCGTCCAGGCATTCCGGGGTCGGGCGCGCCGCGGTGGCGCCGCTGCAGGCCGTTCGCACCGACGTTGCCGCAACGCGCCGCGCAAAGCCGGTCGCGGCGCCCGCACCCCCCGCCCAGGCCGCTGCCGCGCCGGCCCCGGGCCCGCCCTCCGACCATCGCGTTGCGACGGCCGCCCCCACGGCCCCGGTCGAAGCGGCGCCGCCCGTGCCGCCGGTGCCGGCGGACCAGCCGGCCGCAGCCGTTGCGCCCCCGCCCGCGGCACCCGTTGCGCCCCCGCCCGCGGCACCCGTTGCGCCGCCGCTCGCAGCACCCGTTGCGGCGCCGCCTGCGGCACCGGCGGCGCCACAGCCGGCCGCACCTGCCGCGTCACAGCCCGCAGCGTCCGCAATGGCCGCGCCGGCGGCGCCCGCGCGGCCCGCACACGCCCCGGTGCAGGTCGTCCTGCCCAGATCCGCGCGCCTGGTCTATGCCTCTTTCGCAACCGTGCGCGCGGGCGGCTTCGTGCTGCCGGTGCGCGGGCGCACGACGACGCGCTGGCAGTTCAGGGACGGTCACTACCAGCTGAACCTGAGCATCGACGTGGTCAATTTTGTCGAGACATCGCAGGGATTGTTCGATCCCGACTTCGGGCTGGAGCCCGAGCGTTATTCCGAGACGCGCCCGCATCACCCCGTGTCGACGACCCGGTTCGATTGGGCCAACCGCCGCGTCAGCTTCACCGACGATTCGCGGCAGGGCGAGGCCGAACCCGGCACCCAGGATCGTTTGAGCGTCCAGTTCCAGCTGTCGGTGCTGCGGCAGGTCTATCCGGAGCTGTTCGTGCGCGGCACCGTGGTTCCAATCACGCTGGCGGGCACGCGAGACGTCAGCCGCTGGACCTTCACGGTGACCGGGGAAGACATCGTCGACTCGGGGCTTGGCCATCTGCCGGCGCTGCGCGTGCTGTCGAACCGGACCACGGCCTCCGGCGACGAATCGCTCGAGGTGTGGATCAGCGAGAAGCTGAACTGGTTCCCGGCGCGCATCCGCATGATCGACAGGAACCGCAACGTACTCGACTTCGTGCTCGACGAAGCCACGATCGACTGAAGATCCCGAGGTCAGAACCCCCAGCGCAAGCCGGCAAAGAACGTGTGGCTGTTGTAGTCGGAGTGATAGAAGAAGCCGCCCATATCCTGGAACAGAGGGCGCGTCGTGGCCAGGTAGCGATACTCGAGCGTCGCGCTGAGCTGGCGCGAAATGATCGGGAACTCGAATCCGCCGATCACCTGGTAGGCGAACGCGTGGCTGCTGGAGTCGGACAGCGTGGCGCCGTCGACCTCGATGTTATGGGTGAACTGGGCCCGACCGAGGCCCAGACCGATGTGCGGCACCACGCCGTCATAGGTCGGAAAGTCGAAATAGCCGTTCACCATATACGTGGTCGCCGCCACCACTCCGCTCGGAGCGAAGCCCGGGTCCACGTCGATCACGTCATTTTGGCGACGTGCGACCTCGAACTCGACCCGATAGAAGTCCAGCACGCGCCACCCGGCCGCGCCTGAAACGGCGTAATCGGGATCGAAGCGGATGCTGCGATTGGGCAGGGCGCCGCCATAGTCGAGCGTCGAATCCTCGAGGGAAACGGCTCCGCCATTTAACGCCAGATAAAAGCCGCCGATCAAGGCAGCGGCCTCGGCAGCGGTCGGTGCGGCCAGCAGCAACAGGCCGGCCACCCACCACGGTGCGGGATCACGCTTCCGGACGGCTTCGAGCAACCTCATGAGCGCCCCCGTCGGTAACCACTCGCGCAGGGTCTGCGACAGAACACTACACGCGATCGCCGTCCCATAGCCGGTGCTGGCGGCATGGAGGTTTCGACCGGTCGATCCTGGCGCGCAACCTCCACACCGTGAACGCACAATGGTCTTACAACTGAATTCACGCCAGGGGCCAAAGCGGAACCAGATTCGGGAGCGTGCGAAAAACGCGCGACAACCCACCGCCCGTCACCAACGCAGTGGCGCGTTCGATGTCGTCGGCCAGCGCGCGGTCCCGATCCAGCGGCTGGCAGACGTCGCGCAGCAGGCTGTGCGCCAGCTCCAGCGCAAACGAGCTGCGCAAGGGCCTGAGAAACTCGATGCCCTGCCCCGCGGCCAGAAGCTCGATGCCCAGGATGCGCGCAGTGTTGTCGATCATCGTCTGCAGGCGGCGCGCTGCGAAGCAGGCCATCGAGACGTGATCTTCCTGGTTGGCTGAGGTCGGCAGCGAGTCGACGCTGGCCGGGTGGGCCAGCGACTTGTTCTCGCTGGCCAGTGCGGCCGCCGTTACGTGTGCCACCATGAAGCCGGAATTCAAGCCGGGCTGGCTGGTCAGAAAAGGCGGCAAGCGCGATACCGCGCTGTCGATCAACATCGCGATGCGCCGTTCGGCGATCGCGCCCACCTCGGCAATCGCCACGGCGCAGGCGTCGGCGACCAGCGCGACCGGTTCGGCGTGGAAGTTGCCACCGGAGACGAGCGCACCGTCGGCGACGAACGCGAGCGGATTGTCGGTCACGGCATTGGCCTCGCGCAGCAGCACTTGCGCCGCATAGCGCAGCTGGTCCAGACAGGCACCGACGACCTGGGGCTGGCAGCGCAGGCTGTAAGGATCCTGCACCCGGTCGTCTCCCGTCAGGTGCGATCGCCGGATCTGGCTGCCCGTCAGCAGCGCACGGTAGTATTTCGCCACGTCGATCTGGCCCGGCTGTCCGCGCAGTTCGTGGATACGCGGATCGAACGGGCCGTCGCTGCCGCGCGCCGCATCGACGGTCAGCGCTCCGATCACCAGCGCGGCCTCGAGCACCGGTTCGAACGCGAACAGCGCGTGCAGCGCCAATGCGGTCGAAGTCTGGGTGCCGTTGATCAGCGCCAGGCCTTCCTTTGCCTGCAGCACCAGCGGGCCGATGTCGGCGGCCTCGAGCAGCGGCGCAGCCTGCCTGCGCTCGCCGTCGACCCATAAGTGGCCTTCGCCGATCAGCGCCAGCGCCATATGGGCCAGCGGCGCCAGATCGCCGGACGCGCCCACCGACCCCTGGCTGGGGATCCACGGGATAAGCCCCGCGTTTTGAAACGCAATCAGCGTATCGACGACTTGCTCGCGTACGCCCGAATAGCCGCGCGCGAGGCTGGCCGCCTTCAGTGCCAGCATCAGCCGCACCACCGCGGGCGCCAGCGGCGCGCCGACGCCGGCACTGTGCGAGCGCACCAGGTTCAGCTGCAACTCGTCCACCTGGTCACGGCTGATTAACTGGTTCGCCAGCTTGCCGAAGCCGGTGTTCACGCCGTACACGGGCTCCTCGCCCAGCGCGGCTTGCTGGACCAGTTCGGCGCTGGCGCGGATCCAGGAGCGCGCCGCCTGCGGGATCTCCACCGGCGTCTGCGCCGCATGGATCGTCTGCAGCTGCTCCAGGGTCAGCCGACCCGGCTCGAGAACCATGATGGGCGACGATTCAATCGGCGTGCATCGGCAGCTTGAGCTGGAACCGGCGGGCGCAGGCGACCGCATCCGGATAGCCCGCGTCGGCGTGCCGCATCACCCCGGTGCCCGGGTCGTTCCAGAGCACGCGCTCGATGCGCCGCGCCGCCGCCTCGGTGCCGTCGCACACGATCACCACGCCGGCGTGCTGCGAGTAGCCCATCCCGACGCCCCCGCCGTGGTGCAGCGAGACCCAGGTCGCGCCCGAGGCGGTATTGAGCAACGCATTGAGCAGCGGCCAGTCGGACACCGCATCGGAGCCGTCCCGCATGGCTTCGGTCTCGCGGTTGGGCGAAGCGACCGAGCCCGCATCCAGATGATCGCGCCCGATCACGATCGGGGCGGCGAGCTCGCCCCGCGCGACCATCTGATTGAACGCCAGGCCGGCGAGCTGCCGCTGCCCCAGACCCAGCCAGCAGATGCGCGCCGGCAGGCCCTGGAAGGCGATCCGATCGGACGCCATGTCGAGCCAGCGGTGCAGGTGCGCGTCTTGCGGGAACAGTTCCTTGAGCCGGGCATCGGTGCGGGCAATATCCCGCGCATCGCCGGACAGCGCAACCCAGCGGAACGGCCCCTTGCCCAGGCAGAACAACGGGCGGATATAGGCGGGGACAAAGCCCGGAAAGTCGAACGCATCCTTCACGCCCTGATCGAATGCCACCTGGCGGATGTTGTTGCCGTAGTCGAAGACCGGCACGCCCATCTTCCAAAAGTCCAGCATGGCCTGCACGTGCACCGCACAGCTGCGAGCCGCAGCGTTGCGAAGCGCTTCGTGCCGGTCCGGGTCAGCCTGCGCCGCACGCCACCGCTCGATGCTCCAGCCGACCGGAAGATAGCCGTTGATCAGGTCGTGCGCCGAAGTCTGATCCGTCACCAGGTCCGGCGCGTGGCCACCGGACTTGGCGCGGCGCACGAGCTCGGGCACCAGCTCGGCGGCATTGCCCACAAGACCGACCGAGCGCGGCTGGCGCGCGCGCGTCGCGCTGGCGATCCGCCCCAGCGCGTCGTCCAAATCGCGCGCCTGCTCGTCCAGGTAGCGGGTGCGCAGCCGTGCTTCGATGCGCGAAGGCTGGCACTCGATCGTCAGCGACGATGCGCCCGCCAGGCTGGCCGCCAGCGGCTGCGCGCCGCCCATGCCGCCCAGGCCGGCGGTCAGAATCCAACGACCGGCCAGATCGCCGCCACAGTGTTGGCGACCCGCTTCGCAAAACGTCTCGAACGTGCCCTGAACGATGCCCTGGCTGCCGATGTAGATCCACGAGCCGGCCGTCATCTGGCCGAACATCATCAGGCCCTTGCGATCCAGCTCGTCGAAGTGCTCCCAGGTGGCCCAACGTGGTACCAGGTTCGAGTTGGCCAGCAGCACGCGCGGCGCATCCAGGTGCGTGCGAAAGATGCCCACGGGCTTGCCGGACTGCACCAGCAGCGTCTCGTCTTCGTTCAGGTCGCGCAACGCCGACAGGATCGACCGGTAGCAATCCCAGTTGCGCGCCGCTTTGCCGATTCCCCCATAGACGACCAGGTGCTCCGGATCCTCGGCCACGTCCGGATCCAGGTTGTTCTGGATCATCCGGTAGGCCGCTTCGATCAACCAGTTCCTGCACGTCAGCGTGCTGCCGCGCGGCGCCCGCACCAGCGCGTGGTGCGCCGGATCGGCTTGTTCGGGCCCACCGGTCATCGAGGAATTCAACACACGGTCAACATCGACCGGACTGTACTGGTCCGGACGCGGCGCGGCAATCCACCCTCACCCCTGGTTCGTGCGGGAAATCGTTTCGATTCCCCGAAAATTGATTACGATGAACCATGGGTTTGACGCTCTGGCGCAACGCGCGCCTCGCCACGCTGGCCGGACCGGACCCCTGGGGTTTGATCGACAACGGCGCCCTGTTGGCCGAAGGCGAACGGCTGTGCTGGATCGGACGTGAGGCCGACCTTCAGGGGGGCCTGGATATCGAATCCGAGTACGACCTCGGCGGATCGCTGGTTACGCCCGGATTGATCGACGCCCACACGCACCTGGTCTATGCGGGCCAGCGCGCCGCCGAGTTCGAGCTGCGGCTGCAAGGCGCCAGCTACGAGCAGATTGCGCGCAGCGGAGGCGGAATACGGTCCACGGTGGCTGCTACGCGCGCCGCCAGCGACGAGGAACTGTTTGCCGCCAGCGCCGCGCGACTCGATCGGCTTCGGACCGCGGGCGTCACGACGGTCGAGATCAAGTCCGGCTACGGGCTGGCTCTCGAGCACGAGCGGCGCTGCCTGCAAGTGGCCCGCCGCCTGGGGCGCGAGCGCGGCGTCACCGTGCGCGCGACGTGCCTTGCGGCGCACGCACTGCCGGCGGAGTTCGACGGGCGTGCCGACGACTATGTGGACGCGGTCTGTCAGTGGCTGCCGATCCTGCACGCCGAGGCGCTGGTGGACGCGGTCGACGCATTCTGCGAGCGAATCGCCTTCAGCCCTGCGCAAACCGGTCGCGTCTTCGAGCAGGCGCGGCGCCTGGGTCTGCCGGTCAAGCTGCACGCCGAGCAGCTCAGTGATCAGGGTGGCGCTATTCTGGCGGCCCGCTACGGCGCGCTGTCGTGCGATCACCTCGAGTACGTCAGCGCCGAAGGCATTGCGGCGATGGCGGCCGCCGGCAGCGTGGCCGTGCTGCTGCCCGGCGCATTCTATTTCCTGCGCGAAACCCGCTTGCCTCCGATCGAAGCGCTGCGGCGGGCCGCCGTCCCGATCGCAATCGCCAGCGACCATAATCCGGGATCCTCGCCGGTGCTGTCGCTGCCGTTGATGCTCAATATGAGCTGCACCCTGTTCGGGCTGACGCCGCACGAGGCGCTGCGCGCCGTGACCGTGAACGGGGCGCGCGCGCTCGGGCTGAGCGACCGTGGCCGGCTGTCCGAAGGTCTGCGGGCCGATTTTGCGGTGTGGAATCTGGAGCATCCCGCCGAGCTCTCCTATTGGATCGGCGGCAACCCCTGCGCGCGCGTGGTGTGCGGCGGGCTGGAGCGCGCCGCGTGAACGAAACCGGACCGGCCTTTACCCTGCATCCGGGCCACGCGGCGCTGCTGGTGAGCCTGCCGCATTGCGGCACCGAGATCCCCGAACCGGTACTGGCAAGGATGGTGCCGCAGGCGCGCGCGCTGGAAGATACCGACTGGCACCTGGCCGAGCTGTACGCGTTCGTGCGTGATGTGGGCGCGAGCCTGATCGCGCCGCGCTATTCGCGCTACCTGATCGACCTGAACCGCCCGCCCGACAATGCCTCGATGTACGCTGGCGTCAACACCACCGGGCTGTGTCCCGAGCGGTTCTTTTCCGGTGAGGCGCTGTACCGGCCGGGCCGGCAGCCGGATGATGCCGAGGTCGATCATCGGCGCGGAGCCTACTGGCAGCCCTATCACGACGCCTTGCAACGGGAGCTTGCGCGGCTGAAAGACGCCCACGGTTGGGCCCTGCTGCTGGACGGCCACAGCATCAAGTCCGAGCTGCCGTGGCTGTTTCCCGGGCGTCTGCCGGACCTGAACCTGGGCACGGTCGACGGCGCCAGTTGCGCGCCGTCGCTGCGCGCGGCGCTGCTTCGGCAGCTCGAAGCACAGCGGCGCTTCACGTTCGTAGCCGACGGCCGCTTCAAGGGTGGCTACATCGTGCGTCGCTACGGCCGGCCGCCGGAAGGGGTGCATGCGGTTCAGCTGGAGATGTGCTGGAGCTGCTACATGGCGGAGGCGCCGCCGTATCGATCCGACCCGCGACGCTCGGCGCAGCTGCTGCCAGTGCTGCAGCAAATGGTTCAAACGCTGCTCCAGTGGCGGCCGTCGGAATGACCGAGAACACGCTGCTGTGGGCCCCCAGCGCGTGGCTGTCCGGCGGCTGGCAGCAGGGCGTGCTGCTGGAAGCCGGGCCGGACGGCAACTGGTCACGCATCGCGGCCGGCATCCTGGAGCCACCGCCGCGGGCCCAGCGACTGTCCGGGCCGGCGTTGCCCGGGCTCGTCAATGCGCACAGCCACGCATTTCAGCGAGCCTTCGCCGGCTTGAGCGAGCGGCGCGAACGCGAAGACGACGACTTCTGGGGCTGGCGCGAGCACATGTACCGGATCGCGCTGCGGATGGAACCGGCCCAGTTGCAGGCCATCGCCGCGCAGTTGTATCTGGAGCTGCTGCGTGTCGGCTACACGCACGTGTGCGAGTTCCATTACCTGCACCACCGACCGGATGGCTCGCTGTACCAGGATCCGCTCGAGATGAGCTGGGCGCTGGCGCTGGCCAGCGCCGAAGCAGGCCTGCCGCTGACGCTGTTGCCGGTGCTGTACGAGCGGGCCGGGTTCGAACAGTCCACGCTGGCCCCGGCGCAGCGCCGGTTCCGGGCCGACGCGGACCAGGTGTGGGCCATGCAGGTCGCGATCGCCTCCCGCCACGCCGCGGGCGTGCGGGCCGGCATCGCGGTCCACTCGCTGCGTGCGGTAGCGCCTGCCTCGATCGCGCGGCTGCGCGAGCTGGCGGAGCACTTTGCCGGACCGATTCACATTCACGTCGCCGAGCAGGCGCGCGAGGTCGAGCAGTGCGTAGCCGCGCTCGGCGCGCGCCCGATCGAATGGCTCGCGCGCGATGGCGGCGGGCTGGACCCGCGCTGGCACCTGGTGCACGCGACGCACGTGACGCCGGCCGAGATCGAGCTGGTCGCGCGCAGCGGGGCGGGAGTCGCGCTGTGTCCGACCACCGAGGCCAACCTGGGCGACGGCCTGGCCGATCTGCCGGGCTGGTTGGCCGCAGGCGTCCCGATCTCGATCGGCTCGGACAGCCAGGTCACGCGCACCTGGCGCGAGGAGCTGCGCTGGCTCGAATACGGCCAACGGGTTACCCGGCAGGCACGCAACATCGGCGCCGCACCCGAGCAGGGGCAGCCATCGACCGCCGGGCGCCTGTTCGATCGCGCGCTACAGGGCGGCGCCGCGGCGGCGGGCTTTGCGCGATGGGGATTTCTGATCGGCGCCCGCGCGGACCTGCTGGTGGTCGATCGGTCCGACTCGAGCCTGCTGGGCATTCCGGACTCGTATCTGCTCGATGCGCTGGTGTTCTCGAGCCCGGGCCGGCCCTGGCGTGACGTCATGGTGTCCGGGCGCTGGCAGATCAAGGACCACCAGCACCCGGCCGCCGGGCTGGTTGCGGCGCGGTTCGAGCGGCTGATGGAGCAGCTGTGGCGAGAGCCCTAGCGGACGCCGCGTGCGCGCATTGTCCGACCGTGCACGATCGGCGTATCGTGCGCGAATCGGGTCGCCCGCATCGGGAGTTTCTGTGAGACTTTTCCTGACTGCCTTGGCGGTCGCGGCCCTGGGCGCGGTCGCGAGTGCCGATCCGCCGCATGCGCCGAAGACTAACCACCCGATCATCGGAACCTGGACCTTTGCGGTGCCGGACAGCGACTGCGAAGAAACCTATTACGTGCGGCAGGACGGCACCACGCTGGTCACGAGCGGCCAGGAGGTCGCCGAGAGCGTGTACGAAATCGCTGACGAGCCGAGCGCGAAGGGTTTCTACAAGAACACCGACCGGATCGTGAAGGACAACGGCAAGAAGGACTGCGCCGGAGAGATAACGAAGGTCGGCAGCCAGGTGATCAACTACATCCGCTTCCATCCGGGCGGCGACATGATGATCATCTGCCGCGACGAGTCCCTGGAGGCCTGCTTCGGTCCACTGTACCGCCTCGGCGGCACAAGTTCGTAAGCGGCGTGCCGGAGCCGCGCGCGGCGCGATCGGTGCCGGCGGACGCGGCCTCAGCGGTGCCGTTCCTTGATCCTGGCCACCTCGGCCGCCAGTTCGCGCAGATCGTCGATCGCCTGCTGCTCCTTTCCGGTCAGCGGGCGGCTCGGATTGAAGTGATCGAGCAACACGAGCAGCGCCTCCTCGATCCGCCCGATCTGCTTGCCGTAGCTTGCGACGTCGGACAACACCTCCTGCTCGACCTCGGGCTGGGACGATTGGCCCAGGTCGATATTGACAAGCCCCACCTGGCTCCCAACGGGGTTGAACAGCATGGTCCAGGGATTGATCGACTGCGTGACATTGCCGGACAGCGGAAGTCGGAACGCGGGCATGGAGCACTCCTGATGGTCAATTCGTACACTCAGAGCGATGTCATTGCAAGCAAAGTGTATCGGCAGTTCGTCCGCGCCGGCCGCTACCAGCTGACCACCGCCGTGTACTCGAGCACCGCTTTACCCTCGGCCGGGACCAGGATCTTCCAGACCGCCGAACCGGCGCTTTCCTTCACATGCTCCTGCGTTTCCGAGGTGATCTTCCACTCTCCGTGCAGCGGCTCGCGCACCAGGACCGTGGCGGACTTGGAGTCGGCGTTGCGCAGCTCGATCCGGTAGGAGGACTGGTTCGAGCGCCTGGAGATGACCTGGAAATCGGTTTGCACGCGGTCCGCGGTCAGGTCGAACGCCTCGCCCAGCCGCAGCGAAACCTGTTCCCCCTTGGCGGTGTGCGCGATCGAGTCTTCGCCGATCAGCTGGCTGCCGCCGCCGCTGTCTGGCATGTAGACCCGCACCACTCCGGCTGGAAGCGGGATGCCCAGTTCCCCGCCTTTGTTCTCGAAACGCAGGTAGACGCTGGGCTTCAAGCCTTTTTGCAGCTCGGGATGGCGGGCCTGGTACCACCAGTCGACCGCGTCGTTCTGAAGCACGTACTCACGCCGCACCGGCACGTCGGAGGCCGACAGCAGCGCCACCTGCTTGGTCTGGTTGTTCTCGATCGTGGTGGCGCGCGGCAGCGTGTACAGGTGATAGTCCCCCAGCTTTTCCTCCCTCATTTCGTCGGCCCGCTGCGCCTTGACGGCCGCCATCGCGGCCGGTGCCGGCCGGCTCGGGGGCGCGACCCGGTTGAGCGTGCCAGCCACCAGTTGAAGGCGCGCGTTCTGATAGGCGGTGCCGGACTGGTTGGTCAGCGTGACCCAGCCGTTCAGCGTCATGCGGGTGGCCTCCGGATTCAGGTTCGCGATGTAGTCGGCTTTCCACCCGACCTGGTTGGCCAGGTAGGTCAGCTCGACCTGCTGGTCGCCGCCGTGCGCGACGTCCATCAGCACCGACAGCGTCGGGCGGTCGCGCAGGTTGGCCGGAACATCGGAAAAGGCCAGGCGCCCCGCCACGCCGGTCTCGATCCGGTCGGGGTAGCGCAGCACCACGCCGTCGTTGGTCGCCAGCACCGTGGCCTGTTCCGAGGTCTCGGCACCCGTGGCGGCATTGGTACGGATCACGGTCACCGACCGGCCCACGTACTTGCGCAGCAATGCCGCGGGTGTCAGCAGGTCGAAATCGAAGTTCTGCTCGAGCAGGTCAAAGCCCGCACCGGAAACCGACTTCAGCGATGCCGTCTCGGGCCGGATCGTAGCGGCCACCTCCCGGAACGCGATCCTCTGTATTCCATGCGAAAGGGACGCGCGCCGGACGTCGCGCACCAGCGCCTCGCCGTCGTTGTAGACCGTGATACCGAGCGAGGCGCGCGAAGCCGTCGTCAACGGAACCTCGGGCAGATCGGCGGACTGCGCGGCGGCCGCACCGCACGCCAGGGTTACGGCCAGCGCCAGGCCGATCGGACCGATTCGCGGTGGTGCCATCGGAACTCTCCCGGAAAAAGTCGAACAAGCTGTCAATAAACGTCGCGAGCGCGCGTTCGGGGTTATTCGGGGCTCAAAAAAATAGCGCAGGCGTCGATCCACGGCGCGTCAAGGGCGCCGCGGAGGCACGTCCGGATACTCGCCCAGGTACTCCGCCTTCCACCAGTTGCCGGTGAGGGCCCGCTCCTGCGGCGTCGTGAAGTGGTACCGGTAGGCGAGCACCCGCAGCATCGGCGGCGGCGATTTGCCATCGAACGGATTGTGCCTGAGCAGACGGGTCACCGTGGTCCGGTTCTGCCGCAGCGATTCGAGAAACGGGGCGAACCAGTCACCGGTGTCGGGCCACTGGGGCGGCAGAAACCACATCATCCAGTCCAGCCGCGGCTGGTGTGGCACGATAAATCGAGGCGCCCGGTCCAGCGCGTCGGGCTTGTAGCGGAACTCATAGGGTTCCCACGTCCGCCCGTCGTAGCTGCCGAAGATGCGCAACTCCTGCCGTTCGGTCTGCATCGTCGGAAACAGGTGAAACAGGTTGCCGATGCCGAAGGCTGGAGCGATCTCGTTGAACACGAGCATCGCACGCGGCAACGGCCGCCGCACCTGCTCGGCCACCATCACGCTGCAGCTCAAGGCCAGCACGCATGAGGCCGCAGCGGCGGTCAGCAGGCTCGCGACCGGGCCAGGGCCGTCCGGTTGGGCGCGACCGCCCATCCAGTCGCGAACCCGCTGCGGCAATACGCGCGCGATGGCGCGGTCGTCCAGAACGAACAGACACAGCAGGATCGTCAGCAGGTTGATGAAATTGTGGTTGCTGGTCGCAATGATCAGCAGCTGCGCGACGATCGTGGTGATGGCCGCGAAGATCCTGAACGGTCGCGGCAGGAATATGAAGAACGGCACGACCAGCTCGGCCAACAGTGTGAAGCCGACTCCGGCTTTGAGCAGCCAGTGCGGCAGCTGATGCGCGTACCACGAGCCCACGTGCGGCAGGGGCTGCGTCTCGAAGTAATAGTCCAGCGCCGTGAAATCGCGCCACGACGGATCGCCGCTCGCCAGCTTGAACCATCCCGACAGAAAGCGCAGGCGGAACAGCAGCCAGTCATACAGCGCAACGATCAGCCGCATGGGCGCATCGCCCAGGAAAATGGCCAGAAAGCCGCTTTCCAGCAGCAGGTAGTCCCACTGGAACACCGTGAATATCTGGCCCGCGTGAACCAGCGACAGATACAGTACGAACAACAGGATCAGTGCCGGCCGCGGCCTGACCCGGCCGAGCAGCAGCAGCAGCGCCAACACCACCCCGGCGATGGCCGTCCCCTGCAGCGCCGCGCCGCTGCTGTTCAGCCAGAACAATGTGGGCAGCCGCAGCAGGGCGCTGTAGCCGTCTTGACGGAACGCTGCGTCCAGCAGGCGCTGAAACGGCAGGATTCCATCGGGCCCGGCCAGAGCCTCGATCTGAACCGCGAGCGAACAGAACGCGGCCGCGTAGACCAGCGCCAGGCCCTTGACGAACAGCCAGCCGGCCAGCAGGTGACCGGTTGCCGGTTGGAACAGATCCCTTGGAAGCCTCAATGAATCTTCACACCGGGTGGCGTCGAATATTACCGCCCGGCGTGAAACCGACTCCTATTCACGCACGCGATCGAGGCAGAGCGGAAAGCGATTCCGGAATTCTTGTCAGGGGCCGGCTCGATCGAAAACCACAACCTCGGGAGCGCTCAGGCGGTCCGGTCGGTTCAAGCCCGGCGGGGGCGCTGGCACGCGCGTTGCCGACTCGAACGGCCACGCGGCCGGTCCTGGATCCGCTGGCCAGTCTTTTCCCCTCTCGATCGTCGTAGCCATCGGGACCGGTTCGCGCGGCATCGCGTTGGATACCTGGGTGCGAGCCGACTCCTCGGCCGGCGCCGGATCCCTGACCAGGGCGACGGTGCCAACCACCAGGGCGCCGGAGGCGAAACCGATCAGTCCGATCAGCACGGTAGAGATCGTGCCCCCGGATTGGGGACGCACGGCCACAGATCCAGTTCCCATCTCGCCACTCCTCGAGTTTTCTGCTGCTGCTCATTCAGACGGCTTCCGACTCCGAAACCGGACACGTTATAGTCGTGCCAGCAGCAAGGGGATGGCATTCTTCCTGGTTGCGCGTTGCGCCGTGCTGCTGCAACGGGAAAACGTGCGCGCGTTTTACGCGCGCATCCCGGCTCAGTTCGGCGTGCTCAATCCCGACGCGGGCGACTGATCCGGCGGCGGCTCACGATGGCGCCAGTTCGTTCGGGCGCAGATCGAACACCAGTACCTCGGCCGACTGTCCGCCGGAAAAGAACAGGCGCGGCTCGTTGCGCACGCGCGCGCCGTCGCCCTGTTCCATCCGCTCGCCGCTGACGTCCACACGGCCGCGCACGACGTGTACGTAGGCGTGGCGCCGGGGCCCCAGTTCCAGAGCCACCTCTTGCGGGAAATCGAAGAGCCCGGCGTAAACGCGTGCGTCCTGCAACACCGGCAGCGATCCGTGCGCCCCGTCGGGCGAGGCGATCAGGCGCAGCTGCCCGCGCCATTGTGCGAGGTCGTAGTGCGCCTGCTGATAATGCGGACGCAGGCCTTTCACCTGCGGCGCGATCCAGATCTGCAGGAAATGAACCGCATCGGAACTGGACGGGTTGAATTCGCTGTGCCGGATTCCGCGCCCAGCGCTCATCAACTGCACGTCTCCGGGCCGGATCACCGATCCGTTTCCGGTCGAATCCTTGTGCTCAAGCTCGCCCTGCAGCACGTAGGTGAAGATCTCCATATCGCGATGGCTGTGCATGTCGAAACCGGTGCCCGGTTGAACGCGGTCTTCATTGATCACCAGCAGATCGGAAAACCCCCGCTGCTTCGGGTCGTCGTAGCTGCCGAACGAGAACGTGTGGCGCGATTCGAGCCAGTCGACTCTTGCAACGCCGCGGTCCGACGATTTGCGCAGCTCCAGCATGGCGGGCCGTCCTTGATGAACGTGAGTAAATCACACTGCTCCGTCCATCTCCCGCGAGGTTGACAGGGGCATCAACCTCGTTAAGGATCGGTCTTGCGTTGGACCGGCGTTGCGCCGCGCAGCACCAGCTCCCGGTAGCGTCGCAGATCGGCGTCGTAGCGTTCGTTGATCCGCTGCATGTCGGCCCGTATCTCCTCGATCTGGCGCTTCTGCTGCGCCTGCAGCTCCGTGTTGTCCGCCAGCCCCCGCTTGAGCTTTTCCGGCAGGCTGCGCTTCACGTAGAACTCCGATTCGTCCTCCAGACGCTTGCGGTCCATCTGGTATTCCTTCAGCTGCTGAGTGGCCCGGTCGATCAGCGCCTGCCGTTCCGCCAGCACGCGGTCGCGGGCCGATTCGATCTCGTCCTCGCTGGCGTACGCCTCCAGCAACGCGCGGTCCTTGCGCAGCTGCTCCTGGGCCGAGCGTTCCCGTTCGCGCCGCGCCTTTTCCTCCTCTTCGCGCTTCTTCCTCTGCTCGGGCGTCAGGGGCGGCTCAATGATGCGCCGGACCGATCCGTCGCGGTTGAGCTCGCGGATCTGGACATTCTGACATTCGGGCGGCGGCAGATCGCCGGTCAGCGTGCGGCCGCTCGGCGTGGTGCATACGTACAGCTGGGCGCCCACGCCGCCCGGCAGCGCCGCCAGCGTCGCCAGCGCCGCCAGCACCAGGCGGTGCGACCAGTCAAGCGCCATAACGCCTCCGATAGGCCTCGATCGACGCCAGGTGAACGCGCGCCGTCGCCGCCAGCGGCGAGTCCGAGCGCAGCAGGGCGAGCAGGTCGTCCAGGCGGGCGATCGAGATCACCGGCACGCCGGTGGCCTGCTCGAAGGCGGCAACCGCCGACCGATCCGACAGCGCGCCATCCGTGCCGGTTCTTTCCATCCGATCCAGCATGATCGCAACCCCGGCCGGCTGCGCCCCGTGGGCCCGGATCAGATCGAGCGCCTCGCGTTTGGCAGCCCCATCGGTGATCACGTCGTCGACGATCACCACCCGGCCCCGCAGCGGAGCGCCGACCAGCTCGCCGCCTTCCCCGTGATCCTTGCGCTCCTTGCGGTTGTACGCGAACGCAACGTCCCGATCCAGCCCGGCCAGCGCGACGGCCGTGCCCGAGGCCAGCGCGATACCCTTGTACGCGGGGCCGAACAGCATGTCGAATTGGATGCGGCCGTCGTCCTGCGCCTGCAGCAGGCTCTGGGCATAGAATCGCGCCAGCTTGCCGAGCGTGGAACCGTGGTCGAAGCGGCCGGCGTCGAAGAAGTACGGAGTCCTGCGACCGCTCCGGGTCGTGAAATCGCCAAAGGCAAGAGCGCCGCATTGAAGAGCGAATTCGAGAAACTGCCTGGCGATCGACATGCGTTGACGTCTTTCGGAGCGCCGCCGGTTGTGCGACGCCGATGGTTGCGGTGGTTCATTTTCCCATGTTCCAGGTCGTCACTTTGAACGTTAATGGCCTGCGGTCGGCCGTGTCCAAGGGGCTGCTCGGGTGGCTGGCGCGGCGCCAACCCGACGTGGTGTGCCTGCAGGAGCTGAAGGCGCAGCGGGCCGACCTGCCCGAGCAGCTGCTCAATCCGCAGGGCCTGCACGCCCATTTTCACTTTGCCCAGGGGCGCGGCTACAGCGGCGCGGCGCTGCTCTCGCGCCAGCGCCCGCGCAGGGTGCGGATCGGGTTCGGCGCGGACGAATTCGATCGCGAGGGCCGGTACGTGCAGGCTGAATTCTCCACGGTCACGGTGATTTCGGTCTATTTCCCGTCGGGATCGAGCTCTCCCGAGCGCCAGCAGGCCAAGTTCCGCTTCCTGGATGTGTTTTTCCCACATCTGAAAAAGCTGCGCGACAGCGGGCGCGAAATCCTGCTGTGCGGCGACGTGAACATTGCGCACCGCCAGATCGATCTTAAGAACTGGCGCTCCAACCAGAAGAACTCCGGCTTTCTTCCGGAGGAGCGCGCCTGGCTCAGCCGTGTGTTCGACGAGCTCGGATTCGTCGACGTGTACCGCAAGCTGCACCCGCGCGCGACCGGCGGGTCCTACACGTGGTGGAGCAACCGGGGCCAGGCGTGGGCCAACAACGTCGGCTGGCGCATCGACTGCCAGATCGCAACGCCCGCGACGGCGGCGCGGGCCCGCCGCTGCAAGATCTACAAACGGCGGCGATTCAGCGACCACGCCCCGCTGATCGTCGAGTACTCGGGGCGTCTGTAGAGATGTTCGGGGCGCTGCGCATCTACGGCGAGCCGGCCGTGCGCCGCATGCTGCCGCTCGGATTTGCGGCGGGCCTTCCTTATCTGCTGGTTTTCGGCACGATGTCGTACCGGCTGCGCGAGGCCGGGGTCGATCTGACCACGATCGGCTTCCTGAACGCCGTGCCCTGGGTCTATACGATCAAGTGGGCCTGGGCCCCGCTGGTCGATCGCGCGCCCCTGCCGTGGCTCACGCGGCGCTTCGGCCGGCGCCGAGCCTGGCTGCTGCTGTCGCAATGCGCGGTGGCAGCGGGGCTCGTGTCGATGGCGCAGATCGACCCGCAGGCGCGGCTGTGGCCGTTTGTCGCGTTCGCCGTGCTGACCGCGTTTGCAGCGGCGACCCAGGATATCGCGCTCGATGCCTACCGGATCGAGTCGGCATCGAGCGATCGGCAGGCGGCGCTGGCAGCGGCCTACCAGACCGGCTATCGCTGCGCGATGATCTGGGCCGGCGCCGGCGCGCTGGCCATTGCGGCGGTCGCAGCGGGCGGCGAGCCGGGTTACCGGCACGACGCATGGCGGATCTCGTATTTCGCGATGGCCGCCTCGATGGCCATCGGGCTCGTCACCGTGCTGCGCGTGCCCGAGCCACGGATCCCGGATGCCGCCGACATCGGAAGCGGCCACGAGCCCGCATTCGCCCGGGTGCGGGCGGCCGTGGTCGGTCCATTGTCCGATTTCTTCAACCGCTACGGGTGGCGCGCCCTGCCGATCCTCGCCTTCGTGTCGACCTTCCGGATATGCGACATCGTGCTGGCGGCGATGGCGAGCCCGTTCTACCACGACATGGGCTTCAGCAAGGCCGAAGTGGCGGCGGTTTCGAGCGTCAACGGCGTGGCGATGTTCCTGGCCGGCGCGCTGGCGGGCGGCATGATCGCGGCGCGCGTGGGGCTGCGCCCGGTGCTGATCGCGGGCGCGGCCCTGTCGCCGTTTTCGATGCTGCCGTTCGCGTGGCTGTCCACGCGGGGCCACGATCTGGGCCTGCTGGTGGGGGCGGTATCGGCGGAGAATTTCGTCGGGGGGGCGGCGAGCAGCGCCTTCATCGCCTACCTATCCAGCCTGACCAGCGCCAGCTTCACAGCCACGCAGTACGCGCTGTTTTCCTCGCTGATGCTGCTGCTGCCGAAATCGATTGCGCTCTTCTCGGGCCTGGCCGTGGACCGGTTCGGCTACCCGGCGTACTTCGTCGGAACGGCGCTGCTGGGCTTGCCGGCACTCGCGCTGGCGGGCTGGGCGGCCCGGCTGGCCGCACGGCCGGCGCTTCCGGCTTGACGCTTACTTGGGTTCGAACCGGTAAACCGCCAGCTTGGAGCGCAGAGTCGGCATCACGTCCACCGGCCGGCCGTTCGCCAGCAGCGCGCGCCCGGTGATCACCAGTCCGAGCCGGCCCGCCAGGATCTCGAAATCCCGGGGCGTGCACAGATGCACGTTGGGCGTGTCGTACCACTGGTAGGGCATCTGCGGCGACACCGGCATCCGGCCGCCCAGCAGCGACAGCAGGTGCCGCCAATGGCCGAAATTGGGAAAGCTGACGATGCCCTGTCGGCCGACGCGTGCCATCTCGTGCAGCACGGCCTCGGTCTTGTGCATCGCCTGCAGCGTCTGCGACAGCACGACGGTGTCGAACATCCGGTCCGGAAACATGCGCAGCCCGGATTCGAGGTCGGCCTGGATCACGCTCAGGCCGCGTCGCACGCACTGCAGAATCGAATCATCGTCGATCTCGACCCCGTACACGCGCGCCGCGCGCGAATCGCGCAGGTATGCCATCAGCACGCCGTCGCCGCAGCCCAGGTCGAGCACGTGCGCGCGGTCGGCGACCCAGGTGGCGATCTGGCGCAGATCGTCGCGCAGCGTCGGCATCGGCGCCGATGCCGCGCTCCGTGGCAGCGGCCGCGCCAGGGCAGTCACAGCGACCGCTCCGCCGCGACGTTGTCGAAATAGGCGGCCACCAGGCGATGGTAGCGCGCATCGTCCAGCAGGAAGGCGTCGTGCCCGTGCGGCGCGTCGATCTCGGCATAGACGACCTCGCGTCCGTTCACCACCAGCGCCTCGACGATTTCGCGCGTGCGGGCCGGCGTGAATCGCCAGTCGGTCGTGAACGACACGAGCAGGAAATGCGCCTGCGCAGGAGCCAGCGCCTGCACCAGATCGCCGCCGTGCGCGCGGGCCGGATCGAAGTAATCGAGCGCGCGCGTGATCAGCAGATAGGTGTTGGCGTCGAAATACTCGGAGAACTTGTCGCCCTGGTGACGCAGGTAGGACTCGACTTCGAATTCGACCCCGTAGCCGAACGCATAGTCGGGCGTGTGCAGGCTGCGTCCGAACTTCTCGGCCATCGTGTCATCGGACAGGTACGTGATGTGCCCGATCATCCGGGCCACGCGCAGCCCCCGCTTGGGCACCACGCCCCTGGAGTAATAATCGCCCCCGTGGAAATCCGGGTCGCTGCGGATCGCGGTGCGGGCGACATCGTTGAACGCGATGTTCTGCGCGGACAGGCGCGGCGCGATCGCGATCGCCACGCAGTGGCCGATGCGCTGCGGATACTGGATGGTCCAGGACAGCGCCTGCATCGCGCCGAGCGAGCCGCCCATCACCGCGGCGAACCGTTCGATGCCGAGCCGGTCGGCCAGCCGCGCCTGCGCGTTGACCCAGTCCTCGACGGTCACCAGCGGAAACGAGGCGCCGTACGGGCGCCCGGTGGCCGGATCGATCGACATCGGACCGGTGGAGCCGAAGCACGACCCCAGGTTGTTCACGCCGACCACGAAGAAACGCCGCGTATCGACCGGACGACCGGGACCGACCATGTTGTCCCACCAGCCGATCTCGTCCGGTCGGTCGCTGGTGCGGCCCGCCACGTGGTGCGAGGCGTTCAGCGCATGGCAGACCAGCACCGCGTTGTCGCGCGCGGCATTGAGCGCCCCGTAGGTTTCATAGCGAAGCTCGTAGCCCGCGATATGAGCGCCGCTTGACAGCTCGAGCGGCTCCTCGAACCGCATCGACCGTGGCGAAACGATCCCGACCGAGCCGGACTGCACGGCTCAGGGGCTCAACTGAGCCAGCGCGGACCCAACCGGCGGCAGTTGCGACGGGGCCCGCCCGTTGGCGCCGCGCTCGATCGCGCGCCGGATCTCGATCGGGTCGTGGGAACGCAGCACCCGCGCCGCAAGCCGTACGGCGGGGCGGGTCGAGACCTCGAACAGGCGCTGCTTGACGGTCAGCAGCTGCGACGGGTCCATCGAAAACTGTCTCAACCCCATCCCCACCAGCAGTTCGGTCAGTGCGGCCTCGCCGGCCATTTCTCCGCACACGGAAACCGGTATCCGGGCCTTTTCGCCGGTGCGGATCGTCTTGTGGACCAGATGCAGCACGGCCGGATGCAGGTGGTCGTACAGGTGCGCCACGGCCGAGTCGCTGCGGTCGATCGCCAGCGTGTACTGGATCAGGTCGTTGGTGCCCAGCGAAAGGAATTTCAGCCTCGAGACGAACGCCGGCAGCGTCAAGGCGGCCGCCGGCACCTCGATCATTCCGCCCACCGCGATGCGCGCGTCGAACTTCTGGCGCCGGTCCTTCAGCTGTTCCTTGGCGCGCGCAACGAAGGCCATCGCCTCCTCGATCTCGTGAACGTGCGCCAGCATCGGCACCAGAATCCGCACCGTGCCCTGGCTGGAGGCCCGCAGGATCGCGCGCAACTGCGTCAGGAACAGTTCCGGGAAGGCCAGGCAATAACGGATCGCGCGCAGGCCGAGCGCCGGATTGGGCTCCTCGACCCCGTCGCCCGGAAGCATGCCCAGGCTGTGCCGCGCCGACGAGGTCAGTACCTTGTCGGCGCCGATGTCCAGGGTGCGGATCACCACCGGCTTGCCCTTCATCGAGCGGGCCACCCGCGCGTAGGCCTCGAACTGCTCGTCCTCGGACGGCAGCTGATCGCGATTCATGAACAGGAACTCGGAGCGGAACAGGCCGATGCCGTCGGCGCCGGCCTCCAGCGCGTCGCGCGCATCCTCCGGCATCTCGATGTTGGCCAGCAGCTGCACCGCGATGCCGTCAGCGGTGCGTGCCATGCGGCCCCTGAGCTTGCGCAGTTCGACGCGGCGCAGGCCCTCTTCCTGGATCCGGTGCCGGTACTCTTCCAGCAGGGCCGCATCGGGATTGACAATCAGGCGTCCGCCGTCCGAATCCAATACGACCAGGTCGCCCTCGACGATCGACTGGCGCGCCTCGGTGACGCCCAGCAGCGCCGGCAAGCCCAGGCTGCGAGCCAGGATCGCCGTGTGCGAAGTCGGTCCACCGGCCTCGGTCACCAGCCCCGCCAGGTTCACGCCGGCGCGCTCTTTGAGCTGCAGCACGTCGGCTGGTGCCAGGTCGTGCGCCACCAGCACCAGGCGTTCGCCTTCCTCGAGGCGGCGCGGCAGCATCGCAGCGGCGGGTTTGCCCCCGGCCAGGCGCCGCAACACCCGTTCGACCACCTGCCGCACGTCCTGCGAACGGCTGCTGAAGTACTCGTCATCGATCGCGTCGAACTGCCGGCACAATTCTTCCAGCTGTATGGTGAGCGCCCATTCGGCATTGATCAGACGGCCGCGCACCAGGTCGCGTGGCTGGTCGCACAGCAACGAGTCGTCCAGGATCATCCGGTGCAGGTCCAGGAATGCCTTGACCTCGCCGGGCGCCTCGGCCGATACGGCGGCGCGCAGCTCTTCCAGCTCGGCGCGCACCAGCGAGAACGCGTTGTTCAGGCGTGCGACCTCGTGCAGCACGTCGGCGCGCTGCACGTGGTACTGCTTGACCTCCAGCTCGCTGGGGGCCAGCAGGTGCGCGCGTCCGATCGCGATGCCGCGCGCGACACCGAGACCGCGTAGTTCTGCGTTAATCACCCGGGTTCGCCCAATGTGTTGCCGATTTCAGCCCGATTCCCCGAAGCGGGACTCGATCAACGCCCCGATCGCCGCCAGCGCCGATTCCTCGTCGGAGCCGGCCGCTTCGACCGACACCGTCGAGCCCGGACCGGCCGCGAGCATCATCACGCCCATGATCGATTTGGCGTTGACGCGGCGACCGTCCCGCGTGATGTACACCTCGCTTTGAAAGCGGGACGCCACCTGTGTCAGCTGCGCCGAGGGTCGGGCGTGCAGCCCAAGTCTATTGCTGATCTTGAAGTCGCGCGAGATCATCGTCTTTGGCGGGTGCTTGCCGGTCCTCCGGCGGCGTGGGCCCGATCGGTGCAATGCCCCGGGTGCCGCCTGCGGCCGCCTTTTCCGCCAAAGCTTCCAACGTGCAATCAGCGCAGTAGCAAAGGGCCCGCAGCAGCATCGGCAAGTTGGCGCCCGCGAGCACCTCGACCTTGCCTGGCGCGGCCAGCCGCGCTGCAACATTGGCGGGTGTGGCTCCCAGACAGTCGGTCAGAACCAGAACTCCATGGCCATCGTCGGTCTCGGCCACCAGTGCGCGCAGTTGCTGCTCCACGGCAGCGATGTCGGCGTCGGGCTCGACATCCAGGGCCCGCAGTCGATAGCTGGCGCATCGGGGGTCGCGGCTGAACACGTGCCGAGCCGACCGTTCCAGCGCGGAAGCGAGCGGTTGATGCGCAATGATGAGGATGCCCGCCACAGCAGATTCACTGGAGGATCTGTCGCTCCAGCGCCTCGACGAACATCACGGCGACGTTGAAGCCGGTCTCGCGCTTGATCTCGACAAAACAGGTCGGGCTGGTGACGTTGATCTCGGTCAGGTAGTCCCCGATCACGTCCAGCCCCACCAGCAGCAACCCCCGGTCCGCCAGGGCCGGCCCGAGTGCGGCCGCGATCGTGCGATCGCGCTCGGACAGCGGCTGGGCGCGCGGGATGCCACCGGCGGCCAGGTTGCCGCGCGATTCGCCCGGGCGCGGCACCCGCGCCAGCGCGTACGGTACCGGCCGGCCCGCCACCAGCAAAATGCGCTTGTCGCCGGCCAGGATCTCGGGAATGAAACGCTGAGCCATCACGGTTCGCTGGCCGCCCTGGGTCGCCGTCTCCAGGATCACGCCCAGGTTCGGGTCCTTGGCCGTTACACGAAACACGCCCCGACCGCCCATGCCGTCCAGGGGCTTCACCACGATATCGCTTTGCTCGCGGTGAAACTCGCGGATCGCCTCCGGATCGCGGCTCACCAGTGTCGGAGCCGCGTAATGGGCGAACTCGGCGATGGCAAACTTCTCGTTGTGGTCGCGCAGCGCGCGCGGATCGTTGAAAACGCGCGTGCCGCGTCGCACGGCGGCCTCCAGCAGGTAGGTCGCTACCAGGTACTCCATATCGAAGGGAGGATCCTTGCGCATCAGCACCACGTCGAAACTTTCGAGCGCCCGACGCACGGTCTCGACCCGCCCGAACCATTCGGGTCCCTGCGGTGCGATTTGCAGTCGCGTCGCCACCGCCTGCACCACGCCGTCGCGCCACGCGAGGTCCCCGATCTCGCACGCCCAGATCACATGGCCGCGCTTGACCATCTCGCGCATCATCGCGATGCTCGAATCCTTGGACTCCTTCAGATGGTCCAGCGGATCGATCACGAACAGCGCCGAAACCTCAGCTGCCATCGGCGCGCGTCCTCAGGGCTCCGCTCCCACCCTCACCCCCGAACCCTCTCCCACTTCGCGGGGGAGGGCAGACAAAAGACCCTCTGCCCGCGGCAGAGCGGTCGAGGCGAGGGCGGTGCGCTCCAGCTCGATCGAGGCCGCCAGCAGGGCCAGCCGGCCCACCACGCCGTAGCAGTAGAAGCGGTTCTGGGCGCTGGAACCCGGCGCCGCTTCACGGTTGGGCAGATTGCAGGCGTTGGAGAAGGCGAGCGGAGCGAATTGCATCCCCGGCGCATTCAGGTTCTCGTCGATTCCTCGCTGCCGGTGCACCCGATAGAAGCCGCCCACGACGTAGCGGTCCACCATGTACACGACCGGCTCGGCCACGGCCTGGTCGATCGTCTCGAAGGTGGGCACCCCCTCCTGGAGGATCACTTCGCTCACCTCGAGGCCTTCCTTCACCACGGCCATCTTGTTGCGTTCCTTGCGGTTCAGCCCGACCACGTCGGAAGCGTCGCGCACCGTCATGATCCCCATCCCGTAGGTGCCGGCGTCGGGCTTCACGATCGCGAACGGCTTCTGGCGGATGTCGCGCTCGCGATAGCGCTCGCGGATCTGACCCAGCAGCTGATCCACCTTGTCGGCAAGGCATTCCTCGCCGGCTTTTTCGCGAAAGTCGATCCGGCCGCAACGCTCAAACAGCGGGTTGATGGTCCATGGATCCACTCCGATCAGCTGCGCAAACTGCTCGGCGACCTCGTCGTAACACTTGAAGAAATTGGATTTGCGGCGCACCGCCCAGCCCGCGTGCAGCGGCGGCAGCAGCGTCTGTGCCGGATCCAGGCCGATCAGCTGCGGCGGCACGCCGGCCGAAAGGTCGTTGTTCAGCAGCACGATGCACGGATCGAAGCCCTCCAGCCCGACGCGGTCGCCCTGGCGGATCACCGGCTCGATCGTCAGCCGCTCCCCGCCGGGCAGCGAAATCGAGGTCGGTCGCGTCACCTCGTCCGACAGGGTGCCGATGCGCACCTCCAGTCCGGGGGTGCCCAGCAGCCGCACCAGCCGCGCGACGTTCTGCAGGTAATACACGTTGCGTGTGTGCCGTTCGGGGATCAGCAACAGCTTGCGCGCGTCCGGACAGGTGCGCTCGATCGCGACCTGGGCCGCCTGAACCGCGCAGGGCAGCGCATCCTCGGACAGATTGTTGAAGCCCCCCGGAAACAGGTTCATGTCGACCGGCGCCAGTTTGAAGCCGGCATTTCTCAGATCGACCGAGCCGTAGAACGGCGGCGTGTGCTCCTGCCAGTTCTGGCGGAACCAGTGCTCGATCTCGGTCATCGAGTCCAGGATGCGCCGCTCGAACTCCAGGATAGGACCGGATGCGGAAGCCAGAACCGGAACGCTCAACGACGGCATGGCAAATCCCCTCGGCTACGGGCGTCCATTCTATCGAATCGGCATCGTATGCTGCGTCGCAGCATGTAAGGTCAAAAAAAGGGCCCGCAAAGGGGCCCTGAAGGGAAATAAGGCGGCGTCGTCGGGTACGCCGCCCCGCGCTCGGGGTTAGAAGCTCAGCTTCGAATTGCGTCGTCTCCTGCCAAAGCTGATCAGCTTCGAAATCAGAACAGCACACCGGTCTCGAGCAACAAGCGGGCCTGGGTGGTGCTGGTGCCGCTCGAGCCGAACACGAAACCGGGCGTTGTGCTGGTCGCCTTCACGTACGAGGCCTCGACGCGCGCGAAGAAGAACTTGTTCTGCCAGGTGGGCGTGACGGTCAACGACCAGGCGTTGCTGCCGGGTCCGAACAGCAGGCTCGGGTCGCCCGCGTGGCCGCTGGAGCTGATGTATTCGGCGCGGCCGGCCACGCTGTATCCGCCGTCCATCGTGTAGATCCCGTAGAAGCCGGCGCCGAAGGTGTGCAGGCTGTGCGTCGTGCCGAGCTTGGTGTCGGACGGAACGTTGGTGTATTGCAGCGTCGGGATGAAGGTCCACGGGCCCTGCGTGCGCGTGTACACGAGGTTGTAGATGGTCGAGTTGTTCTGCAGCAGCGGGGTGACAAACGAGGACACGGTTTCGGTGTTCACGCTGCCGCCGGCGCTGAAGGCGATCGAGTCGGCGGGGTCGATCGTGTAGGTCGCCAGGCCAGTGATCCAGCTGTACCGGTTCGAGAAATAGCCGTCGGACCAGGCCACCGACAGCGCCAGCGGTCCGGCCGTGTAGTTGCCCTGGACGCCGCGGTTGATGATGTTTTCCTGGTTCCAGATCAGCCCGCGCTGGACGTTCACGTTCTGGAACGTGAAGCCGTACTCGGCGCCGATCAGCGTGGGCAGGTTGCCGGCTTGCACCGACATGGCATCGTTGGGCGCGTACTTCAGAAACCAGACCGGCAGACCGCCAAAGGTCTCCGATGTGGTGGTGCCCGCGCGCGTGTAGGCGCTGCCCACGGTGGGAAACGAATAGGCGCCGCCTTCCAGCAGGAACTGGATCGGTCCGTCGACCTTCTGCACGACCACCTGCCCGTTGGTCACGTCGACCCGCGCGTCCTCATCTGCCGGCAGCGTGTTGCTCTGCCACAGCGCGATCCCGGTCAGGGCGCCCGTCACATACAGCCCGCCGAGCGGACCGGCGTCGATCTTCATCGGCTTGACATTGGCCGACAGGGTTCCGCTCATCGGCGGCATCGACACGGGCGAGGCCGGCGCAGCCGCCTCGGCTGGGGCGGGCGCGCCCGCCGCCGCTGGAGCCGGTGCGGGCGCTGGGGCTGGCGTCGCCTGCGCCCACGCGGGCGCACTGCCCAGATCCAACCACGCCATAGCCAGTGCTGCCGCGATAGTGGCGGTTCGTCTCATCGAAAGGTTCCCCCCATTTGGTTTTCAATATCAAGATTCGGATCTGTCTAAGCAAGTGCCATGCCATTCGTAGGCTGCGGCGCTTTCAGGCGCCAAGTCGAATGCGACCGCCCTGCATGCGTCTACCGGTCGGCCACATTCGCACGCAATTAGTGCATCGCTCCCCGTGCCAGTGCGAGCGACACGCTCGAACATTGCGCACGCCGCGGATGCCAAAGGCTGCGCCAGCCAGAGAAAAAAAAGGCGAAAAAAAAGCGCCCGAGCCGGAAAAAGAAAGCAAAACCGCGCCCCGGGCAGGGGCCTTGGAAAAAAGGAGGGCGGCGGCTGCGCCGCCCTCGGATCACTCGATCAGATGTTGTACGCGGTCTCGCCGTGATAGGTCGTGTCCAATCCTTCGCGTTCCTCTTCTTCGGCCACCCGCAGACCCACGATCATGTCGGCCACCTTGAAGGCGATGAACGCCACCACCGCGGTCCATGCGAACACTATGCCGACCGCCTTGCACTGGATGATGAACTGCTCCAGGATGCCGGGATACTCGGTGGGTTTCATCGTCACCCAGTTGGTTACCCCCGGCCCGCCCAGGCTGGGCGCGTTGAAGATGCCGGTGAGCAGCGCGCCGGTAATGCCCCCGACCGCGTGCACTCCGAACACATCCAGCGCGTCGTCCTTGGCGAGCATCTTCTTCAGCCCTGTAACGCCCCACAGGCAGATCGGTCCCACCGCGAGCCCGATCACGAAGGCGCCCGGTATCCCGACGTTACCGGCCGCCGGCGTGATCGCGACCAGGCCGGCCACGCAGCCGGAAGCGGCACCGAGCATCGAGGGCTTGCCCTTGATCATCCATTCCGCGAACGACCAGGACAGCACCGCGCACGCGGTCGCCAGGAACGTGTTCATGAACGCCAGCGCGGCCATGCCGTTGGCTTCCAGCGCGGAGCCGGCGTTAAAGCCGAACCATCCGAACCACAGCAGCGAGGCTCCGATCATCGTCATCGTCAGGCTGTGCGGGGGCATCGCCTCCTTGCCCAGCCCGATCCGCTTGCCGAGCAGGATGGCACCGACCAGTCCGGCCACGCCGGAATTGATGTGCACGACCGTTCCGCCGGCATAGTCCAGTGCCCCCCATTGCCAGACCAGTCCGGCCTTGGCATTGACAGCGTCAACGACGCTGGCTGAGGTGTAGGCGTCCGGACCCTCCCAGAACCACACCATGTGCGCCACCGGAAGGTAGCTCAGCGTGAACCAGATCGTGATCGCGATCAGCACCGCGGAGAATTTGATGCGTTCCACCGTGGCTCCCAGGATCAGGCAGCAGGTAATCGCTGCGAAGGTCGCCTGGAAGGCCACGTACACCAGTTCCGGCAGCGGCGTTGCCTTGTCGAAGGTCGACGCCATCGAGAAGTCGCCGGTGGCCGGCGTAAACGTGCCCGCCAGGAACAGTCGATCCAGACCGCCGTAGAACGGGCTCAGCGCGCCGCCGCCCTCGGTGAACGCCAGGCTGTAGCCGTACACACACCACAGCACAACGATCAGCGAGAACACGACGAACACCTGCATCAGCACCGACAGCATGTTCTTGGTGCGAACCAGCCCCCCGTAGAACAGCGCGAGCGCCGGCACCGACATCAACAACACGAAGGCCGTCGAGGTCAGCATCCAGGCAACGTCACCCTTGTTCGGCGTCGGGGCCGGTGCGGCCGCGGCCGGCGCGGCAGCCGTTGTGTCCGGGGCCTTGGCGGCCTCGGCGGCCGGCGCGGGCGTGGCCTCTTTCTTCTGCTCGGCCGCGGGCGCCTGAGCCTGCGCGACGGCCGGCACGACCGCGCTCAGGGTCAACGCCGCAACCGACGCCAACGCAACGATCCACTTCTTCATGTGTTTTTCCCCTCTGATCCGGTTAGAGAGCTTCTTTGCCGGTTTCGCCGGTTCGGATGCGCACGACCTGCTCGAGGTCGTAGACGAATATCTTGCCGTCGCCGATCTTGCCGGTACGGGCCGAACTTTCGATCGCCTCGATGGCCCGCTCGACGATGTCGTCGCCGACGGCGGCCTCGATCTTCACTTTCGGCAAGAAGTCCACCACGTACTCGGCGCCCCGATACAACTCGGTGTGCCCTTTCTGCCGGCCGAACCCCTTGACCTCGGTCACCGTGACGCCCTGGACACCGACGGCGGACAACGCTTCTCGAACTTCGTCCAGCTTGAATGGCTTGATGATCGCAGTGATGAGTTTCATGGCGTTCCCTGCACGGATGCGCTGCATTGAATTCGGACAACCCGGTCAAGCCCGGCGACGGCAATCCTGCTCCTGCCGGCTCCGCGGGTTGCGGCGTGCCGTTTCCTCATGAAGATTTCCCCTGGATGGATGATTTTGGTGCGGCTCGCTCAGCCGTGGTAGTCGCAACGCAACTTGTGTGCCAAGCGGGGTAAACGCGCTGCCCTGCAGCGGCCCCGGCACCGGCCACGTCTGGGGCGGAAAACGTTACAAAACCGTCAGTTAGGATCCGGCGCCGGCATCGTCCCCGGCCCGCTCGCGGCTCCAACGCGGCGCCGTCGCACCCTGCCGCAGCGCGATGCGCCGGCCTGGGCGCGTTGGTGCACCGATCCAGCCGCAACCCGCGCGGGCCCGCACAGGCAGCGCGATGCACCACGATGGGGCGCCGTTGACAGTTCGAAGCCCGGCTACACTGGTTCAATCCGAAGGGCATCGTGCGAGGTGCCGGGACCCCAGAGGGAATCGTCGATGGACAAAGTGCACATCCTGGAGGACCTGCAGCAGCGCATCGCATCCCTGTTTTCATCCAGTCCGGCCGCAGACCTGCAGAAGAATCTGAAGGCGTTGCTGATGCAGCAGTTTGCCCGGCTGGAACTGGTGACACAGGAGGAGTTCGAGCTGCAGCGCCAGGTGCTGGCTCGCACCCGCGACAAGCTCGAGGCGCTGGAGGCGCGGGTCGCTCAGCTGGAGGCAAAGTCAGGCCCCTGAGCTGTCGCTGCTTCAGAAGGAGCGCGTGGCCTAACGTGCTTGATGCAGCCGCGCGCGGCCGCGCGCCACCGCAATGATCTTGGCCGCGATGCGCAGATCCAGCTTTTCGAATTCGCGGCGCATCTCGCGCTGATCGACCAGCCGCACGCCCTGGCGGCGAAACCGCTGGCCCGTGCCCGGCTCGATTCCGGATTCGGCGGCCACCAGCACGCGCGTCAACCCGATCGACTGCGCGTGACCGACGAGCACGGCGACACGCTCCGATGTAACCAGCCTCTGCTCGACGATGAACGCGTAAGCGCGGCCCGGGTCCTTGCGGTGCCGCAGCACCAGCTCGATCGGGCGCACCGCCTGGGAAGCGCTGGACGGACGATAGCCTCGGGCCTCGAACCAGGCCAGCGCCAGCTCGCGCACCGGCACAGCCCGCTCGCCGGTCTGCGGCGGCGCAACCGCCGTTTCGGCGACCTGAGCCGGCCCGTCAACGCGCCCCGCGGCCACCTCGACCGCAACCATCTGCGGCGCGGCCGCTGCCTCCCGGCGCGAAGGTGCCACGGAAGGCAGCGGAAAGTAGGTATCGATCCCGGCGCTGACATTGGTCGGCGCCTCCAACTCGCGGCGCGCAGCGGCAACGACCGAGCCTTCCTCGCCGGCCAGCAGGTCGTCCAGGTCGAGCACTTCGACCGCCGAAGCCAGGTGCGCGAGCGGCATCACGGAGGTTTCGCCGTCGCCTTGTGCGCTCGCCTGATCGGCCAGCCGCTCGCGCCGCAGGCGCCGCAGCAAGATCCGACGGCGTACGAGCAGACCGAGCGCGATCGCCAGCAGCGTCAGCGAAGTGGCAAGAATCCGCGGGTCGATCGTTGAAATGGCTTGCAGCATGGCTCGAACGGCGACACCTCGTCCGTCACAGGTTTGAGCACCCTACAGACCCTTTGAATTCTCGCAAATGGCGCCCTTTGGTGCACCAGCGTGTCGGATCAGCCATGTCAGCAACCGGGTTCAGCCGCTTAGAATCCAAGTCACTTCCGATTTCGTTCCGATGAGCCTCGCCGTCGTTCGCAGCCGTGCGCTGTCCGGTATGTTCGCCCCCGAGGTGACGGTCGAAGTCCACCTGGCCAACGGACTGCCGTCGTTCACTCTGGTGGGGCTGCCGGACACCGAGGTCAAGGAATCGCGCGAGCGGGTTCGGGCTGCGCTGCAAAACAGTCGCTTCGATTTTCCCTCGCGGCGCATTACCGTCAACCTGGCCCCGGCGGACCTGCCCAAGGAGTCCGGCCGTTTCGATCTGCCGATCGCGATCGGAATCCTGGCCGCGACCGGCCAGGTGCCCGCGCGGGTGCTCGAGCGCTTCGAGTTCGCCGGTGAGCTGTCGTTGTCCGGGGAACTGCGCCCGGTACTCGGAACGTTGGCGATGACGTTCGCGGTATCCAAGAGCGCTTCGGATCGCCATCCCCCGCGCGGATTCATCCTGCCGCTCGACAACGCGGACGAAGCATCGCTGGTTTCCGCGATCCCGATCTACGCGGCTCGTACGTTGCTCGACGTCGTCGCCCACCTGAATCACGAGGCCGGGGATGCTCAGGCCCGGGGCATCGAGGCTCATCTTGCGGCCGTGCGGCTGACGCCGCCGTCGTACCCGGATTTCTTCGACGTCAAAGGGCAGGCTGCTGCCAAGCGTGCCCTGGAGATCGCGGCGGCCGGGGGCCACAGCGTGCTGATGGTCGGTCCTCCGGGAACCGGCAAATCGATGCTGGCGCAGCGCTTCCCCGGGTTGCTGCCGCCGATGACCGCCGAGGAGGCGGTGGAGTCGGCCGCCGTGCTGAGCCTGGTCGGGCAGTTCGCCACGCAGCGCTGGGCCACGCGGATGTTCCGGTCGCCGCACCACACCGCGAGCGCGATCTCGCTGGTGGGGGGTGGCAGCCATCCGATGCCCGGCGAAATCTCGCTGGCTCACCATGGGGTGCTGTTCCTGGATGAAATACCGGAATTCGACCGGCGCGTGCTCGAAGTGTTGCGCGAGCCGCTGGAGACGGGCCGCATCACGATTTCGCGCGCGACGCGCCACGTCGACTACCCGGCCAATTTTCAGCTGCTGGCCGCGATGAACCCGTGTCCGTGCGGCTATTTCGGACACAAGACGATCGCCTGCCGCTGCACGCCCGAAATGGTGGCGCGCTACCAGGACCGCCTGAGCGGGCCGCTGCTGGACCGGATCGACATGCGGGTCGAGGTTTCGTCGCTGTCCGACGATGAGCTCACATCGATGCCCGACGGCGAGCCCACCCGGTACATCGCCGAACGGGTCGAGCGGGCGTACGAGGTCGCGATGGAGCGCCAGGGCAAGCGCAATGACGAGTTGCCCTCGGCCGACATCGAGCGCATCAGCCACCCGACCGGGCCGGTCAAGCAACTGTTGCATGCGGCCAGCACCCGACTGGGCTGGTCGGCGCGTGCCTATCACCGCGTGTTGAAAGTGGCCCGCACGATCGCGGACCTGGGTGGGGTCGACCAACTCGCCCCCGAGCACGTCGGCGAGGCGATTCAGTATCGGCGCTCGCTCAGGGAAACCTGAGGCGTGCACCCTCACCCCGACGTCGGAAACGAGAACTCCGGTCCCTTGCTGCCAGAATCCGGCCAGCGTTGCATCACCGCCTTGTACCGCGTGTAGAAACGCACCGCCTCCATGCCGTACGCGTGGGCCTCGCCGAACAGGCTGCGCTTCCAGCCCCCGAAGGAATAAAAGGCCATCGGAACCGGGATCGGCACGTTGATCCCGACCATGCCGGCCTGCACCTGGCGCGTAAACACTCGCGCGCTGGCGCCATCGCGCGTGAACAGGGCGGCACCGTTGCCGTACTCGTGCGCGTTCACCAGTTCGAGCGCTGCCGCCAGGTCGGCCACGCGCACGACCGACAGCACCGGACCGAAGATCTCCTCGCGATAGATCCGCATCTCGGGGCGAACGCGATCGAACAGGCAGGCGCCCAGGAAAAATCCGCGCTCGCGGCCGGCAACACCCGCGCCCCGTCCGTCGACCAGCAGCTGCGCGCCTTGCTGCACGCCGGATTGCACAAAGGCTTCGACCGATTCCCGATGGGCGGCGCTGACCAGCGGCCCCATTTCGCTCGCCGGATCCGACCCGTCGCCCAACCGCAGCGCACGCGCGCGAATCGCCAGCCGGGACACCAGCGCGTCGGCCACGGACCCGACGGCCACGACGACCGACACCGCCATGCAGCGTTCACCAGCGGCCCCGTAAGCGGAGCCGATTACGGCGTCGACGACCTGGTCGAGGTCGGCGTCCGGCATCACCACCAGGTGGTTCTTGGCGCCACCCAGCGCCTGGACCCGCTTGCCGTGCCGGCTGCCCTCGGAGCGGATGGTTTCGGCAACGCGCGTGGATCCGACGAAACTGACCGCGGCCACGTGCGGATGCCGCAGCAGCGCCTCGACCGCTTCGCGGTCACCCTGCACGACGTTGAATACGCCGTCGGGCAGGCCCGCTTCGCTGAGCCACTGCGCCAGCAGCAAAGAGGCCGAAGGGTCGCGCTCGGACGGTTTCAGCACGAACGCGTTGCCGCAGGCGATCGCCAGCGGAAACATCCACATCGGCACCATCGCGGGAAAATTGAAGGGCGTGATACCGGCGACCACGCCCAGCGGCTGGCGCAGCGAGAACTGGTCCACGCCCGAGGCCACCTGGTCGGAATGCTCGCCCTTGATCAGGTGGGCGATCCCGGTGGCGAATTCGACCACTTCCAGGCCGCGCGCGACTTCGCCGAGCGCATCCGACAGCAGCTTGCCCTGCTCGCGCGTGATCGCCTGCGCCAGCGTCTGGCGACGCTCCTCGACCAGCTCGCGGAAGCGGAACATCACCCGCGCGCGCCGTCCGGCCGCAAGCTGTCCCCAGGATTCGCAAGCCTGGCGCGCGGCCGCGACGGCCGCATCGACTTCCCGTTCGCCCGCCATCCTCACCCGCGCGACGACCTCGCCGCGGGCCGGATCGAACACGTCGCCGGTGCGCACCGGAAGGGCACCGCCATCGAGGCGTCCCCCGATCCAGTGCGCGATGTCCGCCACGTTCGGTTCGGTTTTTCCCATCGCGACGTCCTGGGCCCGGAACAAAGCGCCCGCGATCGTCCGGTCGGCTTACCCTAGTGGCGGCCGCCGCACGCCCGACCTGGGGTCGGCCGCTTTTTTCGGTGGGCGGTGCGGGCGCTTTTTGCCGTAGCTGCCGTTATAAATCTTGCCGCGCCTCGTGCGCAGATCGCCTTTTCCCATGGTCGTTTCCTCCGGACTGGACCGCCGAGGCCGCCTATTCTAGTTGCATTACCACAGACGCCGTTGCAGACGCTGCTCGTGCCAGAATGCCGCACCCGATTGCGGAGCGCGCGATGGCGCTGGTGGTGTTTCGGTCCAAAGCCGCGGGCGAGATTTTCATGTTCGCGGAGACGGCGCGGCGCCTGCTGCAGATCATCGGCAAGGACGAGGGCGAGCGCGGCGTGGTCCGCGCCGACGAAATCGCCGACGCGTTGCAGCGGCTGACCGACGCCGTCGAGCAAGAAAAAGCACAGCTTCGACAGGAGCGAGCACGCCAGCAACTGGACGAGCGCGCCGGCGACGCCCATGGCGAGCGGGTGCAGCCGATTACGCTCGCGCAGCGCGCCTTTCCTCTGATCGAGATGCTGCGCGCGGCCCAACGCCAGCGTGTCGACGTGACGTGGGGCATCTGACCGCCATGAGCCCGGCGCCCGCGGCCGGTGCACCGGTCAGCTCGGCGCTGATGCGCCGCAACTATCACCGCCAGCTGCTGATCGGCGCGCTGGCACTGGTGATGCTGGCGATCGCGGCCCTGGTGCTGCTGATGGAAGTGCGCCTGAACGAGGAAGTCCAGGCGCGCTACCAGCAGGCGATCTCGATGGCGCTACAGGGCCTCGATGCGCACCATCTGGATTCGCTCAGCGCATCGGTTTCGGCGCGGGCCCGGCAGGCTGCCGAACACGGCCGGTTTCTGAACCTGGTGGCGCGTTACACGCTGGCGCTCGCGATCCTGCTTGCGGTCTCGTTCGGCACCGTGTTCGGCGTGCTGATGTGGCGCTCGCAGAAGGCGAGCCGCGATGTGATGGCCGCGCTGGACCGGATGGTGCGCGAGGACGGCCTGACCGGGATCACGAACCGGCGCGGGCTGGACGAGGGGCTTGCGATCGAGCTGGCGCGGGCGCACCGCACCCAGCTTGAGCTGACCGTCGTGATGCTGGACCTGGACCACTTCAAGCGCTACAACGACCGTCGCGGTCACGGGGCCGGCGACCGGCTGTTGCGAACCGCGGCGCAGGCCTGGCGCCGCCAGCTCAGGCCGACCGACCTGGTGGCGCGCTACGGTGGCGAGGAGTTCACGCTGGTGCTGCCATCATGCGACGCCGACGCCGCCTGCCAGCTGGTCGAACGGCTGCGCCCACTGATGCCGGAGCGGCAGACGTTTTCCGCGGGGGTTGCGACCTGGGAGCAGCACGAGTCGCCCGAGCAGCTGCTGGCACGCGCCGACCGCGCGCTGCTGGTGGCCAAGAAGCAGGGGCGCAACCAGACCGTCGTTTCCGGGCGCGAGCCGCAGATGGCGCTGCCGCTGCAGACCGCTTGAGCTGCGGTCGGGCCAGCGGCTATCCAATCAGTGTGGCCGCGCCCAGCACGGCGAACACGGCGGCCGCGGCGATCCGGGCCGCCCGCAGCGGAATGCGTTCGGACGCGAAGTGTCCAAGGAACACCACCGGAGCATCGGCCAGCAGCATGCCGGTCGTGGTGCCGGCGATGACCGCGACCAGCGACGGATATTTGGCCGCCAGCATCACGGTGGCCAACTGCGTCTTGTCGCCGATCTCCGCGATGAAAAAGCTCACCAGCGTGGCGGCGAACACGCCCGAGACCCCCATCGTCTTCGAAGCGCCGTCCGGGCGATCGGGCTTCAGCGCCCACG
>Ga0210401_10000400_pt1 | contig 53787 bp, 54 predicted proteins | sample IncBWH32MmetaG_FD_150866 | JGI IMG/M metagenome (GOLD analysis project Ga0210401, IMG submission 150866) | Forest soil microbial communities from Barre Woods Harvard Forest LTER site, Petersham, Massachusetts, United States - Inc-BW-H-32-M | ecosystem: Environmental > Terrestrial > Soil >...
ATTTTATGACTATACCGCAAAACGAAAATGTGAATCAAAAAAATAACTAATTTTAAAATCAGAAAGTGTCCAAATATTTTTAACTATAAAAGTTCGCATTGGTTTGAAGACGTACAGTTATTGTATAACTTGGAAAGCTGCATAAAGAAGACGTATGAGATTTAGTTTGGTATGTTGGATTATTAGCATCAATAAAATTTGGCAAACCATAGATGCAATTTGTTCCGACAGGTAAAATAAGTCCATGTAGTTGATAATTACAAGATGCACCTAAATTATTGGGGTTATTAATAACTCCTAAATTTCTGGAACCTGTAGCACTAACATATATTTTTCCATTGGGAGCCAATTGTAATGCACCAATATTATCTGATGTAAGGCTATCTATAATTGTGCTTTGTGAAGCAATTATACTTGAGGCAATATTAGTGCTTAAATCATACTGATAAAGAGATCCGGTACCAAAAATTGATGCGTAAATTTTAGAATTATCAGGTGAAAATGCAATGCCATAAGCACCATATTGGGAATAATTAATAGTTATGGGATTACTAATTTGTCCTGTTGAGTTATCAAAGTCAAATAGTTCAAGAATGGGTATATTTTGCTGTATACCTAAAGCCAATCTTTTTCCGTTAGGTGATGCCTTTAAATAACCTATAGTTTCCGATAAATATGCTCCATTTACATGAGTTTGAATGGTGCCTGTATTTGAAACAATTGAAGTTGCATTGATACCAGCAGAGGTTAAAAGATAAACATTAAAAGAATTAGAATTAAATGAATGCGTGATAATCCAATAATCGACACCATTGCAATGCTTTATTGCGGTAAGCTTCTCGGTAGTTGGTGGCGGTGTAAGTAATATATTTTTTGTTGTAACATTGCCTAAACCGCCATTTAAACTCATATCAACAATAGAATAATGTACTCCTTGATTTGGACCAGGAGAGTATCCACCTTGGTCAGTACTAATTAGGTAATAAATTGTTGAGCTACCCGGTTTAGGTATTATGAGAGCTGCTTGAGTAGAAGTACCTTGTCCACCAATCATTCCGAAACCATTTGGCATTTGGTTATTGTTTTTATCCCAAGCTTTTGTACCATCTGTATAAAATAATAATTGGCCTGTGTTTGGGTCACTAATAGAAGCGCAACCTTCATTTGTATTTATTGCACAAGTGCTTGTTACTGGTGTCCCTGAACTAAAATCAATAGCGCAACTATCACCAAATTGCCAATGCCAAGCTTCTTTACCAAGTTGTGCTTTTGCAAAATTTAAACTTAGCAATAGGATAAGTAAACTAAAATATTTTTTAAAATTGGCGCAAGACATTGTAGACTTTAAAGTTAGGAAAAAGTACTTGATTATAAGTTTTGAAATCACTTGCTTAAAAGTTGATAGTTTCATTTCAAAATCGTCTCAACCCCTTAATTTATAATTAACTGCAAACATTTGTTTCAAGATTGAGACTTTGCAGCTTTTAGGTTAAATGCGAAATCCTTTTTATCGATGTGAAACAAAAAATGGACCTTTTGTCAGGTGGGTTTTGGCGCGGTGGTAAAATATGGCTGTACGCTACGGTGGATATAGTGTACAGCGTTTTTTTGACAAAAAAATTACTGACAGATGTGTCAGTTGTGGTAGGGTGTTACAATACACCTACCACCTCGAACAATTGATGACAGCTTTACAGCGAGGACTTGTAACGAAAAGCCCGACGCTTGAAATGCGAAGCCCTTAGCGGAGCATTGAGCGACACTAAAATAAAAAAACTAAAACAAGGAGCTAAATCAAGTGGAACGCCCTAATGAGGAGATTGCTTCGCTATGCTCGCAATGACAAGAGGAATTAATGTTTCTTAGGTTTTGGTGGTAAATTTTTGCCATGAATTAAATCAATAGCTGCCATACGTTTTTCCATATCAACACGGCGTGGGTCTTTTCTATCTATGTCGCCTTTTAAATATTTTTCAATCATTAAACTTACAATGGGTGCTGCGAAGACTCCGCCGAAACCACAATTCTCTACCACGCAGGCAATGGCAATTTTAGGATTATTTTTTGGCGCAAATGCCAGGAACACGGCGTGGTCGTCGCCATGCGGGTTTTGAGCTGTACCTGTTTTGCCGCACACATCGATGCCTTTTATGGCTGACAGATAAGCTGTACCACCGGGTTTCAACACACGCTCCATGCCATCAACCACGGGTATAAAATATTGACTTGGTACGGCACAAAAGTTTTTTGCATCGTACTTGGTGTTTATATTTTTTGCTGTGCCTACTGCTTTTATTATATGAGGTGTGTGATAATAACCACGGTTAGCTATACATGCCACCACGTTTGCCATTTGCACGGGCAGAATAGTTAACTCAGCCTGACCGATACCCAATGATACAACGGTGTTTGCAAACCAACGGTTTTCGCCAAAAACTTTGTTGTAATATTTTACGGTGGGCACGTTGCCGCCTAACTCATAAGGTAAATCAGACCCAAGCTTATGCCCTACCCCAAAACTCATTACGTTATCGCGCCAGTTGTTGTAACCATCTACATATTTTCCGTTGGGGTGATAATCAACAATGCTTTTAAATACATACGAGAAATACGAATTGCACGAAGCAGAGATAGCTACATATAAATCGCCGGCACCATGCGGGTGGCATTTTGGTTTGTTGCCCATTGGAGGATAACCCCTATTGCAAGGATAAACAGTTGACGTTTGCAGTACACCATCTTTTAAGCCAATAAGTGCATCGATTAATTTAAAAATAGAGCCGGGCGGATAAGCCGCCATTAATGCACGGTTGAAAAGCGGAATGCCTGCGGTATCTTTTTGAAGGATGCCATAATTTTTTGAACGCTCGCGACCAACCATTAAATTAGGGTCGTAGGTGGGGCTTGTTACAAGTGCTAGAATTTCTCCGGTTGATGGGTCGATGGCAACAATGCTACCCCGTTTGCCCTGCATTAAATATTCGCCATAGGCTTGTAACTCTTCATCAATAGTACAGTAAAGTGCTTTGCCCGGAATGGCAAGCGTATCGTAAATGCCATCGGCAAAGTGACCTTTCTCTTTACCATGCACATCAACCATGATGATGCGTGTGCCTTTAATGCCGCGTAAATCTTTTTCGTAAGATTTTTCGATACCACTTATTCCAATATAATCGCCTTCGTTGTAGTAGGCATCTTTTTCGGCTTGCTGTTTGCTAACCTCGCCAATGTACCCTAATAAGTGAGCCGCAATTTTGCGCGGGTAACGCCTGATGGTACGTTTTTGAATAAAGAAGCCTGAGAAGCGATACATTTTTTCCTGCAGCTTGGCATAAGTTTCGGATGAGATTTGCTTTTCGAAATAAGACTCTTTACGCGGCGTAAATTTTGCACGCTTCATACGGTGATTAAAGCCTGCCGTATCTATGCCTAATATTTTACAAAGTGCCTGTGTATCGCAAAACAAAACGTTGTGAGGCACTACCATTAAATCGTAAGCAGGATCGTTAAAAACAAGTAGTTTGCCATTACGATCATAAATATAACCACGTACGGGGAACTCGGTTAAATATTTAAATGCATTGTTGCGGGCATCGAGTTTTGATTTATCATCGATAACCTGCAAATAAAATAAACGCGAAATATAAATTAGAGCTACGAGCGAAAAAATACCGCCGATGATAAATTTGCGATTTTCTAAATAGGGATTTTTACTCATGAAATGCGATTGCTATTTTGACGGTAAAATAAAAATTGCATTAAATAAATAAACATAAAAGTTGCTAAGCTGCTACATACAACACGCAACAGGGTTCGGAAAAATTCGTGAAAGGTAAAAGCCTCTACATAAAACAACACGAGGTGATGTACTAAAATTAAAATGAGCGCGTAGGATGAAAACCAACCTACACCCATATAAGCAATGGTTGGTTTTAGTTGTTCATCGTATCCCTCGCGCGGGGCAAACAACTCTAATACCGAACTGCGTACAAATGCCATTGTTATGCAAGCCATAGCATGCATGCCCTGTGTGTCGTAAAACATATCTACACACAAACCCAATACAAAAGCAAGTACCAGCGTTAATGGTTTTGATGTGTTGAAGGGTAACAATAAAATAAATAACACGTAGGGAAAGAAAATAAAGTACCTGCCCAGGTTTATGTTTTTTACAATAAACACTTGCAGCAAAACAAGCAACAAAAAACGCCCTATGTTTTTTAAAATGTTACTTATCATCTTTATCGTGCGTTTGTGATTTAAGCTCTAAAGAATCTTGTTCGACTTTAAATACATTTTTAATTATGTATACATGATTTAATTTTTTAAAGTTGGTGCTAAGTTTTATTTTAACGGTGAAAAAAGAATCGCCGCTTTTACGCTCGAAACTTTTTACAAAACCCACCATAATGCCTTCGGGGAAAATAGATGAGAGCGCACTGGTAACAATAGTGTCGCCTGCTTTAATATATGAGTGCATGGGCATATCGGTAATAGTGGCTGTGCTGTAATCATCATCTTTTTCCCAACTAAGCGGACCATAGAAACCATTTTTTTTGAGCATGCAGGTTACTTTTACATCTTTATGCAAAATAGAAAGTGCCGAGGCGAAATTTTTTGATACATCTTTTATAACCCCCACAATGCCCTCGCTATTAATGATGGCCATATCGTGTGTGATGCCTTGCTGAGAACCTACATTAACCGTTAAGTAATTACTGCGCAGGTTAACGCTGTTGTTTATTACTTTGGCTGCGTTGTAAATATATTTTTGTTTGTAGAGTGTATCGTTTTTTACGAGTGATGCGATTTGAATTAGTTCATAAGAGCGAGAGCGAATGATGTTTAGCAAGCCTGCATTCTCTCGTGCCAACTTTGTGTTTTCTTCTCTGAGAGAAAGATACTCGCGTGTGTTTGAAATAGTTTGAAATGTGTTTGCCGCTACTGCGTTTGAAGAATTTAAAATATGAGTGCTTTGTAAATTTCGGTTTTTAGAAATAAGTACGATGCACATTATGAACAAAAAAATAAACAGCAAATAATAATTATTCCGTATGAGAAAATTGAGCAGCGTGCGCATTTGTACTTAAGTACTAATTAAAATTACTTAATAAGAAACGGAAAGCGATGTGTGTTTTTTAATGCAATGCCGGTACCACGCGCAACAGCACGCAATGGATCTTCGGCAATGTGAACGGGTAATTTTGTTTTCATAGAGATACGACGATCTAAACCACGCAATAGTGAACCACCACCTGCTAAATAAATACCGGTACGGTAAATATCGGCCGATAATTCGGGCGGAGTCATTTCGAGTGCATTTAAAATCGCTTCTTCAATTTTTGAAATTGATTTATCTAAGGCATGAGCCACCTCAACATAGGATACATAAATTTCTTTCGGGATACCGGTCATTAAATCGCGACCATGCACCGGGAAATCTGCCGGAGGGTTTTCAATCTCGGTCATAGCTGCACCAACCTCAATTTTTACACGTTCGGCTGTGCGCTCACCAATTAAAATGTTGTGCTGACGACGCATGTACTCTTCTATATTAGCTGTGAAATCATCGCCCGCAATACGAACTGATTTATCGCACACAATGCCACCCAGGGCTATAACGGCAATCTCGCTGGTACCACCGCCTATATCAATAATCATGTTACCAACGGGTTCTTCTACATCAATGCCCATACCAAGTGCGGCAGCCATTGGCTCGTGTATCATGTAAACTTCTTTTGCACCTGCGTGTTCGGCACTATCGCGTACGGCACGTTTTTCAACCTCGGTAATGCCGCTTGGAATACAAATTACCATGCGCAGAGAAGGTTGAAAAAATCTACGACCGGGATTAATCATTTTAATCATCCCTTTAATCATTTCTTCGGCTGCCTGGAAATCGGCAATTACACCATCTTTTAAAGGACGAATGGTTTTAATGTTTTCGTGGGTTTTACCATGCATTTGCTGAGCCTGTTTGCCCACTGCAATAATGCGCCCGGTACTTCTATCAACAGCAACGATACTTGGCTCATCAACCACCACTTTATCATTACAAATAATGATGGTGTTTGCGGTTCCTAAATCGATTGCTATTTCTTGAGTTAAAAAATTTAAAAATGCCATATAGTTTTTTTATTTTATTAATGTTTAAAATGCCTTGTACCTGTAAACACCATCACCATATTATGATTGTTGCAATACGCAACGCTATCTTTATCCTTAATGCTACCGCCGGGTTGTATAACGGCTTTGATGCCTGCCTTGTCGGCAATCTCAACACAATCGGCAAAAGGGAAAAAAGCATCGCTTGACATAACGGCTCCGTTTAAATCGAAACCGAATTTTTTTGCTTTTGCAATGGCTTGTTCAAGCGCATCAACACGCGATGTTTGTCCGGTGCCGCTTGCCAGCAACTGATTATTTTTTGCCAGAATTATTGTGTTTGATTTTGTGTGCTTAACCAGTTTGTTTGCAAAAAGTAAATCGTTGATTTGTTCTTTAGTAGGAGTTGCAATAGTTGCAGGTGTTAAATCTTTTTCGGTTTCGGTTTTTAAATCGCGGTCTTGTTCAATAACACCGTTTAGTAAAGTGCGTGCAGATTTTTTATTTGTTTTATTTTGTTTTTTAATTAAAATGATGCGGTTTGGTTTTACTTTTAAAATTTCTAAAGCCTTAGCATCATAAGCAGGGGCAATAATTACTTCGAAAAAAAGTTTATTTATTTCGTTTGCAGTTTCCTCATCTAATTTTGCATTGCAAATTAAAATACCGCCAAAGGCAGATGTAGGGTCGGCTGCCAGGGCATCTTTCCACGCATCAATTAATTTTGGGCGTGTGGCAACTCCGCAAGCGTTGTTGTGTTTTAGGATAGCAAAAGTTGTATCGGTAAATTCTTCAATTAAATCAACTCCAGCATCCACATCCAATAAATTGTTGTAGGAAAGTTCTTTGCCGTTTAGTTTTTCAAACATTTCATCTAAATCGCCATAAAAAATGCCTTGCTGGTGTGGGTTTTCGCCATAACGCAATACATTTTTCTTGCTTGGTTTTTCGTCTTCGCTAAAATAATTAAAGATGGCCGAATCGTACTGCGAACTTGTGTGGAAGGCCTTGGTGGCGAATTTGCGGCGGTCGGCTATGTCGGTAGCGCCCTTTTTTTCCTGAAGCAGCGTAAGTAATTCGGCATAATCGTTACGAGAAGAAACAATTAGCACATCGTTGAAGTTTTTTGCTGCTGCGCGAATAAGGGAGATGCCGCCAATATCAATTTTTTCAATAATGTCTTCGGATGATGCGCCCTCTTTGGCAACGGTTTCTTCAAAAGGATATAAATCAACAATTACTAAATCGATGTTGGGGATTTCGTGTTGAGTCATTTGAGCAACATCGCTATCTAAATCGCGGCGACCCAGGATGCCGCCAAAAATTTTTGGATGCAGGGTTTTTACTCGTCCGCCCAAAATTTCGGGGAAAGAAGTGAGCTCCTCAACCGGAATAACGGGAATTTTAAGCTTCTCAATAAACGTTTGTGTGCCGCCCGTGCTGTATAAAACAACGCCAAGGGCATGTAATTTTTTAATGACAGGTTCTAAATTGTCTTTATAAAAAACAGAAATAAGTGCACTTTTAATTTGTCGGTTTCCGCTCATAATCTTAGCTAAGGAGCAAAATTAACTAAATAGAAGTGGCTTTGTAAGCAAATAAAAGATTGTTGAAAAATGGCTGTGTTTGTTGAAAACAACAGAAATGCTGAGTTTTGAATTATGAGTGTTGAATGGTTGGAATTAGGGTGTTTTTTGATTGTTGGAGATAAACCAACAAGGGCGTAGGAAATTAATTTAATCTAATAAGTCTTTTGGTTTTACTTTGAGGGCTTGGGCTAAAGCATATATGGTGCTTATGGTTGGATTTATTCTGCCGTTTTCAATTGAGATAACTTGGCTACGGTCTATATCAGCTTCGTAGGCTAACTTATATTGAGATAAGCCTTGCTCTTTTCTTAAGGTCTTTATTTTTTTGGCAAATGAATTAATTGCCTTTTGATTTCTAATTTTTGTCAAAGCAATCAAAAGTCATACTAATTATTAAAATTAGTAGTTGTATATATCATACTAATTTGTAATTTTAATATACTAAAGATTTACGATTGAAAAACAAAGTACCAAAAACTAAACTGGAAATTGAGTTGTTGTGTGATAAAATAATTTTGCAACAACGGATTAAACAGCTACAAACTCATTTGCAGGCTGCCCTAAATGCTTTGGATGAAACTTTAAAAGGTAAAGTGAGGGAGAATTAGCTATTTTTTTTGCTTTTTGGTGATAACACCAAAAAGGACGAAGTTGTTTTTTTATATTGAGGAATTATGGTAGGTTTGATTAGATGAAAGCAAATTTTTTATTTTTTTTACTTAGCATTGCCATTATAACAAAAGGGCAACAAAAAAAAGTTATACTTGATAGCGTAATTAGTGATAGTGTTAGTGTTAAATGGGGTGGTAAGCTAAGTTCGTATAAAGATTACCAGAATTGTGTTTTTACAAAATCAGTAAAGTTTGATCACACCATTTTCCCAGTTCAAGGCCCTCTCATTTTTCGTGGAACCATTTTTTCTTCATACGCAAATTTTTCAAGCACTCAATTTATTTATTGTGCAGGTTTTTCAGGAGCCAAGTTTTACGGCAATGTTTCATTTGATAATGTAAAAGTTTATAGCGGTATGGATTTTATACTAGCGGAATTTAAACACCCAGCCTCGTTTGTAGGTGGTAATTATTACGGCGGTGTTTTTTTTGCTTCAGCTAATTTTTATCATGATGTTAGTTTTTCGGGTACAATTTTTAATACTTATGTAGATTTTGAAGCAACAAAATTTTCCAAAAACTCTTCTTTTAATGGCTGTACTTTTGAAGATAATGTTACTTTTTGGGGCACTACTTTTCATCATCAAGTCGATTTTTCATTTGCCACTTTTTCAAAATCGCTAACCCTAAGGCAGCTTGATTTGCATGACTCAGCCACATTTTTATTTTATAGCGCTAGACTGCCACGCTTAATAGACTTATCAGTCAACTCATATATACCACACGAAATTGATTTATTAACGGCCAATTTAAATCCCCTCAATGGAATGCCCGATGTAATACATAATATTTATTTATATAAATCGGATATATCGAAAATTCATTTTGATTATATACACTTTAAACTTTTATTTACTAACCCTATCTCGCATCATAAATTAACACCTGACGCAACAAAATCTATATATGAGCAGGTGCTAAAAAATTTTAAAGATAGAGGGCAAGAAATTAGTTACGAAAACCTGGATATAGAGTACCAGGATTATAAGTGGGGCGATGAAAACATTTGGTGGAAAAAACAATTTGGCAAATTAATTAAGTGGTGGTGGAATTATGGCTACTCAAAAGAAAATGTATTTTTTCACTCGGCCTATTTTGTTTTTCTTTTTACACTACTTAATTTTTTTATTTTAAACTTATTGCAAGATGTATATAATGTATCAAAAATACCCAAAACTAGAAAGCTGAGATTTAAAAATTATCGCGTTGCTCAGTTACTTCTTAGGCTTTGGTACTCTTTTGCATACACATCAACTATATTTTTTAAGCTTAGCATTAAAACAGAAGAAATTGACTTTAAACATGCAGTAAGAAGTCTTTACATATTATTTATTTATACTTTAGGCTTAATTTGTCTTGCTTATATGGCGAATTTTGTACTACAAAAGTAATTAAAGTTGCAGCCCCGCGTTAGGGATTGTAGTGGAAAACCCACAGCCCGTAATAGGGCGAGGACTTGTAACGGAAAGCCCGACGGTGTAACCACCGGAACGCCCAAATAAAGATTTCTCACATTCGTTCGAAATGACAATACAGGAGATTCTTTTCCTACAAGCCGGCTTTATATAAATCAGCTACGTGAGTTAAACTATCTTTTACGGGGATGAAGGTGTAGTTTAATTCTTTTGAAACTTTTGTGTTGTCGTAGTAGTGTTTGTTTTGTGCTGATTGCAACATGCTTTTGGTGAAGGCGCGTTTTTTGCCTGTGATGGTAGAAAGAAAAGCATCGCCATACAAGGCAACGTTTAAAAGTAATGTACCCGCTTTTATTTTACTGGTTGGTTTGCCAAAATTTTGCTGAAGTTGATGCGTGATATGTTTGAAGGAACAGTTTTCGGCATTGAGGATGTAACGGTGCCCGAATTTGTTTTCGTTGACTAATTTAATCATGCAATTGGCTACATCGCGCACATCTACATAACCTGTTATGCCTTCGGTGTAAACAGGTAAACCATTATAGCAACGGGTGATGAGTTGGGTACTGCTTTGTCCCCAGCAACCTGCACCTAAAATAACGGATGGATTTACCACGAGAACATTTAAACCCTCGGCAGCACCGCGCCATGCTTCAAACTCACCACGGTATTTGGTGATGGCGTAGGATGAGTTACCTGCGGCGGTTTTCCAAACAGAAAACTCGTCGATGTATTTTTTGTTGGCTTCGATTTGCAAAGTGGCTACAGAACTAACGTGACAAAATTTTTGCACGCCTTTTTCTAAGCAGGTGTTTATAACGTGCGCTGTTCCGTCGGCATTAATGGCATACATTTGCTTGCTATCGGCCTCGTTAAACGAAACCATGCCCGCGCAATGATATACTTCGGTTACGTTGGTAAAAGCATCTTGCAGAGAAAAATAATCGGTAACATCGGCCTCGTGCCATTCGATTAGGGAAAAATATTTTTCGACCTCAGCGGTGTAGTAAGCAAGAATTTGTTTAGTGTTTTCTATTTTAGACTGATGGCGATACAGGGCACGCACTTTTTTATTTTGCATGACTAAGGCTGCCGTTAAATGACTGCCCAATAAACCTGTTGCACCGGTAATTAAAATCACAAATTAAAATTTACAAACAGTAACAAAGTTAAACAAGCTAACGAGGTGAGCAAGCCAACCACAAAACCCGCATACACTTGTTTGGGCGAATGCTCGTTTAAATACAAACGGGCAAAACAAATTAAGCCCGCAATGCCCAAGCAAATACAGATAGGTGTGATATGACCTGCGGTAGAAAAAAACTCGCAGAAATAAATTATGCCCAAGCAACCCCCAATAGCCGAAGCGTGGGCGGAGATTTTGGTAAAGAAATTAATGACGAAATCGATAGCCATAACCAAGAGTGAAACTAAAATAAGTTGGCGGAAAAAATTAGGCAGGGCTAAATCGTGCAGGATATATAGTAAGCCAATGTATAACGTTATGGTTGATACATAAGGCATAAAACGCTCGGTAGATTGTTTGGCCTGCATGTTTTTTATATAGCCCAGTTTTTTTAACAGTACTATATTTAACAAAGGCAGCACAACAGAGAAAATTAAAACAGCCGCCATTAAAAAAAGTTTTTTTATGGGTGAAACAAAATAGGCAAAGTAATTATTGGTATATAAAAAATAGGCTGTTAAGTAGCTTAGCATAAACAGCGGATGAAAAAGATAGGATATTAGGTTAGCTAATTTTTTCATCGATGTTTTTGTTTTTAAAAAGATAAAAATAGCCTGTAGCTACAAAACCGCAAGCAAAAGGGATGCCAGCATAGAATTTATATTCGACATGGCCGAAAAACTCACAGCACATCCAAAAGGCGTTTGCCATTATCCAAAAACAAATAGCGATGTTGATGTAAACTTCGTTTGTTTTACGTGTGATGTAGGTGATTAAAAAAGCCACGGATACAGTTGGGAAAATCATAATGATACCGAGGATTTTCCACTCCAACATCCAACAAGTATCTTTAAGTAACCAAAGCGGTATATGCAGGTTTTCTATTTTGCGTAAGGAGAATTTACCTTGCATTTTTATTTATTAAAAAATATATCGGCGATGGTGAAGATAGAAAAAACCAAACTACCGATACCGTTAACGGTACCAAATGCCAGGTTTACTTTACTTAAATCGGTAGGTTTTACCAGGCGATGCTGATAGATTAGTAAGCCGATGAAACAAGCGGCACCCATCCAATAAATAAAACTAAAATGACCTGCTACGCCAACTGTAATAATTAAGAGGGCTGTAACAACATGCACCACCTCAGAGAACTTTAATGCACGTGGGATGCCCAACCATGCAGGGATAGAATTTAAGTTGTGGGCTTTATCAAATTCGGCATCGGGCAGGGCGTAAATGATATCGAAACCACCGCTCCAGGTAAAAACTACGAATGATAATAAAACAGGTAACAAACTAAAGTGCCCTGTTAGGGTTAAATAAGCTCCAATAGGAGCCAGACTTAAACCCACACCTAATATTAAATGACAAAGCGGTGTAAAACGTTTGGTGTAACTATAACCTAAAATGACAGCCAATGCCACAGGCGATAAATAAAAACAAATTGAATTGATTAACCAGGTTGTTGCCATAAACGCCACCGAACAAATAATAGTTAGCAGCAAAGCCGATGCCGGGTTAATAATGCCCGCAGGCACTTCGCGATTTTTAGTGCGGGGGTTTAGGGCATCAAACTTTCTATCGATATAACGATTAAAGGCCATAGCTGCACTACGGGCAAAAACCATACAGAGAATCATGTAAAAGAAAATAACTCCATCAAACTTTCCCTCTTGCTTATAAGCCAACAAAAAACCAATTAAAGCAAAAGGCATTGCAAATACCGTATGGCTAAATTTTATGAGTGACAGATATTGGTTTATTTTTTTAAGCATGAATTATTCTTTAAAAATAAAAATAATTGTGACAATGTAAAGAATAGGAATAGAACTAAGTACTAAAGCAAAAAACACAGGATGGTACCATTTAGTTTCGAGAGCAAATTGCGTACGGCGAAAAACCACAAACACCGAACAAACAATGCCTATAATAGAACAAAACATACCCCACTTTATTAATGAGATGGATATACAGGACAAAGCTGCCAAGGCACCAAAAAATAAAGCCACATTGGTAAAGAGTTTTCCTAAACTAATTCTTTTCATTACTCACTAAAGTTGTTGCAGCTACAAGCGGAGTTGCGGTAACTAAACCAGCTTCGTTTATTTGCTGCAAGTAAACATGCTGCATGTTATTAATTAAATCTGCCGAGAAAGGCATTTGAACTTTTATGTAATTATCGGTAAAGCCATGTATGAAACCATTTTTGTTTTCGGCTTCAAATAAAACTTTACGTGTGCTGCCCATGTGCTGGGTGTAAAAATCGCGTTGTTTTTTGGTAGATAAGATGCGCAGCATTTTGTTGCGCTCTTTACGAACCGAAATTGGAACTACACCCGAAAGTTCAATAGCATCAGTATTAGGGCGTTCGGAATAGGTGAACACATGGAGATAAGAAACATCTAATGCATTAATAAAGTTATAGGTTTCTAAAAACTCAGCATCGGTTTCGCCGGGGAAACCTACTATAACATCTACACCAATGCAAGCATGCGGCATAACTTGTTTTATGCGAGCCACACGTTCGGTATAAAGTTCGCGCATGTAACGACGACGCATTAATTTTAGCATAGCATTGCTGCCACTTTGCAAAGGCACATGAAAATGAGGAACAAATTTTTTTGATTGCGAAACGAAATCAATAATCTCATCTTTCAATAAATTAGGTTCGATGGATGAAATACGGAAACGATCGACACCCTCTACCCTATCCAACTCTTTTATTAAATCTAAAAATGTCTCTTGTCTTTTTTCGGTATCAGAAGTTTGCGTGAAACCAAAATCGCCGATGTTTACACCGGTAAGTACAATTTCTTTAATGCCTTGTGCAGCAATTTGGTTTGCCTGCGCTACTACATTTGCTATGCTATCGCTGCGGCTTTTACCACGTGCCAAAGGAATGGTGCAATAGGAACAAGTATAATCGCAACCATCCTGCACTTTTAGAAAAGAGCGCGTTCTATCTCCGGCAGAGTATGATGAAATAAATTCGTTAGTCTCGTCTATTTCGCAACTGTGTACCTCAGCATTTTCGGTTTTAGAAAGATGCTCGACGTAATGTGGTAGGTTAAATTTTTCTTTAGCGCCCAGCACTAAATCAACACCGGAAATTTGACCAATTTCGTTAGCTTTTAATTGGGCATAACAACCAATTACTGCCACAATTGCCTGCGGCGAAAGTTTTTTAACGTTTCGGATTAATTGCTTGCATTCTTTATCGGCGTTTTCGGTAACGGAGCAGGTGTTTAACACATATACATCGGCCTCGGCTTCAAAATCGACTTTGGTGTAGCCTGTGTTTTCGAACTTACGAGCAATGGTAGATGTTTCGGCAAAGTTTAATTTGCAGCCAAGTGTGTGAAAAGCTACTTTTTTGCCGTTTAAAATCATGGGCGCAAAAGTACGAAAAACATGGTTTGCTTTTCAATTTTACTTATCGGGCAGTAACTTAAAATTATACTCGGTTTCGGAGGTGAAATCGGATTTATCGTAAATGGTGATTTCTTGCTGAAGGGGCTTGAAACCTTTGCCTGTTATATTGATTATATACTTACCAGGTTCGACAATAAAAACATAACGACCTGTTTTTGCGTTTACGTTTTTTGCATCAAGCTCTTCTTTAGTTTTTGGGTTACTGATGGTGATGTAGGCATCGATTTCTTTTTTGGTGGTATCGGTGCTTTGTACCGCGCCGTGTATGGCAGTTAGGGGTTGCTCTACTTCATTAAACACCACTTTATAAATATCTAAATCGCCGAGGCCTTCTTTTCGCCATGCAGATAGATAACCATCGCGGCCTTTACCTGTTAAGGAAAACATTAAATCATCATCAGTTGTGTTAACGGGATAACCAATATTAATTGGACTTTGCCATTGCTGCGAAACAGAATCCCACTTAGATTTAAAAATATCGTAGCCCCCCATACCAGTATGTCCTTTAGAGGCAAAATACAGGGTTTGTTCGTCTTCGGAAATAACCGGAAAACCCTCATCGTAAGTTGTGTTGATGGTAGGGCCTAAATTTTTTGGAATGCCCCACTCGCCATTTGGCAAGCGATGCGTAATGTAAATATCAGCACCACCTTGTCCGTTTTTTCTATCGGAAACGAAATAAAGGGTGTTTGCATCGGGGGTATAAAAACCTTCTAATTCAAGGTTTTTGGTGTTTACAGGTTCGTTAAAGGGAGTGGGTTTTGTGAAACTTTTAGTTTTAGGCGAAATTTCGGTATGTAATAAATCGCTTGGCATCTCCTCTCTATCAACATAAATAATCATATTCTTTCCATCGGGTGTTATACCAGTGCACTCTTCATCTTCGGCGGTGCTTAAACCAACGCCTATGCTTTTAGCTTTTGTCCATTGTCCTTTTTCGACGGTAGAAAAATAAATATCGGAAGTAAAATAACCTAATACACTTTTAAAACTACCCATAGTTTCTTCTCGGCGTGTGGTGAAGTATAAGGTTTTATGGTCTTTAGTTACAAAGGGATAATAGTCGGCAAATTTGGTGTTTATTTCGGGGCCTAAGTTTTCGAATTTAACCGATACCGGATGTTTCATGAGCTCCTTGGCATTTTCGCAGGTTTCAATATACCTATCTACTGTTGCTTTTTTTGCCGGTGATGCTTTTGCCCGATACTTGGTATAACAAGCAATGGCCTCGGGGAATTTGTACGTAAACTGATAAGCCATGCCTAGTTTTAATGAAACACTGGTATCTTCATTATCTTTTTCGTAAAAAAATTGTAAGTAAGGAATGGCTTTTGATTTATCGCCGTGGAGATATAAGTAACAATGAGCCAGGCGGCGTTTTATAGTTTCATCGGTAGGGTTCTTTTTTTCAAGCTTTTCGTATTCTTTAAGCGCAGAAACATAATCGCCAGCTTCGAAAAGCTCATCGGGTGTGGGCTTATCGCTGCTTTGCGCCAGCATAGTAAAATTGCCTAAAGCAAAAATAGAAAAAGCAATAATTTGATATTTAGGAAATAGTTTCAAGAAAAAAAATGATATATCTATATCAAATATAAACCTTTTAAATGAACCGACCCACAAGCTCGCTCGTCGCTAAGAACTTCACAAGATATTTTATTAACGCTCACCCGTGCTTTAACTTAGCCATCCAATGCCACACTTCTATGCCTGTGTAAAGCATGTAGTAAGACATGGTGCAAATGCCAATAGCCAATCTGTTTTCTTTAGTAAAATATAAACCAAACAATAAAATAAATAGGCAACTAAACATTTTTAAAGCGGTTAAAGCCAAAAAGGTGTTGGTGAATTTATTTTTATTTTTGTCTTGCAGGGCGCTTTGCAATTGTTTGTTTAGTATGAGCGAAAAGCCTGTAAAATAAACACTCAATAAAACAACATAGTACACAGAAATGCCAAATTTTTGCGCTGCTAAAAACGCTGTGACAAAAATAACCGCACTAAATGCAAGCAGCTTTAGGTAATAAGATTTCATTACCCTATCGTAAAAAATCGGTGTTGGCGTATATCATTAAGCCCAGTATAATTACTAAACCAACGTAGTTAGCGTAATACAAAACTTTATCGGGTACCTTACGACGGCTTATCATTTCAATTAAAATAAATACAATGTAGCCACCATCTAACATGGGCACAGGTAAAAAATTCATAAAGGCAAGTACAAGAGAGAACAAGGCTGTACGTTTCCAAAAATATTCCCAATCCCACTCATCGGGCAGGGTTTTGTACATGGTGTAAAAACCACCCACTTGTTTGTGCGCATCTTTTACAGTAAATACAACCACCAATTGTTTGGCTTGCATAACCAATGTTTCGTAAGCATCATCGAGACCTTGTACAAAACTTTGACCAATGCCAAAACTCACTTTTTCGGTATGAATAAATTTATTGTGCTCTGCAAAAAAACCAATGGTACCCTCTTTGGTAACGGCGGCTTTTGCAACAATGGTATCATTATTACGTAAATAAGTTATTTCAGCAGTTTTATCGGCATTTTTACGAATCTCGTGTTGAAACTCATCGAAAAACACAGTAGGCGTTTTGTTGATGGCCAATAATTTATCGCCATGTTTTAAACCTGCCTGAGCAGCGGGAGAGCCATTGATAACTGAATCGACCTCAGCCGGAGTGCGCACACCAATGAAATCGGAATGTTTTAGGTTTTTTAATACTAAACTTATTTGGTCGTTTGTAATGGGGATGTTTACTGTTGCCCCGTTGCGCTCAACCTGAACAGTTTTAGCACGGTTCATTATAATTTCTAAAGTTACACGGTTAAGCGATGTAACGGGTTTAGCATCTACACTAATTACTTTGTCACCGTTTTTAAAGCCCATTTGCAATGCCAGCGAATCGCAACTGATACCATAAGTTAGGTTTTTTACAGGCAGGGTTTCTTTACCCCAAAAGAAAAGTACCATCCAATAAATAAAAATGCCAAGAAACAGGTTTACTAAAATACCACCCATCATAATAAGCAAACGTTGCCAAGCCGGTTTTGCGCGCATTTCCCAAGGCTCAGGTGGACGCTCAGTTAGGCTTTTATCCATTTGCTCATCAACCATGCCGGCTATGCTTACATAACCACCAAAGGGAAACCAACCAATGCCATACTCTGTATCGCCTATTTTCTTTTTAAAAAGCGGGAAGTTTAAAACGCCTGCAAAGGGGAATAGGAAATCGAAGAAAAGGTAAAATTTATCGACACGGCATTTGAATCTTTTAGCGAAAAAGAAATGACCGAATTCGTGCAGGGTAACTAATATGGTTAAACTTAAAAAGAGTTGTAACAGTTTCATGTGCTTGTTTGTGTTTTTTGAACGTGCAAAGGTAACAATAATATGGCATGTTTTTTTGTTGGTTTTAACCTGTTTTATGTGACCATTTTCGGTCTTCATTTCTTTGCTTGCCCAAAGAAACGAAGCAAAGAAAAGGCCCCACGAACGCCAACCTGCGTTTTGTTTGGCGCACCAGCTGCCCACCTATACTGCCCAACAAAACTTAGGTTCGCACCGTACGTGGACACGCTGCCCCGGCATTATTTGTATGTTAAGTTTTGAGTGGCTTTGGTTTAAGGCTGTTTTTGTTATATTTGATTAGATTTAATTTATAATATTAAACTATATAATTATGGACGGATTATTTCGTATTGGCGTATTTTATGATGGCTCGCATTTCAATTATGCTCAAAATTATTTTTATGGAAAAGGTTATGGCTGGTTAACATTTCAACCATTTCAAAAATTATTAGAGGATTATTTAAGAAAACATTATCAAGGAGATTTAGAGTACAAAGTTGTTTATTCTGCATGGTATCAAGGGCTTTACACAACGCCAAACTCTGATGAGAAACGTTTAAAATTAGATAGGCAAAGACATCAAGATTTACTTCATGCTGGAATAGAAACTAAATTCCAACCAATGTCGCAATCTTCAAAAAAAGAAAAAGGAATTGATGTAGCAATGGCCATAGACATTCTTGAAATTGCTTTATTTGATGTGTTTGATTTAGCAGTTTTGGTTACTGGCGATGGAGATTTTGTTCCTTTAGTTCGCTCATTAAACAAACATAGTAAACTTGTGACTGTAGCTTATTTTGATTACGAAGAAAATGGGCATAAAAGTTTTTGTAATGAAAGACTTAAAGATGCATGTTCTATTGCGATAAATATAAATGGGCTTGAAAAAGAGAAAGACTACAAAACGAATTTCAAATCACTTTTTAAGAATCACGACAAGATAGTTGCCCAAACAAAAGATTATTAAGTACTAATATTTATGATTGATATTGTAATTTGAAACGTAATAATTAACCCTAAAAAACAAACAGCATGAACAAAAAATTGATTTTACAACTATCGTTATTCGGTTTGGTAATGGCCTTTGGAACCGTTTATTTTATTCCGTCGAATATTGAGCCTGTGTGTTGGCTGGTAATTTTTATTGTATGCGCTTATTTGATTGCTAAAAATTGTACAGAAAAATATTTTTTGAATGGTTTTTGTGTAAGCTTGATGAATTGTGTTTGGATTACAGCAGCGCATTTGTTGTTATTTACAACTTATATTGATAAACATGCCGAGGAAGCAGCTATGATGGCTACATCGCCTTTGCATAATCACCCACGCATTATGATGGCTGTAACCGGACCGATAATTGGTGTTATATCGGGGCTTGTGTTGGGTTTGTTTACGCTTATTGCATCTAAAATTGTAAAGAAATAAAATATGATTAACGATATCTGGATTAACCTGCCGGTAAAAAATATTGAAAAAGCTAAAACGTTTTTTGCCGAGCTTGGCTTTGAGCTTAATAAAAATTATGGTAACAGTCCTTCATCGGCCTGTTTGTTGGTTGGGCAAAAAAATGTGGTTGTTATGCTTTTTGAGGAGTCAGTTTTTAAAAATTTTACTCAGCACGAAGTTACCGACACTAAGCAAGGCAGCGAGGTTTTATTTTCGATAGGGGCTGAAAGCAAAGAAGAAGTTAATGAAATAGCCAAGAAAGCAAGCGAAGCAGGCGGCGTAGTTTTTGCCAAACCCGGCGAGAAAGACGGCTGGCTATATGGTTGTGGCTTTTGCGATTTAGACGGGCACCGATGGAATGTGCTTTATATGGATATGAGCAAAATGCCGAAATAAGTTATAAATTATAAGTTGTTGAGATTACCACGTTGCGCATTTATACTTGCTATTTTTTTGGCAAACACGGTGTTTGGCCAAGACACACTATTAAAAATTACGGGCAAAGTAATTGATGATGTAACGAAATTACCATTGCGCAATGTAAGTGTACAAATTACAGGAACTTTAAAAGGAACCACTACTGATAGCAATGGAGTTTTTAAATTTTCGGTTAAAGAAAATAAAATTGTGCTTGAGTTTTCTATTATTGGGTATGAGACTAAATTTATTAGTGCCAATTACACATCTTATAATAAACTGGTTATACCCCTATCACAAAAAACTCAACAATTAAAAGAGGTTGTAATTAATTCGTCGCCTATAGAAGCGGTTATTAAAAGTGAAAACAGTAATGTGTTGGATTATGAATTTTATAAAGACAATATTTTACTGATTACCTACGTACATGATTTAAAAAAATCGAAACTTATACTCATAAACCAGTCATTTGATACAATAAGTAAAACAAGTATTCCGGAAGAGCCTACCGGATTATTTAAAGATTGTTTGGGAAATAACCATGTGGTATGCCAAAACACTATTTACCAAGTATATTTAGAAAACAGTACTCTTAAATTATATCCTCCGGAAAAAATAGAAAACTTTGAACAAATAATGTACCCCTGTGTTGCACAAGATTCAGCAAACCTATACTTCCTAAAAAAAGAAGGCGCTATAGTGGTAGATGTGGGGGCATTTCGTCCCTTTAATTCGCACAGCCATACCATAAGTTATTCGTATGTAAATAAATTAACAAAAAAGAAAAGTAGTTTGGCAGATATAGTGGATGAGGAAGTTGAAAAAAAAAGAAAAGATGAGTTAGACTATGAAAAAGGTAAAATGTCTGCCGGCATGTATGAGCACGGAAGCCCAGCAAGAGACCGTTTGTTTTTTGAAACTATTGTAATTAAAGAAATTTTTGCGCCACTATATAATATACAAAACAAAATTTACGTTTTTGATTTTGTTAACTATAATATTCAGCGTTATGAAGCTACAGGAGAATTATTGAGTAAGGTTAATTTAAAATTTCAGCATCAATTAAACTGGAAAAGACAGATGTGTATAGATGAAAAAAGCGGTAAAGTATTTGCTATTTTTGAAAAGAACGGAGTGAGTGAACTTAAAGAAATAAATTTAATTACGGGAGAAATAAATAATTCGTATAAAATTCCGTTTGCTTTTATAAAACAAATTAAAGCCTATGATAATTATATTTATTTTCTTTACAAGGGAAAAGAGTATGATGATACCAGGTGTTTATCGAGATTAAGATTAAATTAATAAAAACTAAATATGAATACAATCAGTAAACTGCCGCAAATAACGGTTGCGTTTTGGATAATGAAAATTTGTGCCACTACGTTGGGTGAAACGGCAGGCGATTTATTATCGATGACAATGGATGTTGGTTATGCGGTTAGTTCGATTATACTGTTGAGTTTCTTTTTTGTTACGTTGGGTGTGCAACTGGCATCTAAAAAATATCATCCCATTATTTACTGGCTGGTTATTTTGGCTACAAGTACGGCCGGTACAACGATGTCGGACTTTATGGACAGAACACTTGAGTTGGGCTACGCAACAGGTTCGTGTATTTTGGTGAGTTTATTAGTGATAACACTACTTGTTTGGAAGTCGGTTGAAAAATCGTTATCGGTTACGGATATAAAAACCAAGCGTGGCGAAATTTTTTACTGGACAGCTATTTTGTTTTCGAATACACTGGGTACTGCTTTGGGAGATTTTTTAGCGGATGATTCGGGACTTGGGTTTGCAGGCGGCGCGTTTTTAATTGCAGGCTTATTATTATTTATTATAGCAGCTTATTACCTTACAAAAATACCGCACGTAATTTTATTTTGGTTAGCCTTTGTACTAACCAGACCTTTTGGCGCTACGTTTGGCGACTTGCTTACCAAATCGACCGAAAAGGGCGGAATGGATTTTGGAACGATAGGTTCATCACTAATACTATTTATACTATTGGCTGTTTTAGTTACTATGGCAGTAGTTAAAACAAGACGAGAAGAAAAACTTGCTTAATTAAAAAGCTTGTTTTAGGGAGAAGAAAAATTGATGATCTTCTTGTGAGATGGCGTAGTCAAAACGAAGGATGGTGTTTACATTCCAGGCAATTCTTAAACCTAGTCCTTCGGAATAACGAAGATTTTCAGTGTGGTTTAAGCGACTGAGATTATCCCATACGCCACCTACATCGAAAAAAGGAACAGCGCTAAAAGCCAAATGCTGTTTAAAAATATTGCATTGTGCAAAACGCCCACGTAACTCAAAATTACCAAAGCCCATTACACGTGCTAAAAAACGACTTTGTTTATAACCACGCAGGGTTGTACCACCGCCAAGTCCTTCGATACTGCCTTCGGAGCTCCACTCATCCTGATACTCATAAAAAGGCGCATCGCCTTGTGTATAGCCCATAGCAATTCTCCCCGCAAAAGTCAGGCGTTTAAATATTTTAGGCAAAATGGGTTGGTACAAATTATAATGAAAAAATGTTTTGTTGAAATTATACTGAGAGCCAAGTGCCATTAAAGATGCTTCGTTGGTTAATTCAGCAAAAGAGCCTTTGCTTGGGTCGGCTTCTAAATCGCGGGTATCGTAAATTAAACCTACCTGCACAAAGGATACTATGTTATTGCCAAAACCCTTTATGTTATTTGCACGGGCATCTTTAATTAATAAAGCACTATCGTTTAAAGGTGTTGAAAGATTTACGCTGGCAATTTCATAGCCGATAAGTGTGCGCAGACGACCTTCGTAAAAAGAGCGTTCCATGCTAAAATTAACCACGGCTTCTTTTTTGGTATAGGTGTTGTAGTAATTTTTGGTGCCTACTAAATTTTTTTGGTAATCGCTATAAGAAGCATTAGTTACCAATGGGTTTGCCGGATTGTTGTTGGGATAATAGCTCAGTGGTTTTAACGATTTTTCATCGATGCCAAAATAGAGGAGATTGGGATTGATTTCATAAGCTCCTTCGAAGCGTAAGCGCCATTTAGTGTTGAAAATATATGGTACATCTAAACCAAGGCTAACTTCTTGCTGAGATTTTGTTGTGATAAATAAAGCCACGTTTAATTCGGCACGATAAGGTGTGTATTCAAAAAACGGGTCGGATTTTTTGCCGTTAAAAAATAATGAGCCTTCGGCACCACCACCTAAACCGTTAACAGGGTCGGAGCTTAGGTCGGGTACACCCGTTACATACATGCCTTCTTTTTTTTCTTTTAACTCATCATCGGGCAAACGTTTTTCTTTTGCAATGGCAAAAGGAAGCTTTTTGTTTGGGATGATTGAATCTTTTTTTGTGGAATCGGCTTGTTGTGCGTTTGCGATAGTTGCCGCTATTACAAACAAGGCAATATATACTATTTTATTTTTTGTGTTACTAAATTTCATATTTAATGCGCGCAAAATTATAAATAAAACATAACCATTACTTAAGTAATGGTTATGTAAAAGATAATTAAAGGTTAATCTTTACTTTCTTTTTTGCTTATTTCTTCTTTTTTCAACAGTTTACCTTCGGCAGAATATAACACTTCGAATTTTTGTTTACCCAGCCCTACTTCCATTTCGTAATCGGTTTTATTATTAGGGTAAGTTACTTTTTCGATTTCATCTAACTCAGCCTTAGGAAACTCTTTTTCTACCGCTTGTTTTACGGCAGCAGGTAATTCGGTTTTTTTAATTTCCTGCTCGGTTGAAAGCCAGCCACCATCTTTATTATATTTTGCAGAAAACTCAGTGCCGTTATTTTTAAAGCCTACTTCGTAATCGGCTTCTTCCATTTCCCACTCTACTTTGTTTGCTTGGGCAAATTGCTTTTTAAAGTTTGTTTGTACTGATGCCGGAACTTTATCGGCTGTTATTTTTTGTGCATAAGCTGCTGTTGCGCCAAGGCATGAAACTGTGATGGCAAAAATTATTGCTTTCATTTTAATTTGTTTTTAATAATTAATTTTTTGAATAATAAATTGGTACTCGTTCTAAACCAGTTTATTTTTAGGAGGGTGATAAACAGATGAAGCATGTACCCAATGTTCCTTTAAAAGATATCTAAAGTTGTGAGTAGTTTGTTTTTCGGGTAATGCAATAAACTCGGTACTTACTGAAATTACTAAGGCTAAAGGCACTTGCTCACAAGGGCTATGAAAAGGAACTGATTTAGCTTCATTATCTTCGATAGGTTCGTTTTTTTCATCGAAACCAAATTCTAAAAATTGCTCGTTGATGAAATCAATTACATCGACTGAATTATTGGTGTGGCAGAAATCGCTATAAAGACGAGGGATTTGCTCGATATAGGCAAAGTTACCCTGTGGTAAAAAAATTTGACCGAGGGTGTAAAAAATTAAACTTAGGATGACAAAAAATTTCTTCACTCTATAATTATCTGAAACCAAAAGTATAAAAACAATGTGTAGAGATTTTGTAGAAGACGCTAGTGTTTACGTTAAAAATTATCAATTAATAAACGTGAATTATGTAAATTATAAGATAAAGAGTGTAACGATTTACCACTTGCTTGCGCGCACCTTTGCAGTAGATAATTTTATTAATTTAATTAAAACCATTTTAGGGTATGAAAAAGAAAGTAGTTAAGTTGTTTTGCGCCGTTATATTTTTTGGCGCGTCGGTAAGGGCATCAGCACAGATATATGTAAATGTACGTCCGCCGGTACCGGTAGTTGTAATGACTGCACGCCCCGGACCGGAACATGTTTGGGTTAATGAAGATTGGAATGAAAGCAATGGTGGTTATATATATTCCGGTGGTTATTGGGCTACACCACCACACCCGGGTTACAGATGGAACGAAGGACATTGGAATCATCATGAAACACGTGGCGACAATTGGGTGCGTGGCGGATGGAAAGGTAAAGAAGGTAGAAAAAGATAATTGATAGAGGTGTGTGAGTGTAAAAGAGATGACCGAAGGGTTATCTCTTTTTTTGTTTAGAGGGAGGGATAGGTACTAGCGTTAGGGATTGCAGCGGAAAGCCCACAGCCTGCAAATACAGATTTCTCACATTCGTTCGAAATGACAAGCAGGCGAGGACTTGGAACGAAAAGCCCGACGCTTGAAATGCGAAGCCCTTAGCGAAGCATTGAGCGATACCAAAGTAAAAAACTAAAACAAGGAGCTAAATCAAGCGGAACGCCCTATTTAAAATGCACAATAAATTTATTTTATTTACGTTTCTCGTAATTGATTAAGGGTGTGATTGGCGATTTTGTTTATTACGAGAAATAAAATTTGTGTTTTGGATATAATGAAAAGCGTTTTGCATTTTATATTTATTTGCTTATTGTTTTTTGCGTTTGGGTGCAAAAAGGATACGGATATTATTAGTACAGAAACTATACATGGGCAGGTGTATAATATATGTAACGATAGTGGTTTGGCCAATATACCCGTTTATTTGCAAGAAAACGGAAGCAATATTGCACAAACGGTTAGTGGTGTTAATGGTAATTTTAGTTTTACTAATGTAAAGGTACATAGTGCCGGTGCTTATAGTTATGCGATTTATATATATTGGCATGGTGCGGCGAGTCCCGCTATTGATGGGGCGAGTGTGCCTGTGCCGAATTTTCCAACAACATTGAATTATGTTGTGAAGGTTATGCCGAGATTATATGATTGGAGAATATATTGCCCTAATACAACTTTTTTGCCAACGGATACTTTTAGTGTTGTTTTTCAACAAAATATTTTACATAACAATTTGTCGAACCCAAATAATAATATTTGGACGGTTTCGGAAACGTGTCCGTGTACTTATGGTGCAACAAATTACCTGGGTAGTTTATCTAATTTTCCGGCGGGGATGTGGCAGGTTACTTTACGCAGAACTAAAAACGGTGTACACACTTTGCAAACAGATAGTTTTTATGTTGGCTGGGGTGCTACCCAAACAGATACTTTATTTTGGTAAAATTTATGTTTTCGTAGTACGAAGAAAAAATATTAATTTTTTCTCTTCATTTAGCTTATCGTTTTTATTTTTTTAATGGTTTCGCTGCGTGCTGCGCAATGCTTTGTTTGCCCAAAGAAACGAAGCAAAGAAAATGCCCCACAAAAGCCAACCTGCGTTTTGTTTGGCGCACTAACTGCCCACCTATACTGCCTAACAAAACTTAGGTTCGCTCAACCGCACTAACTCGCTCAAAAGTCCACTGGACTTTTGCCGTGTGGACGTCTGCCCCGGTGTTATTTTGTATGTGTTTGCTTTGTAATGCCGCAGGATTGCAAATCCTGAGGAGCGGATAAACTATCCGAGTTTATAGAATTAGCTAAGCACAATTAAAGGCTATAATTTATTTTATATAATCTTACCCACCTTGGGGGTTACAACGAATTTTTTTGGATGCAAATACAGATTTCTCAGTCGTGCCTTCTTCGAAATGACAACGCGGTGCGCGTTAGGGATTGCAACGAAAAGCTTTTGCAGTAATCGGCAAAACTTGCAGTGTAAAGCCCGACGGTGGTAACCCACAGGAACGCCCAAATAAAGATTTCTCCCTGCGGTCGAAATGACAAAGCGTGAGGAGTTGCCGCAAGTAAAAAACTATTTGCGTTTTTCGTAATAGGATTTAAAGATTTGATTGGCGAGTTTGTTGATGGAGGTTTCGTCGCGTTTTAAATCGTTGATGAATTTCTTTTTTACGTCGCCGCGCAGGAATAACTGAATGCGCATGAGGATGGTTTGCTCTGACTGAGTGAGTCGTTTTAGGAAGGCTTGTCTTATTTCGTATTGCTCTTCGATTGATTTTCTACCCATGGTGTTTGTAATTTAATTGTTACAGGTATCTCATTTATTTTATGCTCTATTACATTTTGTTATTTCAACTGCATAGAGGAATCTATTTCAAAAACAGATTTCTCAGTCGTTTCACTTCTTCGAAATGACATCGGTGAAATTTATACCGCAAAGTACAAAATATTTGTATTAGTACATATACATTTGTACAGAAATTATGTACAAAGATTTTAACCATATAAAAAATGTAAGCGAGGATGGAAGCTCAGCTACCATGTTGCTTAATAAACGCATCGGGAACGCTTATGACGCATCGGGGAACTGTGTGGAGTACGGCATACAAGGCGACCAATTTGCAAACGAAATGCTTTACCTGAAAGCGGTTTGTCAGGTTAACACTATTGAAGTAGAAATAAACTCAGTAGGTGGAGATGTAACTAATGACGGATACAATATTGTTGCTGCAATTATTAAACACAAAGCCAACACAACGGTAACAGGTCTTGCTGCAAGCATGGCAGGGCTTTGTGCGATTGCGGGAGAGAAACGCAGCATTGTGGATTATGGAAGCATTATGTGTCACCCGGTGGCGGGAGGAGATGGGGATGATAAAATACTGTCTATCATACAAGATTCGTTAAAAACACTTTACATAAACAGAACGCGAATGAGTGCCGAAACGGTGGATGGTTTGTTTAGTAAAGAAACCTGGTACTCGAACAGTAAGAAAGCCGATTACAGTTTACAAGATGCAGTTGACTGCGGCATTGTGGATGAAATAATTTCATCAGGAAAAAATTTGAAAGCACTGAACGGCGCAAGCAGAAATGTGTACGCATTAAGTAACCTATATAATAACCTAAACCCGACACGCATGATAAATTTGAAAAAAGTTTTGAATGTAAAGAACGACTTATCTGACGAAAAAACAGAACAAGTTGCGATTGACACTATTGAAACTTTAAAGAGCGAAAAATTAGCTGCCGAAAAACTGGTGGCCAATTTAGAAGCCAAGCTTGACGCTTACGAACGCGAAAAAGAAAAAGAAAAAAATGCACACGCCACACTTGCTGTAGAAAATGCATTGAAAGCAGGCAAGTTTAAAACCGATGAAAAAGCGGATATGCTGGTGCTTGCCAAAACAAACCTAACAGCTTTTAATAAACTGGTTGCAAGCGCACCGAGTTATAAGGAGTCGGTAAAGATTCCGTTTGGAGGTGGTGTAGAAAATGCTGCTGAAGACCGCAACAATTGGACGGCCGTAGACTGGAGCAAGAAAGACCCCGAAGGCCTGCGCAACAAACTTAGAGAGAACCCTGATTTTTATAACACACTAAAAAAATAAACATGAAAAAACTATTTTCCATTTTAATTATTGCAATTGCATTTTGCAATAATGCAAAAGCACAAGTACAGTATCCGTTTGCGCCACTTTATACAGCCTATAACCCTATAACACCCACTACACAAAAAGCAGATTTAGAAAACACCACTGTTATACATGGCACGGGTAACTTAGGTTAAAGTAATTTCTATTATAAGTTTTTGTATTTTAGAATAATAATTCAACAATGGAAATAAGAAATAAAATAGAAAGCATTGCCAAAGAATATGGAATGGCTATTGAATATAATTCTCCATTTGAGTTGAAACTTAAACGAGAAAATTATTCTATTTTATTTACTTATGATGAGTTACACAAAAATCTTGAAACATTTATAGTCGATAATCATAATAACCATTATGAATTTATGTCAATAAAGCTATTTTTTAAACTATTTTACATAAGAAAAGAGCTTAAACAGACTAAAGAAGAAATAGAAAAGCGAAAAAAATTATTTAGCAAAACAAAAAACAACGAATCTATTTTCACCCCTATTCTTTTTGTGTTAGAAAACATTAAAACAAATTACGATTTTTTATTAAAAGGCGATTTTAGTTGGGTAGCAGATTACAATCTATTTTGGAGCAAAATAAAAGAATTGGGAAGAAAAATTTTAGAATTAGATGAAAATAATCCTTTAAGAAAAGAGTATCTAAATGTATTTGCCAGTCCTTTAAGTTGGTTAGATTCAGCCAAGAGCTATTTTAATTTTTCTTTTTAATTGACAACAAAAACACCCCCGTGCCACACGTCACAAATAATTTGAGTTAGAGTTTTTACTAATTGCCAAACAAACAATTTTTAACGGCGTTGTTGTTTTTTTCTAATACTTTTTCAACGGCTGTTCGTGTTGTTTCTATGGGTTGTTTTTCCATGTTTTGTATGGTTTCAAGGTCGTACTCGTTAGCAAACTGCACGGCCAAAGAGTCTGTTATGCAATCGCATCCGGCAGTTATAAAGGTTTCGGCCAGGTTTTTAAACAGCGGGTGTTTATTTACAAATTCGGTTGAAGCATTGCTTATAAAATCGCAATCTTTAGTTAAGAGTTGTTTTGCGGCTTGTTTTCTTGCCTCAAATGTATCATTACATTGACAAGAGGAAAAAATCATTATCGAAAATAATGAAAGGTTTACCAAAATTATTTTTTTCATCGCCACCAGTTTTTATACAAATAAAAGTAGGTGATTTTAGGTTTATAAAAAAGTACAAAAAATCGATTTTTCTTACATGGTAAAAACACCGCCTTGCGACATGGCACGGGTAATTTGAGTTATATATTTTTGTATATTAGTTAACTAATGAAAAAACTACCACTTATATTTTTTGCTTTTGTGTTATGGACTTGCGCTACTAAACCAAAGCAAAAAGAATTGTTTACACCCGAAGAGCTGAAGCTTATTAATGAAAACAAAGATATATTTAACACCAAAGAACTAGCTTTAGGAGAAAACGATACCGATAACTATATACTTTTATTATACGCATTAAAAGCCGTAAAACTTGACACAACGGTTTATAGAAATACCATTTTTAGACCCAAAGGATGTTGCTATGATTATACAATCAATATAGAATTGTATGATAGTTTATGCCAAAAATATTACGGCACAAAAATTATTAGAGTTAGCACTCCTGAGTATTTTGAAAAAATGGGGGCTAAACCCATAGACAGTTTATTTATGCCCAATAAAAAAAGAAAAAAATTCCGTGAGGGGTATCCCCAATTTATTTTTGACAATATGATATCTTTAATATATAAGAAATACCATTACAGAGGCATAGACAGAAGCAAGGCTTATTGGGAAGAAAGAGAAATATCATTTTACAGACAATACAACAATAAAACAAATACTGAGATTAAAGAAGCTGTTGATTTTTTAAAGGGTAAAATAAAAAACATTGCACTTAAGGAAATAGAAAATGGAAACGAGTGGCTTTATTATTATTGCCAATCGAAACTACCTTGTTGTGCCGTATTTTTGAATTGTAATGATACTTTAGAAAAAATGATACATGCAAACGACCCTTATAAATTAATGAGCAAGGAAGATAAAAAGAAACTTATAGGGCGCATAATTGTAACCTATGATAGTATGGGAGTGTTACAAAGCGTAAACTGCAAAAACAAAAAATACGAAAAACCCCTGTTTGATTTATATAGTAAATTAAACGGCCTGCAAGAAATAAAACTGCTAAATAAAAAACGGATTGGTTTTAGCTTTTATGCAATCGGTAGCACATTTGATTAGCTTATGCCAGCAATTTACCCTAAAGTTTATTCAAATATATCATCGAGCAATTTGCTTTAAGCCAATTGGCATCGGTGCCAAAACTTAAACTGCCGCTTATAAGGCGGTCGTTTATCATAAGTCCGTAGCGATGAGACCGTGCGGCATCATCATGCAAATAAAAACGCCCCGATACATCGGTTTGCGCCTGCCCTACCCTAATGGGTTGGCACGCGGCATCATCTTTACCATCGTACTCGCAAGCATACAAATATACCCACACACCTTCAACAGGTTTACCACCAAGCGAATCGTACACATAACCTTGCAGCGTTACCTTGGCAAACATACTACTGTTGTTGCAGCCGGTGTTTAAAAACACAAATCCTAAAATAACTATCGCAAAAATTATTTTGTACATCTTTTTCATTAGGGCAAATGTAGTAAAAGCTATTAATTAAGAATAGGGGCTGACTATTTGTTTACTACAGGATTGCAAATCTTACAGAGTGGGGGGTTACAAAAAAACTTGTGCAATAAAGACAAACAAAAACCGTTCTTACTACGTGGCACAGTAAGTTGAATTAAAACTTTTAAAGACTATAGTATATGAAAACCATAAAACATCTTTTACTTATAACCTTATGTATACTAAACCTAAATTTTTACACGCAAGAAACCGATTCAAGCATGTATAATAAAGGTTGGGCATCTTGCGAATTAGGAAAATATAAAGATGCCGTTATGTATTTAACCAAAGCAATTACATTAAACCCCAACTATGTTGATGCTTATGCCGTAAGAGCCTCGGCCCAGGTTGAGTTAAAAAAATATGCCGAAGCTGTGGCAGATTATAACAAGGCTATAGAGCTAAGTCCGAAGGACGGCGACTTGTATTTTAGCAGAGGCTTTGCAAATAACGGATGGCAGCACCGTGAAGATGCCCTTGCAGATTATGCCAAGGCTATAGCCCTAAACCCAAACGACGCCGACTATTTTAATAACAGAGGAAACACCCTATATGAAATAAACAGGTATGCCGAAGCTGTTGAAGATTACAATAAGGCTATAAGGTTAAACCCCAAAGACGCCATTTTATTTGAAAACAGAGGTCATGCAAAATATATGATGGAGTATAATGCAGAAGCCACGGAGGATTATAACTTAGCGTTGCAATTAAACCCAAATGATAAAGAAGCAAAAAAATATTTACAACGTGCTAAAAAAAAACTTGCTAAAGCCCAAAAAAATAAGTAATTTTTTGGGATGAAATTTTTGTACGCCTTACTACTAACATTTTTATTATCCTTTACGCAAGATGATAAAAAAGACATGATACTGTGGAGCAGCAATTACAAACTGCAATGGACTGATTTTATGGGCAAGCCCGCAGGCTCGCTTAAAGCCATGACCTGGAGCACGATTGATTTTAACGTAAAAAAAATTGATGCCACCCAACTTGTGTTAGAGATAAACGCCTACTTTTTAAAAAAACAAAGCTGGCGACAAAAAGATTTTACCGACGATTTTGTTTTGCAGCACGAACAAACGCATTTTAATATTGCCGAAGTGTACACCCGCAGGCTGCGCAAAAAACTAAGTGGCGAAAAATATAAAGACACTAAAAAAGCGATGCCCGAAATACAAAAAATATATAACGAAACATTTAGCGAGCTGCGAGCTTATCAAAAAAAGTATGATGAGGAAACCAAGCACTCCATTAACAAAGACGAGCAAATAAAATGGAACAAAAAAATTGCCGATGAGCTGGAGGATTTAAGTAAGTATACTAACCCCGAAATTAATATTATAATAAAGTAAACTTTTTATATGGCCCTAAAATTAAAACATCACCACAAAATTTCTCTGTTTTTATACGCACTGTTTTTAACCGCTTTTTCTTTTTGGATTTTTTTTGATGGAAAATACAGCAATTGCATTTACAACAACAGCCATGATAATACAGCAAATAATTGCTCTATATATAAAGACGCTAGCAGTTTTTGTTTTGTGACCTGGATAGTTACATTAATAATGTTGCTATTTTTTATTACAAATAATGTAATGAAAAACGGTATAAAAGCATTAAAAAAACCAGCACTTACTGTACTTGTTACAGCCGTTTTATATTTTATTGCCGAGTTTTGTTTTATGGTAGCATTTAAAAAGTAGGATAAAAATTATAAAATGGAAGTTTTAAAATGGATTCAAAACTGGTACCAATCTAATTGTAATGGAGATTGGGAACACACTTATGGAATATCAATTACAACAATTGATAACCCAGGTTGGACTGTAATAATTAACTTACAAGAAACTCGTTTAGAAAACTTAAGCCTAGATTCGGGTTTAATAGAAAAAAACGAAAATGATTGGTTTATTTATGAAATAGAAAATTCAACCTTTATAGGTAACGGAGACCCGACAAAACTTATTTTTTTATTAGAAAAGTTTAAAGAAATTGCCGAAAACAATTAGAGCTAATTAGACGTTCCGCGAATTACCCAACACAATTATCAAAATCCATAATTATCAGGGGTTTTTTTATTGAAATAAAATTTACAAATATGAAATTTAATTCATAATATTTGTAATACGCATTTATGGTTATAATTGGAAAATAAATATCTACTTGAACATGTTGGCTCAGATACAAGCAAGAATGAGCAACTAAAAATAACGCTTTATTATAACATTGAGAAAACATCCATGAAAATAGAAGCGGGTGTGAAAAAAGGATTTTCCAAAGTTGACTATTCTTCATATAGTGATAATTGGAGTGCGTTTTTTAAAATTAGAATTACTGAAGGAAATATATAAAGTACTCCACCCTCATTGCCATTATCACTTCTCATTTAAAAAGGGCACCACCCAACACACCTCCTTGTAACCTTTTACCGTTTGGTTTACTCTAACATGTATAAACCAAAAGCTGGCACAAAGTTTTATAGTTTTATTTATATAGTCGTTCAAAAAAATCAACTCAGTTTTCACAAACGTTAACATAATAAACCAAAAATCATATAACATTTTTAAACCGGCATGTAATATATAAATAGTCTAAATTGAGCTACTTAGCTGTGTGCTTAATACAACAACAAAGTATTTTAAATCGGTGTAACTTAATTTTATGAACACAGACAACAAAATAATATACGATACAATAATAATTGGTTCTGGTCCGGGGGGCTTAAGTGCAGCAATTTGTTTGGCACGTGCCGGGCAAAAAGTACTGGTGCTTGAGCAGCATTATGTACCCGGTGGCTGGTGCCACAATTTCACCATTAACGGGCAGCGCTTTTGTCCAGGTGTTCACTACATTGGTAACGTTCAAAAAGGCGAGTCGACCGCAAAACTTTACGAAGGCTTGGGCATTGCCAACGATTTGGCTTTTTTTCGCATGAATAAAAACGCATACGAGCATTGCTATATCGGAACCGAAAAAATTGACATGCCTGCAACCGCCGAAAACCTGTACCAAAGTTTAGCCCAACGTTTTCCTGCCGAAAAAAACGGACTAAAAAAATACATAAGCCTTATTGAAAAAGTTGGTGTGCAATTAGAGTTGGTGCCAAAATTAAAAACCGTTAAAGATTATTTGTTAGCTCCTTATAAATTAAGGCATCTGCTAAAATATTTACCCTTTAGCCTAAAAACCGTTATTGGCTGGCATATTAAAGATCCTTTGCTGCGCGATGTTTTAAACACCCAGTGTGGCGACCACGCACTTCCTCCCGCAAAAGCAAGTTTTGTTTTGCAGTGTGCCATAATGAGCCATTATTTTAACGGAGCTTATTACCCCGCAGGCGCAGGTGGCGCAATTATTAAAGCAATGACCAACGCCATAAAAAAATATGGCAGCCAGGTAAAAACCGAACATCCCGTAGCACGTATTTTGGTTGAAGGCACTAAAACAAAAAAAGCTGTTGGTGTTGAGTTGGCAAACGGCATACAACTATTTGCAAAAAACATCATCTCAAATGCCGACCCCGAAAAAACATTTCGCCAAATGATTGGCGAGAAAAATTTAAGTAAAAATCTAATTTCTAAATTAAACAAAACCCAATATTCTATTTCTTGCCTTATATTATTTTTAACCGTCGATATGGATGTCCGCAAATTCGGAGTTGATTCGGGCAATATTTGGCTGAGTCAAAAAATCGACATCGATAAGCAACACGAAGCCATGATGAAAATTGATTTACTGTCTGATGATGAGTTTCCGGGCATGTTTATCAGTTGCAGCACTTTAAAAGACCCTGTAAGTTATAATGGCACCTATCATAATTTCGAAATCGTAACCTTTATCGATAGCAAATTGTTCGAAGAGTTTACCGGCACTTACAATTACCAATCACCAAAGTATAAAGACTATAAACACCGTGCCTGTCAAAAATTTCTTCGTAGCCTCGAAAAAATAATGCCCGGCATCAGCAATCATATTGTGCAAATGGAACTTGGCACGCCCAAAACAAATAATTTTTACATCAATTGCACCAAGGGCAATATTTATGGTACCAAAAAAACACTAAATCAACTTATAGGTCCTTTGGCCTATCAGCAAAAAACCGAAATCAAAAATCTGTATCTCTGCGGTGCAAGCACCTTGGCGCATGGTGCTACGGGGGCCAGTTTTTCGGGTGTAAAAACGGCATCGCATATACTTAATTGCAGTGAAGATGATTTACTTGCCGCCAACCCAAACCAAAACATCCGCATTTACGATGCCGAAGACAGCAGCACATGGCCACAATGGGTACATAATAAAATAAACGACAAAAAAAATCGTTTCAAACAACCCCTTGCCCCTGGTTCTTTGTTGCAAGCCGTTTAAAATTTGTAATTTCTTTTGGCGCGTTACGGCGCTTTGTAAACACGCGCCGTCGGGCTTTTCGTTTCAAATGTTTTTCCTCAAAAAAACATTCGACGATACCAAAATATAATAACTTAAAAACCTAAGTCAATTCCTCGCCCGGTTACGTGCTGTGGGCTTTCCACTACAATCCCTAACGCAGTCAAAAACATTAATGCAATAATTTTTAAAACCGAGCGTTAAGCATTAATGCCTGTTTTTATTAAACTTACTATCATATACTTGCTATTTTTAAGCATACAAGTTAGTCCTTCTCAAACCGATACATTTATACAAAACCCACCCGATTCAATTCCTTTAAACAACAAATATTTAAAGTACGAGGTTGCCATTTTACCTATAACCTTATATTATGTACCCTCGTATTTTAACAACACTAATAAAACAGTGCCCGTGGTAGGTTTGCAGTTTAAATATTTTGTAAGTAAAAAAAATGCACTTAGATTATCGTATTGTTTTAATGGTGTTATAGTTGGAAAGCTTAGGACTAACTTTGGCGGGAGTGGACAAAATACAAAGCAATACAGCATTGGTTTTCAGCACACAGTATTTAGATATAAAAATTTCAGCACCTATTTATTTGCTGATTTTTATTTTCAAACCTTTACATCATATAGTTTTGCCGATTATTCTTCGTGGCACTATTCCACAAGTTCTACATATATTACCTACGATAGCGCAGTACACTATGCAGCTAAAGTATATAGTTATAATTTGGTAAGTGGTGTAGGCTTTAAATTTTTAGATCGCAAACATGTTTTTACTTCTGTTGAAGCCGGCTTAGGTTTAAGTTATTATACATCGGGCATCCAACAATCAACAGGTACATCTACAACCAACATATATTCAATCGGCACGCAACAAAGTTATGGCCCCACTTATTATAACCAGCACCAACTACCTCAAGTAAACACTAAAGTAACAGGCATAAACCTTAATGCAAGTCTTATACGTTTAGCCATTGGTTTTATTTTTTAATAACTTAATTCTATTTCACCCTCTTTTTCAAATCCTCAATACTTAACAAAATAACCTCATTAGTAGCAGGCAATTTAAAGGCAGGCTCAAACTGATGATTAGCAACTGAGGAAACCGCATCTTTAATAGCCAGCCAGGTTGCAAAAGCAAGCATTAAAGGTGGTTCGGCTACCGCTTTACTTTTGCGTATAGCGTTTGGGTTTGGTGCGCTTTGTAATAAATGCGTTCTAAAATCAGCAGGTATATCTTGCACAGATGGTATCTTGTATGTATCCGGCGAGTGGTTAAGCAAATGTCCTTTATCATTCCATTTTACTTCTTCGGTAGTGCACCAACCCACCCCTTGTATATAGCCGCCTTCCACTTGTCCAATATCCAAGCCCGCATTAATCGAATCTCCCACATCATGCAAAATATCAGTGCGCAAATTTTTATAAAACCCTGTTAGTGTATCAACCATCACTTCGCTAACACACATGCCAAAAGCAAAATAGTTAAAAGGTTTACCCCAGCCGGTTGCTTTATCCCAACCAATGTTTGGTGTGCGGTAAAAACCCGTTGCACTTAAACTTATCTGGTTAAAATGGCAAACCGTCATTGCTTCACCAAAATCAATTTTTCTATCAGGGTGTCTACTATCAAAAATTAAATCGTTTTCAATTACAATGTTTTCTTTCTCACTCGGTTTATCGGCATGTGCTTTGCTAAACTCTTTGGCAAACAATTCGCATATTCTGTTTTTCAATTTATCAACCGCCACTTTAACGGCCATGCCATTCAAGTCTGTTCCTGCTGATGCCGCCGTAGCCGATGTGTTTGGCACTTTTGATGTGTTGGTAGCATTCACTTTTATTTTCGACAGACTCACACCCAACTCGGCCGCGGCTATCTGCGCAATTTTGGTGTTAAGCCCCTGCCCCATTTCGGTACCGCCGTGGTTGACCAAAATAGTTCCGTCTTTATAAATATTTACCAAAGCACCTGCCTGGTTTAAAAATGAAGTAGTAAACGATATACCAAATTTTACGGGTGTTAACGCCAATCCTTTTTTATAAAATTCATTCTTCGCATTAAACTCATCAACGGCTTTTCTTCTGTTTCTATAGTCTGATGATTTCATCAACTGCTCGTACATCACATCCAAACGATTCAGTTCAACTTCTTGTCCGTAATGCGTAATGTTATCTTTATCTGTTCCGTAAAAATTTAGCTTACGCACATCAACCGAATCTTTCTTTAAGAAACGTGCAATCCTGTCAATCACACTCTCCATAGCAGCCATCCCCTGCGGACCACCAAATCCTCTAAACGCAGTATTAGATGGTAAATTTGTTTTATATGCCTTACCAATCACTTCCATATTTTCAATATAGTAACTGCTATCAGCATGTAACATAGCACGCTCTAAAATTGCCAAACTTAAATCGGTAGCGCAACCACCATCGGCATGTTGTTCAAATTTCAGCGCAGATATTTTTCCTGCATCATCAAAACCAACTTCGTATTGTATAATATATGGATGACGCTTACCCGTTATAATCTGGTCATCATCTCTAAACAATCTTATTTTCACAGGGCATTTTGTTGCATTACATAATAATGCACACCATGCTGCAGCCCAATTACCCTGGGTTTCTTTACCACCAAAGGCACCGCCCATACGGCGTGTTTCAACTACAATTTCATTTTTGCCAACGCCAAGTACTTCGGCAATTATCGCCTGCGTTTCTGATGGATGTTGTGTTGAGCTATACGCCGTAATTTCTTGTTGCTCTCCCGGTACACACAAACACGATTGTGTTTCCAAATACCAATGTTCTTGCGCCCCTGTTTCTAATTCTCCTTTTAAAACATGTTTCGCTTTTTTCAAAGCAGCACTTGCATCACCACGTTTCATAGTACGTGCAGGTGCCAGTAAAGAATTTTTTTCTATGGCAGTTCGTAAATTTAAAATCGCTTCCAGTTCTTCATATTCAATGTGCACTAATTTTTCGGCAGCAATGGCAATCTCTTCGGTTTCGGCAGCAATAAGTACAATGGCTTGCCCCACACAAATAACTTCATTAGCTGCCAGACAAGGTTCATCATGAACCACAGGACCCATTTGGTTTGCACCCGGTATATCTTTATAACAAAGTACAGCGTGTACACCCGCTAATTTTTTCGCAGCATCTAAATCAAGTGTTTTTATTTTAGCATGGGCTTGTTTGCTATATACAACTCGCCCAATTAATAATTGCGAATTAACCTGCATATCATCAATATACACCGACTGACCCGAAACATGTTTATGTGCACTATCGTGAGGAATGTTCATAGTAATAATATTAATGATGTGTTTCGTTCCAAAACTTTAACAACAAATTTTTAGCAGCTACACTTCTAAACTCTGCCCCTGAGCGGGCGTCGGTTATTGGTGTAAAATCTCCAACAATTAATTCCATGGCTTGCTCCACATTTTCGCGCGTCCATGCATTGCCCATTAAAAAGGCTTCTGCTTTGGCAGCGCGTTTGGTAACGGCTGCCATGCCTCCATAAGCAAGACATATAGCACTAACTTTATTTTTTTCTATCAGCAAACTAAAGCCTGCACTTACGGTAGATATATCTAAATCTTTTCGTTTAGATACTTTATAAAATTTTACAATCGTTCCTTCACTTGGTTTCGGAATGATAACTTTTGTAATCAACTCATTTGGTTTGCGTGCCGTAACCCGATAACTCAATACATAATTATTCATGTTTACGATGCGCTCTTCATGTACGCTTTGCAATTTTATATCGGCATTATAGGCCATCAACACAGGCAGCGTATCTCCTATCGGTGATCCCGACCCCAGGTTTCCTCCCAGCGTAGCAAGCGTTCGTATTTGTTTCGACCCGAAAACCGTTAACGCTTCATTCAATGCAGGCAATTCGTGTTGAGAGATTTTTTTTACTTCCTCCAAACTCATGCCCGCACCAAATTTTATAACATAATCCGTTACCGTACATTTTTTTAATTCTTCAATGTTCGATAAATCAATAATCTCTTCCAATAAATCATGTCGCTTAGTAACACGCAAAGCCACATCCGTTGCCCCGCTTATTATTACTGAGTTTGGCATTTTATCTCTCAAGCCCAATGCCTCTGCTTTTGTTTTTGGCTGAAAATATTTTTGTTTTCCAGTTCCTATCTCTACCGACTTACTTTCGTTTTTAATTTGCGCAAGTAGTTTTATAATGTGTTTTTCATTTTTTGTAAAAAAATCTACGCCTTTATTTACACAGGCTTTTGCAGCCGCTTCAATAATAGGTTTATAACCTGTACAACGGCAAAGATTTCCCGTTAGTGTATCTTCAATCGTTTCTTTAGTAGGATTGTTTTCTGTTTTGTATAGCGAGAAAATAGACATCACAATACCCGGCGTACAATAACCACACTGACTGCCATTGCACTCAACCATTTCTTTTTGCACAGGGTGCAACACTTCGGTGTTGCCTTCTTTCTGCACTAAATTCTCAACTGTAATTAATTGCTTACCATTTAGCATGGGTAAAAAAACCAAACAAGAATCAATGGCATGATAATGCAATTTCCCATCCGCACCCAATTCGCCAATTGCAACCGTACACGCGCCGCAATCGCCCTCGGCACAACCTTCCTTCACTCCTTTGTGCAGCGGACTATTACGCAAATAATTCAGCACCGTAGTAGTAGGCGACAGTTCTTCACTAAAAGTTAATGTCTGTATTTTATCGTCTAATACAAATGAAATAGTTTGTTGCATGTCTTTCAGTATAAAGTTTAAAGATAAAAAGTTCCGCCGTATTTTATACGCTTACTTTAAAACTTTCGAGGTAGTTTTTTTATTTCTCACATCAATCAGTTTTGCCAAAATACTAATGGCAATTTCTTGCGGTGTTATAGCTTCAATGTCTAAACCAATAGGCATATCAATTTCCTTAATTTCTTCTTCGTTTAAAAAGTTAGCCGCAATCATATTCTTTTTCGCAATCTCAACTTTACGCTCACTGCCAATCATCCCAATATATTGATGCGGTTTTTTAGATGTCAATGCCAAAATCTCTCTATCATACGCATGATTATGCGTTAAAATAACCACAAATGTATTTTCGTTAAAATCTAGTTGCTCAATTGCCGTGGCATGCTGTTCTTTTATCATCACACAATCAGCAATATCAATTCCGTCAAAAGCCTCGTAACGTTCATCAATCAGCGTCACATTAAAATCAAGCTCGCTTGCAAATTTTGCTAAGGCTTTACCAATATGCCCTGCACCAAAAATGTATATCTGTTTTTTATTCATAATTGGTTCTATAAAAAGTTCTACCGTACCACCGCAACACATAGCAAGCTCGCTTACTAAATTATGCTTTACCGTTTTTGCTTCGTTGTTTTTTATAACCTCTAGTGCTTGTTCAATAACCACTTTCTCCAGCGAGCCTCCACCAATGGTTCCCGCAATTGCACCGTTTTCGTACACCAGCATTTTTGCTCCCATTTTTCTGGGAGCCGAGCCTTTAGTCATAGTAATAGTACACAACGCGGCTTTACGTTTGCCGTTTTCTACTTCAAGTATTTTTTTAAAAATGCTCACTCGTTTTTAGTTCTGATTCGGAATTACAATCTTAAACGAAGTACCCTTATAAGGAGTCGATTCAACCGCTATACTTCCTTTAATTTTTTCTACCGCCTCTTTTACTATATACAACCCTATGCCCGAACCTTGTTTTTGATTTAAACCGCCCGTTCTAAAAAACATTTTAAATATATTTTCTAAATGTTCCTGCGGCACCCCTATTCCATTGTCAGTAACAACAAGACAAGCTTCTTTTTCGTTTGCATTAATTTTTAATTGTATACTATGCGGTTCTTCGTTTGCCGGGTTTTGATATTTAATAGCATTCGAAACCAAATTTTTCAAAATCACTTCCAGCCTGAATAAATCTCCTGTAAACTCACCCCTTTGTTCAACTTCGGGTTCAAAAACAACGGCGGGGTCAATGTTTTTTAAGGTGTCAATTACGCTTGTTGCAAGGTTTTTAAAATCAATCTTATTTTTTATTTCTCCTGCGTTTGCGTTTTTATAATAATCAATAACGTTTATAATAAATACATCAAGTCTGTGCACACACATATTTATCAGGTCAAAATAATGTTCTATCTCTTTCGATTTTTTACTTGTCTTCGATAAATTAATAACCCCTAAAATCGACATTAACGGAGAGCGTATATCGTGCGACACGCTGTAAACAAATTTATTCAATTCATCATTCAGTTTTTGCAGTTGTGCATTTTTTTGCCTGAGTTCTATTTTCGATTTATAACTTATCGCGCAATTTTCAATCGCTAACGATAGTTTTTCCCAATCCCAGGGCTTTTGTATAAACTTATTTATTTGCCCCCTGTTAATGGCCTCTATCACCGTATCTAAATCCGAGTATGCCGTAATTAACAAACGCATACTATCCGGATATTTTTCAATAGTTTTTTCTAAAAATTCTACCCCGGTAGTTTGGGGCATTCGCTGGTCAGAAATTATAATATGAATTTCATTTTTTCCCAACACCTCCAAAGCATCACTTGCACTAGTGGCTGTATAAACTTCGTATTCTTTTCTAAAATGAGCTCTAAAAGAATTTAAATTATTCTCTTCATCATCAACATATAAAATACTTGTTTTCGCGTTCATTTTTTTAGTAATTATACGCCAATTTTTTTATTCAGCACCAATACAATTTTTGTACCCTTGCCATACTCACTGTCTATTTCTATTTTGGCATGGTGAGTTTCAATAATCTTAAACACAATCGACATCCCCAAGCCTGTCCCCTCTCCCACATCTTTGGTAGTAAAAAACGGTTCAAAAATTTTATCGCGGGTTTCTTGGGTCATTCCTATGCCTGTATCTTCAAAACTCACACAAACATGTTCGCCCTGCACATACGATTTAATAACGAGCTTGTGTTTTTCATCCGATAGTCTTTGCCCTATCGCATATATAGCATTACTTATCACATTCATAAACACCTGATTTAGTTTGCCGGGTAAGCATTCAATAAGAGGTAAATCTCCTAAATTTTTAGTTACTTCTATATCTTTCGGAATTGAGTATTTTAATAAAGTCAGGGTCGATTCAATTCCATCATTAATATTTACTTCTTTAACCTCGCTTTCATCCAACCTCGAAAAAGTTTTTAGCCCCGCCACAATTTCTGTCGTTCGTTTTGCCCCATCCTCAATGCCTGCAATCAACATTTCAATTTCTCTTTTAGTATAATCTAAATCAATTTCTTTTTTATACAAATCAATTTCCCTCAGCTTACTTTCCATTGTACCATCCGGCTTTAACTCTTCATATTTCTTCACCAGTTTTATAATATCATCAACATCCATTTTCAATGGCTTTAAATTGGCGCTCACAAAATTAATGGGGTTGTTTATCTCATGTGCAATGCCAGCCGTTAACTGACCCAACGATGCCATTTTTTCGGCACTAATAAGCTGCATTTGCGTATCCTTTAAATTACTAAGTGTTACACTCAACTGATTATTGGTTTCTTTTAATTCAACCGTACGCTCGGTTACCTTTTGTTCCAGCATAACATTTTGTTCCTTAATCAGCTTTTCATTTTCTTGCAAAGCCAGCACCATAACCGTTTGCGATTCTTCTTTTTCTTTCTTCAAAATATTTATTCTGTCGGCAAGTGCAATCGAAAGTAAAATCGCCTCTATAGCCGACCCCGCAGGCATAGTATATATGGTTAGATTATTATAAGGTAACGCGCCCATGTTTTTTAAAGCAAAAACTATAACCCCAATTAAAAAAGTAAGCCATGCGGTAAGAAAAAATTTAGCGGGTCTGTATCCTTTTCTGGCAATCATTATAGCAACGCCCAATAAATAAAACGAGATTAACAATGCTGTAATATCAACCAATGGTATAATTTGTTTTCCGGCTATCGAAAGCACAATGCATATAATGTAGCTTGCATAAAAAATGTACAGTATCTTGGTTATGCCCGGCAAGTATTTTTGTGTGTTTAAAAATAATCGGGCAAATTCGGCTGCGCTTATACCAACAAAAGCGCTTAGCAACACCACACTATGGTCGGCAATCCAGGGCGAGTTCGACCATAAAAACTGAAACGTATAACCCTGAAAACAACTTTGTGTTAAACCAACAAACATTATATATATAATATAGTATAAGTAGCTACGGTCTTTTGTAGATAGATATACAAAAGCATTATACAAAAACATTACAAACATTATTCCCGCATAAATTCCAAAAAGCAAATCTTTTTCTCTGATAGAATCTAAAATTGTGTTCGAGCTTCCTAACTTTATTGGTACTACTATTTGCTCTTTACTTTTAATTTTTAAAAAACACAACGCGGTTTTATTTTTTGGAACCTGTAAATTAAAAACATAACTCGGGTGGTCATAATCTCGTAACGAAAATCGTTCATACTCGCCCATTCTTCTATCTGTAAAATTCTCTTTATCTAAAGTAGTATATAGTTCCACTTCATCCAGTATCGGGTTGGCAAGCTCTATAAGCAAAGCATCTTGGTCGGTATAGTTTTTTATTTTAAACTGCACCCAAATAGTAGAGCCGGTAACGCCTAAATTCGGTACATCCTGATTGCTGGGCTTAAAATCAGCTGATAACATAACCTCCTTTATACTAAGCTTGTTCGTGGGGTCTTCTAACAGCTTAACCGAATTGCCTATTAGTATTGTTTTTTTTACGTCAGCAAAAAAAATGGTGTCAGCAAAGTTTTCTAATATGTTTGCATTAGCCAATAAAGGCATACAAGCACAAAACAAGTAAAAATATTTTCTCATATCCTTTTATTAGTTTGATTTACGGTTTCTTCAGTAAGCCACGATTTCGGAATTGATAAATCATATTCTATATACAATTCCCCTTTAGGCCCCTTTTCTAAAATTTTTTGATGCAAAAGATTTCTCAAATTAAATATTTTTTCTCGCTCAACAGAGTCAGCCTTATTAAGTTTAAGTGTATCTTTTATTATCAGGGCATAAGCCAGTAAATCGGCTTTCGGATAATAAAAGGTCCCTTTCTTACCTAACGATTCTTCTACTTCAAATCCAACGCCTTTAAACATAGGCAAAGTTAATTCGGCGCAAATACCAAACATGGTGTTAATGTCTAACTGATTTAAAACCGAAATACCCATACGCACCAACAAATAACTAAGTCCTTTTCCGGCAACTTTTCTCGAGTTCCACAAACCGCATAATTCCCCCGCACCATGTTCACTATTGTTCTTAATCAAGTCATATATGTTGGCATCCAATTTCCCAATAGCCGCTTCAACAGGTAAAGGTTGGGTACCACCTACCTTAATTACTCTAATGCCACACAAAAGTTCTTTATCAGCAACCGATTCAGCCGATATAACATATACTTTAGGGTTTTTTACCCAATCATCATTATTAGAAGTGATTTTGGCAATTCCATATACTTCCAAAACCTCTCTGTGCCCAATTAAATATTGTTGGCACAGCTCCGGTTCATCAATGGCTCTGTAAATTTTTATCTTTATTGTCACACCCATCACTATAGTTATTGTAACTGCAATCCAAACAAAAATTATTTATAAAAAACTAAGCACACGCTCTAACGGATACCTAACCGATTTTCTTTTTGGGTCAGGTGCTATTAAAAACCTAAGTAACAAAACATCCACTCTGTTTTTGTCGATGCTAAAAAGTTTTTCAAATTCTTTACGCAGTTCTTTAGCTTCTTTCTCCATATAAGGTGTAAAACCATTATGGTCTGCATAAGTTAAGGTGTTAAAAATAAGTGTTGACAGCGATGCCGGATGCACCGCAATATTATCTTTAGTAGCCGCAAGCCAAACCCGTTCCAGTGCTCTGCCTGCTGTAAAAAAATCATTATTACTAAAGCGCGGCATGGTTAGCAACCCTAGTGCTGATGCCGATGCCACATTTTTTCTTTGTATCTTTTCTAATCCGCCACCCAGTTTCCATTCATTTAGGTGGTTTACCACATCCCAATTTTTTACTACAGTCCACCCGGCTAATTCGGTTGGCGTTAAATCCACCGTTCCTAATAAATCTACTCCGTTCAACATACGGTTTACCTCTTCTTCATTCCATCTAACTTCCGCATGAAAATCATCGTGCCCCCCCTTATGCATAATGCGCATTCTATCCACCTTCGCAGTTACTTCTCCAATTTCATGCAATAATTTTTCATCTTCAATAATAGTTAAATCGGCTCCTTTAATTGTTTGTGCTATTTGTTTTAATTTTTCAAGCCTACTACTTTCAATTTTTTTTCTGGGTACTATATTTCTATTCGTTAATCTAAATGGTATAGTTGTAACAAGCTCATCACATACATGGGGTTCAAACTTATCAGCGTACTTCGCATTTATTTTATCAAAAAATCTAATCACGGCAATTAGCTTACTCTTGTGGTCAAGGTTAGGTAACACATCCACAATTACTTCTAATTTTAATTCATGTGCTTTCAGTATCAGGTTTTCGGTAGCTGCACCCAAACCATTTATCGATGTAGTGTTTTTACAATCAAGTAAACCGGCCGTGTAAACATCATCTCTAAATAAATAAACACTCTTGCCATAATGCACCCACTGCCACGATTGTATGTTTGCCCCCGATGGAGCCATGCAGGCAGCATTAATAATTATTTCAATTTTTTTCTTTTCTACTAATAACTGTCCATCAAGCTCATCAATATTAATTTTTTTAATGATGTCTAATTTTTCTGCATTCGTAATCGAGTCCACCATCACCAAATGAGTGCCAGCCGGTTTCGGTTTATTTTTATCGGCAATAATGTCTTCTAAATCCACAAAATATCTGCCTGAGTCGTGTAGTTGATTCAACAATATTCTTCTGCACACATCTGTACAAATTCCACCACCTAAAATAACGCCTGATGCTAACTGAGGCCAGGTAGTTATAGTCTCTTCAATTTCCAACATCGATGCTCTCAATCTTTCGGTCGATGTTTCAACTCCCAGCATAGGCAATAAGTAAGGCACTTTTTCTTCATTAGTTTTAGCTTGCTTTACTAAGTTTAAATCTAAATGGTCTATCAGCCCATGTAGTATGGGCATATCAGGGTTTAAATCATAACGCTCAACATCCGTTGTTCCTCTGTCACTCGAATTCATCACTATCGGAATTCGAAGTGCTTTTGCTTTTTGTCTGGCAAAAATTTTAGTGTATAGTCCATCACATACTTCTATACATATATCCAGTTTACCGTCTTTAGTAAAAAAATCTTCCGCGTTTTCTTCTGTTAGCCCGTCAGAATAACTGGTTACTTTCAGGTAAGGGTCAATCTCGGCAATTTCACGTGCAACAACAACTGTTTTCTTTATCCCAAAATTTTGTACTCCTGTTTGTATTCTGTTCAGGTTCGATAATTCAATAACATCAAAATCAGCTATTCTAATTTCTCCGCATATTCTTTCCATTGCAATGGTTAAGGCAATGGCTTTGCCAACCGATAATCCAATTACGCCAATTTTTTTCTTGGCAAGTATGGCTTCTTCCTCGGGTGTTATTTTATATTGGTTTCTGTTGGTTCTTACATCAACAAATTCTTTTTCATCTAATATATGTACCAGTCTTGTAGCCCAGGGGTAGTAAACCCAAACACCATACTCTTCAAACGGAGTTTTACCAACATATTTTTTGGCAGCTTCGGTTAACTCGTTTTTACTAAATTTAATTTTTGGGTTTTGCGATTTTACTAATTCCTCCAGTTGACCTAACAACTCATCAAAAACGGTAATGCTTGGGGTTGCCTGCAAAAGTTCATCCAGTTTTTTTTTATCAGCTGTATTATTTAAACGATAAAACACTGGGGCAAATACATTTGACATCGTTTCACTCTGTCGCTGTAAATTTTCTAATTTAGTCTTCATAATTTTCTTTTTCAATTAACAGCACTGGGTGCCTAAAATTTAACTTAGTTTTTTAGTATTATAAAGTAATCTCGTTCTTATAATCACACTTTTATATTTTTGCTACTGTTGCTTTAGCAGGCAAAGGTTTTATTTTTAACATTTATAGATTTTTTAACACCTTTCTCCTTCCATTCTCCTTCCATTCTCCTTTCTTAAAGCAATTAAAGCATTGCTTGTGCCCTAAATATAACACAATAAATCAATTTATTTAATAAGTTGTTTTACAGTTTTTTTTGTAACTTTAATTTTAACATTTCATTACAACTAAATATTTTCTAAAAATGAGTACCGACCAAAAAATTAATGTCCTTTATGTTGATGATGAAGAAAATAACTTAAACGCGTTTAAGGCTTCCTTCCGAAGATACTTTAATATTTACACTGCCGCATCTGCCACCGAGGCAACTGCAATTTTAAATGCAAACCAAATTCATGTACTCATAACCGACCAACGCATGCCGGGTACATTAGGTACCGAGTTATTGGCTCAGGTTGTTAAAGAGTATCCCAATCAAATACGGATTCTATTAACCGGATTCTCGGATATCGATGCTATTAAAGATGCTATCAATCGTGGACAGATATACCATTACTTACAAAAACCTTGGAATGATGTTGAACTAAAAGAAACCATAGAAAGTGCTTTTAAGGTTTACGACCTAAAACAAAAACAACAAAACCTTAACGAGCAATTAACGCTTGTTAACGAGCAGTTGGAATTTATGTTAAGGCAAAAACTCCTTTCTTAATTTTTATCATCTTTTTATTTTTCAATATTGTTCGTAGTATAGGCATGCTTAATATACGACTCCACTTCAGGCTGTAAAAAATAAAGTATTTTTCTGTCTGCCGAGTTTTGCGAATTAAACTGCTCTAAAAATTTTTGTGCTTTTACTTTACTGGCTGTGCTTTTACCGGTTTCCATAAACAGGTTTAAAAGTCTTATAAACAGCAATGCATTCTGATACTCATCCTTTCTCTCAGTCCCAATTTTACGAATCATGCTTTTCAAATACCTATCAGCCTTTTCACTCTTGTTTCTAACAATATATAAAAACGATAAGGTTAGTTTTATGTCTATTTCAAAATGAAAAAAATGATGCAAGCTTATGTCTCTTATCAGCTCATTTAAAATATCAATGCTTCTGTCTATTTTTTTATGATATATATTATTAATTGCTGCGCAAAATTTCAACGTTATACCGGTATAAAAATCATCGTTGTCAAACAATACATCTTCATCTTTTTCTAACTCATTTATTCTATTAAGCTTATAAAGTAATTGCGACTTTGTAAGTAAAAATTTAAAAGCTATACAGTAATTGCTTAAAAGCAACCATGTTTTGTTGTTTTTATTTACCAGTTCAAAATAATGCGTTGCTTTTTTCAGCTGATTTGTTTTAAAAAAATATTCAAACCAAAAAAAGTTCACAACCTGACCATAATATTTAATCTGTTTATCTTCTTTATAAGTAGTAACTATTTGTTCGCATCGTTTAATTAATGCTTCCACATCCTCTTCATCTTTATTTTCGATAGATGTAAATAACTTACCCTGAATTAAAATGAAATTCTTTATCAGCTTAAACCTATGCGATTGGTTTAACGAATAAATATTTCTTATTTCTTTTTTCAAAACAGCAAGCAACTGTTCATCATTGGTGCTTTGCGAAAAAAAGTAATTAGCAAGTGTTCGGTTAAAATTCAATAAAATATCCTCGGCTTTTTCAAGCGCCACCGTATACGCTATATGTTTATTATATAGCTGCGAGTAATAATAATATTTATCCGAATGATAATGCGTTTTTTTCAACGCGCTATATACATTAATTAATTCTTGCGGAGTATCATTATTAATATATATTTTTTCTAATTGATGTAAAATGCTTATGGCCGTTTCACGCGGATACTCGCATAAATATTGCGTTAAAGTAGTTCCGTCTTGTATCAAAGTAGGTTTGTGCGCATGGTTGTTTTCTAAAAGCACTTCCTGTATTTTAGTTAACAACCTCGATTTTAAAACATAATAAGCACCTTCATTACAACCAATATTTTCTCGTATAGATTCATCTGTAACGTCATCGTCACTATAAGAAATCAACACGCGCAAAAATTTTTCCGAACTATTTTTCTCTAAAGCACTTTTTATTTGAGCAAAATCTTTCGCATTTAACTGCTGAATAATTTTCCTTAGTTTCTCCATCAATAAAATAAGTTTATATAGTATAAAACAAATTAAGTTTCAAACTTAATTAATTAAACTCAGTAAATAGTAATCTAATCACCTACAATCTATATGTAAGATTTTTTCAAAAATTGTATAAAATCAGAGCGATTTTACCTATACCGTTTCCAGGCTTTCCTCGTTCAAAGGCTTGTTAATAAACAAAATATCCTTGCCAAGCTTAGCTGCTCTGTTTTTATCATCAGCACTTAAAGACGATGTAAGAATAACCAGTTTAGCTTTATTTTTTATATTTTTCCATAACTTTAAATACTCTTCAACAAACTGAAACCCATCCATTAAAGGCATATTTATATCTATAAAAATAACATTAGGCAGCAAGTCATCCGTCAAATTTTTGGTAGCAAGTACATTTTTCAAAAACTCCAAAGCGCTTATTCCGCTTGTATTTACATATATATTTTCTCCAAAAAAATTACTTTCAATTATTTTCTGGTTTATAAAATTATCTAACTCATTATCATCAATCAGCATAACGGTATGATATTTATAAGCGGGTTTTTTTTTCTTGATAGGTTTTTTCATAGTAAAAATAATTGCAACAAAATTAATTAATTTAACAACACAAGTAGCTATGTTTTAGCAACCCAATTTTACTCCCAAAAAACACAAAAATAAACTTGGCATAAAAGGTAATAAAGTAGGTTTTACAATTTAATTTTCAATCCCCCGTTTACCGAAAAGTAAGTGGGGTTGGTTGTTATACCTGTTGTGTTCGATAAATTAGTGGCGCTATATCTAAATCCGCCATCAACTGTAAAATACAATTTTTTAAATAATCTTACATCACCGCCCAAGCCAAACATCAATAAAGCATTAAACTTAGTTGTATTAACTTGGTTGTACGATACATTATTGGTCATAGTTTCTTTTATTACTGATAAATTTGTTTGCTCTGATATAACAAACATACCGCTGGCACCTAAAGCAGTATATAAATTTATTCGTTTACCATTTACAAAATACCATTTTGCTTCTATCGGCACCTGCAATGTATTTATTTTAGATGTGTAACTATAATTAGCATGAAAATAAGTTACCGGCGCAGCCATCGAGTATCCTTGCAACATCGTGTTCATGTTAACCGCCATAGGTCCGTACGATGAGTAAAAAAGAAAATCAGTAGTTTGGTTTTTATTAAAAGAAAAAAGCGTAGCATCTTGCTGTGCGGTAAAATAACTATAGTTAATCCCGGCAGAAACAGAAATTCTTTTTAGTAACTTATACTCAACTTTTAAGGATGTATTGTAAGTAGTGGGTTGTTTTTCTCCCAACGTGTTAACCAAACTGTTATTCGTATTTCTCAAAAAGAAATTTGGCCCACCTGTTAACAGCAAAGCCCACCTTTCGGTTAAAGTTGGCGTACTATCTGTTTTTGCCTTGGCAACCACAGGCTCATCTTTCTTTTTATCTTCTGTTTTTACACTATCTGTTTTAGTAACTGTGGCAACAACCGTGGTGTCTGTTTTTGCAACAATCTCATTTTGTTTCACAACCTCCGGCTCTGTTTTTGTTTCTTCCGGTACTTTGTTAGTTTCACTAACTGTGTTAGTAGCTGCTACTTCGTTGCTTGGTGCTAGTTTGGTTTCATCAACAGTTTTTACATCCTCCTTTTTAGTTGTACTTGCGGCGTTTATGTTAGTTGCTGCCACTTCATTGCTTGGTGACTGCTTGGTTTCATCAGAGTTTGTTTTTACAGTTTCGTTTTTAGCAGCTTCATTTTTCAAAGCAATAACATTGTTTGCTAAAGGTAAATCTGCATTTGTGTTTTTTGCTTGAGATGAAACTGTACCTGCGTTTTTTGTTGGAGCAGCAACTACATTCAATTTAGTAGATGTTGGCGCTGTATTTCTAACCGTCTTTTTTTCTTCATTATTTTTCGCTGCAACTAAATTGCTTTTTGTTTGCGCAGGCTGATTAGCACTCTCTACACTTTTCATTTCCTCATTTTTACCTGCAAGCAAGGTGTTGTTCTTAACAAAAGCATCGGCAAATCCTGCTTGCTGCACTTTTTGCAAAGCTTCTTGTTTTTCATTTTCGGACACCTCGGCATAATAGCGGGTAACTCCGCTTTCATTTGTTTCCTGTTTTATAACCAAACCCGTTTTATCAAATATACTTTTATCAATTTGTTTTTTAAATGCTCCTAACTGAATTCTTACAATCTTTGTTTTTTCTTCTTTCGCTGTATTCTCCTTCTTTATAGTTTCGTTAGTTATACTTTCTGTTGCTGTGTTTTCTTTAACCACGTTTCCTTTTTCGGCACTTGCTATAATTGTTTCTGCATTTACATCTGTATTATTTTTAGTAGATGTAGTTTTCGTCTCAGCAATTTTTTCATTTGTTTTTTTATCTGCCGTTACAGTAGTTGTTTTTGGACTAACCAATTCATTTTTATTATGCATAAAAACATAGGTAGATATACCCGCACCTATAAAAAATAAGCCGCCAAAAAACAACCAGATAAATCCGCGTCTTCTTTTTTTATCCTGACGTAAAGAGCCCTCTATGCGCTCCCACACCTGCTCCGATGGTTGCATAGATTCATTTTTTAACCTATCGCTAAAAAACTCCTCAAGGCTGTCAGTCTCGTTATTTGATCCTAACTTACTCATGTTTAACTTCTATATCTAAATATTTATGCAACAACGTTTTCAAAAATTCCTTCGATTTCGATAACTGACTTTTTGATGTTCCCTCAGCTATTCCTAATGTTTCCGCAATTTCTTTATGCGAGTATCCTTCAATCACATACATATTAAAAACGGTTCGGTAACCATCGGGCAGTAAATGCACCATTTTCAATAATTCTTTTTCGTTTAGTTTTCCGGTAATGTTCAGTTCGCTCTCCGGCGATTCTATTATATTCTCCAAATCATCAAACACATGCACCTGCTTTTTTTTGCGTATGTGTTCAATAGCCGTGTTCACCATAATGCGGCGCACCCAACCCTCAAACGAGCCCTCAAATTTAAAAGTGCCTATATATTTAAAAACCTTAATAAACCCATCCTGCAACACATCTTCGGCCTCCTCTCTGTTTTTGCAGTACCTAAAACACACATACAACATCTTACCGGCAAAGGTCTCGTACAGTTTCTTCTGAAACTCCCTTTTTCCGGCAACACAGCCCTTTATTATGTCGTTTTCGCTCACCAACGTATATTAAAGATGTAAATTAAGGTAAAAAGGTTGCCTAAAAAAAACAATTATACCCAAAAGAGGCTAAAAGCTCTTGATACAGGCTCTACAGAGATAAAAAAACCACCTGCAAAACAAAAAAACTGCCTCTTTTCAAAGGCAGTTCTTCATACACAAACACTAAATCAAATCTTACTCTTTAATCACCTTCATATATTTTGCATTCGCTTCAATAGTATAAACCCCTGTAGCTAGTTTGCTTATATCAACTTGCTCTTGGGTATTTTTGCTCTTAGTTTGCAAAATCAGTTCTCCCAAGGCATTATAAATGCTAATCACACCAAGTTCTTTGGTCGATTGCACCATTATTTTATCATTAGCCGGATTCGGATAAACACTTAACCGCACACTATTTTTAAAAGTTGCAACGCCTGTTGTATGAATGTCTTGCGCATTATTTGATAACGAATGTATCCCCGGCTGACAATTAAATCCCAATGCATAAACGCGCCAGGTGGCCGTGTTTTTATAGCTGGCATAATTAGGGTCAACCACTGTAGTTTGATTACCGGCTATGGCAACAATCATATGCCAATTACCATGCGTGCTATCATCTCGCATCAAATCAAAATTGGTTACCGGGTTAGGTTGCGATTCTATATTATACGTGTTCCACAAAAAAATTCCGTTTTGTGTATCGGCTATTGTCAAATATACTGTTTGATGATAAGGACTTAAAGTGCTATAATTGCCTAACGTATCACGTATCTGTAGTTTATAACGATAAGAAGCTATGTTAGGGTTCCCGTTAGCGGGTCCAACATTTCTAGCCATATCAATTATACGATGATGGTTTTTAGCTAAAACAGCTCCAACGCGTTTATACACATTCGACGACACTTCTCTATAAGCAATAAAGCTATCTACCACAGGCGTGTATTGGGTGCTGTCCCAATAAACAATATTATTTACCGATTGTGTATCAACACTAACCATACAAATAGTTGGTGTAGCCGCACTTTGCGCTTGGCTTTTTACAATAAATAAAAAACAACAAACCGTAATAAGTAAAAGTTTTTTCATACAATTTTTTTAAAGAGTAAAACAATTATAAAATGTCAAGCAAGATATACAACAATAATATAATGTTAAAATTTTACCAGATATTTTAAAAAAATGTATTCGGCTGCAAAAATTACAGTTCAATCAAAAAAACATACCGTTCACTCAAAAAAACCTATATTTTGGCACAGCACTTATCAGATGCTTCTTATTTTCCCTACTTTTGATAAAAATCTAAATATTTCATGAAAAAATCCTTATTCATTTTAGCTGCTGTTATGGCATTTAATGTTGCAAACGCACAACTTTGTTTTAACTCCGATACAACCCTTACCGTAACAGGCACTAATCCAAACGGAGCTGTAACAGCCGATTTTAATGGCGATGGCAAAGCCGATTTAGTTGCTGCCGATGCTAACTCAAACGAAATATCTATTTTT
>Ga0210401_10000401_pt1 | contig 53782 bp, 49 predicted proteins | sample IncBWH32MmetaG_FD_150866 | JGI IMG/M metagenome (GOLD analysis project Ga0210401, IMG submission 150866) | Forest soil microbial communities from Barre Woods Harvard Forest LTER site, Petersham, Massachusetts, United States - Inc-BW-H-32-M | ecosystem: Environmental > Terrestrial > Soil >...
AATGGCTCGTGTGAACGCGGCTCCGGCAACCGGCTCATCGCCTTCCGCCGTGCTGCAGGCAGCGGACAGCTCGGACAAAAAGGATATCGAAAAGCACGCTTGCAAGGGATTGAACTCGTGCAAGGGTAATGGCGGCGGATCAAAGAAGGAGTTTGGCAAGAACTCCTGCAAGGGAAAGGGCGCCTGCGCCACCGACGGCTCCAAGCCGCCAAGCAAGTAACAAGCCCTCCCAGGGGGGCTGTCGCTTGTGTGCGCGGCCCCTTTTCTCAAACATTATGCCAGCCAATAGATTCAACGGGTTCACGGATTACGGGATCGGCATCGGTCTGCGGATTCCCCATTACGGCCACATCTTCGAGAAGAAACCCGTAGTGGACTGGTTCGAGATCATCTCGGAGAATTACATGATCGACGGCGGGCGCCCGCTGGCAACGCTGGACCTCATTCTGGAGCGTTATCGTGTCGTCCAGCATGGAGTTTCAACGTATTTCGGCTCGGCGGAGCCCCTGAACCGCGAGCATCTGCGCCGCCTCAAGACGCTGGTAAAGCGCACCAAGACCCCCTGGCTGACCGACCACCTGTGCTGGGGCAGCGTGGACGGCACGTACAGTCACGATCTTCTTCCCATGCCCTACACGTTCGAAGCGGCCGAGATCACGGCACGCAAAGTTCGCGAAGCCCGCGACTTTTTGGAAGTGCCCATCGCCGTAGAGAACGTGAGCAGCTACGCCGAATTTCACATGTCCGAGATGACGGAGTGGGAATTCCTCAACGAGGTGGTAGAGCGCGCGGATTGCGGGATTCTTCTGGATGTGAACAACATCTACGTGTCATCCCGGAATCACGACTTCGATCCCTACGACTATCTCAACAGCGTGCCCGGCGAGCGCGTGGCGCAAATTCACATTGCTGGTCACTCGAATTTCACAAAGTACCTACTGGACACCCATGACCATCCCGTGATCGATCCGGTCTGGAAGTTGTACGAGCATGCGATCCGTCGAATCGGCCCGACGGCGACTTTGCTGGAGTGGGACGACTGCATTCCGTCATTCGACGAGGTGCACGCGGAGGCGCTCAAGGCCGAAAAGTACATTCACGCTCCCGCGACGGCAGGCTTATGACGCTCCTCGAATTTCAACGGCGAATGATGACGGCGGTCATGCAGCCGCTCACGAGTTCCGATCGAATAGCCGCGAAAACGGAGGACGGGCGGCCAATGAAAATCGAGGCCGCTGAATTCATTACGCCGAACAGCCGGCTCACTTCCCTGGAGCGCCTGGAAATCTACAGCCGAAGCTATTGGTATCGCGCTCTGGATTCTCTCTATGACGACTTCCCAGGGCTGCGCGCCGTACTCGGCCAGCAAGCCTTCCATCGGTTGTCGCGAGCCTACGTCGCCGAGTGCCCTTCGCGCTCGTTCACCCTGCGTAATCTGGGCGAACGCCTCGCGGGTTGGCTGCAACAGAACCCACGGTATGCAGGAAGAAGGCATGCCTTAGCGCTCGACATGGTGCGTCTGGAATGGGCGCATATCGAGGCTTTCGACGGCGCTGCCGAGAAGGCGCTTGGGCCCGAAGATTTGATCGAGCTTGGTCCGGACCTCCGCGCCGGGTTACAGCCCTACATCCGGCTGCTCGAATTCGAATATCCGGTTGACAAGCTGCTTATTCAGGTGAATCGCGCCTCCGAAGAGCACGAAGAGGCGAGCAATGCCGTTCTAAAACAAACCCATCACGTCCTGGAGCGGCGGGCGATCCATTTGAAACGTGAGCGCACCCATCTTGCCGTGCATCGGATGGACTTCACCGTCTACTACCGCAGGATCGCCGCTGAAGAGTTTCAGATTCTCAACGCGCTTCGTGAAGGGCAGCCCGTCGGGCATGCCATTCAGTCCGGATTCGAGAACAGCGCCGCGTCGCTCGATGAACAGCGACGGCTGCTGGAGACATGGTTTGCTGCGTGGGCCGAGTTGGGCTGGTTGTGCCCGCCAGCGAGAGTCTAGAAAGAGAGGGTAACCACATGATCGAAAATTTCGAGAAGTACTATCGCCTGTTGAATCGTGTGTCGTCGAGCCTTGCATCTCCGTTTCTGCTTGCCGTACGGCTGTATTGGGGATGGCAGTTCATGCAGACCGGCTGGGGAAAGCTGGCTGATATCGGCAAGGTCATACACTTCTTTACCGATCTTGGCATACCGGCCCCGGTATTAAACGCCTATTTTGTCTCGGCGCTTGAGTTCGGAGGCGGCCTGCTTCTCCTCGTCGGGCTCGGCTCGCGGCTCATTGCATTGCCCCTGGTCATCGACATGGTCGTCGCCTACATTACGGCGGATCGTGAGGCCTTGTTCTCGGTCATCTCCGATCCCGACAAGTTCACCGCGGCCGCTCCCTTCACGTTCCTGGTGGCTTCCCTGGTGGTGCTTACCTTCGGCGCGGGCTGGTTTTCGCTCGACGCTCTGGTGGCCGGCCGAATGAAGGGGAGGCGAATCCGGCCGACGGCCGCAGAAGCCCCCGGATCGGCTGTGGTCGCTTGACGCGAATCTCACCTTATCCCCGCATATCCCGGCGAGCGGTGTTAGAGAGTGTGGTTGGCGTGGCCTTCGCGCGGGGAATGAGCGCGGTTTTGCGCGCCGCAGACTTGCCGTCGCACCTTGAAGTCGGCGAGGCCTCAATCGACGTTTCCTTCGATTCCGACCAGTTCGACATCGACCGGGCCGCCCTGTTTGACTGGGTGATGCAATCCGCGCGAGCCACGACGGCCTACTTCGGCAGGTTCCCGGTGATACACGCCCAGGTCCGGCTCCTTCGGTCGCCAGGCGCGCGCGTTTCCAACGGGGTGAGTTTGGGTGAACCAGGAGCGCGATGCCGGATCACGGTGGGTCAACATGTCACGCAGGCCGATCTCGACGACGATTGGGTGTTGACCCACGAGATGATTCATTTCGGTTTTCCATCGGTAAAGGAAAGTCATCATTGGATCGAAGAAGGGATAGCGACCTATGTGGAGCCGATTGCCCGAGCCCTGGTTGGAAGATTGACTGCCGAGCGCGTATGGCGCGAGATGGTGGATCGCATGCCGCAAGGCTTGCCGGCTCCCGGCGACCAGGGGCTCGATAACACGCATACATGGGGCCGGACTTACTGGGGAGGCGCGACGTTCTGCCTCCTGGCGGACATCGAGATTCGAAAACAAACAGGCAATGCCCAAGGTCTCCGGGATGCGCTGTGCGCCATCAATCGCGCGGGCGGGACGATTGAGGCCGACTGGCCGCTTGACCGTGTCATCGAGGTCGGCGACAAAGCGACAAACGGTAAAGTGTTGGTCGAGCTCTATAGCCAGATGGCTTCGAAGCCGGTTCCGGTGGACTTGCTCGATTTGTGGAAGCAACTGGGCGTAGTCCGCGCCGAACACGGCGTCACATTCGACAACCGGGCGGCGCTCGCTTCCATCCGCGCGAGTATTTGCTGAGCAAGTGTAATGACGATGAGGGTCTAAATTCGTGTCTTCTGAAAAACCTGGTGGACTTCCAACTTCTTACCGCGCCGAATCGATTGACGCCTTTCTGGAGGTTCTTCAGGGGCGCCGCAGCATTCGCACCGGATTTCTGAAGGACAAGCCAGTCCCAGATGAACTTATTGAAAAGATCCTGGAAGCGGCGCGATGGGCTCCCTCGGCTGAAAACTCGCAGCCCTGGGAATTCCTTGTCATACGAGACTTGGAGATTCGGGAAAAGATCGTGGAGATCTTCAAGACTCTCGAAGAAATAGTTCACCATGAGCGGTACGACCGTTCCAAGTTCCGCGGCGAGGCGGAGCTTCAGGACTTTATGATGAAGATGTCCATCCGGGGCACCGAGTATAGCTTTTGACGGAACACACAGTGGGCGTTACTCATCCCCGCATAGGGAAAGGTTAGTAATATGGCCAACGAGATGAAGATTGAACTCCGCAAGATTTCGGCTTCGACGTCGGAAGCAACGATGGGCCGGCACCAGGTGCTCATCGACCGGCCCGTCGCGAAGGGCGGCAGCGACGCCGGACCCATGGGCGGCGAACTGTTCCTTGCCGCAGTGGGCGGGTGCTTCATGAGCAACCTGTTAGCCGCCATCAGGGCGCGCGAAGCGGATATCGGGGATGTGCGCGTGGAGGTGGTCGGGGCGCTTGCCGATTCACCCGCCCGGTTTGCCGGAGTCGACGTGCGGGTTGCCGCTGAAAGTGGCGATCGGGAGTTGCTTGAGCGGCTGGTCGAAATCGCTGATCGGGGCTGCATCATGATGAACACACTTCGAGGGAAGCTGGAAGTGCGAGTGCTCATCGGCGCCGCCGTCTGACCTCCTCGGTTCAAGAGCGCGTTGACCAGAGTGAAATCCAGTGCCCTTCAAGCCCCAAGCCTTCATATTTGACGCGTATGGAACGCTTTTTGATGTCCACTCCGTGGTCCAGCGGGAGCAGGCCAACATCCAATGCGACCTACAGGCCTTTTCGCAGCTGTGGAGGCAGAAGCAACTCGAATATACTTGGTTGCGAGCCCTCATGGAGCGCTACGAGGACTTCTGGCAGGTTACGGAAGCGGCCCTGAGCTTTGCCGTCCGGAGGCTTTCGATCAATGCGACTGACAGCCAATTGGAGCGCCTGATGGAGGCGTATCTCAAACCGGCGGCCTTTGACGAGTCAAGATCCGCCCTGGAGGCGCTGAAGGGATCGCCGCTGGCCATCCTCTCGAACGGTGCGCCAAGGATGCTGGACTCGGCCGTCTGCAGCAACGGCCTGGAGTCGTATTTCGCCGAAATCATTTCGGTGGACAGGGTGAAGACGTACAAACCGTCTCCTCGCGTCTACGCCCTTGGGTCCGAAATCCTGAATCTTCCCGCTGCAAAGATTCTCTTTGTTTCCTCGAACTTATGGGATGCCCCCGGAGCCAAGGCGTTTGGCTACCCGGTTTGCTGGTGCAACCGGTCCGGAGCAGAAATGGAAGACTGGGGGTTTGCTCCCGATTTTACGGTACTCCGGCTTGACCGGATCGCTGAGACTCTTCGAGGATGATTGATGATTAAGGAGTACGGGGCGGCCCATACCCAAAGAAATCTCAGCCCAAGAGGGCTGATCCAAGAAATACTTTCAGCAAGCGTGACTCCACGGGGCACGCCAGCGAATAGTCCAGCGATGGCACCAACTCAGCAGGAAAGCGCCGTGGCCCCTCCGCCGTCGATTGCTGCCCTGGACCACTGGATGGCGCGCTACCAGCAGGCGGACACTGAAGCGCCGGCTGCTCTGATTGGCGCCCTCAGCCCCGCGTTGTTGCGATTTTTCAGGACCCAGGACCTGATGAGCCGGGAGCAGGCCGACGATCTGCTGCAGGAAACCTGGTTGCGGATTCATCGGGTCCGGCACACCTACAGGCCTGGCGAGCCGGTTCTGCCCTGGGTGTATGCGATTGCGCGGCGAGTGCGCGTCGACGGCCACCGCCGAACCCGCGGCATCAGAGCCCACGAAATCGCGACGGAAATGCTTCCAGAGCCACGCCCGCGCTTTGAAACCCGGAACTCCCTTCCTGCGTTCGAAACACTCGTCGCGGTTTTACCCGAAGCGCAGAGGGAAGTGGTGACCATGTTGAAAGCGGGAGGGCTAACCCTGGAGGAAGTAGCCCGTGCCACGTCGTGCACAGTCGGCGCCGTGAAGCAAAAGGCGAGCCGAGCTTACGAGCGGCTGCGCAGATTACTGCAGGAGGAAAAGAATGAACTGCCGTGACGTGGAGCGTTCTCTTATCGAACATGAAAAGTTGGGAGGAGCGCGATTACCGGCACAGATTCAAGAGCATCTATTGACCTGCAACCGCTGTAGTGAATTCATGCGAGCGCTGAATCCTTCGGTCATGGCGGACGCGCCTGCGCCGGAGATCCTTCGCCGGCTTGAGGATACGCTCACAGCCGGCTTGCGGCCCGTTCGCCCGCTTGCGCCGTCGCGCTACTTTTTTGCGGCTTTCGCCGTGATCTTCATCCTGATCGTCGCGGCGGGTGTGTATCGCCGGGGCGCGTCCGGCATCACGGTAATGAGTCCGCTGCAATCCATCGCAATGCTCTGTGCCTTGTCCACGAGCGCCGGTTTGCTGATTTATTCGCTTGTGCATCAGATGTCGCCAGGCAGCCAGTACGCGATCTCTCCAGCGCGACTGCCGGCTGCCGTCATAGTTTTGCTTGCGCTTTTGATGGCCGCTTTATTCCAGTTCCAGCCCGAGAGGCACTTCTGGGGCAGTGGCTTGGCTTGTCTGAGGGCGGGTGGTCCATTTGCGTTGCTCGCAGCCGTGCCCTTTTGGCTGCTGCTGCGCCGGGGAGCCGGCCTTTCGCCGCGCGTCACCGGAGCCGCAGCCGGCTTGCTCGCAGGCCTGGTCACGACGAGTGCGCAAGAGATTTACTGCCCCATTCTCGACGCATCGCATATCCTGACGTACCACCTGGGCGTCGCTCTGCTGGGAGCGGTGATCGGTTTAGCAGCAGGATTCGCTGCAGAATCCGGCGGAAAGCGCCTTCGGCCAGCACGCAGTTGAGTGGCGGGGCAGCGCGAAACACTTTTGAAAATGAGGGAGGGCCGACATGAGTAGTGCAAAACTGATCGTCGCGTATCCACAACCAGTGGATATCGACGCGTTTGAAAAACTGTACGAAGAAGAGCACGTCCCCTTGGCGGTGGCAAAGCTTGAGGGGAAAACCAAGATCGTCGCGACGAAGATCATCGCGTCGCCCCAGGGAAAGCCGCAGTTTTATCGTGTGGCGGAGGTTCATTTTCCTTCGTTGAAGGTTCTTGAGGACTGCTCGGCCTCAGCGGGCGGCAAGGAAACTCTGGCGAATGCGGTGAAGATTTCATCGGGCGGACCGCCGGTCATCATGATCGCGTTGGAGGATAGCTTCACGTTCTAGTCCGGGGGCCGGTCCGATGCCAAAGAATTGGCGAACCGAGGAGAAAGGGAGACCGATGCGATTTTGTTTTTGGTGGATGCTCGCGCTTGCCGTTCTTGACGGCCAGAACATCAAGACCGGCCCGGCGGTTGGAAACCCGGTGCCCGATTTTTCCGCCCAGGATCAGGAAGGGCGGAGACAAACCCTGAAATCCGTCAGCGGTCCGAAAGGAACGATGCTTGTCTTTTTCCGCTCGGCCGACTGGTGACCGTTCTGCAAGACGCAGCTCGTGCAGCTGCAACGAAATCTGGATGCGATCCGGCAGCAGGGGCTGGGCCTGGCAGCGATCAGCTATGACTCGGTCGCGGTGCTGAAGAATTTTACGGACCGGCAGCACATTACGTTTCCGCTGCTCTCGGATCCTGAGTCGAAGATCATACGCGCCTTCGACATCCTGAATGAGACAGTCGCGCCGGGCACGGCTTTCTATGGAATTCCCAACCCCGGCACCTACGTCATAGACCCTCAAGGAAGAGTAGTTTCAAAGCATTTTGAGGACGACTATCGTGAACGCGTCTCCACTACGGACATTCTGATCCAGGACTTTGGCAAGTCCGCGGATGCAGCGCGCGAGGTTGTGGAAACCAAGCATCTTCGTCTCGCCACGACCGCCAGCACCCCCGTGGCAACGCCGGGGCATCGGATTGTGCTAAGCCTGGAAATCGACCTCAAACCCAAGATGCACGTCTACGCTCCCGGGGTGCAAGGCTACATTCCCATCGAATGGAAACTCGAGGAGGGCGCTGCCGGGAAGCTGCAGCCCGTCGCATACCCCGCCTCGGAGATGCTGCACCTGGAAGCGATCGGCGAGTCCGTGCCGGTTTATCGAGGCCGTGTGACCATCAAACGGGAAATCATCTTCGGTCAGGAAGCGGCGCTGAAGGCGTTGGTTAATCCGGCTGGCGAATTGACGCTGAAGGGATCATTCCGGTATCAGGCGTGCGATGACCGCGTGTGCTACGTTCCGCAGGTAGTGCCCCTGGAGTGGCACTTTCATTTTGAAAGTCTGGACCGTGCCCGCGTCCCGGCGGAGTTGCAGCGCAAGGCTCAGTAGTTTTTATATCTCCGCGCAGTGCGCTCTGGAACTGGGGGCGATCGACGAGATACAAGAACCTTCTCGCACAGCAAAGCCCGTATTGCGTTGTGGGCCTTAGAACGCGCCAATCTTACTGTTTTGACGCCCTGCCGCAGACAGACCCGTACGTTTCAGGAAGATTTGTATTGGGACAACTGGCCCACGAGGATGATCACGACGCTCGCAATAATAAAGACAGCACGTCCTCTGATATCCCAGGCGAAACCGAGCACCCAAGGAATTACGACGAGAGTCGGACCCGCCGCCAGTTCTATTCATTTGTGCAGCTTGAGAGGAAGCACTTTCACGATGCCAAACTCAAAGTTCGTCAACGCTGTCATGCAAAAATGCACAAACGCCAACGCATAACTGAGGTTCGCGGGAATCCCCCCTCCAGCCCGAAACCATTCGGGATCGCGACGAACGCAACAACGGTTAAATAATCAAGGAGACCGTGAACCTTGTTATTAATGACTTTCATGCCGCTTGACTTTGCTTAGGCCGAAAGAACCAGCGTGGCATTTCAGCGTTTACCACTTCACTTTTCGTTTAATAACTACGAATCGCGATGCGAGGATGCGATAAGTACCCTTCGACGAAACCCCCGCCCGCCCTTTTGGAGCGGACGGGGGTTCGACGCCGGGGAGCGTCGTCCCAATATTCGGCGGCCAAGCTCAAAAGTTACAAGCAACGAAGGGGGCCTGTAAGGTTATCTGCAACTGGGGGCGATCGACGAGATACAAGAACCTTCTCGCACAGCGAAGCCCGTATTGCGTTGCGGGCCTTAGAACGCGCCAATCTTACTGTTTTGACGCCCGCCCGCAGACAGACCACGTTTCAGGAAGATTTGTATTGGGACAACTGGCCCACGAGGATGATCACGAAGCCCGCAATCATAAAAACAGTACGCGACCTTATATCCCCGGCAAAACCGAACACCCACGGAATGACGACGAGAATAGGACCGACCGCCAACTCCACCCATTTGTGAAGCTTAAGGGGAAGCACCTTCACGATGCCACTCGAAGTTTGTAAGCGCCGTCATGACGAAATGCACAAACGCCAGCGTATAGCTCAGATAGGCGGGAATTCCTTCAAGCCCCAGGACAGCCGGGATCGCGGCGAATGCGCCACGGTTATATAGTCGAGGATTCCGTGAAGCTTATTATCGATGATTTTCATGAGACCTCACATGATCGGCGGTTGTCCTCATGCTCCATTTTTCTTTTAGCAGGATCTTGCCGAGCGGGACACCGATTAAAGAAAGAATCAACACAGGCAGGAAGTGCCAGACAAGCAAATGTGCAGGTGAGTCATTCGGGCATATAAAGCGCATGGCAAGGGCCGCGAGAGACCCGACGGAAAGCAGGAGGGCATAGCCTGCCCAGCCGCGCCAGACAGGCGCGCTGTGCATCACCATAACGACCCCAATAACAAGCGGTACAGCCATCGCAAGAGTAAGGCCGACCAAGCAAGTTTCGGACCTTTCCGGCATAGTCCATTCCGACTGCAGAAGCTCAGAACCAATTAGGATCAGCCAAATTCCACTGGATACCGCAAGTGCCGCCACTACGGGCAACCTAATTTTGGTATCGGGTACGCTTAAACGAAACGTCGCAAAACCGGCCAATACTCCTGCCGCCAACATGGCAAAACCCTGTATAAGATACACGGGCCGGTGAAGAGATGCGGCAAGATCTGGCCGCAACTCGCGGGTGATCACAAGGACAAGAAAGGCAAGGGTGAGTGTCGAAACCGTCAATACGCCAGCCCGCACGCCCGCGCGCGGCAGAGGACGGATGGGCTTGAGATCCCTGCTCAGCTTCTCGATCAGTTCATTAGAATCCGAACTCAATGAGCCAATCCTTCATTTTCTTGTAAGCGCGGTGGGCGCTAACCTTGACGGCAGTTTCGCTCATGCCAAGTTTCTGCGCGGCTTCGGCCATCGTATAGCCCTCCACTTTGACCATCAGCAAGATCTGGCGCTGCTTCTCCGGCAGCCTGGTGAGGGCCTGCTGCACGTCCTTTCCTGAAAGCGCCTCTTCTGGATCATTCGTTCTGTCCGCCAAAAAGGTTTCAAGCTCTTGGTCGTTGATTTCATTCTCCCTTTGACGCCCCAATTTGCGCAGGTAATCGATCATCTTGTGGCGGGCGATGCCGTACATCCAGTTTTTAAACGGCTGTTCCGGGTTATAGGTATGCCGCGCCGCGTGGATGCCGAGCAGGATTTCCTGAACGATATCATCAATATGATCTCGCGAAAAAACCCGCGTGCGCAGAAAAATCCTCAAAAGGGGCGTGATCTCGGTAAGCAGCCGACGGTAGGCCGCCGCGTCCCCGCCTTGAGCTGCGACCATCTGGACCGACAAGGGGTCGGTATGATTAACGTTGGCGGCGGGCGTCACTGTAAACGTTACTGAATTAAATTGGTTTTCGGCTAGCGATACTATGCAGCTCCGGTGGCGTTATGTACAGGAAAATGTCGGCACCGCAGAGCTACATCATCCTTCACGGCAGGAAGCCTGTGATTATGGATTAGGGCGGGCGATGGTTTGCTAGCCTTCAGCCGAGGCGACACTTCCTCCGGCTAATCGCCCAGTTACAGCTTCCCTGTATTCTTCAATGCTTTGTTTTTTTGGAACTCTGTGCCTTATGAAGGAGGGCCAGTTTTAGCTTTTCAAGGATAGGCAATAGCTCGCCAGGGTCTGGCCGGTGCGTATAGTCTGGATTGATCTCTGCATACACAATCACGCCATTTGTTCCGATGATAAACCGCCCAGGCATTGGAAGAGTCCAGCTTGGCTCGCCATTGACCGAGGCGAGGTCGATCTTGAACATCTTGAAAGCCGCCTGAAGATACTCCGGTAGATCCCAGCGGATACCGAAGGCCTTCACGACTCTGCCGCCATGGTCGCTCAGAATTGGAAAGCTCAGGCGGTTGTCACGCTGCGACCGGAGACTATTGGCAGGCATCTGCTGGGAGATCGCCACGAGGGAAGCACCCTGCATACGAATTTCTGTGGCGGATTCCTCGATTGCCTGCAAATCGATATTACAATACGGGCGCCAGCCACCCCGATAGAACGTGACGAAAACCTGTACTCGTCCGTGCGCCTCGTTCGCAGCGAAGCGCCAAAAGCGATTTGATTCGAATGAGCCACTCAATGCGCCCGGATGATGACTTTATCCTCTAAGCGAAGCGCAGCGGCGTCAAAAGCCTCAAAAGTAGGGTCTCGGTACGAAATCGGTACAAAAACAGTTACGGCAATCCTGCCTCATGCGGAAATCTAGGCGCCAAAATATGTTTCCAACGCCTTCCGCGAAGGCGAAAACAGGTAAGCTGCCCCCGTTGTCGAAACGAGTGGATGGGGCAACGTTGTCTGAACCTGGGAGCCATCCGGCGCCACGAAGGAGATGGATCGAGACGCATTCGCGATCTGGCCGATGACCGGATCATATCCGCCACCGAGCGGGAAGCTTGTGGAGTTTGCCCATTGATTCATCAAGAACTGGAAACCCCGTTCGATAGAAGACTGGTAGCAAAGAAACTGTAATCCCCGGTCAATCGCGTCGCTACCGGCGACTGATGAATCGTAGTCTTCGCCATACGGGATACCACGTCTGAGAATGCGATGCTCAAGCGTGCGGACGGAACTTCCTTGATCCGTGGCTTGACTGCGAGGATTAACCTTGCGGACGTGGCTCACAAAAGGACATAGCTTCCCGAGTGTGTCGGCGGCCGCTTGAGGAAAGATGTCGGGCTTCGCACCGGCTGCGGGGTTATATATTGGGGCGACACCGTTGGTCGTATAGAGAAAATTGTTGCTGGCGAGAGGATCGTCCCCCAAAGGCGGGCTGTCTTGGAGCGGTGCGCGGACGAGCGGAGCACCGCTGGACCAACGGCCGATCAGGCTCGCAGCGGCGAACTCTGCAGTTCTTAGCCCAAACGACGGATTGCCTGAAATGAGGGTCGCTATGCGGGCTGACTCGGCCTGAAACGTGGCAACGTCCTGGCGCAATCGTCGGTACACGAGATACGAACCATTCTTCAGGAGATCGCTCACCAGGTCCGTCTTCGTCGCCATCGGATCAGTAGAACCCTCGACCTTTCTCGGATATCCAAGCACAAATTCTCCAGGGCTCGACGGGGTCGCGTGATGAGAATCAGAAATGCCCGCGATTGCTGACGGCATCCACCATCGTATGCGCATTCCCATGGCTAAAGGCACCAAGTAATTCTCGGGAAAGCCCTTGGACTGCATCGGAAGAGCCTGTAGCGCAGTAAACGCGATCCACAGAACGGAGTCATAGGAACAGTCACCAAGACTTAGCAGGCTTGGCGGTATTAGTAGACATCACTTTCAATTCAGCGTATAAAGGAAGCACAGGACCGGTTCGACAGGCCAGCGCAAAGCGCACCCTCCGAAAGATCCAAATTCAATCCGAGGTTTTACGGATGAACGATCTGAAGGTGTGCTGGTGGCCGATCGACAAACCGATCGCCTATTCCCGAAATAGCCGCAAGATCCCTGAACGTGCGATCGACAAAGTCGCTGCCTCGATCAAGGAATTTGGCTGGCGTCAAGCAATTGTTGTCGATAATGATGGCGTAATCATTTGTGGTCACACGCGGCTGCTGGCGGCGAAGAAGCTTGGACTTAAGCAGGTTCCCATTCACGTCGCCGACAACTTGACTCCTGCCCAGGTCAAAGCTTACCGGTTGATGGACAACCGCAGCCACGAGGAGACCGACTGGGACCTGGAGCTTCTCGGACCCGAACTCGAAGAGCTTCAATCTCTCGATTTCGACCTCGAGCTAACCGGCTTCGATCCGCACGAGATAGAAGATTTCCTCGCTGATCCCGATCTGCTCGACCGCGCCGAGGTAACACCACCTGTACCCGCTCAGCCGGTCTCCAAGCTAGGTGATTTATGGCTTTGTGGTAAGCACCGGATCCTGTGCGGAGATGCGACTTCCTCGAATGCTGTAGCGCGCCTGTGTGGCAAGTCGGCGCCTTTCCTGCTTGTTTGTGATCCGCCGTATGGGATCAGTTTGGATACCGAGTGGCGCGACCGAGCCGGGTTAAATGGAAAAGGTGCAGCGGAGCCATCGTACATGCGGCGCACCGAAGGGCACCGTAACACCAGCATATCCTCGGATACAAGAGCTGATTGGTCGGAGGCTTTCGCGCTTGTGCCTAGCCTCCAAATTGCCTATGTTTGGCACGCGAGCGTGTTCACCCGCGCAGTGCTGGATGGACTCCTGCGGATCGGCTTCTTATACCCGCAACAGATTATCTGGAATAAGGGCAGAACGGTCTTAACGAGGAGTTTGTATTGGTTCGGACACGAACCGTGTTGGTTCGTGCGAAAAAAGAACGCACCGTGGTATGGGAAAGCAGGCGAAAATTCAACCGTCTGGGACTCGCCATCGCCCAAATTCATCATGGGCGGCTCCAAGGAAGAGAAGTGCGATCACCCAACTCAGAAGCCGTTGGAACTGATGCGGCGCCCGATCTTGAACCACACCAAGCGCGGCGAATTGGTTTACGACCCATTCCTCGGCTCAGGGACAACCATGATGGCGGCCGAGGCTACCGAGCGCATCTGCTACGGGATAGACATCGATCCGAAGTACACGGATGTAGCGGTTCTCAGGTGGCAGCAGTTCACCGGCGTAGAAGCAACACTCGAAGGCAGCGGTCGCACTTTCGACGAGGTCAAAGCCGAAAGGTTGGAAGTCGCAGCATGAATGGAGCGATGCCGCCGCGAGATCGCGGAAATCGAGTCGCAGATTGTTTCCGGGCACTCCGACATGGAGGGGTTGTGCCTGGCGCTCTCCGACTGGAATGCCGAAATGCGATTACTCGAAAAGGAGCAGTGAACAATGGCGCGGCCTAGGGTGAAGATTGACGTCGGTGAACTTGAAAAGCTCTATGGGATGCAATGCACGGATGAAGAAGTCGCCGCTTTCATCGGTGTCAGCACACGGACGCTTGCGCGCCGGAAGGAAGTTAAGAAGTTCGCCGAAGTCATTGACCGTGCCAAAGCCAGGGGCCGAGTGTCCGTCCGCCGGGCCTTGTTTCGCCTTGCGGCCGCTGGCAACATTGCTGCCGCCATTTTCCTGGCGAAGAACCTACTTGGCTACAAAGACATCGTAAGCAACGAACATAGCGGACCGGACGGCACTCCGATCCAGTTTGCAAACAAGCCAGACTACTCTCAACTATCCGATGAAGAACTTGAACAGCTTCGCAAGCTTGCTCAGAAGACCCGGCCTCCTGATCGAGATTGACTCCGAGCGGGCGCTCCGCAGCCTGCGCGAGTTCGTCCGCCAGGCGTGGGTGATTGTCGAGCCATCGACGCCATTCGTGCCCGGCTTCCACATCGATGCCATCATCGAGCATCTCGAGGCGGTTACACGCGGCCAGATCCGCAATCTGCTGATCAACGTCCCGCCTCGGCACATGAAGAGCCTGCTTGTCTCCGTGTTCTGGCCGGCTTGGGAGTGGATCGTTTGCCCGGAACGCCGTTGGCTTTACAGCAGCTATGCCGCCTCGCTCAGCATTCGCGATTCGGTGAAATTCCGGCGCTTAATCGAGTCGCCCTGGTATCAATCTCGCTGGGGCGATCGATTTTCCCTTACCAGCGACCAAAACACAAAAGTGCGGGTCGATAACAGCCGATCGGGATATCGCATTGCGACGTCGGTGGGTGGGTCCGCGACAGGCGAAGGGGGCGATCGCATTATTTGTGACGATCCGCACAATGTCCAGGAAGTCGAATCGGATTCGGTTCGTAAAGGGACGCTCGATTGGTGGGATGTCGTGATGAGCACTCGGGTCAACGATCCCAAGACCAGCGCCATGGTAGTCGTGATGCAGCGTTGCCATCAGCAGGACCTCAGCGGACATCTGTTGGAACAAGGTGGATGGGAGCATCTCTGCTTGCCGGCTGAGTATGAAGGGCCGACGCGCGCGACCTCGATTGGATTTTCCGATCCGCGCAAAGAGATGGGTGAGCTGCTCTGGAAGGAGCGGTACGGTACGCCGGAGATCGAGGACCTGAAGCGCAGACTCGGCAGCTACGCCGCGGCCGGGCAACTGCAGCAGCGTCCGTCGCCGCTCGGTGGCGGAATACAAGCGGCATTGGTGGCGCTACTGGCAACCGCCTGGGGCCAATCTACCGCCCGTCGTGGTCCAGCTTCCCGATGGGACCTATCTATCCATTCACGCCGTCAACCGGCCGCAGCGGGTTGAACAGATCCAGTCCTGGGATTGCGCCTTCAAAGATTTGGAGACTTCAGACTTCGTCGTCGGCCAGGTCTGGGGACGGGTAGGCGCGGACTACTTCCTCGGCGACCAGGTTCGCGATCGCATGGACTGTCCCACCACGGTCAAGGCCGTTCGCGACCTTTCCTATCGCTATCCCGGCTCTCTTGCGAAGCTGATCGAGGACAAGGCCAACGGCAGCGCCGTGATCCAGATGCTGAAGCACGAGATTGAAGGCATCCTGCCGGTGAACCCGGAAGGCGGAAAGGTGGCGCGCGCCATGGCGGTCAGTCCACTGATTGAGGCCGGCAATGTCTATCTGCCGCATCCGCTGATTGCGCCGTGGGTGAACGACTTCACTGAGGAGTGCGCTGCCTTTCCTAACGGCGCCCATGATGATCAGGTGGACGCGATGACGCAGGTACTTTTGCGCTGGAACCTGATCCCACGTCAGCCGGTGGTTTACGTGAACGAGTACGATTACGAGCGCTTCTCGCAAATCAGTCCGATTTGAACCCAGTAGAAGCCCCTGTCAGCATGAGCCAAAACATTACAATCCGGCTAACGCCCGAAGAAAAGGCGGAGTTGGAACGGTTGAACACAGCTCACCGGGAAGCGTCGATCGCATCCCGGCGCGCGTTTTGTGCAGTAGGGGCCTACAGCCACTCGGTCATAGAGCGAGCATTCTCGGGGCTACGAGTGCCGCCTGGGTATGCCATCGAGTACTGTCTCGCCGTTGGGACAATGACCACAGATGGCACTGTCGAGGCGATACACATGTGGGAAGGCATACCGCCAGACAAAAAGGTGATCTGAGCGCGCTATGCCGACGTTCGAGGCTCTCGGGCCAGTTCGCCGCAAGCAGGCTCGCGAACTATTACCTTAAGTGTGAGTCTCTGTTCAAGTCAGAGTTGTGCCACAATGCGACTTCGTCCCGACCGCCCACACTATGCGAGACAGCACATGAGGCGTATCCCAACGTTTAGCGATCGCGCGAAAGCCAGGGGCCGGGTTAGGAAGCGAAAGTAAATCAGGTATCTTCAAGACTGGTCAAAGCGGCCTTTTTCGGCACAACGAGAGACTCACTCTTGTGCCCGACACGAGCTATAGGGACGGTACCGCACTCACTCTTCGCTACCGGAAATTCTCGATCAACATCAAATCTGAGCCGGTTGAGGTCATCTTCGTGTAAACGAGATAGAGCCCGCCCGGCGAAAGAGACAGACCATAGCGCATCTCGACGCCGGCGACCTTGTTGATAGGGCCGTTTGGGAAACGATAGAACATCAGATCGCCGTTCTTTGTGACGTTCGAGTTCGCATGGAAATATATTCCATGCTCGTTTGCTTCGAGCCCACCGGGATCAACCTCGGACGCAAAGACCTGACGTTCCGGTCCTCCCGCAACCGGAACACACCAGACGCCGCCGGGCCGGACGTAGTAGACCAGCTTCCCGTCTGATGATTCGACGAGAGGGCCTGTAACTGTCCCTTGTCGGGTCATCTGTTCTGCCGCGCCTCCCGTTGCCGGAATCTTCCACACCTGTTGCGTGCCAGTTCGATTGGAGCCGAAGAAGATCCAGTGTCCATCGCGCGACCATCTGATCGCGAAGACACCCGCTCCCAGCGCTTCCAGCTTGCGCGGCGTTCCTCCGGTCGCGTTAACCGCATATGCTTGCTGGGAGCCCTCCGCATCGCACAGGAATCCGATCTGTTGGCCGTCTGCGCTCCACGCCGGAAAAGCCACCTCGCCTTTCTGGAACGAAGTCATCTGCACGGGATTCTCACCGTCACTGGCGGCAACCCAAAGCTGCCAGTTGCCGGAGCGCAGCGAGACAAAAGCGATTTTCTTTCCGTCTGGCGAGTAGCTGGGGTAGCGTTCCAAGCGTGAAGATGCGATAAGCGGAATCGAGTCGCTGGCCTCGTCGCCTCGGCTGGTTAGCTTTACACGATAGATGTCCATTTCACGCCTGGACTGAGCGAACACCAAGCGATTCGAGCGCGCAGCTACTGCGAGGTGAAGAATCTCTCCCACTTGGCTTGTCAAACGCCTTGGGGCGGTTCCGGAAGCCCCCATCCTGAAAAGTCCCAGATTCCCCGGTGAGCCTGATGAAAAGATCAGGTCCTTCCCGTCCGCAGTCCACGCCAGCCCGTCGATGACCTGACGGTCTTGGGTGAGCCGGCGTGGTTCGCCGCTCGCGCGCATCGCAGCGCCCACGGGCAACAAAAACAGGTCGAATGAGTTTCTGGCAACCAGTCGCCTGAATGCGACGGAGCGGCCGTCGGGCGCGAAGGCCGGATTGAAGTCGCCCGCCCACTCATCGGGCGTGGTCGTAAGCCTGTGTCGTTCACCGGTTTCCATGGACAAGAGCCACAGGCCCGCTGGTTGGGCCGACGGTCGATCAAACACGACTAGCCATTTGCTGTCGGGAGTCCAACTCAAGGCTTCGTTCATCGCCTCGAACCGAGTCACCTCGCCGACCACTCGCTCCGGACCTCCCAGCGGCGGAATGAGGACGACTGCGGATTTTCCGGGTCGCGAAGCACGTAGAAAAGCAATCGAAGAGCCGTCTGGCGACCAGGCCGGAGCAGTGTCTGCGGCTCGATCGCGCGTGAGGCGAAGAGGTGGCCCTGGGCCGATCCTCTTCACGTAGACATCGAAATTATCCTGCTTCTCTCCATCCCAGGCGAACGCCACTTGGCTCCCATCAGGGGAAAAAGATGGCCAGTCTTGGCTTCCTAGGTAGGTGGTTAAAGGAGAGGCGCGAAGCGTCTGATCCCGTGGCGAGTACCTTCCGCGTAAGACCCACGCTGCCAGAACAGCCATGGCCATGACGGATGCGACTAGCACCGTCAAAACAGACCTGCGGAAACGGAGGCCTGAGGCCGGTGGCACCGGCATGCTTGCGAGTTCGTCGGGCGGACCTGTCGAAGGTAACGTCGCCAGGTGCTTGGGACTCCAATCCTGCGCATTCTCAGTAAGCTCTCCAATGAAGCGATAGCCGTGGCCGCGGCGCGTCTCGATGTAGTTCGGCGAGTCTGCATCGTCGCCCAGGGCGTCCCGGATTTGCCGGATGGACTTGTTGATACCACGCTCAAAATCGACAAACGTACCGTTCCAGATTGCGCTCTTGATTTCCTCGCGAGTGACAAGCCGGCCCGTGTTGTTCACCAGTAGTTCGAGCAATCGAAGCGCTTGCGGGGCAAGTCTTACAGGCCGGCCACCTTTGCGCAGTTCCTGATTTTGGCGATCCAGTTCAAACGGGCCGAAACGGAGCCTCTTTGAAGCAGGTGCGTGCATAGGAAGAGCCCAACAAAGGGAAGTTAGATTATAAATCTTCCGACAAGCGTTCCTGAAAGCCGAACGATCTCAATAACGTGCGCGGTCACAGAACGGTCATCGAAAAGTCACTGACAGAGGCATTGGACCGCTATCCGGCCTCTCCTATCATTGCCGCTACGAGAGGGAATCGTAGTCGGATCGAAGACGGGAAGGAGGCGGAGATGAAAAATCTGAAAGCGCTCACTCGCTTGAGTGTCGCGCTGGTTGTCCTTATTGGATCTGCTGCAACTGCGCGAGCCATTGAGATTAGTGGCGGAGTGATCACGACAACTTTGACAATCTTCGATGACACCGACCTGGTGGGCGATGTGACTTGCGCCGTGCCGCTGAGTGTGGCCGGACCAAACCCATGCATCGCCTTCGGAGCCGATCACATCAAGCTGCGGCTGAACGGCCACACCATAACGGGGCCTGCGACCCCTCCAACCGGTTGCAGTGTTCCCACCGATACTATGTGGAGCGTTGGCATCGAGGCGCTTGACAGAACCGATGTGAAGATCGTGGGTCCGGGAATCATCCAGCAGTTTCCGAAGTGGGGAATCCTCCTCGGGTTCACGGGCCATCCGAGCAGCAACATCACTGTAAAGAAAGTCACTGTTTACAACAACTGCTGGAGCGGCATGCAGACCGTCAGCACGTCGGACAGCATCTTTGAGGACAATGTGTTCGTTAACGATGCCGGTGGTTCAAACGGAGCATCGTGCGGCGGAACTTGACTTGCCGGCAGCAGCCACAACCGGGTCCGGTTGAACACTTTCTTTGGCAACGGTGCCGCTACTTCCATGTCATCCCCCTCCGACTCCAATAGCAACAATTTCGGTCTGGGACTCCTGGGTGTAAGCCAGAACAACGTCGTCGAGAATAACAGGATTGTCGGAAACGTCAACGGGTTCTATCTTGGCGGAGGCGGGCAAGTGACCGGCAATATCATCCGCCGCAACATCATTGTCGGCAATCCTCCAGCCCAGGTTTCCAACACGTTTGGGAGAGCAATCGGAGCGGATATACAGGACTTCTCCGCGGCTGGTGCGAACACATTTCACAGAAACTACTGCCTGACGTATGCGGGCGCGGGACCCAGCCCTTGTCCAAACATTTTCGGGCCTAACGACGGGGATAACCTGAACGGGGACACGGCAGATCAGCAGGAATCCGGCAGGGCGGCGTTTAGAGTGATCTCGCCGTTCCAAATCGCCCTCAAACCGATAGATATCCGTTCGCTTCTTGATGACCTGTGGGCCCGCCTGCGATCGAGTACCGTTCCAAAAAATGGGCCTGGACGGTCCAGTCGCACGGGAGATGCACCATTTGATCGGCTGGCAGGACAGTCGAGACAAGGACTGTGAACATGAGACCCTTGATGATCTTTATTGCTGCCGCGGTCACGCTGTTCGCTCAGAACCAGAAGCCTTCCCCATCCGATGCGGCGCTGGATCGCATGATCGCCGCCGGGAAGAGCCCGCAAGAGCTCGCTGAATACGTTTTTAACACGCACGGTTGCCAGAGCTGTCATACGATGGGGCACGACGGCAAGCTCGGGTTTACCGATCGAGGCAAGGAACGGGCCAAGGGCTTTGAAGGATGCATCTCCATGCTGACGGCGATGACCGTAATCGTCCAGGTGCCAGGGGACCAGCGCTCCGCCCGGCAGCGTGAAAAGGTCGCCCGCTTCGAGGCGTTCGGTTGCACTACTTGCCACAAGATTACTCCAGGAAAGTTGGATCTGACGCAAGTCGGAGCGAAGCTGACGCACTTGCATTTAGGATGTGTCGATGTAGAGAAGTTGGTTGCGAGTCAGCCCGGCCACAACAATTGAGGACGGCACGAGTCGTCGTACTTCTTTAGCCGAACAGCGATCCGGCACACACCTTGAATTTTCGAGGTGATCGCTTGGGAGCCCGAGTGCAACATCGAAACAGAGAATTGACGGCTCCTGGGCACTCCTATTTTCACCTCTTCAGTTTTACCGAGGTGGCTTTCGAATCTGTGGTTTACGGACTCTCCGGTCGCCTATACCAATTTCTATTTCTTGTAATGTCCGCTCTCGGGGAGCCAATTCCTTATCCTCTACTGCATTCCCGAGCTTGTTGAGGCCCCAGGCTGGTTGCCAGTGGTTCGAAGAACTTCCGTCTCTGTCCGTCTCTCGGTTTCGCTCCAACGCCGGTTGGCGCGCCGCCTTCTGCATGGTTCCAGTCGCCTTCTGGACACATTTCTCTGCGTCTCTGCCTGGGTACCTACAAATTGCTTAACGCCTCGCGGATATCGGCCGTCCGAAAGAAACAGCGTTCCACGCGACCAAGTAAAGCATTCCCATTGTCGAGCTTCGGGAAACGGAATGCTCATAAAGAGTCCATCGTAGCGGCTGAACGAGACCGGTTCACAACCCGGAATTCCGTATGCGCACTTCTCGGCGCGCCTTCGGCACCCACAGGCTCGATGCCGCGTTCGGCAAGCGCGTGCAGGAGTTCGGCCAACACTTCCCCACGGCGGCGGATGAACACCGACGCGAAGCATCGCCAGAATACCCAACCCGCGCGTTCAAGAACGCGTTGCCGTTGCATGTCGTCTTCCCATTTATCCGGACCGTGGTATTTGTCGCCGTCGCACTCGATGGCCATTCGCGCGTCGTTCGCTCCTTCTACGACCATGTCGATACGGTAATGGCTGACCTTCACCTGTGGCGTAACGCGATAGCCGCGTTGCGTGAGTTCATCGTAAACCTCCCGTTCGAACGGGGATTCGCAGAGGCTGCGCATGCGCTCCATGCGCACCTCATCCTGCGCGAAGGGCGAGGCGAAATGGGCGATCAGGCTCCGTCTGAGGCGGTCAGCGTTGCTCAAGTGCTCGGGCGTGACGGAACGGACAAGATACATTCTGTCCCTGGCGCGGGAAGCTGCCACGTTGAAGCGCTGCTGGAATGTATCGCGCGAAAGCGGCGCGCCGACATTGTTCGGAGCGGAGACCATTGAGAGAAACATGACATCCCTCTCTTTGCCCTGGAACGTCCTTGCGTCACCGCATGTGATCTGGTGCCGACGGATAGCTTCCGGGCCCAGCTCTTCCGTGAGGCGCTCCCAGACTTCGAAGGCCTGCTTGTCGCCGAGCAGAGAGACGACACCAATGGAAATCCGCGCCATGCGCGGGTCGTCAACGATGGCCCTGATCTCGTCGACAATGAACTGCGCTTCAGGAAGATTGATGTCGCCCTTGCGGTAGCCATCCTCGATCAGCACATCGATAAGTGGCGGATCAAGGCGTTCGGAAGACTTCGGCAGCCTCAAAGGTCGGAGCTCGTGGTTGTAAAACTCGCGCTTAGAGTATTCGATTATCGGGCCGACGCAGCGGAAGTGCTCCTTGAGCATGACGGAACTCTTGGCGAAGACGACCTTGAACAAATCGTAGATCGAGCGCTCGGGAGACATCTGCGGACGGAAGGTCTCAACCTGGTCGCCCAAGAAGCGATTCATCAGGCTTCGGATCTTCTCCTCCTCAAGACCTACACCTTCCGGAGATACCTGTTTGTCGTCTCCCACGATCAGCACTTTCTTCGCGCGCAGTAAGGATGGCAAGGCGGTCAGATCAGATTGAGAAGCCTCGTCGATAATCACGAGATCAAAACACCCCAGCTCGGGCGGAAGCGATTCGGAAACGCGGTAATGCGGCATGATCCAGCACGGCACAGCGGGATTGGCCTGCTCGGCCGCGGCGCGCGCGTCCTGCCGGTATCGCATCGCGCGCTTGCCTGTGCCTTTGCCTATTTTCTGGATCGCGCTGAGATACGCCTGCAAGGCGGACCGAATGCTAGGCGACGCGTTCTCCGCGAGTTTGAGCCATGTTCGCCTGACGACTAAGTCTTGGTATGACCGGGCGAGGTCGCCTTCGCTCGCGCGGCGGTCCTCTGCCAGTTTCTTCAGGTCCTGTCGAGGATCGATGGTTTCAAGGTGTGCTGCCAAGCGCCTTAGGCGCCAAGCAACGCGCCAGTTGTTCGGCAACAGCTGATCAATTGTGCCTTCCACCGGCTTGCGGAGCGCACCGGCGTATCTCGGGGCGCCGGACGCCTCTATCCCGCCGCACACGTGATCGATAACGTTCAGATGCTTCCGTAGTGCCGATACACGGGAAAGCTCAGTAATCAACACCGACCACTGTGCCTGCATCGCGGCGTCTTCGATATTGATATTGCCGAGCGTGTCGTTGAAGAAGCGCTGGATGTCATTCACGACCCGCCCGGACCGCCCATCCAGCCCCTTCTTCAACTGCTCCCTCGTGATCCAGATATTGGCGAGACGGCTCTTCATCACGTGGTGATTGAGCATCTTCTCGAATTCAGCGAATATGAACTCATCGAACGAGGCGTGGGACTGCCAGCCAGGGAAGATAGAGGTAATCATTTGGCATATGCTGTGTTCCAGGTTCACCAACTGCTTCACCTTTCGATACAGCGCGTAACATTCACCGGCCGCGACGCCGCCAGACGGGTCGGTTTCATCCACTCTGCCCAGATGAAGCTCCGACGCGACGGCGTTCCACCGGACCGCAAGCTCGCGTAAACACTTCGATAACGCCAGATGGTCTGCGACATGTTTCCAGCCGTCGGCATTTAATGGCGGCTGGCCAAGGACGCGAATGCAGTCGAGCTGTTTCTTCTGAGCCGATTTTCCAAGGAGGCCCATTAAGCCGAATGCGCTTCTGGATTCGGCCAAGTTGCTGACGGCGCCGACCAGCTCAGGGTCGAGTTCGATTCCCGCTGGCGTGACGACTGGCCTTTCGAAAAAGGCCCCGCGTCGATCGGAAGCGCGCTCGATCTCCGCACCGAGATCCTCCAGAACCTGTACGAGGTGGCCGTTCTCGGTACTGCGAAGCCTGATACGAATCGCCGCCGTCCAGTTCCGATTCGCCACGGCGACTTCGTCGCGAAGCCGACGGTATTGGGCCAGTTGTGTCAAAGCTTCATGGACCTTTGTAAGAGTTCCCTCGCTCGAATCGGCCAGTTCAGGCACCTCCTTCCGGTCAACGCTCTGTTTCAGCTTCTCGAACACGGCGAGGTCGCGATGAAGCGAGAGCAGCGTCTTTGAGTCCGGGAAATCGGCGAGCGCCGGAAGCGATGCACCAAGATACTCGATATCTTTGCCCAGCGCGCGCCGCGCATCCCTCAGGCGAACAATGTCGGCATCGCCGAACTGAGGATCGAACTCCTCGCCGATCCCCAGGGTATCGGGCAGCCAGTCGAATGTCTCCGTTTGGCCGGTTATCTCCCGAGCGGCTTCCTGAGCATCGATCTGCTCGTTATCTATCATGATCTTGCTGAGATTTCGCTTTGCCCATTCACTGACCTTCAGATCGACGCGCACGAGTCTGGCATGGAGTTGGTCGATCTGGTCTTCGAGGTGCCGGATTGTTCGGGTTGTGCTGGGGCGGTCGATGCTTTGAACTTCGGACGCGATCCGCTGAATCGCGTGCTCGAACTGCTTCAGGCCTTCCTGCTCGCTGCTTAGGAGCGAAATGGCCAGCGGCCTTATCTCGTCGGGGAGTTTTTCTTGGACTTCACGGAGCGCCGGGTCTTTCATAGACGTCACAAGGACCCGTTTGCCTTCCGCAAGATAGTGGCAGATGACATTGGCAATGGTGTGGGTCTTGCCCGTGCCGGGAGGCCCCTGGACAGTGACGCCGTCCGAGACTTCCAGAAGCTGGATAATCCGGAATTGCTCATCGTTGAACGGCTTCGGGAAGTAGATGTCTCTCGCCTTTTCTGTGGTGCTGCGGGTCACTCCCGTGTCGCATGGAGCCGACACACCGCGAAAGAACGGTAAATCAATAACAGGATTGGACGTTTCCGGCTCCGTAACGAGTGCCAACACTGCGGGCGGGTAAGACTTCGATTCCTCGGTCCGCTTCCTTAGATTCTCCAGGTCTTGGATAAAGACGCTCGTGGTTCGTGGCCGTGCGAACAGCACCCATGTGTCGGTGACTTTCAGCTTCGCATCAGCCTTCGGCATCGAACGGTCTTCCGGCGCCACTTCGTCCGGCCAATAAACGCCGTTCACATCGAGGTTCGTCGCTGCAGTGCGAAGCAGCGGCTCGAACGTGGCTCGGTCGAAAGGCGAGAAGGTAGCATCCATTGAAGCGAAGAATTCGCGGGCGGATTTTTCCACGTTTTTCACGCCGGGATTGTCAACGGCAGCGTACCAGTCCAACTCGACGCGGGCATCGATGTCGCGCGGCCGGACCTCGATTTCCGCCGTCATCGCGTTCAATGAGACTTCCGCCAGTCGGGCAATAAGCGGGTAGATGATGGCCGTGCCGTCACAATTCCAAATCCCCATGCCCAAACCCCAGACGAGTTCCAGGGGTGACTCGACTATCGAGCCTTCCAACTGTTGTTGCAGTGTGAAAAGCTGCGTGTAAAGACGGATGGTCCGGCGGCGGCGTTTCTCTTCCTGTGCCCACGGACGCCATTGGGTCTCCAGATAGGTTGCGAAGGAAGCCTGCACCAATCCGGCTTCGTTGTATTCAGAAAGACGAAGTAAGTCCTCGGGAGTGATCATGGGCCTGCTGCCCTCGCCCGGCGGCGTGCAATGAGTACCTGCCGCGATCAGGCTTGCGCCGTCAACAGAATCGCGCAGGCGCGGTTCCTCAGTCGGAGACTGGATCATCTTGACCCATGGCAGCAAGACAGGGCTGACCACTTCGGGCGGTTTCCGCTCGTGCAGCCGCTCAACAGCAAGCCAGACCTCATCGAGGTTTGAGGGATCGGGATTAAGCCGGGCGCCCGGCAGTCCTTGAAACTCGTGTTCGTAAAAACTAAACTGGCCGTGACCGGAAACTGTGGCGGCCGGCTTGCCCCGTAATCGCGCCGATTGCTGCGAAAAATCGATCAGGGAGAGAATACGGGTTTTTTCCTGGCCCATTTGATTCTATTCGGTGGAATTTGAGTATACCTTCAGCCTGTTGAACAGAGCAAACCGGACTATTCACCGGTGTGTCCGCATCCGTGTGGATGGGTGCCCCTTATACCATTGAAAGTTGGCAGCCCCAGCTAAGATAGTTTCCGCAGTCTACCGTATATACCCGTTTTTTCGTCCGCATGGGAGTTGACCAGCTAACACATGACTGCTGCCCTTCTCTCGAGCCCCGTCGCCCTGCTTCACGACCACGTGATTTTCCAAAAAGCGGCCCTCCTCCGACGAAACAAGTGTTCGAAATTGTTGTACGCTTGATGAAATGGAAGGCGGAACGCAGGAAGCGCGCAGAACGGGTGGCTGGGAGAACAACCGCGAGTTTATGGAGAGACTCATCCGTGCTCGCGCTGTGGCACCGCCACTCAAAGCGGACGAGCCCGAGTTGTCGTCACAGGAGCGCCGTGAATGGTGGGAGTTCTGCGTCTGGATGACTGAGTTCCTCGGTAATGTCATAACAGACGAAAGTATTGATCGATATCAAGCCGCCCTGCTTGGTGAGTTGCACTGGCTCATGATGATCGGCACTTATCTATTGCCCATGCAGGATTCCTCGCTAAGCGGCGAGCAGAAGCGGTTCGTCGAACTTTGTGTCGTCGTGGCGGATGCGTTCGCCGTGGTTGTAGATGACGTCACCGAGTTGGAACAGACCTCAAAAGACGTGTACGGCATCTACAAATCGAAGTTACAAGCTTTGCTCAAGGCTCTTGTCTCTGAGAATTGGCTTCGCGGTTGGAAACATTGGAAGCAGGCATTGAGTCCTATCGGCTGGGTGCACGAGGTTGCCGAGCGCATCCACAGCGAGGAGGATTGCCCCCGCGCCATGGAAGAAGAGACGGATGAGGAGAGAGGGTTGCTGGAAATGCGAAGCCTTGATGTGCTAACCACAACAGGTGATACCCGCGCTGCCCTGCTACGCGATCTCCAGGCACTCGACGTGGATGAGATCCACGCTACGACCGATTTAGACATGGCGTGTGACAGGGAAAGTTTGGCGCCCGAAACAGCGGGGTTGGCACGATCACGGTACGACGGCCTACCTTACTCGATCGTCGCGAAAATCTTGGAGCTGTCTCCTAACGAAATGCGCATCGCGAAAACGGAACTACGAGCTGCCAATCCAGCGCTGCAACGACGTTTGTCAGCCTACCAGCGGAAGACCTGAAGCAAATTTAATGTTCGGAAATCTTCGTTTCAGAACACTGTAATAGTAGATAGCAAGTTTGGTTATGACCGGAACCGTCAGCGTGTTGGTGGTGTACGAACCGCCGGGCGGACGTCCGTTGACGGTTGCTCGGGTACGAGATCAACGCATGCTCGTGGATGTTGCTGAGATTGCCATTCTTGCCGCCGAGCAAAAGGCAGAAGAGCTGGCAGCGGCCGATCCAGTCCTAGGCGAAGTTGAGCGGGCCGAAGCCGGGCGCCTCCGAAATGTTCTGAATCTTCTGATCCCTGAATTGAAAGTGCGGGAAGCTTGCGCTTCCGGCGTGCAATGATCTCTTATCTCCCGTAGCCAGTCAAACCCCAGTAATAACGCCAATCGCCAATCAGGTAAATAACGGCGGTCCCTGACGCTGCCCATGACCTTTTCGCGCTCGAACGGAGGTATCGTCCCACATGACCGGGACGATATGGCGCGAAGAAGGCTCCAACAGAAGGGTGACCTCTACCGCCAAGGCGGCTGGTGGAAGCTGCGGTGGCGGGAAGAGCAAATTGCTGTAAACGGACACCTGAAGCGCGGCTGGACCAAGCCTGTCGTGGTTGGGCCATGCGAAGGACCGGGAGCATTCACGGAAAAAGAGGCGCGCCGGATAGCCTGGGAAAACTTTCTTTCCCGACTCGATCAAAACAATCGAGTGCCGCAGTCCATCATGACGGTCCGCCAGTTCGTCGTTCTTAAATTCCTCCCGGAGCACGTCGCGTACAAGAAGCTGGCAGGAAAGCAGCATTACGCTTCCCAGCTCCCGTTCGTACTTGATGGCGCTCCCGATAAGAAGGTCCGCCGAGGAGGAAACACGAGATTCAAGCCGGGTGAGGAGCCGGCGCCAGTTCCTCGTAAGTTCGGCTTGGGCGAGGTGCGGCTGAGGGATGTCCAAAGATCGGACGTGCAGCGATTAATCGGAACAATGCTGGTTAGAGGCTATAGCGTACAAGCGGCCAAGCACGTGAAAACAGCCGTCTCGGCAATCTACACGCACGCCGAAAAGGAAGGCTGGTTCAACGGACCAAACCCCGCAAAGTTTGTCGCCTTGCCGGAGATGGTGCGTGCAACTCTGCATGCTCTCAGTTTTGAACAGGTGATCGAACTCCTACCGGTATTGCGAAAAAATGTGAGGCTGATGGTGTTCTTGGCAATTACCACGAGCATGAACATCGCAGAAATCTGTGGCCTAAAATGGAAGCGGCTCAATCTGACGGCGGAGCCCACCATCATGGACGACGAGCTTCTTCCGGCATTCCATGCCGGCGTAAGAGAGCAGTGGTACAGGCGCGAGTGGGGATCGGTAAAAGCTAAGGCGCGGAGACGAAACGTACTGCTGCCTCAATGGGCAGTCGAGCAGCTTCGGGAACTACGACAACGTGAAAATTGGGTGGCGCCCGAGGACCCGGTCTTTGCCGGAACGAGCGGCAGACCGCTTTGCGAGAACGCGATTGCTAAACGCCATCTCAAGCCGGCTGGCGCGAAGCTCGGGATGCCGTGGTTGAGTTGGCACGACCTTCGCCGCACCTTCGCGACGCTAGCCGATCTACAGAAGATTTCGATCGGTGAGAGGAAAGAGCTGATGGGGCACAGCCGCGCCGAGATGACGCTGCATTACACCCATAGTCCGAGTGAGCAAGTCTGTGAAGTTTTGGAGCGTTTATCAGAGAAGATCGTAACCGCGGCGGGCTTGACGTCGGGCGCGAAGAAAGTGCTTTCGATGAAGCGGGCCAAGTGAGGAGAGAGAAGTGTGGGTTTCTGTCCACTTAAAGTCCACAAACGGGACGCAAAGGTTTGAAAACACAAGACAGGTCTTTGGCCTCCGGAGCAGAAGGTCGTAAGTTCGAATCTTACCGGGCGTACCAGCTAATTCCGTCCCCCCCAAGACCCTTCGATGCCCTAACAGACGATATTCGCGCAATGGTGGACGCTACAGACGCGGGCATCATTGGCGCTCGTGACGGTGCACTCGCTCTGCTCGGATTTGCCGGGGCTGGAATTGTTACTCTGAACTGCTTGTTCGCTTCCAGTTTCGATCGCGCACGATGATACCGGCGAACACCAACACCACTCCCGCCCACAAGGAGTATGGGGCGACCCAACCAAACGAAGACAGCCAGTGTGGCTTTGGCAGATTCCGCGAATCAACAACGAACTCGTTGATGTTGTCGATAACCGAGACGACGATAATCGTCAGCCCGATACGGTGAAGCGTGCCCGCGATTCGTGTTGCCGGTCGGCTGGCCGCAGAAGGTTGCTCATGAAGGATTTGGGCTTCCTCCACCGTCGCGATCTTATGCTGCGCCCTGACCACCTGTGTTTGTAATGATACGCTGGTTTGCGCAGGAACGGAAGGGTTCTTTGCCACTTAAGCCTGGGGAATGCTACTTTTTCTTCGTGGCCGAACGAATCCAGGGTGCGCCTGTCATCGCTGGCGCGATTTTCGCCTTCGGCAGCATGGCGATATTTCTGATTTGTGGGGTCCGGGTGTCTTCTTTCATCGCGGCAACGCGCGCCATAGCGATTCGCATCCGCCGCGCGTGAGCAGCCGAAATCCTCTTGCGGCGCGAAGGCTCTCCAATCTGAACTTGACTTGCGCAATCTCGCCGACGTAAGCTAAGAATTCTTGGTATGGGACGCAAGGCGCAAAAGAACGATTCGTTGCCCGGTTCACTGGACATGTTGATTCTGCGGACGCTGTCGCGGCGCGATCTCCACGGATACGCCATAGTCCAGTTCATTCAGCAATCGTCCGACAACGAGCTCCTGGTAGAGGAGGGCTCGCTATACCCCGCTCTCCAGCGGCTGGAGTTGAACGGCTGGATCGAGGGTGTCTGGGGCGTGACGTCGAATAATCGGCGGGCGAGGATCTACAAGATCACGGCGGCCGGCCGCAAACAGCTGGCCGTTGAAACCCGGAAGTACGCCAAACTCACGTTGGCGATCGCCCGTGTGATGGGAGCGGAGTGACGGACGTGTTACGACGGCTGAGGTATTGGATAGAAAGTGCCAGGCGCAGCGAGGCGCTGCGTGAGGAAATGGAACTCCACCTTGCGGAGAAGGCTGCGGAACTGCAAGCAGACGATATGACGCCGGAGTGCGCCAAGGCTGAAGCACGCCGGCGATTTGGAAACGTCGGACTGAAGCAGGAAGAGTCACGGGAGATTTGGATGACACGGTTTTTGTCGGAACTTGGCCAGGATGTCCGCTATGGCTTTCGCACCATGACCGCCAACAAGGCATTCAGCGCCCTGACGGTCTTGTTGCTGGCGCTCGGCATCGGGGCGAATACTGCGATCTACAGCTTGATGGAGTCGATTTTGTTGCGCTCGCTGCCGGTGGCCGATCCCGAGTCGCTGGTGGTGTTGAATTGGGGTAGCCGGCCTCCCCAGAACGCCAGCAAGCAATGGGTTCACGTCATGCACGGGGTACAAGGCATTCTCTGGCCGGGCGACCAAGGCACGCTGGTCAGCGGGATGTTCCCGTATGGGGCATTCGAGACGCTTGGCGAGACGCTTCGCGAGGACAATCCTGTTTTTTCTACGCTCTTCGGATACTTCAACGGACGAAACAAAACCCTGGCCATCCGTGGGCAGGCCACGAGCGCCGGCGCGGAGTACGTCACCGGCGAGTATTTTCGCGGCCTCAAAGTGTCGCCGGTTACGGGACGTCTGATCAGCTCCGAAGACGATCGTCCAGGCGCGGCGCCGGTCGCCGTGATCAGTTTTGCGACCAGCCAGAACCGCTTTGGGGGGGCGCCGAATGCGATTGGACAGTCGATTCTCGTCGATAACGTTCCCTTCACGGTGATCGGCGTGGCGCCACCGGAATTCTTCGGAGTAGACCCTGCTGCGGCGCCGGATCTCTACCTTCCGTTGCACACGAATGTGCTCCTGGACGGCGCCAGAGCGGCTCGCATGTATAGCGACGGAAACTTCTACTGGATTGAAATGATGGGCCGTCTGCGTCCCGGCGTAAGCATGGCCCAAGCGCAGGCAGCGCTGGCTCCTCGTTTTCATCAATGGGTTGCCGCCACGGCGAGCACCGACGGTGAGCGTGCCAAACTGCCCGCGTTGATGTTGAATCCCGGCGCCGAAGGTCTGGGCAGCCTGCACCGCCAGTATTCGAAGCCTCTGTACGTACTCCTGGCGATGGTGGGATTGATCCTGGTGATCACATGCGCGAACATCGCCAATTTGCTGCTGGCAAGGGCCGCCGCGCGACGCAGCGAAATGGCTGTCCGGCTCAGCCTGGGAGCGGGACGGTTCCGCGTCGTGCGGCAGTTGCTTACCGAGAGCGTGATGCTGGCGTCGCTCGGCGGAGCATTCGGGAGCTTGTTTGCGATCTGGGGCGTGCGATCGCTGACGTTTCTGCTCTCCAACGGACGGGAGAACTTTACGATGCACGCGGAATTGAACTGGAACGTGCTGGGCGTGACGGCGGCGCTCTCCGTGGTTTGTGGCCTGTTATTTGGCCTCGGTCCAGCGATTCAGTCGACGCGTCCGGACGTCATGCCCGCGCTGAAGAATGGCCGCGGGGGCGGACCGCGCCGCCGCGCGCAGCACGTTCTGGTGGTCGCCCAGATCGCGATCTCTTTTCTCATCCTGTTCGCCGCGGGTCTGTTTGTCCGGACACTCGACAAGCTGCACTCCGTCCACCTGGGATACGCCCGCGAGAACATCCTTCTGTTCTCGTTGAATGCGCGCCAGGCCGGGCATCGCGACCCGGAGATCACGGCGTTTTACACGGACCTGCGCAAGCGCTTCGAATCGATCCCTGGGGTGAGCAGCGCGACGCTTTCGCAATCCTCGATCATCAACGCCGGCCATGCAGGAAATGCATACAGGGGAACAATGAAGATCGGCGCCGTTACCGTCGAAGGCGCAAGCGTCATGGTCGCCGGAGCGCGTTTCCTAACGACGATGCAGATTCCGATCCTGACCGGACGTGAGATTGACGACCGCGACCAACCGGGATCCATGCCGGTTGCAGTGATCAGCGAGCGGCTGGCGCGGACTTACTTCGGGAACGAGAATCCGGTGGGCCGGCGCATCACGCTCGTGGACGAGAACCGCGATCTAGAAATCGTCGGCGTGTCGGCTAACCTGCGGTACGGCAATCTGAAAGAGGGGGGGAGTTCAATGACCGTCTTCACACCGGCCAGCCAGTTCTCTCCGGACCTGATGACCTACGCGCTGCGCACTGCGGGTGATCCGCTTACCTATGTCAGGAGTGTGCATGAGGTCGTGCGGAACGCAGATTCACGCATACCTGTCACAAACGTGGTCACACAGGCTGCGGAGATTGATCGCACCATCAACCGGGAACTCACGTTCGCGAAACTAGGCACGGGTTTCGCGGTTCTCGCTCTCCTGATCGCGTGCGTGGGACTCTACGGAACGATGTCCTACAGCGTCGCGCGGCAGGTCGGCGAGATTGGAATCCGTATGGCGCTGGGCGCGCAACGCGGCGCGGTGGTTTGGATGGTTCTGCGCCGCGTTCTGCTACTGGCGGCGGTAGGACTCGCGATCAGCGTGCCTGCCGCGTTGATCGCGTCCCGGCTTGTCAAATCGTTTCTGTTCGAGACCCAGCCCAATGATCCGGGATCCCTGGCGCTGGCCGTTGTCATCCTCCTAAGCGCCGCGATTCTCGCCGGCTATGCGCCGGCCAGGCGAGCGTCCCGAATTGACCCGCTGGCGGCTCTGCGGCACGAGTAAGACATGGTCCTTCGTACCGCAACGAAGGATGAAAATGCTCCGCGCCCGCGTATGCCAGTGACGGCAGGCGCTGGCATTAGATGCCGTAGATCCGGCCTCCGGGCAGATCGTCGGCGACTCGTACAAAGGGTTAGCGGTTAGCCAATTAGGTCCGCACAAGTCGTTAACCTTCAGTCCGTTGGTCCGGAATCGATAGCGTCGTCCAGCGGATTCAAAACGTCCGGTCCGGGAACCTCGGCCGATTCTCCTAGACGCCGCGGGTGACGCTGGTGACGCTGATTTCGCGTGTAGGTGAGTGTTGGTGAATGGCTATTCGGTTGTCAAAGGACCGCGCAGGCGCAAGAATGCCTCCTGCACATTTCTAACATGCCGCGTCGCGGGCGATGACGGTAGTGGCGCGGATGTTGTTGAAATGCGAGGAGAGAATTGTTATGTGGGAATGGTCAACGGGAAGTGGCGGCGTCCGGACCGCGGGCGGCAGAAGCGGGGGCGACTTCGCGCTCGTGTGGATAGCCGGACGCTGACGCGTTTCTCGTTACTGATCGCATTCTAGGCGTTGAGCACCGGCCTTCTCCGAGTGGTCGGAGACTCGTACAAAGGAATGAGCGCGTTCGCCAGATAGGTCCCCGGAAGTCGGCCAGCATCCGGCGACGCGGGCGAAGTTTGACAATCTCCTGATCGCGGAACACAGCGCGTTTATCAGTCCTGATCTAAGCCTGACGGCGCGAGCCGCCCGTGCAGAATGGACTCCGTTCCACTGTTTCGTTTTGCGCCGCCAACTTCCGGTTGGCGCGTCATTAGCGGGAAAGTGATACGATACCTGAAAACTGAGCTCTTATGAGCCCTCAACAGTGCTTCGCGCATCGCACGATCATTGCTGTTTAGTTCAATCGCTCTAACTCTTGCCTATGTCGTTTGAACCCATCGAAAACTACGGTGTGATCGGAAACATGCAGTCAATCGGGCTCGTTGGAATGAACGGCTCGATCGACTTTCTGTCATACCCGAATTTCGACTCTCCGACCATTTTTGCCGCCCTCCTTGATGATCAAAAGGGTGGGCGCTTCGAGATTCGTCCTCAGCTCTCGAACGCACGGGTTCGCCAGATGTATCTTCCGGACACGAACATTCTGGTCACACGGTTCCTGGCCGAGGAAGGCGTGGCCGAACTCACGGACTACATGCCCATCGATTATGACGGCGGGGAACCGAATGAGATCGTACGCAAGGTAGCCGTGATTCGGGGCGATGTACGTTTCCAGATGTGCTGCCAGCCGCGATTCTCCTATGCAACGTGCGGGCATCAACTCGAACTTTCAGAAGCACGTGCAACTTTCCACCCGTTTTCGAGCGATTGCCCACCAATGTCGTTGCACTCCACAGTCGCGCTCGGGCAGCGGACCGACGATGTCACCGCAGATTTCAGCCTCAGGGCCGGTCAGACGGCGACGTTCCTGTTTGGCGCCGTTCGCGCTGGAGGACAGCACCCGGAAATGGAGCTTCTGGACCAACGCTTCCGTAATACGGTTCAGTTCTGGAAAGCGTGGATTTCAAAGTCGAGGTACAAGGGGCGGTGGCGAGAGATGGTCCATCGTTCGGCTTTGTTGCTGAAGCTGCTTATTAGCCGTAAGCATGGCTCTCTGATCGCCGCGCCCACGTTTTCCCTGCCTGAGAGTATTGGAGGGGTGCGAAATTGGGATTATCGCTTCACCTGGCTGCGGGATGCGACATTCACGCTGTATGCGCTCATCCGGCTAGGCTTCGTCGACGAAACGGAGGCGTTCACGGAGTGGTTAAAGGACCGCCTCGGCGATGATGCCCAAAGAGGTCCGTTGCAGGTGATGTACGGGGTGGACGGCCGACGGGATCTGGAGGAAATCTCGTTGGATCATCTTAGCGGTTACGAGAATTCGCGGCCAGTTCGCATCGGCAACGGTGCTTACCAACAACTGCAACTCGATATTTACGGCGAGATGATGGATTCCATCTACCTCGCGAATAAATACGGTAAACCGGTCTCGCACAGGGGATGGCAGGAGGTTCAGCGTCTGCTGGAGTGGTTGCGGAACAATTGGCGGCGTCCTGATGAGGGTATCTGGGAAGTGCGCGGCGGGCCCAGGGAGTTCCTGCATTCACGAGTCATGTGCTGGGTCGCATACGATCGCGCATTGCGCCTGGCCAGTAAGCGGTCGCTTTCCGGACCTCTCGACGTCTGGCAGCACACGCGAGACGAGATCCGGAATGACATCTTCACGAACTTCTGGAGCGACGAACTACAGTCGTTTGTGCAGTCCAAAGGCACCAAAGACCTCGATGCCGCAACGCTGCTGATGCCAATGATGCGGTTCATCAGCCCCGTAGATCCGATGTGGCTTTCCACGATGAAAGCGATCGAGGAACACCTGGTCGAAGATACGCTCGTACGCCGTTATGAAGTTGAACACAGCCAGGTGGACGGCCTGCCGGGGCGCGAGGGCAGTTTCACGCCCTGCTCGTTCTGGTACGTCGAGTGTTTGGCGCGTGCGGGTGAGTTGGAAAAGGCGCAGTTGCTGTTTGAAAAACTGTTGGGTTACGCGAACCATCTCGGTCTGTACTCAGAAGAGTTGGGTGCGAACGGGCGGCATCTTGGGAATTTCCCGCAGGCGTTTACACATCTCGCCCTGATCAGCGCTGCGAGTTATCTCGATCGGGCTCTAACGGGCACAAACGACGCAACGTGGCGGTAGGCGGAAAGGAGACTCGCGTATCGCGCGGTGCGCGTACGGAAGTTTGAACGGATCAGGACCGACAAGTCGGCTTCAGTCCGTTGGTCCGGAATCGATAGCGTCGTCCAGCGGATTCAAAACGTTCGGTCCAGGAACCTCGGCCGGTTCTCCTAAACGCCGCAGGTGACGCTGGTGACGCTGATTTCGCATGAGGGCGAGTGGTGTTGAATGGCTATTCGGTTGTCAAAGGACCGCGCAGGCGCAAGAATGCCTGCTGCCCATTTCTAACATGCCGCGTAGCGGGCGACGACCGTAGTGGCGCGGATGTCGTTGAAATGCGAGGAGAGAATTGTTATGGGGGAATGGTCAACGGGCGTCGTAATTACTCTCAGACTACCGTGAAGGGCTACCTGAAGATTGTGGAGGCCTTCGCCAAATACTTTCATCGTTCTCCCGATCAGCTCGGACCCGAGCAGATTCGCGCGAGCGAGACGTGCGAGTCCGAAACTGCTGGAGACATTGCGCCAGTACTGGCTGTGGATGACGCACAAGACGTACTTGGCTCCGGGTACCGTCAATTCTGCGGTCGTCACCATCGTAAACGTCACACGGTTTCCCAAGGGTTGACGATGTCCACACCCAGTCCTGCGAAATCCTTGACGTTGCGTGTGACGACGGCGAGATCATGCTGCAGCGCGGTCGCGGCAACGAGTCCGTCAATGACTGCGGGTTGGATGCCTCTCTCTTGTGCTCTGGCCGAAAGAGCCGCCCAGCGGTCGCCGATAGCGCGGGTCACGGGAAGCACATTCGCGGGATCGAACGATTCTAGCAACTCGGTGTCCAGCCATTGTTCCAACTGGTCCCGCCGTTTACTTGGAGGAAGCAACTCGATTCCCCGGCGAATCTCCGCGAGAGTCAAAATACTGACGTAGAGAGAACCGGGTTCGGCTGCTTTTAGCCAACTCTTGACCCGCTGGTCAGGTGCGCCTTTCCGCGAGAACTCAGAAAGGACGTTGGTATCGACCAGGAAACCGTTCACAGATCGAGCGGCCTTGGATAATCTCTGATCCGTTCCAACTTCAGCTCGGAACCGGCGAAGGGAGGCTCACTGAGAACATCGGCTAGATTCTTGCGCGGTTTCTTAGGGGCGGACCCTTCCGGGATGGGTGACGAGACGAGGGCATGATGAATCACTTCCGCAACGCTGTGGAAGGCTCCGCTGCGCAGTCGTTCCTGAACGAGCTTTTCGTCTTCTGGAGTGAGCTGAATCGTCATGATCGTACCCTACGCCCGGAATCTAAGGGCGTCAAATCCATGATCTCACTTCGAGAGGTCGATCCGCCAAAGTTCTGTGCCAGAGTCTTGAAGCCAGCGCGCGATCTCGCTCCGACGCAGCGGGTGACGCTGATTTCGCGTGATGGCGAGTGGTGTTGAATTGGCTATTCGGTTGTCAAAGGACCGCGCAGGCGCAAAAATGCCTGCTGCACATTTCTAACATGCCGACGTAGCGGGCGATGACGGCAGTGGCGCGGATGTTGTTGAAATGTGAGGAGAGAATTGTTATGGGGGAATGGTCAACTGGAAGTGGCGGCGGGTCCGGACCGCGGGCGAGAGAGGCGGGGGTGACTCTTCGCTCGTGTGGATAGCCGGACGCTGGCGCGTTTGTCGTTCCCGATCCGCTGAAACCTCCCGGACTGAGACTTCTGCATCGCGCTCCGTATTCCTCTGGTCGCGGGTTTTGCGACTGTGGGCGTTATCTCGACTGCCCACACCACGAAATGTCACCAACATCTGTCGCTTCCCGTTTGCGCATTGGTTATTGCCAGCATCGAAACACCAGCTCAATGATGCACCCTTGTACAATTGATTGTCGTGGCGAAACGCGCGTATAGCTGGAAGCGCTTTTGGTGCCATCCCGCAGGATGGGTTAATCTCTCGGACGACGGCTTTCTCGTTGATCCGGACGCCGAATACGGGCATGTCCTCAATCAAGATGTTGTGCCCTGGGAAAGCATTTCGGCGGCACCATGCCTAATCCTGGTGGGCGAACCGGGCATCGGTAAGTCCACCGCGCTCAGGGACGAATACGATCGCACGGCAGCTGCCTGCGGGTCCACTGGCGATCAAGTGCTCTGGGTCGATCTGCGCAGTTATCAAACTGACCAGCGGCTACACGAGAGCGTCTTCACATCCTCGACCGTCGGTTCGTGGGTGGCTGGACCAGGTCGGCTCCATCTGTTCATTGACAGCATGGATGAAGCGCTGATGCGTATCAATAACATCGGGCCGGTGCTATTGAACGAATTCAAGGAACTACCCGTTTCGCGTCTGAACCTGCGCCTCGCCTGCAGAACGGCGGACTGGCCCCGCGGCCTCGATTCAGAACTTGCAAATTTGTGGGGCGAAGACAACGTCAATATGTACGAGCTCACGCCGCTTCGACGGGCGGACGTGCAGGTAGCTGCGAAGGCGAACGGACTGGAGCCTGAGGCCTTCATTCTTAAGGTTGTCCGATCCAAAGCCGTGCCATTGGCGATAAAGCCCGTAACGCTAGACTTTCTCCTCAACACGCTCGAGCGACACGGGGCGTTTCCGTCAACCCAAGTCGAACTATACGATCAGGGATGTCGCCTGCTGTGCGAAGACTTGCGAGACTTAAGCCCAACCAGATCGGCATCCGAATCTACGGCCGGCCAAAGGCTCGCGGTCGCATCGCGAATCGCCGCAGCAACTATGTTATGCAATCGCGACGCCGTTTGGACTGACGCCGACCGGGGAGACGTTCCGCCAGAAGACATACCCATACATGAGCTGCTCGGCGGCAAGGCGGTTTGGCAGAACGAGGAGATAGAGGCTGGAGAGAATGCGCTCAGGCAAGGCCTCAATACCGGCCTCTTTTCCTCACGTGGATCACCGCGCCTAGGGTGGGCACATCAGACATATGCAGAATTCTTGGCCGCGCGATTCCTCGGCGGCAACTTAACGCCGAGCCGCATCATATCTCTAATTCTCCACGATGACGGCAAGGTCATCCCGCAGCTCCACGAACTCGCTGCTTGGCTCGTGAGCATCGTACCTAATCTATTTCGGCGGCTACTGAAGACGGATGCTGAGTTTCTTCTCCGCAGCGATGTAGCAACTGCAGATTTTAAGGATCGACAAGACCTCGTCGAAAATCTTCTCTCTCTGTTCGATAAAGGGGAACTGCTCGACTTCGACTCGGATCAACGGCGGCGGTACCGGAAGCTCAACCACCCGAACCTCGCTCACCAACTGCAGCCTTACATCCGTGACATTTCAAAGGGGATCGTCGTTCGAAGAGTGGCGATCACTATCGCTGAGGCGTGCGAAGTGCAAACCATCCACGACGACCTCGTTCACGTAAGCCTCGATGCATCCGATGTGTACGAAGTACGCGTCGCTGCAGCCTTCGCCATCCTTCGGATCGGCGATAGCACAGCGAAACAGGCGATGCGTCCGCTTGCCTTGGGGACAACCGGGCCAGATCCTGACGATGACCTAAAGGGATGCGGTCTCGCATGCACATGGCCAGCGTTCTTAAGCGCCACTGAGATGTTTGAGGCCCTGACACCAGAGAAGCGTCCCAACCGACTCGGCCTGTATAGGAGTTTTCTCAGGAAAGAAATCGCTGATCACGTTAATCCGGCCGATATCCCGAAGGCACTTAACTGGGCGGCCGAAAGCAGCGGCCCCTCGGATCCGCTCAATCCGTTAACTGAGATCGCGGACGCAATTGCAGCGAAGGCCCTAGATCACTTAAATAATCCATCAGTGGCGCAGGCTCTAGCCAGGACGATAAACGCGTGGACAACGCGCACGTTCGACACAAATCTTGCCCAAGAATCCCTGTTCCGCGCAAAGCTTGCGGCAGACGACGAGAGACGACGGCAATTGCTCACCGGGATCCTGCCACTCATTGCGGACCAAGTCTTCGAGCTCTTGTATTCGTACGGGGGCTCGTTGATCGTCAAAAACGACTTCCAGTGGCTTTTGCAGCGACTCCATGTTGTCACGTCGCACAGCGAACAGCACACGATCATCGTATTGATCACACGAATGTACGACTACCGCGAGCCAGACCAGACCGACGCCCTGCTGGAGTCCTGTCGGAAGAATCGCTTGGTCGCGCGCGAGTTCCCCTGGCTCCTTAATCCCGTCACCCTTGGCTCACCCGAAGCGGAGGCGATGAAGGCCCAATGGGACAAAATTAGCGAGTTGAGTGCCCGACCAGAACAACCTCCGTTGTTAGACCCACCCCCACAACAACGCATAGCGGCTTTACTTCAGAAAATCGCCGACGGCGACCTGGACGCATTTTGGCTCCTCAATCGAGATCTCACGCTCAACTCCAACAGCACCCATTATGCGAACGAGTACGAGCCAGACTTCACCACGCTGCCAGGCTGGAAAGGTGCGGACAACCTCACCAGAGACAGAATCATCGAAGCCGCCAAGCGTTATTTGCTCAACTACAAATTGCCGGAAAGCACGCAGTGGGTCAGAACGGGCAGATTTCCCTTTGCGGCTCTAGCTGGTTATCGTGCGCTCCTCGTTCTGGCTGCGGTGCAGCCGGGATTCATCGAAAATCTTCCACGAGCATGCTGGGAACGATGGGCATCTATAGTACCCGCTTTTCCGTTGTTCGGCGAGAACGCCTTCAGTGTGCGCCACCAATACCTCACGAAGCTTGCTTACGCCCACGCGCCTGCAATAGTGCTCAGTGCGCTCAATGACCTCATCGACAAAGAAAACGAACAGCCTGGAATGCTGTTCGCGTTACAGCGAGTTGAGCCGATTTGGGATGGCAAGCTCGCAGTAACTCTCGTGGAGAAGCTCAACGACCCGACTCTCAAACTGCCGGTCTGGGGAACAATCCTCTCAGAGCTCCTGGCCCACAACGTCCCGGAGGCGCGATTCGTCGCCAGGGACTGCCTCAAAGACCCAATCCCGACCGATGGAGAACAGCGCACGCGAGCGAGTCAGGCAGCCCAAGCCTTGATCCGCAATACAGATGATGCAGGATGGGACGTCGTTTGGCCCGCCGTTCAGAAGGACAACAAATTTGGCGTAGAAGTGTTCACAGGGATCGCGCAAGTCCTCGAGGCTTTCAGCGCCACCTCCGCGGCGAAGTTGACCGATTACCAACTCGCCGAACTCTACATCTGGACCGTAAGGCAAGCGCCGTATAGCAAGAACGACGACAATTCCGAAGGTTGGGTGAGTCCCATCCAATCGCTAGGCCACTGGCGGGACAGTGTGCTCACGCATCTCAAAAGCAGAGGAACCGTGCAAGCCTGCGACGGAATAAGGCGGGCAATGGTAGAGTACCCGGAACTCACATGGCTCAAATGGCATCTGCGGGAAGCCGAACAGACTGCGCGGCGCCATTCGTGGACGCCGCTTCTTCCAAGGGAGCTGCTCGCCTTCGCAGCGAGCGCCGACAGCCGGCTCGTACAGAACGGCACTCAGCTTCTTGACGTCCTGTTGGAATCGCTGCACAGACTAGAGGTGGAACTGCAAGGCGTAACACCAGCGGCACCCGATCTTTGGAATGAAGTCGCGAAGAGCCGTTACCGACCGAAAGACGAAATGCGGCTCTCGGACTATGTCAAACGCTATTTCGAGCGCGATATTCGAGACCGAGGAATCATAGTCAATCGGGAAGTGCAGATCCGGCAGGGTTCGGGAAACAGGCCCGGCGAGCAAACGGATATTCACGTAGATGCCACGTCACAACTTCCTGGCGGGAAATATGATCGACACTCCGCGATCGTCGAAGTAAAGGGCTGCTGGAATAAGGATCTGATGATCGCGATGCAGACCCAACTCCGGGACCGCTACCTTCAAGATAACCCCTCTCCGTTCGGTTTGTACCTCGTCGGGTGGTTCATGTGCCCGCAGTGGGATCTAGACGACTACCGCAAACACGACACACCGCAACTAACTCTGGATGACGCGCGGGCGCATTTTGAACTTCAAGCAGCGACTTTGTCCTCAGGCGAGGTTCTCCTCAGAGCATTCGTCCTCGATACAGCTCTGCGCTAGGCTGCCTCCATACCAGAGGGATCTCAAGAATCCTGCTCAAAACGGCAACGGACCACGGTCACTTTGCGTGTCGGCCAGTAGTACAACTGGCCGGAAACGGCGTTCGACGTAACGTCGCCCGATTACTCCCGACAAATCGGCTTCAGTCCGTTGGTCCGGAATCGATGGGTTAGTGATGCGAAACACCCGACTATTCCTTCTGCCGAGAATCGCTTTGCATTGAAGCGGGGAATGGTTAACGGGTAGGTGCCGTCGCTCTCAGATTGGCCAGCAGCTTTTCGTAAGCTTCATCCAGCGGATTCAAAACGTCCGGTCCGGGAACTTCGGCCGGTTCTCCTAAAATGTACGCCGCCGAGTTGTGATCCTGAAAGCGCGGCCATACGGGGAGCCCCTTTCCGTTGGGATCGCCTGTCTTTGCAAAATTAACCCAATAAGACGATATCTCCTCGGCCAGCGCGCGATCTCGCTCCGACGCCGCTGCCAGACGCGGCGAGCTCAGATCGGGAATGACCCGCGGTGCGGTGAGGTTGTTGAACACGTAGGGAATCTCGGTGGCGTGCGTCGCTTTCAGATCGCGGACGCCTGGCTCGAGCGGCGGCTCGTGCGTGAACATATACCAGTAAGCGCGCTTTCCCAAGGCCGCTTGGCGCTCGGCGAAGAGCCGGGAGGCCCAGGCTAGCGTATTGCGGAACGCGATGTTTCCGCCAAACGATGTGTGTTCATCCTTGTTGGACCCGACCATCAGGTCCACTGCATTCTGCCGCCCCTCGGCAAACGTGATCGATTCATCCTCCGGCACAATCCAGCCGTCGATGATCATGCCTGCTCCGCGAATGGTCTTGAGCACTTCATCGCTCGAGCGGGCACGCAGCTCCGAAAGAGGTGGAAGCGGCTTGTGCTCAGCCGGCTCGGCGGGAGCCTGCCCTGGCGCGCCGCGTCCGGTGCCACCTGCTTCAATGCGTTCGGCCTGCGCCACCGGAACCATCGGCGCCATGCCGAGGCCCATCCAATGACCGCTCTCCGCTATGGCGCGTTGAAATAATCCTTTCGCAACCGGCGACCCTACCAGCCCGCCAATCATGGCCGCGCCGGCGGATTCGCCGAAGATCGTGACATTGTGAGGATCGCCGCCAAACGCCGCAATGTTGGTTTGCACCCATCGGAAAACGGCGATCGAATCCGCCAACGCCTGATTGCCCGATGCATTGCGGCCCGATTCCTTCGTCAACTCCGGGTGCGAAAAGAACCCGAACGGTCCCACACGGTAATTGAACGTGACCACCACCACGCCTTTGCGCGCGAGCGCCTCGCCGTCGTTATGAGGACTCGATCCCGCGCCTTCCCGGTACGCCCCTCCGAAAAGATACACCATCACAGGCAGGCGAGCGTTGGCCCGATTGGCCGCGGTCCAGATGTTGAGATACAGGCAGTCCTCGCTCACCTTCGGTGAATCGGGCAAGTCCACCGACACATTGACGGGCACGCGCTTGGGCGAGCTCGGCTGCACACAAACATTTCCGAAAGTATCGGCTTTGCGGACCTGAGTCCATCGCTCCGGCGGCTGAGGCTCCTTCCAGCGCAGCGGACCCACCGGAGGCGCACCGAACGGAATTCCTTTGAAGACGCGAACTCCGGATGGAAGCGTCATGCCGGCGATCGGGCCGTCGGCGGTTTTGACAGGGTCCTTGATCTCGGCGAACGCGCACACGGCGACCGCCGCGCAGCACGTGATCGCAGCGCTTAGTTTCATCGGCGAGTGGGCGCGGCCGCTCCTGCCTTACCGGAACGCTCCGCCCGGGAGACGCTGATCCAATCCCCCACGACCCGGTTGTCTTCCTGACACGAGTACTCGAGCAGCTTGTAGTCCGGTTCCAACTTCAGCGGGAAGCGCGCCGTCCAGGAGTGAGTAAGGACCACAGGGTCTTCGGTCTTAATTTCGTAAATCAGGTTTTGATCGTTGATGCGCGTGAACTTCTCGGTAATCTTCATTTGATCGCTGGTAGGAAAGCGGTTGCCGGGCGGGGAAGCGATCACAGCTGTATTGGTCTCGGAGGCTCCGGCCTTGAAGTTGGTCGTCTCGACTACTAGCGTGTTTCCTTCCCAGTGCCCGCGCGAGATGCCCATGTACTGTTTGATCTCAGGCGAAACAGGCGTGTTGTCATTCAGCGTCACGATCCGAGCATCGTGGATCATCTCCAGGAAGATTACGACGTGCCCGGGAGACTGAACGATCTGAATCCCGTTGTTATAACGGAACGGAAACATCGAAACCGGCATGCCGCGGGTAATGCAGCGATCCCAAAGGTCGAAGTCGTGATACGAATCGAAGACCAGATTCTCGCCGGGTAGCGGCCAGGTGCTCTTCATTTCCGCCATAAGCCGCTTACCCTCCGGAGTCATTTCGGGAAGCTTGCCATCCGGCGGGTCAAAGATGAGCGATGTCTGGCGCTGAGGGGTCATGGCATCCACGATGCCGGTAACCAGTGCACGTCCGGCCTCGCCGTTCTTCGCGGCATCGGCGTAACGATCCGGCATTTTGGCGGCATTCTCCTGCAGGGTCTTGAATTCCGCCTCAGTCATGAACAACTTATTCGGGTCGCAGGCCGCGATTTTGTCCGGCGCCGCACCCGGATAGCGCTGGCGCGACATGCACCGCTGCAAGGGCGTAGCCCCGACATTGTTCAGCGGCCAGATTCCCTGTATATCCGGATCGCCCCACGGCGTTTCCGGTTGCGCCCAGCCGGCCGGCGTGCCGATGAAGAAATTGGCTTCGCTGGGCGGAATGGCCGGGCGCGTCTGGGCCATCATTGCCGAAACAAGGCAGATTCCTGTCCAATACTTGGCCTGCATGGGCTAACTCCTTTCGTTACTTCTTGGTGGCGTCCTCGGGCGGGCCTTCAGCGCCGGTCGAGCCAATGAATAGTTTCTTGCCATCCGGAAAGGTTATGTCTCTCCCATTGGCTCGATTTGAGCCATCTTTGGCCTGAAAACCCTCGAAAATGACCTCAGTTCCCTTCGGAATTGCGGCCTTGCTGAAGCCGCGGCGGACCAGGACGTTGGGCGAACCGGCCTCGAGCATCCATTGCGACGTGGTGCCGTCGTCGTTCTTCACATCGATGTAGATCCAGGAATGGGGGTTCACCATCTCGATTTTTGCGATCGTTCCGCGCAGTTTTACGGGCTTTTTCGTATCAAATTCGGCCGTAAAAGCATGGTGGGCGAGCAATGAGACGGTCGAAATCAGTACTCCGACTGCCGCGAACGCCAGACCAGTCATTTTTGCCATAAGATCTCCTTATTGGGTCGGTTTCTTGTCTACCTCACCGTATACGAGGTCCTCCACAAACTCGACGCACTTCATATCGAACAGGCGCGCGCCCTTTTCCCGGTGCCGGTACAGAGGGAAACTGATCTTCCAGGGTCTGGTGAAGACTTCGGGATCCTCGATGGTCGCTTCGTAATTCAGGGTATTCGCGTCGAGCATGGAGTACCGCTCAACAACGTGCGCGCTATCGGTCGCGAAATTTCCGGCGCGATCGAGCCAGGCCCGCCCGTTGAACCCGGTGACATCGACCACAAACGTGTCGCCTTCCCATTTGCCGTTGGAGGTGCCCATCCAAGTGTCCAACTCGGCATCGCGATGCTTGGATACAAGTATGATTCGGGCGGCCGAATCGTAGGTGTACGAGATGAGAACGTCGTTCTGTGACTGGACAATCTGGAAAGGATAGGGCATGTAGGTGGCACGGGGAACGCCGGGGAGGTAACACTTGACCTCAGGATCGAGCTTGAGCCGGTTGGCAAAATTCTGTTTCTTTTTGGCAAGCGCTTCGGGCTTGTAGGGAATCTTGCCTCCTTCGACGACTCCGGCTCCGGCCGGGATCGCGCCGATGGCGCCTAATTGAAGTACAGGTCCGGGTTGGGCCGAATGATCCTCGAGGTCCCAATAGGCGGTGGTCATCGACTGCCATAAACCGTTGAGGTTCGGCTTTCCGCCGGGCATGCGCGGGATTGGATTCTGAGCGATGGCTGGCACGGCCACCATAAAAGCAACGATTGCTGCAAGAAATCTCATACTGCTAAGCTTTCTTGAATCTAACATATCAGTTGTTCAGGCGCATCTTATTTCGACGGCAGCGCAAAAACCACGTAGGTGTTGGGAGTCGGAGCGAATGGATCGGGCCGGCGGAGTCCGTAGTTGAAATTCAGACCATTCCCGGCGGCGACGCAGAACGCGATGTATTCGCGTCCGCCGATTTGATAAACGGCAGGCACGCCGTCGGATCCCACCGGCAGCTCTTTTTCCCAAAGCACTGCGCCAGTATCTTCGTCATAGGCACGTATTTTGTGATCCGAAGCCGTCGCGGCGAAGATCAATCCACCCGCGGTGACAACCGGGCCGCCGCGTGGATCGCGGGCTCCGGTGTTCGAATGGCCTTCTTTTTCGAGATCCACAACGCCGCCGTTGGGAACCTGCCAGCGAATGGTTCCGGTGTTGAGATCGTAGGCCGTCAGGTTGGACCACGGCGGTCCGATGGATGCCAGGCCTGAGCTTACAGTAATGAAATTTATTGGAGAGTTGTATCGGGTGAGGCCGTCTTCGCCTTTGAGCTGTGCGGGTGGCTCCAGCTTATCGAGCGTCGGGTGTTCCTTGGTGATGACGTACAAGAATCCTTTTTCCGGATTCACCGCGACGCCTCCCCAATTCGCGCCGCCGTTATGCCCCGGAAGCGAGATCGTTCCCCGGAGACTCGGCGGCGTGTATAAGCCCTCGTTGCGCGAATTCTTGAGCAACTCGCGGATCTTGGCCTGCTCGGCCTCGGTGGCGAAGGGATTGATGTCTTTTTCGGTGAAGGTGAGCCGGGCGAAGGGAGGCGGCTTGGCCGGAAACGGTTGCGTAGGCGAGCTGAATTCACCCGGCACGTCGGACTGAGGCACGGGACGCTCTTCAATCGGCCACAGGGACTCGCCGGTCACGCGGTTGAAGACAAATAAATAACCGAACTTGGTAGCTTGCGCGACAACATCCACGTTGCGGCCGTTATGTTTTACGGTGAGCAACTTCGGCGCTACCGGAAGATCGTAGTCCCAGAGATCGTGATGGATCATCTGAAAGTGCCACAAGCGCTTGCCGGTGCGCGCATCGAGCGCAAGCAGCGAATTACCGAACAGGTTATCGCCTTTACGGTTGCCTCCGTAAAAATCGTAGCGCGCAGTTCCCAGCGGGAAATAGGCGATGCCACGTTTCTCATCGATGGTGAACTCAGCCCAGTTGTGCACGCCGCCGGCGGTCTTCCAGGCGTCGGGAGGCCAGGTATCGTAACCAAACTCGCCGGGGCGGGGAATCACGTGGAAGGTCCACGCCAATTTTCCGGTGATGGTGCTGTAGGCATGAATGTCGGCCGGCGCCGAATCATAGTTGGCGCTGCTGGCGGGTAGAGGCGTTATGATCAGGTTTTCGAAAACGCGTCCCGGATTGCTGGTTTGCAGAGGGCGATTTACGTCGCGATCCAGCCCGACTCGCAGATCCGTCCGCCCGTTGTCGCCGAAGCTATCGATCGTTTTACCGGTGCGCGCATCGATGGCTGTCAGGTACCCGTCGTTGATAAAGAACAGGCGCCGGTCAGAACGGTCCTTGTTCTCCCAATAGTTGATGCCTCGCTGGCCCACCGCACCGGTATTGGGATGCGACCAGATTTCTTTGCCCGTCGCTGCATCCAGCGCCACAAGGGTGCTTCGGTTCGTGAGGATGTACATCACGCCGTCCACTACGGTTGGATCGAACATGAGGGTTCCGGGGCCGGCGGGGTAAGTCCACGCGATTTCAAGCTGCTTGACGTTGGTCTTATTAATTTGCTTGAGCGAGGAGTACTGCGAGGAATCGGCGCCGCCCAGGTACTCGCGCCAAGTGTCGAAGGGACGGTCGGCTGCGCCGGCTAAAAGCGGAACAAAAAATAATGCGAAGGAGTGCTGCAAGCTAAAGAGTCTCCTGTTTCTTAAGGCAGTGCGTATACGAGCAGGGCTTGGCCATTCTTGCCGGCTCCGGGCGACGGGGCTCCGGCTGACATGATGGCCACGTACTGCTTGCCGTTCTCGCCCTGGTAGGTCATGGGTATGGCATGCGCTTCATACTCGAGCTGGACGGACCAGAGTTCGCGGCCGGTGCGGCTGTCGAAGGCGCGGAAGCGGTTGTCATTGGTGGCACCGAGAAACACGAGGCTGCCAGCGGTAACGATCGGCCCAGCCATGCCGGTCCGCCCGGTATTTTTCTTGCCCTCGGGTAATTCGTCCGTGATTCCGGCCGGCACACGCCAGGCGATATCTCCGGTGTTCGCGTTCACGGCGACAAGTTCACCCCATGGCGGTTTCTGACAAGGCCAGCGGCCGCCTATCACAGGCTTTCCGTCAGGGCCAGTCACTCGAGCGTCGAATCGCTGATAGGGGCCCGGGCCCGCTTCGCTACCTCGTTCGAACGGATTCGTGTAGGGTTCCTTTAGCAACGGGTCTAAGAAACCGGCCGGCGGCTTGGCCATCCAACCGATGGAACCGTCGTTCTGAACAAACGCGTAGACGATGCCGGTCTTGGGATCGGCCGCCGTGCCGCCCCAATTTGTGCCGCCGGTCGCTCCCGGAAACACAATCGAGCTGCGCGGCGGTGCTCCCTCCGCGTGATAAAGCCAAGGCGTGTAGGGGCCAACGTTGTAGAGGCCGCCACTTCGCTCCACCAATTCGCGGCACGCCTTGGCATGCTCCGGCGTAGTATCCGCTTCTGTCACGATGTCCTGCTGGGAATAGCTCACTTTAGCGAGAGGAGGCGGCTTGAGCGGAAACGGTTGCGTAGCAGCAAGCTGCTCGCCGGGAACGTCGCTCTGGTGAACGGGGCGCTCCTCGACGCCGAAGATCGGCTTCCCGGTCTCGCGATTCAGAATGAACAGCAGGCCGATTTTGCCCGTCAACGCCAGCGCCGGGATTTTTTTGCCGTCGCGGACGATATCGATGAGGGTGGGAGCCGGCGGCAAGTCGAAATCCCAAACATCGTGGTGAACGGCCTGGAAGTGCCATTTGTATTTTCCAGTCGCGGCATCGATGGCGACCAGGGCGTTGCCAAATAGATTGTCGCCCTTGCGATCGGCGCCGTAGTAGGTGGACGTGGGCGCGCCGAAGGCCATGTACGCGAGCCCGCGCTCTTCGTCGACGGTCATCTGAAATCCCCACATGTTGGTGCCGGAGCGGTCCTTCCAGCTATCGCCTTCCCAGGTGTCGTGGCCGAGCTCGCCGGGCCGGGGCACCGAGTGGAACTCCCAGATTTTCGCGCCCGTGCGCGCGTCATAGCCGCGTGAATCACCCGGCGGGCCGAGCGGAATGTACTCACCTGTCGCGGCGCCGACCATGACGGCATTTTTGAATATCGTGGGGATCCCGTTGTAGGCTACGCCCATATCCACTTCGCCTTCTTTGCCGAAACCTGGATCGAGTTTGCCGGTGTTGGCGTTGAGCGCGATCAGCCGGCGTCCGGCGGTGAAGACGATACGCGGCGGATTTTGGCGGTCGCCGGGCCAATAAGCGACACCGCGCTGCGAGGCAGTCCCGGAGGATAATTGATACGTCCAGATTTCTTTGCCTGTAGTTGGTTCGAGGGCCAGCACGCGGTTTCCGGCGGTGAGATACATCCGCCTACCGATGACTAGCGGCGTGACTTCAGGTGATGGCCGCGCTCCGCTTTCGCTTGGCTTGTAGGACCAGGCAAGCTGCAGCTGTGAGACATTACTGGTGTTGATTTGGGTGAGCGGTGAGTAGCGTGTTCCGGCGAGATCGCGGTTATAGCTGGGCCACTCGGCGGGAGAGGGTTTGTAGATGCCGGGCGAAGTTTTGGATTGTCCCGAGCAGAACAGTGCGCAAAATAGGAACGCTTGGATCAAGCGTGTCATGCAGTTGAGAATACTACGAACAGCGACCTGGAGGAAGCTGCGCAGTTGGTGCTAGTCTTAGTCCACTGGAGGTAGACAATGCGCTTCCACAAAATTGGCGTTCGCAGTTTCGCGGCCCTGGTTTTATTCGCAGCTTTCAGCGCCGCCCAGACCAGCCAGCCCAAGCACCAACTGGATGTTCCGTACGTACCCACCACTGAAGAGGCGGTTACGGCGATGTTGAAATTAGCGGATGTCAAGAAATCCGATGTGGTCTACGATCTTGGCTGCGGAGATGGCCGGATAGTCATCGCCGCCGCAAAAGAATATGGCGCACGCGGTGTGGGGATCGATATCAACCCGGAGCGTATTCAGGAGGCGGAAGAAAACGCCAAGAAAGCCGGCGTCGAAAAACTGGCCCGCTTCGAGGAGAACGACCTGTTCGACGCCAACATTCACGAAGCAAGCGTGGTGACGCTCTTCTTGTTGAACAGCGTGAATCTCAAGCTGCGCCCCAAGCTCCTACGGGAACTGAAGCCAGGCACGCGGGTGGTCTCAAATACTTTCAACATGGGTGATTGGAAGCCCGACAAAGAATTGACGCTGGACGGGGACGACTTTGGAGTCAGCCACAAGTTTTTTCTTTGGATTGTTCCGAAGCGCAGCGAAAAGTAACGGCAATCTTGCCAAACCGGATCCTTCATGGCGCTGGGCCTGCTGATAGTAAATCTCGTTCAGACGCGTGCCGCTCAGCGAGCCGCTGATGCTGCGACTGATGCTGCACACATAGCGACGCCAGGGACGATATAGTGACATTTCTTCCTTTGATACCCAGATCGAAATGAGAAGGCAAAGTAGGGCGATGCAAAGAAGTGCCAAGGCCGTCAAAGAGCAAGCCGAGCTTATTAGCGAGTCTAATAAAAGCACCTCTGTAAACAGCCGATGCTGCCAAATCCGCTGCGCAAACCGACGCCAGTCAAGTTGAATTGCCTAAGCGTCCTTGGTTGTCTTTGGTAGATTTTAAGATTCGCAGTGGTTTGAAGTACTACGACGATCATGATGGAAGAGCTGCGGCGTTTCTTTGCGCCGGTAGTTAAGAATGGGGGAAATTCTCCTGCCACCGAAGTTGCTAGTAACTCCGAGATGTTTCCCGGTAGCCACGATTCTGCAATCATAGAACGTCAATCTTTGCAAATGCTACGCGGCACCTGCGGGACGACCTTACGGAAGCCTATAACCTCAATGCTGTCCCAGAACTCGGTCAGGCCGCAGCGAGGATTATTCCATTTATAATAAACTGCGTCTCGTATCGATCGACGCAGTGTTTAAAGCGGCTTTGTCGAATCAGATAGGTCCCGCGTTACGAGAAGAATTTGCGCTTTGCGGCTCCAGCCAGGCCGAGAAGGCCAGTGCCTAGCAAGAGCAGGCTCGATGGCTCCGGCACCGACGAACTGCCTATACCAGATAACGGCGCGATGTCGTCGAGAGAGCCGATCAAGAATGGATTCGCCGTAAAGCTGCCGGCTCCGATCAAGCCAGTCGCAGCATAATCGACGAATTCCAGATTGCCGTTATTCGACGCCACGAACAGGTGGCCATTGCCATCCTCGGCAGCTTGGTCGAAGGTGTTGCCAGCGACAGTAAGCGAAGAGACGATTGTGCCGGTGGTAGGGCTGAACTGCTCTATTGTGGCTGCGCTGTTCATGATGATGTCGTTCGTGAACGAATCGAATGACAAGCCGTGGGCAAACACTCCGGTCAATAGTGGGGCACTGAGGATCGCCGTATGTGTCGCATTGTCGAAGGTGACGATCCCGAAGTTTCCGGAGCCGCCGTCAGGAGCGGTCCCGTAATACCACGTACCGGTAATGGGATCGAGTATGACGCTGCGGACATCAGTGCTGCAACCGCTAGGGCAAGTGACTGTGTAAGCGACCCCATTGCCTGACAACCCGCCTCCGGAAAGAGTCACTGCTGAAATCGGGATGCTTCCGCAGCCGCCGTTACACGTGTTGTAAACCAATGCGGTCGGTGAACTTGACGCTAGGGCGAGGTGAAAGGAGGAGCTCCCGGGCGCCACAGTTCTCGCTATTGTTCCCCCGGTCGTAACCTCCGTGAGATTATTTCCCTGGCCGGCCACCAGAAGATTGCCATCCGGCGCAAATAGCAGGCCATCAGCCCCATTTGTGGCGGCTACGCCCGTGGGGCTACCCAGTGTGAAGGTCGTCCCATTGAAATTGAAAGTGTCCCTCCAAACGTTCTCCCCACCGGAAAAAGTCGTAAAAAAGATACTTCCACTAATTGCGGCTGCTGAGGCTATTGGAACCTGAAGGCCAAAAATGGCGCTCCCCAGCATCAGAGCGGCCATCGTAATCTTCCTCATATCCTATCTCCCCTTTCCCAACCAATGATTAAGATCTTCCATTTTGGCTTCGAAACAACGCGATTATACACCTGAGACCTTCCGTCTGTCCAATTTTCTGGCAGTCCATCACTCCAAAAATGTACTAGCAGTAATGTCCGCCGCCTCTTTTGAGGGACAAGACACCTGCGAGACTAACTCCCCTTCCAGCAATTTCTCCCGACACCCTTGCGCCCTGCCTCCTCTCGTTGCCAGTTTTTCGTTTGCCAGTGGCCCAAGCTCTACCCTGCCCGCAACGGCACCGCCGCATCTGGTGAAGGCAGGTGGGATCAATTAAACGAAATGAACAGATACCGGGTTGTGGGGCATTCTTCAAGATGACTTCGGTTTCAAAATCGAGTTGGCCACCAATCAAAGGTTACGTGCAGTTATAGCCTTCACGAACAGTTCACTGGAGGTCGCCGGGGACCGCTAGCGTTGGGGAAACCAGTGCCAATCGAGAGGCTTAGAGTAGAACTCTCGGCGTACGGCGGGGTTCTTATCGAATAGTGCAAACACCCGCAGGCAGACAAAGACTAACTGTAACGACAATAGCCTGTCACGCCAAGACAAGCGTAACCTGCCTCGCGTGGGAGTGCCAGAATAATTACGGCGCTCCACTTATTGGTTGGTGGCGGGCGGATGTTCCTTCTTTGCTTCAGGTCCCATGACTCTTTCCACCTCCGCCAGTTGCTTCGCCACCTGTTCGGCATCGATGGCGTTCGGAGAATAGTGAAGGTAGGCGCGCAACTGCTCGACAGCGCCGGGGTAGTCGCGTTTCATGGCCAGGACCACGCCCAGCACGTGATTCAAATCCGGATACTGATGGGCTGCGTCGCGGGAGATTCCCTCGCGCGCGCTTTTTTCAGCGGCATCCATATTTTTGAGATAGAAATTGCCTAATGCATTAAACAGCCAGGCTTGCGGAAAATCCACGGGATTCAAGCGGAGCAGATGGTTGGTGTCATCGAGGACGTCCTGCCATTTCTGCTCTTGCGCCGCCAGCACCGCCAGTGCCTGGTAAGGACTCACAAACTTGCCATCGGCGGCGAGCGCCTGCGCATAAGATTTGCGCGCTGCTTCCGGGTTGTGCTCCTGTTCTTGCGCCAGACCGAGTTGATACCAGGCCACCGCGTACTTGGGGAAAATATCAACCGCTTTGCGGAATTCCCTGCCGGCGTCCCCCCATTTCTGTTGTCGTTCGAAGGTCTGTCCCTTTTCGAAGGCTTTCCTGGCGTCCTTCGGCGCCAGAGCGCTAGTAGCGCTGATGGTGAGTCCTTCGACATTGGCGATGCGGTGCAGAATAATCGTTCCGACTTCCGGGTTGTCAGCGCCTTGTCTGGAGTCGAGATGCATGACATCCGACCGAAAACCAGGCAGAGAGGCTAGCAGATCGCAACCCATCAGAGCGCGTCCGGTTATACCGCTGTTGGTATTACCATCCGGATTGACAGCCGAATTGGGACGCCCCGAGTTGCCACCGAAGGAGTTTGGGTCCTCGCTGGCGTCGGCGAAAGTGGCAGAATTTTTGCGATTATTCACATCCACCGCGAAGCCCCCTTTTGGATCGGTATAGCCGACTGAATGCTGGGTTGCACGGCAGACCAATTGGATAGCGACTGATTCAGGCGGAGGCGTTCCGTCTTCCATCACAACTTTGCCAGTCAGCAAAACGGGCCGTAGATCGGGAGCGGTAACGTCCGGCTGTCCGGGCTGCGGAGGCATTCCGGGACGGGTTGGATTGGTCGGATTGCCGGGCAACGTTCCCATTCCGGAGCCGCGCCCGCCTCCCTGCGCGAACAGAACGACACTCAGCGCCAGCGCGATCGAACAGCGCAGAAAGACTGTGAATGTCATTTGGAAGGAGCCCTCCCGCCTGTGAGACATTATAGACCTTGCGAGTTTGGGCGTTGTGCCAATGTCCACGCGATTTGGTGGAAGGACTGGGAGGCGCAGGTTATCAATTCAGTGGCAATCACCAGCTCAGTGGCAATGACCCAGCGTCGGCAGGAGTGGCGACGCGGCACGCAAAAGTGCGTGCGCCACAATTTACACAAGAAGGCCTGACCCCTTCCATTCCTTCACAAACGGGCGTATTATTGTTGGCGCTGGGAGGAAGTATGATGAACCAGCGTTCAGCACTGCGTCGTCGAGTGATTCCGCCTTCAGTCCGGTCGCACTATTACC
>Ga0210401_10000402_pt1 | contig 53774 bp, 45 predicted proteins | sample IncBWH32MmetaG_FD_150866 | JGI IMG/M metagenome (GOLD analysis project Ga0210401, IMG submission 150866) | Forest soil microbial communities from Barre Woods Harvard Forest LTER site, Petersham, Massachusetts, United States - Inc-BW-H-32-M | ecosystem: Environmental > Terrestrial > Soil >...
ACCCTGCACGACGTCGGTCCGAACTACCTGGTAATGGAGCTGGTGGAGGGCGAGACACTGGCCGAGCGGATCATTCGTGGAGTATTGCCGCTGGAGGAGGCGCTTGGCATTGCAAAGCAAATCGTCGAGGCGCTCGAAGCGGCACATGAACGAGGGATCGTTCATCGGGATCTCAAGCCCGCCAACATCAAGATCAAGCCGGACGGCACCCTGAAAGTTCTCGACTTCGGGCTGGCGAAGATTGATCAACAGGTTCCGCATATAGATAGTCCGCTGACAACGCGCCCAGGGCTGGTACTCGGCACGGCAGCTTACATGAGCCCAGAGCAGGCTCGGGGCAACCCTGTCGACAAACGCACCGACATATGGGCATTTGGTGCCGTCGTGTACGAGATGCTGACGGGACGCCAGGCTTTCCCTGGCGAGACCACTACAGATGTTTTGGCAGCGGTGGTCACTAAGGAACCAGATTGGGATGGCGTGCCAGTCACGATACAGCGATTGTTGAAAAGCTGTTTGGAGAAAGACCCCAAGCAGCGGGTGCGGGACATTGGTGATGTCTGGCGTCTGCTCGAAGACTCGCCGCAAGCTGTGCCCGGTCCAAAGAATAAGCTGCCGTGGGCTATGGCGGCGCTTTTGATGGTGGCCCTCGCATTCGCCTATTTTCGGCGGCCTCCTGAAGAACGGCACACATTCAGATACTCCGTTCTGCCCCCAGCAAGAGCCTCGTTCAAAGCAAACAATATTCCGGCGGTTTCGCCGGATGGCCATCGTTTGGCATTCGTGGCCACCCTCGACGGCAAAGATACATTATGGGTGCGCGAGCTAGATTCACTGGATGCTCATCCTTTGGCTGGAACGGACGGCGCGCACGAACCGTTCTGGTCGCCCGATGGGCGCTTTCTCGGCTTCTTCGCTGGTGGAAAGCTGAAAAGAATTGACCCCTTCGGTGGGCCTGCTGTTTCCTTGTGGACCACCGACACTACTGAACCCATCAACGGATCCTGGAATGAGAACGAAGTTATTGTCTTTGGACCGGATTCATCGGGCAGCCTCTGGCGCATATCGGCGGACGGAGGGAACGCGACACCTGCCAGCTTTCCGTACCCGGCGGCGCCCGAATCTCACCTGTTTCCGTGCTTTTTGCCCGACAACCGCCACTTCCTATATCTCGCCGAGTTCCCCGACCCAAACAACAAGAAAATCTATCTGGCGGATCTCGATTCCAAAAACCGGAGGCAGGTCCTGGAGTCAAATACTCACCCCGTGTACGCTCGGCCCGGATACCTGCTGTACTTACGCGATGGAAATCTCATGGCTCAGCATTTCGATCCTGGCAAGGGTGCGCTCAAGGGCGACCCGGTCGCCATCGCTGAACACGTCGGGGAGTTCTCCGTATCACGGAATGGTGTCCTCTCTTATATTTCTAGAGTTGAGACAAGTCGGCAACTGACCTGGTTCGATCGATCCGGAAAAGTCATTGGAACGGTTGGCATGCCGGCACCTATTCTATGGGCCGCGATCTCGCCCAATGGTAAAGCAGTGTTGATTGGCCACCCGGATCCGCAGACAGGAAATTTCGATCTCTGGGTGCACAATTTGGTGCGGAGGACGGAATCCCGTTTCACTTTCAGCTCAGATAACGGACCGCCGACCACCGAAGGCCAGCCCACGTTCGCCGCGAACACAGTTTGGTCTCCGGACGGCGGGCACATCGCTCTCGCTGGGGGACTTGGTGGAGCGGCAAAGCAAGACCTATATCAAAAGGCGACTAGCGGCGACGGACAGTATGAGCTTCTGGATGCTTCAGAACGTAGTAAATTTCCGATGGATTGGTCCCGAGATGGGCGTTACATCATCGAGGGTGTATCGGACCCTAAGACGTTAGTTGACATCTGGGTATTACCGCTCTTCGGCGACAAAAAACCTTTTCCTTTTTTGCAGAGCCGTTTCAATGAAGTTTGGGGCAAGCTGTCGCCGAATGGGAAGTGGCTGGCGTATGGTTCGGATGAAACCGGCCGTTGGGAGATCTACGTTCAGACCTTCCCTGCGCCAAGTCGCAAATGGCAGATTTCGACCAATGGCGGCCGCCATCCAGTTTGGAGTCGGGATGGAAAAGAATTGTTTTTCTACAATGCCGACCTGGAAATGATGGGGGTAGAGCTAGAAAGTGGGAATGAATTTGAGCCGGGCGTCCCGAAGCGGCTATTCGACACACAGCTCCACGGCTATTACGGATCCTTCGACGTGAACAACGAAGGGCGCTTCCTTCTTCCTGCCGTGGCCGAGCAACACGGCGGCGGCCAAATAACAGTCGTGGTTAACTGGGCCGCGGCTCTTTCCAGATGATCTTATGATGACGCCTGAAAGGTATCAGCGCGTAGTGGAGATATTCCAGGCGGCGTCTGAGCGCGGCCCGGACGCTTGCCGCGCATTCCTAGCTTCGGCTTGTGGGGATGATGACGACCTACGGCGGGAAGTAGAAGCGATGCTTGCGGCTGACGCGCGGCCTGGTGGATTTCTGGACCGGCCGGCGGATGATTTCGCGGCCGCGGCATTGACTACTCCTAAGTCGGGATCGCTGATCGGCCAACGGGTCTCACACTATGAGGTGATTTCGCTATTAGGGGCGGGAGGCATGGGCGAAGTCTACCGGGCCAAAGACGCCAGGCTCAATCGCGACGTCGCCATCAAGTTCGCCGATGAGGCGTTCAGCGATCGGTTTGAACGGGAAGCCCGCACTATCGCCGCGCTGAATCATCCCAACATTTGTACCCTGCACGACGTCGGTCCGAACTACCTGGTAATGGAGCTGGTGGAGGGCGAGACACTGGCCGAGCGGATCATTCGTGGAGTATTGCCGCTGGAGGAGGCGCTTGGCATTGCAGAGCAAATCGCCGAGGCTCTCGAAGCGGCACACGAACGAGGGATCGTTCATCGGGATCTCAAGCCCGCCAACATCAAGATCAAGCCGGACGGCACCGTGAAAGTTCTCGACTTCGGGCTGGCGAAGATTGATCAACAGGTTCCGCATATAGATAGTCCGCTGACAACGCGCCCGGGGCTGGTACTCGGCACGGCAGCTTACATGAGCCCAGAGCAGGCTCGGGGCAACCCTGTCGACAAACGCACCGACATCTGGGCATTTGGTGCGGTCCTGTACGAGATGCTGACCGGGCGGCAGGCGTTCACAGGCGAGACGATCACCGATGTTCTGGCAGCTGTGGTCAAGACGGAACCGGATTGGGAGGGAGTGCCAGTCAAGGTACGGAGATTGTTGAGGAGCTGTTTGGAGAAGGAGCCAAAGCAGCGGTTGCGGGACATTGGTGATGTCTGGCGGCTGCTTGAAAACTCACCGCAGATCGGAGGCTCGCGCCGCCGCAGCGATCCTTGGGTCATAGCTACGGCGTGCTTTGCATTAGTAGCCGTGCTTCTGGCCCTCTTATATTTCCGCCGCGTAGGCCAAGGGCAAACGGTTCTCCGACTCTCCGTGCTGGTGCCGGAAAGAGGGTTCCAGTTCATCGCACCGACTGTGTCGCCTGACGGTCGTCAACTTGTCTTCGGCTCCAATGCCGGGGGAAAAGACTTACTTTGGGTGCGTGACCTGGATTCGCTGGGGGCACGTCCGCTGCCCGGCACGGAAGGCGCAAACGACCCTTTCTGGTCACCGGACAGTCGCTTCTTAGCGTTTTTCGCAGGCGGAAGATTGAAGAAGATCAACGTGGCCGGCGGTCCTGCGTTGTCCTTGTGTGAGGTTCACAACGCGCGTGGCGGATCGTGGAGCAAGACCGACGTCATTGTGTTTGCGCCCACAAACGGTGGCGGTCTGTTGCATGTCCGGGCCACGGGCGGAAATGCGACTCCTGTCACTGCGCTCGACCCGGCTTTGTCTGAGAATTCTCATCGCTATCCCTGGTTCCTGCCGGACGGGCACCACTTCCTCTATACGGCTAGGTCCGCGGACCCGGAAAAGACCGCGATCTACGTTGCGGACCTTGAGTCGAGAAACGACTCGAAGACTCGGCGTCCAATTCTGTACGCACCTTCGAACGCTGTGTATGTCCCACCCGGCTATCTTCTCTTCCTGCGTGAACGGACTCTCATGGCTCAGAAATTCAATGTGAGCGAAGCTCAGGTTATTGGCGATCCCGTTCCTGTTGCGGAGCAGGTGGATTATAACAACCCTAATGTCTGGGGACTGTTCTCCGCCTCACTGAATGGTGTACTGGTGTATTCCTCTGGAGGAACTGGGGGAAGCGTGCAGCTTACGTGGTTCGATCGATCCGGAAAAATGGCGGGCACCGTCGGAACGCCGGGCGACTTAAATTGGGCGGCGATCTCGCCGGACGGCAACAGCGTTGCCTTTGACCGCCGTGACCTGCAAACGGGACGTTACGACCTCTGGCTGCACGACCTAGTGCGTGGAAGCGACTCGCGATTCACCTTCTCTCAGAACAACATCATACCGGTCTGGTCTCCTGATGGCAGCCATATCGCTTTCTACTCATTTCGCGATGGCGTGTATAACTTATATCAAAAGGCCACAAATGGGGCGGCGCAGGATGAGCCACTAGGTGGATCAGCGCCTCTCAAGCAGCGATGGATTGGTCCCATGCCGGTGATGGATTGGTCCCACGACGGCCGTTACATCATCGAGGAAATAGCTGGCAACCTCAAGACGGGTTACGACATCTGGGTATTGCCGCTTTTCGGTGAGCGAAAGCCTTTCCCCTATCTGCAAACCAGTTTCAACGAAATGTCCGCGAAGCTGTCGCCCGGCGGCCACTGGCTGGCCTACGTCTCCGATGAGACGCGAAGGGAAGAGATTTACGTCCAGGCTTTTCCGACTCCAGGGGCCAAGTTGAAGATTTCCGCGAATGGCGGCGAAATTCCGGTCTGGAGTCGGGACGGAAAGGAGCTGTTCTTTATCGGTCTCGATCACAAGCTGATGGCGGTCGAAATGAAGCGCGACTCCGTTGAGGGCGGCCAATTAGAGGCCGGTGTGCCCAAGCCCTTATTTGACACGCGCATTCGTTCCGGTTACTCCTGGTTCGACGTCAGCAAAGACGGGCGGTTCCTCATGCCCATTCAGACCGAACCGTCGGGGAGTGCGGCCATCAACGTCGTGGTCAACTGGACGGCGGGATTGAAGAAGTGATTGGCGGGGCTCGCTCATGACGCCTCAACGCTATCAGCGTGTAATCGAACTGTTTCAGGCGGCCTCCGACTGGGGCCCTGATGCTCGTCCCGCGCTTCTCGCCGAAGCGTGCGCCGGCGATGACGACCTACGGCGGGAAGTAGAAGCGATGCTTGCGGCTGACGCGCGGTCCGGTGGATTTCTGGACCAGCCCGCGGATGATTTCGCGGCCGCAGCAATTGCCGCTCGCGAGACTGGATCGCTGATCGGCCATCGAGTTTCACACTATGAGGTGATTTCGGTATTAGGGGCGGGAGGCATGGGCGAAGTCTACCGCGCCAACGATACCCGGTTGCATCGCGAGGTCGCCATCAAGTTCGCCAATGCGTCCTTCAGCGATCGGTTTGAACGGGAAGCCCGAACTATCGCAGCGCTCAATCATCCCAACATTTGTACCCTGCACGATGTGGGCCCGAATTACCTGGTGATGGAACTGGTGGAGGGTGAGACACTAGCGGAGCGGATCAAGCGCGGCGCTGTGCCGTGGAAGGATGCGCTCAGCATGGCAAAACAAATCGCCGACGCGCTCGAAGCGGCGCACGAACGGGGCATTATCCATCGGGATCTCAAACCCGCCAACATCAAGATCAAGCCGGACGGCACGGTGAAAGTTCTCGACTTCGGGCTGGCGAAGATGGATCAGCAGATTGCGCCTGGAGATAGTCCGAGGACAACGCGGCCGGGACTGATACTCGGAACAGCGGCTTACATGAGTCCGGAGCAGGCTCGGGGAAATACAGTAGACAAACGCGCCGATATCTGGGCATTTGGTGCAGTCCTGTACGAGATGCTGACCGGGCAACGAGCTTTTCCGGGCGACACTACTACGGATATTTTGGCGGCAGTGGTCACCAGAGAACCGGAATGGGAGCGTGCACCCGTCAAGGTACGACGTTTGTTGCGGCGGTGCCTGGAAAAAGATCCCGAGCGCCGGCTGCGCCACATTGGAGATTTCGAGTTGCTGCTCGAAGAGGCGCCAGGGCCCTCGAACTTCGGCCGTGGAAGACTCCTGTGGGCGGTGGCTGCGACGGTGCTGGCGATCATCGCCGTTGGCTCTTTGTGGGTTGCGCGGCGCGCGACACCGGTTGCACAACGTCCGCTTATCCGTTTGACTCTCGACCTCGGCGCGAATGCGGCAAGCAGTCTCAACTCGACAGTTGTTATCTCGCCGGACAGCAAGCGCATCGTGTTTCCTGCCCGTGGACCGCAGGGCAAACGGCAGCTTGCCACGCGGTTGCTCGACCAAGCTCATGCGACTTTTTTGCCTGGTACCGAGGACGGCAGCGGCCCGTTCTTCTCGCCTGACGGGCAGTGGGTAGGATTCTTGGCCGCTAACCAGTTGAAGAAGATCTCGATATTGGGGGGTGCGCCGGTAACACTGTGCGCCGCCGCTGTTGAGAATGGCGCCGGCTGGGGCGAAGATGGCTACATTGTCGCAGCATTGAGCAACGTAGCTGGGCTCTGGCGCGTTCCCGCCACCGGGGGAACGCCACAACCTCTGACTTATTTGGCCCCTGGGGAGGCCACCCACCGCTGGCCCCAGATCCTACCCGGAGGGAATGCCGTTCTGTTCACTGCCTCTCGGACGCCCTTTGGGATGGACGCTGCCAGCATCGAAGTGATGCAATTGAAAACCGGCGTGAGAAAGACCTTGCTACGCGACGGTTATTTTGGCCGGTACCTCCCTTCCAATGGGCCGAACGGCCACCTTGTCTATATACATCAAGGGGTGCTGTTCGTCGTGGGATTCGATCCTACGCGGCTAGAGTCTACTGGGACACCCATGCCTTTCCTTGAGGACGTATCAGTCGATCCGGTGCGAGGCTCTGCACAGTTCGATTTCTCAGCGGCGCCTTCTAGCCCTGGCACCTTCATCTATTTCGAGGGCCAGAGAGCGACGCAGAGCTGGCCCGTCGTGCTACTGGACAGTTTCGGGAAGACCGAACCACTCGTGGCTACGCCCGGGGTGTACAGCTATCCCCGCTTTTCGCCCGACGGCAAGCGCCTGGCGCTAACGGCGAGCTCCATTAACGGGAATGACCTCTTCATTTATGACTTCCAAAGAGAAGCAATGACCCGCCTCACGTTCACGGGACAGGCGCAGGTGCCAGTCTGGACACCTGACGGAAAACACATTGCATTCCGGTCGATCTCCAATAACGGCTTTGGCATCTCGTGGATTCGAGCTGATGGCGCGGGAGAAGCGCAGACGCTGCTGGTAAGTCGGGATAACCTGGTGCCGTATTCGTTTTTCCCTGACGGCAGGCTCCTGGCTTACCAGGTTGTGGTAAGCGCCACGGTCGACTCAGATATCTGGACTCTGCCATTGGACACAAGCGATCTTGATCATCCTAAGCCTGGTAAGCCTAAGGTGTTGCTGCATACGCCCTACGACGAAAATATGCCCGCCTTTTCTCCAGACGGGCGTTGGATAGCTTATCGGTCTGATGAATCGGGGACCACGGAGATATACGTGCGGCCGTTTTGGCTGCCAGGAGGAAAGTGGCAGATCTCGACCAGTGGCGGCTTGTATGCGATGTGGTCGAATGCCAACCACGAGCTGTTCTATGAGACTTTAGACAATCGAATCGCAGTGGTAAATTACACCGTGCACGGCGACTCGTTCGTTCCAGGCAGGCCACGTCTCTGGTCCCAGAAACAAATTTTTAACCCGGGCCTGACGAATCTGGACCTGGCTCGAGATGGAAAACGCTTCGCGGTGTTTCCGAGGTCGGAAGCGATGGGAGAAGGCACCGGATCGGTGCGCGTGACCTTCCTGCTGAACATTTTCGACGAATTGCGAAGGCGAGCGCCGGCGGGAAAGTAAATCCGGCCAGTTAGGTCAATGACCCAATGCTATCAAGACGCGCTCGGTAATTTCATGGATCATGGCCGGCAGGGCGGCGTCGAGGGCGAGAGTGATGGCGGCGCGAATACGCTCAGGATCGATTTCAGGGGCAGCGGCCGGAGGAGGATGGGAAGCCAAAGGGCTGGGAGGCGACGCCGCCGCGGAGACTAGCGCTTCGGCGAAAAGTCCGCGCGCCATTTGCGCCGCCTTCACCAGGGGATGAATCGTCTCCATGACCTTGGAGGCCTCGAAGGGCTTCTTGAGAATGGCGTCGCAGCCGGCCCGAGTGGCTTCCTCTTCATCGAAGGGTTCGAGTAGCCCGGCAGTGAGGACCACACGGACATGCCTCAAGTGTGGATCGCCCTTCACATGGCGGCATAGGTCGAAGCCGGATTTCCCCGGAAGAAACACGTCGGCCAGAATGAGATCGGGATCGACATCGGACAAACGCAGCACGGCTGCGTCGCCGTCGGTAAGGCTGACCACTTCGAAACCTTCTTCCCGCAGGATGCGCTCGCCCATACGTTGCGCGTGCGGGCTATCGTCAGCCAGCAGGATGCGGCTCATTCAAGGCTTGGGCGTGGTCGAGCTGGTCGAAGAGGAAGCAGGAGCGGCAGCCGGCGCGGTGGTGTCCGTTTGCTTTGGCTTCTTATCCTTCTTCTTTTTCTTTTGCGCCTTGGCTTGATCGCCGGCCGTTTGCGGCTGTGATTGCGGATTGCCCGGAATAGCTTGTGGATTGCCGGGTTGACTGGCGGCGGCTTTCCCCGCGGCATCAGTGGTGGCTTTGCCGTTGGCTTCGGGGGAGCCCGGCGGATTGGCGCGCGCGTCCGGTTTGGTGTCAAGCGCCGTGGGATCGCTGACCGTGGTGGCAGTCACATCGCCTGTAAACCCAGGCGCGCCGGTTTGCGGCGGCACGCTCAGGGGCACGGTGGGCCGCAGGGTGGTCATGGCGGGAGCACCGGAGCGAGCGGCGGCGCTGACATCCGGTCCGCGTTTCAGCAGCGCACCGGTCGCCTTTGAGAACACTCCCGGTTTCTGCCGATTCTCCTTTTCAAACTGCATACGAGCGACCGCCTTAGGATCAGCTTCGGGAACCGGCATTTCCAGCTCTTGCAGCCTTTTCTTGGCGCTGTCGGCATATTCGCTTAATGGATAGTCTCTTACGATTCGAGCGTACGCTTCACCCTCCTGCGAGCGAAAACGACTGCCGAGGCGATTGTAGGAGTCGCCCAAATCCCAAAGCGCTTGATCGGCGGCGCTGTACAAAGGATACTGATCCACCAGGCGCGTGAACCGGTTGGCGGCTGCAAAATTGCTTCCTCGCTTGTAATAGTAAAATCCGACCTTGTACTCACCGTCAGCTAAGGCCTCCTGGATGTTGCGCAACAATTGCTGCGTCTCGTCCACGAACTTGCTGTTGGGGAACTGGACAATCAGTTGACGGCACTCATCCTCGGCGCGTAGAGCCTGGCTGGGATCGCGGTCTACTTTGTCCATCTGTTTGTAGTGGATCATGCAGACTTTTTGTTGGGATTCGGCCGCTTCCTCCATGGTGGGATAAAACAGAATGAAGTCCTTGTATTCGGCTTCAGCCTGCGCGAGGCCCGCCGTGCCGCCCTCGCGATACCAACTGTCGGCGACGGCCAGCTTGGCTTTGGCCAGGAACTCGCTCTGATCGTAAGTATTGATGAGCGTGTTGAGGGTGATGCGAGCTACTTCAAAGCGGCCGTGCTCGATGTCGGAGATTGCACGATCGAACAGCACCTTGTCGGGCTGCTTGGTGTCCTTAGTGATAGGGTTGTCGTACTTCTTACGTTTGAAGCCGCACGAAGCCAGCAGACCTGTCATCAGAATCACAACCAAAATGTATTTAGGCATAGTTAACCTATAGGCTTAATTTATACTCTCGCGAGCGTAGCCTCGCGGGCCGCCCGCTGCATCTGAACGAAAGCTTCTCCAGGGCCGGGAGTGTGAAAAATCGACGTCCCTGCAACCAACCAGTCACACCCCGCGCGCGCGATGTCCGGGGCGTTATGAAGCTCCACTCCGCCGTCGATTCCAATTGCAAAATCCAGACCTAACTCCTTGCGCCGCCACGCCAACGCTTGAACTTTCTTGAGAGCGTTGGGGATGAAATGCTGGCCGCCGAAACCAGGATTGACGCTCATGACTAGCACTTCGCCGGCCAAGTCGAGGACCTCGCTCAGCGTATCCACGGGAGTCCCAGGATTAATAACCACGCCGGCCAGCGCGCCTTCCTGTTGGATCATGCGCAGTGTTCGATCCAGGTGAGGGCAAGCTTCCTGATGCACCAGCACGTGATCGGCGCCGGCGCGGATGAACTCAGGTGCAAAGCGGTCCGGGTCGCTAATCATAAGGTGAACATTCAATTGTAGCTTGGTAATTTTCCGGATGGACTGCACCACCGGAAGCCCCAGGCTAAGATTAGGCACGAAGTGGCCGTCCATCACGTCCACATGCAGGATGGAGGCTCCGGCCTTTTCGACCTTAGCGATCTCCTCGCCCAAGCGCGCAAAGTCCGCCGCGAGGATAGATGGAAGGATTTCAACCATTTACGAGCACATTACTCCACCCCATTGCGGAGTAAATTTACTCTTCCGATGTTAGCACAGCGGCGAAAAATCCATCCCCTTGGTCCCGGCCGGGCAAGCGCTCGACCACTTGCCAGCTCCGCCGCAGGGTTTCGATCACCAATCGATTTTCTTCTTCCTCGAGCGAGCAGGTGGAGTAGACTAGCCGGCCGCCAGGTTTCAGGTGTTCGATGGCATTTCGAAGAAGAGCGACCTGCTTGCGGTGCAGGGTGATGAGATCGGACGGCTGCAAGCGCCACTTGATTTCCGGATTACGCCCTAAGGTGCCGGTACCGGAGCACGGGGCGTCCACGAGAATGCGGTCGAACTTGGCGCGGAAGGGCAGCGGTTGGGTACCATCCAGCACTACCAGGCGGCAATCGAGATCGCCCATCGGTTTGAGGCGGTGCCAGTGCAGGTCGGAGGCAACGGCGTGCACTCCGTACTCGATCGCTTGCGCGGTTTTATTGCCAGGGGCAGCGCAGAGATCGAGAAAGGATTGACCTTTCTGGAGGTCTAGCAGCGGGACGATCGATTGAGCCCCGATATCCTGAATTCGCCCGGTGCTCGCGGTGTAGGTTTCTGCAGGCTTTAGGAACTCGCGGGCGATGGACTCGGTGGTCTGGGCTCCCAATCGCCGCTCCCATTTTTCAAGCAGCCATTCCGGGGTCGACAGCTCGACGGTCCGATTGGGCCAGGCAATCGGCTGGCGGTCCACTTTTCGAAGCACGGCGTTGACCAGCCCGCCGGCGGAGCTTTTCTTAGCTCGTTTGACGAGCTCCACGCTCTCACTCACGGCCGCATGCGGTGGAATGCGTTCCAGGTAGCGCAGCTGGTAAATTCCCATGCGCAGCGCGATCCGGACTTCCACATCGAGCGATCCGGTGGCAAGCAGCGCGATCACGTGGTCGAGCTGAGCCTGATAGCGAAGACAGCCGAACACGATCTCGGATGCGAGGCCGGCATCGCGGTGTTCGAGGTTGGCGGAGTATTTCAACAACAGGTCGGATGCGTAGCCACCGGTTTCAACCTTGCGCAGGACATCGAACGCGACTTGGCGGGCGCGTGAAAGCATGACAATATTTAGTGTGGCAAGATTTCACAACGGCTCCCGTCGGTCACGGCTCGGAAAAATGAAGCTCGTGCTAGTGGCGATGCTGCTTGGGCCGGCAATCGGCCAAAGTTCGGATTTCTTTTTCATCCAAATGTCGGACCCGCAGTTCGGCATGTATACCGCGGATGGGGAGTTCTCGCAAGAGACGGCCAATTTCGAATTTGCGATTGCGAACGCCAATCGCCTGCGTCCGGCGTTCGTAGTGGTGTGCGGCGATCTCATCAACAGACCAGCCGACCCAAAACAAACCGCGGAATATCTGCGAATCGCGGCCAAGCTCGACGCATCCATCAAGATTTATAACGTGCCGGGAAATCACGATGTCCGCAACGCTCCGACCGGCGATTCGCTGGCGGCATACCGGGGGAAGTTCGGACCTGACTATTACAGTTTCCGCTACCAGGATTTTGCCGGCCTGGTAATCGATTCGAGTTTGATCCAGCATCCCGACCAGTCGCCTGAGGAGGCGGCGCGGCAGGAACGTTGGATCGCCTCGGAATTAGAAAAGTTAAAGCACGACGGCGGACGCCGGATCGCGGTGTTTCAACACATTCCGTGGTATCTCGAGAACCCGGACGAGGCCGATCAGTATTTCAATCTTCCTCGGGAGGCGCGGAAGAAGTACCTGCCGTTGTTAGAGCGCTATGGCGTTGCATACGCCTTCGCAGGCCATTATCATCGCAACGCCTATGGCGAGGGCCCTGGGCTGCATGTCATTACCACGGGACCAGTGGGAAAGCCGCTCGGCCCCGATCCTTCGGGCATCCGTGTTGTAGTGGTGAAGGAATCGACCATGGAAAGTCAGTATTACGGCTTGGGAAACATCCCCAACCAAATAATTTTGAAAACCTCCTCCCCGAAGTAGCTTGACGCCTGAGGCGCTAAGGGCGTCTTAATAATGCGCCTTCCACGTTAAAAACCGACCTACCGGACGGTAGGCATTGACAGATACCTCCTTTCAGCATATAATCCACGGAACGTAGTTTTTGTTTCTAGGGTGTTTAAATAGCTCGAACTTAGTACCTGGAAGAAATACTAGGAGAAGCGATGATTAAAGCCAAGTTCGCTGTGTACATCTTTGCGAGCCTTGTAGTCCTAGCTTTGTTGCCATCGTTGGCCTCGGCTCAGAGCACGATTTCCGGTCAAGTGAGAGACACCAGCGGCGCCATCGTGGCCAATGCCACAGTAGAAGCGTCCAGCGATGTCCTGATTGAGAGAGTCCGTACCGTCCAGACGAACGGGGAGGGACGATACGCGATTGTCGACCTCAGGCCGGGAACCTACGTCGTTACTTTCACGGCGCCGGGGTTCGCTACTGTCAAGGAGACCATCGAAGTGCCCGCCAACGTAGCTGTGCCGGTTGACGCGGATATGAAGGTCGGAGCGGTCGGGGAGACGGTGAACGTGGAGGCGCGCGTGGCCACTGTGGACATCGAAAATGTCGCCAATCCCAAGACTTTGACGCGTGCAGAAATGGATGCGCTCCCGAACGCGCGCTATATGCAAGCGATCGGCGTTTCCATGCCGGGCGCGCACTTGAATCTCCCCGATATAGGCGGTTCGCAGCAGGTCGAACAGAACTATATATCAGTGCACGGAAACGGTTCGGTGCATGATTCTTATTTGTTGGATGGCATCCTGGTGAACACCACATATGCGGACGGCCAGATTCAAAACTATATCGACAACGGAATGATTCAGGAGTCGACCTACCAGAACAGCAACGTGACCGCGGAGGTATCGTCCGGGGGCATGCTCACCAATCTAGTGCCCAAAGAGGGTGGCAACGCGTTTCACCTGCAACTCTTCGCGGGCGGAAGCGCCGGTAGCTGGCAGAGCACGAATGTGGATAGCAATCTGACTGCTCGCGGTGTTACGGGCCAAGACGCGATCGACAAGATCGAAGACTTCGATGGTTCTTTTGGCGGCCCGATCATGAGAGACAAACTGTGGTTTCTGTTAAGCGGGCGCAAGCAACTGACCTTTACACAGGCTGCGAACTCCACCTACCCGGACGGCAGACCTGGCATTCAGGATGGATACATCTATGCCGGATCGCTGCGGCTGACGTATCAGATGAATTCCAAGAATAAGTTCACCGTCATGGACCAGCGCAACTGGAAGTACAAGGGCCATGAGATCCTGGATGGCGGACAAACCGGCATCCCTGCCGACCCCTCAACCGCATCCACGCAGCGCGCCAAATGGCCCCTATACTACATCGCACAAACCAAGTGGACAGGCACCCTGACACCGCGGCTGATCCTCGAAGCGGGATTCATGATGGATCACCTGGATTACAACGATCTGTACCAGCCGGGCATTCTGCAAGCTCCTTTCACGCAGGCCTGGTATGCGGGAACATCGGATTATGACCTTTCCAGAAATGCTCGTTATGTTTCGGGATTCCTAAACCAGTATTTTCAAACCACTCGCAACCTTTTGCACACTTCTGGGGCCTATGTTACTGGATCGCACCAAATCAAGTGGGGCACGCAATGGAGCTTCGGGCCCAACTATTACGGCGCCTTGATGAACGGCGATGGCTGGAACGAGTTCACCAATGGCACGCCGTTGCAATTCTTGGCATACAATACGCCGTTCCATCAACGGCCTTATCTCGACGCCGACCTGGGGATTTACGCCATGGATACCTGGCGCATCAAGAGGCTGTCCATCACCGCGGGGTTGCGTTGGGAGTACCTGGCGGCAACGATTCAACGGGAAACTGCGGAGGCCGGCCGGTTCGTTCCGGCTCGCAACTTCGCTCCGATCGACTGCTCCACGGTTAAGGGTATGGGCTGCTGGAAGGACTGGGCGCCGAGGGTTGGGGCGGTCTACGACTTGTTTGGGAATCATAAGACGGCACTGAAGGCCGGCTTTGGCAAATACAACACTCCCTATAGCACTGGCTTCACTGCCAACTTTAACCCCATGGTGTTAGCCACTCAGCCTGTCTTTTGGAACGGTGGAACTACTGCCTGCGAGCCCACGTGTTTCCCAACGGGCGGATTTGCCGCACCGGGGACTCCTAATGCCGCTGTTCCAGCGGGCGGCCTCGGTGTCAACACCAATCCGTCGTTCGGTGTCGCCCCGAATATAAGCCTAGATCCCAATTGGCACCGTGAGTACAATCTGCAATATAGCGCTGGAGTCCAGCAGCAGGTCGCCTCCGGCGTTACCTTGAACCTCAATTGGTACAGACGGGCCAACTACCAAGCTACAAACCTGATCAACTATGCGGTCCCCGGCTCGGCTTGGACTCAAATCACCGCTATCAACCCGCTAGATGGTACGCCGCTCCCCATCTATAACCTGGCACCGCAATATAACGGGATCACCCCCGTCCTGCATCAGACCAATACGCCGCAGAGTTTGGTAAGGGATACCTACACTGGTTGGGAAGCTTCAGTTGTAGCGCGGCTGCCCAGGGGAGCCTTCCTGGTGGGTGGATGGACCATCGATCGACAACTCGACCGTTCCTGCGCCGAAAGCGCCGGCAGCGCCACCACCAAGCTCGGCAACGCTCTCAATGACCCGAACACGCTTCGGTTCTGCGACATGACGGGTTCACTGTTCCAGGACCTGGGTAAGGTTTCGAGCCCTGCATGGCAAAACGAGTTCAAACTCCAAGGATCCTATCCGATCCATTTTGGAATTGTTGGAAGTGCCGCCCTGGGTAGCAACCGCGTGGGCGGCAGTTTCTCGCCGGCAGGGAGCTCGGCAGTAGTCGGGAATGACGGATATCTGGCGCGAACTTGGACCGTCAGTTCCGCCACAAGATATCCGTCCGACTGCGCTCAGTGCCCACAGGATCCGGCGGCCCCGGCCCTGAAGGCCAAGGTTGACCCCACCATGGCCCAAGCCTCGGAGACGCTTCAGTTGGTTGCGCCGGGGCAAGTGCTCACGCCGCGGCTAACGCTGCTTGATATTGGATTCAAGCGTCCGTTCCACATCAAGGAACGATTTGTGTTCGAGCCCGAAGTCCAGATCTTCAATCTGCTGAACACCAACGCAGCGATAACACAGTCCACAACAGTTTCCACAACTGTGGCGCCGTTCTTGCCCACATCTGCTTGCGGCTCCAGCACTACCCTGGTGCACTGCGGGGTCGGCGGGCCGGTGACGACGCTGACGAATCCGCGGATTTTGCGGCTGGCGTTGTTGTTCAGGTTTTAGTGCGTGACGGTGATCGTGACGTCGGTGGTGGTGGATAACGCGCCGTCGTTGGCGGTGGCACGCAGCACATAAGTTCCGGGCTCGGCGAAGCGCGCGGTCGTGATGGCTTGTCCGCCTGAGACCATGATCATACCGGGCGGGTCGAAGGTAACCTTGGCTGGTCCTTTGTATTCGAGCCAGCTCACATTGAGCCCTCTGGGACGATTCACGACGGTGTTGCTTTGAGCACCCGGCCGAGGTTTCGGAGCGGGACGGGGCTTGGGCAGCCCGTCGTCGGTCACCAGCGCGGTTAAAGTCAAAGGCGTCGCCACACTGGCCGAGCCGAGCGGAGCAATCGTGATCGATGGCGGCTGGTTGGGATCGTCCTCACCCGGATTCAGTCCGCCGCGGGTCATAATCATCCGTTCGCTGATCTCCTCCACCGGCAAGAGCTGAGCGTACGCTTTTTCGGCTTTGCCGTGCGCGGTGACTGTCCAGATCAGCTCTTTCTGCCCCCAATCCGACGGGACTTGCACTCGAAAAATGAATTGCTGGCGCCGGGGCAGAAAGTAGGTGGGTTGGCCGCGATCCGAATCGCCCGGCTCGAGCTTGTTGTCGGGACCGGCCGGAATGGCCAGCTCTTCCTGCCAATTCCGGTTGAAATATCCGAAGACCATGGTGAACGTGCCGTCGGCGTTTCGCAGCCATCCCTCAAAGACGGGTTGGACGTCCTGGCCGCTCGAAAACTTCGTTTGCGGAATATAGGTGGGCGCGGGTGGCTGAGCGCGGACACTTCCCACGAGGCTAAATGCCAGAGCGGCCCGGCACAACCGCTGCTTCATTGCTGTTTCTTGGCCTGGAGACTTCTGGCTTGGACCCGCTGCTGATAGTCGGCTTCATCGAGATAGTACAAGCTGACCCAGGCAAAACTCATTTCGTCGATGGTCCGCTGGCCGTATCCGACCCAATTCTTCGGATTGGGATTGAACTTGTTGTTGTCGGTATTGTCGTGCCAGGTGGTAACGTGAATCACTGTGCCGGCGGGCAACAGAGGAGCAACATCTTCGGCGTATGGATAGGTAATGCTCCAGCCGAACTGGTAGTTGCTCACGCAACTCAGTGTTTCCGATCGCGCCGGGCCGGGACGGGCTGAGTCGGCACGAACGTCGGGATAGATCGCTTCCATGCACTGGGCCTTGCCGCGCGTATGGAAATGCGGCTGAAACGCGGACAGCATAGCCGGCTTTGGAAGGCGGAAATAGCCGTCGCTGCGAGTGATCTGGCCGGCCGGAAGATCGAGATCGCCGACTACATCGCCCATGTGTTGCGTGAACGTCACGTACTTCGGAACGACTCCTTTGGGAAACAGCTTGAGGCCGAGCGATATGCTGACAGGAGTCACCTCCCCATTAGGGTGCAGGTGCAGATTGAAATGCACCTTCGAGCCGGCCCGGATCAAGCGGCCGGAATTCTCGGGGAAGATGTCGGCGTTCTTGCCAACGGCGTATTCATTCAGGAACAGGCCCACCGGATCGTCTTCGGGATCCTCGATCAGATTTGTGGTGGCATGATGGACGACCTTAAATCCCATGTCCGGCTTAGTCTCGACGGCCTGGATGTAAACGTCTTCCTTGAAACCGGGATCGATGTCGACGTCGTAATATTCGTCCTGCCCGTTGGCCTTCAGGCGATAGGGCCTCTTCATCGATACAACCACGTCCGGTTTGCCGATCTGCCACTTGTCGAGATCGGTGAACTGGCGCGGGGGCGGCATATCGGAGGGATTGCCCTCGGGTGCGCCGCGGTCGACCCAGTTGGAGATAGTCGCGATTTCGGCGTCGGTCAGGGAGGGATCTTCCTTGAACTTGGTGATGCCGACGTTGCGATCGATGTGCCAGGGCGGCATCTCGCGGCGGACGACTTTCTCTTTAATTGACCGCGCCCACGGTCGAGCGTCTTTATAAGTGAGGAGCGCCATGGGTGCGATGGATCCGGTGCGGTGGCAATTCTGGCAGGAGCGTTCGAGAATCGGCGCGATGTCTCTGGAAAACGTAGCATCGGCGACCGGCTTGGTGGAATCGGCGGCGAATGCGAACGCAGATACCAGAAACAGGCTCGAAATCGAGATCAGTTGCTTATTCACTGTGACCTCCTCTTAACGGCTGCGGCTTTATTGTCTGCAATTCCGGCTTGACGCCGTCGGGCAGCGGATAACGGTCCAGGTTGAGAATCATGGAGACGAATTGGTAATAGCCCACCAAGGCTGTCAAATCCACGACGCCTCGCTCGCCCAGCTTGTCGACCGCGGCTTTGTAAGTGGCATCGCTGACCTGCTTGGTGTTCAGGATCTCGTTACAAAAATTGTAGACGATCTCTTCGTCCGGCTCCAGGGAGGGGGGCCGTTTGCCGGCCGCAATGGCATCCGCGATCGCCGGGGTTATGCCGGCCTGCAGCGCGAGCCGACGGTGCGCGGTCCATTCATATTGCGCAGTCCAATAGCGCGCCGTGATGATGATGGCGAGTTCTCGCTGTTTGGCTGAGAGCGCCGAGTGGAATCGCAATTGGGCGCCGAGCTTCTGCGCCAGGTCGCCCATCTCGGGACTGCGCAGCAGGACGTTGAACGGCCCGTTCATACCGCCGCGTTCGCCCGCAAACAAGTGCTCCACCATAGCCTTCTGCTCAGGCGTCAATTGGTCATAGGTGAGTGGTTTGAAGCGGTCGCCTTTGAGATTAAGGTCGCGAGTGGCGGGAGTCTGCGCGTTGGCCATACCCATTAAGGCTATAACGCCGGCGATCACTAAGTGGATGCGCATGAACCGAAGGCACATATTAGATCCTTTCATTGACGAGGGATGTCTTTGAACTGCTTATGGTCGCGCCAGGCCTGGTCGTCGGCTTTCTCTTCCTCCAACTGCTCGAGGAACGCGTTTTCCTGGCGATCAATGACGCGAAGATAAATGCCGTGGTCCAGGAATCGGTCGGGATCGTAGGACATCCCGGGGCGGTATTTGCTGAACAGTCCGAACTGGGAGGCATGCGAGGTGAGGAAAATGTCGCAAGGAAGGGCGCGCAGAATACGGAACGTTTGCGCGTAGTCGCCGGCGATGTCTGGATAGTCGGGGTTATGGACCAGGACGGTTCCGGGGTTGATGGTGCCCAGGTTCGCGATCAGAACATGGTAAGTGCGGCCGCCTTCGGTGATGTCGAACGTATAACTGGTGCTGCCTTTGGTGTGGCCGGGCGTCAAGTGCGCCGAGAGCTCCGTGCCCCCCAGCTCGATCTTGTCGCCGTCCCGGAAGGTGCGGTCGACCTTGACCGGAGTGAACCAGCCGTTGCTGCCGAACAGATAGTCGGTCTTGCCGCCTGATTCGAGCAGCGGCGCTTCGCGCTCCATGGCCAGCATCTTCGCGCCGGTGAGTTTCTTCATGGTGGCCATGCCGGCCGCATGGTCGCTGTGGGCGTGGGTCACGAGGAGGATCTTGATATCGGTAAATCGGAATCCAAGCGTCTTCATCCGCGAACGGATATCGGGGACTGAGAATTCGTAACCGGTATTGATTAGGATGCTGCCCTGGGGCGTGACGATGAGGTAGCTGGCGAGGTCGTCATCGCCGACGTAGTAGAGGTTTCCGAGGATGCGGAATGGTGGGAAAATCGGCGAATTGGCGGCGAATAGAGGGAACGCGGCGGCCAGGAGGACCAACGCGCGCAGCATGGGGCCAGTTTACCGCATTGGGGGCTTAGGCTAAGATCGCTTTTCCATCCGAACCAAGATATTTTTGCCCCGACTTTGATCGCTGCAGCGGTCTTCGCTCAAGCTTCCCGGTCGGTTTGGGACGGCGTCTGTATGGATGCCCAGCCAAGCGCGGTGAAGCGCTGTTTAATCAGAACTGCGTTTCATGCCATGGACCGGCATTGGAGGGTGCACCCCACTTTCAGGTGGTGAACCATTTTGCGTGGAGTGGGAAGCCGATGACGGCGTTATTCGATAAGATTCACAAGGAGATGCCGCACAATCGGCCAGGAACAAGTTTCCAGCGGGTGAAGCTGAGCTTCCGCATGACGCTGCGGCGTTGAACCAGATTCGCTCGAATCGAAGAAGCCTTCAAAGAAATAATCGACGATCACATCTGTCGCGTTACAAACCAGAGGACCAGCCCAAGCAGTAAACGTTCGAGCAGATAGGCGGCGGCGAGTGTGGGGGCGAAGATTGCGATGGCGGCAGCAGTCTCGTGCATCAATCCAGTTATCGGCGGATGCGCTGGCGAACTTCAGGGTTAGCTACGAGGAAATCGCATTCCAATTCTTGGCGAGATGCTCGGCCGTCCGCCAGGACAGCGCCTGCACCGTCAACGTCGGGTTGCGCGCTCCGCTTACGCCCATCACCGATGCACCAAGTACGCCGAGATTGCGCGCTTCGTGAGAAAATCCCCAACGGTCGACTACATTGGTTTCAGGATTATCGCCCATACGAGTTCCGCCATAGGCGTGGGTTGTAGCGCCAGGCGGGCTGGCCGGCGCGCGTAGAATCTGTATCGCTCCCGCCGCCCGAAACCATTCTTCCATCTTTTTCTGGCCGAACTCGGCCGCCCGCGCTTCATTCTCCTTGAATCCATTGGTGATACGGCAGACCGGATCGCCCAGCGGATCGCGGACGGCAGGGTCCAGATCGAGGAAGATGTCCTCGTAGGGGAAAGCCGAGGTCTGCAGATAGGCTGCGGTCCAGCGGGCTGCGTTTTCCCGAACAAACGCCTTCCAGCGCGAACCCCAGCCCGGGGCCCGGCCAGAGCTATCCATCGGAGTGGTGTTCATGGAGGCAGCCTCGATGGGGTGCATCTCGGTGTGTGGCTGTAAGGTGCTGCCGCCGATGAAACCGAGGCCGGAGTGGTCGTAATTGTCGTCGGCCCAGTCGTCTACGGCGGAAGCTTGCGCTGGGGTCCCGTACCAGACATTGATGTCATATGGAAAGACGGCGGTGACGCCGCTTTGCCAGTGCCCGAAGTAATGGCGGCCGACCTGGCGGTGATTATTCGCCAATCCCTGCGGATAAGCCTTGGACTTCGACAGCAGCAGGAGCCGCGAGTTTTCGTAGGTGTAGGAGGCAAGCAGCACAACGCGCGCCGGCTGAAAATACTCCTTGCCCTCGCGAAGATAGGTGACGCCGGTGACGCCGCCGTCCGCGCCGGCGACGATGCGGGTGACGTGCGCGCGATCAAACACCGTCAGGTTCTTGGTTTTGAGCGCCGCGGGAATGGTGGTGACGGCAGTCGAGTTCTTGGCGCTGATGTGGCATCCGCCACGATTGCAATATCCGTGAAAGGCGCAACCCGGGCGCCCGCCATATTCCTGGGAGTTGATCGCAGCCGGCGGACGAAACGGCTTCCAACCGAGTTGGCGCGCGACCTCCGCCATGTGATCGGTGAAGCCGCTGCCGCGCAACGGAGGCATCGGATACTCGCGCTGGCGCGGGCCTTCGTGGACATTGCCCGCGGGATCAAGCTTGCCTTGAAGATTTCCAGCTTTGCCCGACACACCGACTTCGTGCTCCACGATGTCGTAATAGGGTTCCAGATCGTCGTAGCCGAGGGGCCAGTCTTCGAGCGTCGATCGCGCCGGAATCGCCGTTGGCCCGTAGCGCTTGGCCGCTTCGCTCCGCGCCTTGAAATCCCACGGATTCAGCCGCCAGCTCTGCGCCCAATAGTGGATGGATGTTCCGCCCACGGCGTTCATCATGGGATGAATCTGCGCGCGCCGTGACGGTGACGACTCGCTATCCCTCACAGTCGGAACTTCACGATTGGCCTTAGGAACCGAGGTGAGGAGTCCTCGGACGTTATTGCGCAGCTCGTCCGGCCGGAACGTCTTCGGATCCATCCAGGTTCCGGCTTCCAATCCGGCAACCTTGAGGCCTGCGCGAGCGAGCGGCAGCACGGCCACGCCGCCGGCCGCACCCAGACCGATCACTGCGACATCGACAGGCTTCAGATTGATCGCCATAGGCGCGCTCGTATATTATCCCCACAATCGCGCGGTGAAGTACAATCGCCCATATGCCCAACCAAGAACCCGGACGCCGGCAACTCCTCCAGCAAGCCACCGCATTGATCGCTGCCGCGGGCGCAAACCTCAAACCCGCCGAAGCTCAAGATTCAGGCGCGGATGCTCGTCTCTTTCCCGGCTTCAAGGTCTCGAGAGTCCAGACGTCGGGCGCCACGATTCACGTCGTCTCGGGGGGCCAGGGTCCACCGCTATTGCTGCTGCACGGAGCCCCGCAGTCGCATGCGACATGGTACAAGATCGCTCCGGACCTGGCCAAAGACTACACGCTGGTCATTGCCGACCTACGCGGTTATGGCGACAGCAGCAAGCCAGAAGGCGGCAAGAATCACGAGAACTATTCCAAGCGCGCCATGGCACTGGACGGGGTGGAGGTGATGAAAAGCTTCGGCTTCGACAAATTCGCGCTGGTCGGCCATGACCGCGGAGGCCGCGTAGGGCATCGCATGGCGCTCGATCATCCCGACAAAGTGACTAAGCTGGCGGTGATCGATATCGTGCCGACCCACAAGCTATTCCAAAACGTCACGAAACAGTTTGCGACGGCCTATTATCACTGGTTTTTTATGATCCAGCCTGCGCCGTTTCCGGAGACGTTGATCAACAACAGCATCGAGTTTTACATGGGCCGCGGCGAGTCCGAAGTCCACTCTGAGTATGTGCGGACCTTCAAAAATCCCGCCACCGTCCACGCCATGTGCGAGGACTATCGAGCGGCCGCCTCCATCGATTTGGAGCACGACGAAGCCGACATGAGCCACAAGGTCGAGTGCCCGCTACTGGCTCTGTGGGCAGCTAATGGCGCCATGGGCCGGATGTATGACGTCCTGGCAACTTGGAAGGAACGCGCCTCGAACGCAACCGGCAAAGGCTTGCCCGGCGGTCATTCGCTGCAGGAAACTACGCCTGACCAAACGCTGGCCGAGCTGCGAGCATTCCTGCGTTCATAGCGCTGAAACGGTTTCATCTGAAAGAGCCAACGAAATTACGGACAGTACACGCAAATACCAATTTCGGATGTCGCGAGAGGCGAACATGAAACTGGTATTCGCGTGTACTTGTACTGTCCTTAATTTTGATACACTGCGCTCACTATGCGACCCTATCGATTCCTCTGCTGGTTTGTACTCGGCGCGGCCCTATTCGGGCAAAACAAAAATGGGCGAACCGATTGGAATAAGCCATTCCCACCGCATAAGGTGATCGCCAACGTCTATTTCGTCGGCACCGCCGAGCTTGGCTCCTTCCTGATTACGACGCCGGAGGGGCACATCCTCATCAACAGCGATTTCGAGACCACGGTTCCGGTGATTCGCGCCTCGGTGGAGAAACTGGGATTCCGATTCACCGATATCAAGATTCTTCTGGGGAGCCACGCTCACGGCGATCACATGCAGGGCGACGCCATGGTGAAGGAGCTGACAGCAGCGCGAGTGATGGCGATGGAGCAGGACGTCCCGGCGCTCCAAAAAATGATGCCCGGCGGCAAACCGCACCCCATCGATAAAATACTGCACGATGGCGATGAGGTCACGCTGGGAGGCACCACGCTGGTGGCGCATCTCACTGCCGGACATACGAAGGGCTGCACCACGTGGACCATGAAAGCGAAGGAGGGCGACAAAACCTACAACGTCGTAATTTTGGGCAGCATCGGCGTGAATCCCGGCTACATACTGGTGAATAATAAGGATTATCCGCAAATCGCCGATGACTACATCCGCAGCTTTAAAGTCCTGCGGACCCTCCCTTGTGATGTTTTCATCGCGTCGCACGGCCGGTTTTACGACCTGGCGTCCAAGTTTCCGAAGTTAGGAAACGGCCCGAACCCGTTCATCGATCCGGAAGGCTACAAGGCGCACCTGGATCTTCAGGAGAAGAACTTCTACGCCAAGCTGGAAGAGCAGAAGAAGTCGCAATGACGCGGCGCGAAGCACTCACTGTTCTTGCCGCGGGCGCTATTTCGCAAGCAAAAGCCGCCGGCGCGATTATCCGCACTGTCTTGAAAGACCTGCCGCCGGAGGTCCTTTCAGGCGGCGCGACGCTCTTCCATGAGCATCTGTCGCTGGCGCCCGACTTCATGCCGAAATGGATCGGCCTGGCACGTGGTCAAAACACGCCAACGAAAGCCGGACCGGGCCCAGCGTCCGATGGTCCCTTCTTCATGCAGGATGCCGATCTCATGGCCGACGAGTTGCGGGCTGCTTCCAATGAAGGCGTGGCGTGCATTGTAGACGGCGGCCATCCGGATATGGGCCGCGATCTCAACTTTCTGAAAAAGCTCTCCATGCAATCCGGCCTCCCGATTGTGGCCGGCTGCGGCTACTATTCGGAACCTTTCTATCCCCCTGAAATCGCCAGCATGTCCGAGGATCAGATCACGCGGGAGCTGGTGCGGCAGGCGCGTGCACAACCCGTGGGGGCTTTCGGCGAAATCGGTAGCTGGGGCGATATCACCGATCTTGAGCGCAAGGTTTTTCGCGCAGTCGGGAAGGCGCATCTCCAGACCAACCTGCCGATCTTTACGCATACCGGCATCCCCGGCAAGTCGGCCATGGAACAGCTCGACATTCTGGAAGCAGCCGGCGTGAAGCCACAGCGCATCGCGATCGGCCACATGGGCAACCTGGTTGACCAGAAGGTTGAAGTGCACAAAGCGCTCTGCAAACGCGGTGCATTCATCGGATTCGATCGGCAGGGCGGCCCCGGCGACGCCAGACAGGTGCCGATGGTGGTGGCCCTCATCGAAGCGGGCTACGCGGACAACTTGCTCTTCTCGTCCGATCTTTCATCGGCGAACCAGCTCAAACACAATGGCGGCGCAGGTTACGCCAAGACCGTGACTGTCTTTGTACCGAAGCTACGCGAGGCCGGCGTTAAAGAAGCCACGCTACAGGGGATTCTAGTGGACAATCCGCGTCGCTTCCTGGCATTTGTTCCGCCACGCTGACGCACTTATCGGCTTCGCAAATCATAGTCCGGCTTGCGATAGTGGTAACTTGTATGGTCACTCCTTCTCGCATCATCGTAACGACAGCTTTGTGCCTGCTGACCCTTCGGCCGGCATGCGGCCAGACAGCGGAAGAAGTTTTCAAGAACATTCAAGTGCTCAAGGGCGTTCCGGTGAACGAGTTCATGGGCACGATGGGCGTCTTTTCAGCCGCACTGGGCATGTCCTGCGAGGATTGCCACGCCGCCAACGACAGCAAGTGGGAAAACTACGCTGCCGATACCAGCGAGAGAAAGCGCACGGCGCGCAGGATGATTGCGATGATGTTCGGCATCAACAAAGCCTACTTCGGCGGCAAACAAGTGGTGACGTGTTACTCCTGCCATCGGGGCGGCGATCATCCCAAGGCCACGGTGAGTCTGGGCGCGCTGTACGGCGCGCCGCCTGATGACGACGACGAGATGGTCCAGCAGGCTCCGGATGCGCCTTTCGTTGATCAACTTTTTGAAAAATACGTCGTCGCGCTGGGTGGCGCCGAGCGGCTCGCCAAGGTCAGCAGTTTCGTGGCAAAGGGCAGCAGCTCGGGATACGGGCCAGAGAGCGATAGGCGGCCCATCGAGATTTTTGCGGTGTCGCCACGTCAACGCACCGTTGTTATCCATACGGCGAACGGCGACAGCACCACTACCTACGACGGCCGCAGCGGTTGGATCGCAGCGCCACTGCGCCCGGTGGCCGTGGTCCCACTCACGGGAGGGGAACTGGAAGGCGCGAAGCTGGATGCCGAACTGACTTTTCCTGGGCGGATTAAGGAATCGCTCGGCCAATGGCGGGTTGGCCGTCCAGTGACTATTGACAATCACAAGGTCCAAGTGGTCCAGGGAACCAGCGCCAGTGGGAACGCAATCGCTACCTTGTATTTCGATATGGAGTCGGGGTTGCTGGTGCGGCTGGTGCGCTATGCCAGCTCGCCAGTGGGCCGAATGCCAACCCAGTATGACTATTCGGATTATCGCGAGGTTTCGGGAGTCAAGGTGCCCTTTCGGTGGACGATGACCTGGCTGGACGGCCGCGAAACTGTCGAACTAATCGAAGTGCGGTCGAACGTCGCGATCGACCCGGCGAGGTTCGCCAAACCCAAGAATTAGGGATCGCGCGCTGGTGGGTTCTGGGCGTTCTGAGTGGTTCTCACTCGAAAATGTCCGGGGCAGCGAGTTCGATGCCCAGCTGGGAAATCTTGAGAGACTGCGCTTCAAGAAGACCGGCCTCGTACATGTACATCCGCCGCGAGTGCGGATCCACTAGCCAGACATGCGCGACGCCCCAAGCCTTGTACTCAGCCTGTCGCGAACTTCGGCGAGCCGGTCATCTAGTGAAAGAATCTCGATGGCAACCAGCGGAGGCGTTTCCGGCACTCCTATCGGCTCTTTGGGCCAGAAGACCGCTAAGTCCGGGATCACGTACCGCCGGCTGCGGATTTTCATCCGCGTTTCAGTGCAAGGAAAAATGGAAAGCCGCTTTCGCAAAGCAGCGAAAAACGCAGCCAGGAGTAGCTGCGTTTTCCCGTGCAGATAATCGGGCAATCTTCTCTCCACGAGTTCGCCATCCCGGTATTCGCGGTCGAGATCCGGGAAGCTGGTGTGCAGGTACTCTTCGACGGACAGTCCGGTTTTGGCACCCATGGGTTCAGAATAACAAGGCCAGCGGCAATTTTACTCTCGCGGTAGCATCCATACGCTGGGCGAGCTGTTCTCGCGTGAATTCGGATTGAACACGCGCGCGGATCACGTTGCGCGTCAGCTCGCTTACTGATTCGTGAAGATATACACCGCCCCGGCGCCCATCGCCGAGTTGTCCTTCATATCCCCGTTGATGCCCTTGGCCGCACTGGCCTCGCTGCGGGCGCCTACGGCCAGGATTTTTCCGTCGCGACTCAACGCCATGGCGCTTCCGAACTCATCATAGGCCTCCGCATTCGACGCTTTGATGTAGGCCTTCTGCACCCACGTCGTACCGGTGCGAGTGAACAAGTAGATGGCCCCCGAATCCTCCGCCGACAGATCGGTCTGATTGCCGTTGATGCCTTTCGACCCGCCATTCTCGAGTTGAGCGCCTACGGCAATCGTATTACCGTCACCGCTGACGTTCAGCCGCGATCCGAACCAGTCCTCTTTGTTCGGATGCGATGATTTGATGAAAGCTTGCTGGATCCAGGTGTTGCCGTCGCGAACAAAAACGTAAACTGCGCCGGTGGACGTATCGGTTTTGTAGTCGTTATCGCATCCCGGAGGGTTGATTCCGGCTGCGAAACAGTCTTCGTCCGCGGCGCCGCCCACTACGGTGTTGCCATCCTGGCTGATAGCAATCGCGTACCCGAGCGAGTCCTCTTGTTCAGCATTCGAGGCCTTGAGATACGCGGTCTGCGCCCAACTGGCCCCAGTGCGCGTGAAGACGTAGATCGCGCCCGAGCCCCGGCGGCCTTTCTCCTGAGGTCCATTAATCTGCCTGGAAATACCGCCTTCGTCGTAAGCGCTGGCGGCCAGCGTATTGCCGTCGGCACTCAGCCCGACTGAATAGCCGAACAAATTGTTGGCGTCGGCGTTGGAGGCCTTCACATATGCCTGCTGGCTCCAGGTGGCACGGCTGCGTGTGAAAACGTAAACCGCGCCGGACGACACCAGCGAATTGTCGTTCTGATCTCCGTTGATGCCCTTGGCGCCGCTGTCTTCGGAGATCGCGCCCACCGCCAGCGTGTTGCCGTCGGCGCTTAGCCCGATGGAGAATCCGAACTGATCACCTTTCGATGGCTGCTTTCCAATCGCCTTCTCGCCGGTGTTGGATGCCTTTACATAAGCCTGCTGGCTCCAGGTTGTGCCTGTGCGAGTGAAGACGTAGACCGCGCCGGCTTGCGGAATCGATCTATCGTTCTGGTCGCCATTGATGCCCTTGGCCGCGCTGGCCTCGAAGTGAGCCGAGACTGCCAGGGTGTTGCCGTCCTGACTCAGCGACACGACGTGTCCGAATCGATAACTCAGACCCGGGTTGGACGGTTTGATGTAGGCCTGCTGGCTCCACGCGCCGTTCTTTTGGATAAAGACGTAAACCGCGCCGGAACTGTAGACTGAGTTGTCGTTCTGGTCGCCATTGATGCCTTTGGAGCCGCTGCTCTCATAAGGAGCGCTCACGGCCAGAGTGTTGCCATCGCCGCTGAGCGCGACTCCGTGACCATCCAACGTGCCTCCGTTGCCGAAATGGTCGTTCGCCTCGGTGTTCGATGCCTTGAGATACGCAACCTCTTTCAGGCCCGCCACAGAGGAAGATAAAGGGGCTGCCGAGTGTGTTTGGGCCAGGGCGGACACTGCGAGCGCGGCGATGCACAACAGGAGGAGTGCCGAAATATTTCTGCTGGTCATTTGGCGCCGGCTCGTCCGGCTGATGGCTACTGATTGGGATTACCGTAACCGGCCGCCGGACGCTTGCGTTCTTCAGTCCCGTAGTTCTTCGTGCGGAAGATTTCTTTGCCGCTGTCGGTCATCACGATGTTGGCTCGGTCGGTCAAATTCATGTATGGCCCGCCGCTCTTCACACGACGGCCGGTGAGGGTGATTCTGTCGCCGGGCTTGATAGTGTCGGTGGTCCAGCCGAAGTCCTTGATCATGGCGGTTCTGCCGCCCATTTCCGCCTGCCAACGCACCACTTTTCCGTTTTCATCAGGCACGTCCAGAACGACGATGGAATGCGGAGTGATCAGTTGCACATCCACAACGGTCCCCTTCAGGATGGTCAGGTTATCCTCATAGCGGCCTGCATCGCCGTGATGGGCACAAACGGGAAGACAGGCCAAGAATAGACCCGCGGCGAACAATGGCAGCATCTTACTCTTCATGATGAAGACAGCCCTCCTCGGAGGTAATGTCGCATGCGCCTCGTGGGCTTGTCAACAGGCATTCGCACGCCCCGGCATTCGGACACCGCATAGTATACTGACACCTTCGACCTTTACATGGTGCTCTATGCATGGGTGATTTTTCTCGGCGCTTTCCTGCTATTTCAAATTCAGCCGCTTATCGCCAAAATCATCCTGCCTTCCTTCGGCGGCTCCTCGGTAGTGTGGAGCACATGCATGCTCTTCTTCCAGGTAGTTCTGTTGCTTGGCTACGCCTACGCACACTGGCTCAATGAGCACCTGCGCGCTTCGAGACAAGCGATGGTTCACTCGGCCCTGCTGCTGGCAAGTGTCGTGGTGCTTCCGATCGGACCCGACGCGGTACGCAGTGTCACAGGAGTGGACCATCCTTCGTGGCAGATTCTAAAGTTACTAGCCATCAGCATCGGTATTCCTTATTTCCTGCTGTCTTCCACGAGTCCACTGTTACAGGCCTGGTATGCAAGACGGCAGGGCAAAACGCCGTATCGGCTTTATGCTCTCTCAAACCTCGCGTCCATGGCTGCGCTGCTCACATACCCGGCGCTGCTGGAACCTAATTTCACCACCCGCCACCAAGGCGTGATGTGGTCGATCGCTTACACCACTTTTGCTGCGCTATGCGCCGCCGCGGCCTGGTTTAGCGCGCGAGGTGCCGCAAAGGCTGATGTAAGCGAATCCACCAAAGCAGCTGTTTCGGGCACGCCGCCGCGTTGGCCTCTGCTGTTGCTATGGATCGCACTGGCCGCCTGTGGGTCTATCCTGTTGCTCTCAGTGACTACTTATTTGACGCAGGATGTGGCCGCCATCCCGTTCCTCTGGGTCCTGCCACTCAGCATCTATTTGCTCACCTTCATTATCTGTTTCGACTCGCCGCGGTTATATGTGCGCGCTATCTTTTATCCGCTGCTGGCAGCGGCCCTGGGTCTGCTCGCGTACCTGCTAAAACACCCCAATGGCGTCTTCAAGATCGGCTGGACAGTCGTGATGGCCGTCTCGGCGTTGTTCTTCTGCTGCATGGTGTGCCACGGCGAACTGGTCCGTTTGAGGCCGCATCCCCGTTACCTGACCCTGTTCTACACTATGCTCTCGGTCGGCGGCGCGACGGGGGGAATCTTCGTTGCGCTGGTAGCTCCAAATGTCTTCAACGGCTATGAAGAATTTCCGATTGGCTTGTGCCTGTGCGCGATTCTCGCGGCCAGCGTGTTGCTCGCGGCCCATAGCGAGTGGTTCCAGCAGCGGTGGGGCCGGGTGTTGAGCGGTGGACTGATCGCTCTGGTTGCGGCATATCTGGTCTTTCTCGGAATCATCGTTCATGATTCCCTGGCCGGCTATCGGCTGGCGCGCCGTAACTTCTACGGACAACTGCGCGTGCAGGACGTTAAGGACGAGGACGATAACTTCGTCCACCGCAAACTGCTTCATGGAGTGATCAATCACGGCGAGCAGATTCTGGATGCGAAATTCCGGCGAGAGCCGATCTCCTATTTTTGCCACGGCACTGGCGTGGCCTATGCGATGCTCGCGGTGAAGCCGGGAGTCCCCAGGCGGATCGGGATTTTAGGATTAGGCTGCGGCACGCTCGCGGCGTATGGAAGGCCCGGGGATACCATTCGGATTTACGAAATCAATCCACTGGTGCTCGATATCGCGCGCAGCGAATTTACTTATCTGGGCGACACGCCCGCCCAGGTCGAGACTGTGCTGGGTGACGGCCGGCTTTCGCTCGAGCGCGAGGCCAGCCAGCAGTTCGATGTCCTGGTGATGGATGCGTTCTCGGGAGATTCCGTACCGGTGCACCTCATCACACGCGAGGCGTTTCAGACGTACCTGCGTCACTTGAAGCCTGGGGGAATTCTGGCAGTCAACGTTTCGAACAAACACCTGGATCTCCGTCCGGTAATGGAACGCGGCGCCGCTGCGGTTGGAAGAATCGCTCTGTTTTATTCCTACGACGCCCCCGAAGAAGATACCTTCTGCAAGAATGCCGACTGGGTTCTCATTGCCGAGCCCAACGTGCGTGAAACCCAGCCGAAGCTGTTCGCCGCCGGTCAGGTTCTCAAGCCCTATACTGGCTTCCGCGCCTGGACCGATGACTTTTCGAACATGTTCCGCATCCTGAAATGATTGTCTGCCCGCGGAAGGCGGCCAATGAGTCGCGACCAGACTGTTTCGGGGTGGGGATCGAAGACGACACCTGCGTCTCCCGCAAAAATATGCCACAGACCGCGACCGACTTCGTCGTTCAGTTGACCAGCGGCCCAACCGGTGTAACCGGCATAAACGCGGAACACGCTGGGGGGCGTCTCAGCCGCGGCCATCTTGCCGAGCAGAGTCTTGGTGGAAATCATGAACACATCATCGAGAATATGCGCGGCCTCTGCGGGCTTGGCGCGGGATCGGTACAGCGCCCGGATTCCTACCGTTAGCGGACCACCGGCATACAGCTTCAATTGCGCGCCCTTCAGGTCGGGATAGACCTCCGATAGTGGAACGTTCAACGGACGATTTAGGAATAGCCCGACGGTGGCCTGCTGATTGTGCCGGACCAGCAGAATCACGGTCCCGGCAAAATCGGCGTCGTGCGATTTCCTGCTGGCAACCAAAATCTTCCCCACTGCGATCTCTTGGGTCCACGCTAACGCACCCGCCAGCAGTAAACACGCAATCGCCCGTTTCATGTCGAGACCGGCGCCGCAATGAAGCAATATCCGACGCCCCGAACGGTCACCAAGTGGCGCGGACGGCTGGGATCATCTTCGATATAACGGCGCAAGCGCACGATGAAGTTGTCGATGGCGCGAGTGTCGGTGTCTTCGTGCAAACCCCAAACTTCGGCAAGCATGGCCTTACGCGAGACGTGCTTGCCTTCGCGTTGGATCAGGTAGCGCAAAACATTGGCTTCCATGAGCGTCAATGGAAATATCTGATCGCGAACACGCAACTCCAGGCGGTCGAAATCCACCGATTTGTCGCCAAAGGTGAAAGCGTCCTCGGGTTGGGGCACGGCAGTGCTCGCCACCGCCGCGTCGGCTCGCAACCACTCCCTGCGACGCAGTAATCCGCGGATTCGCGCGGTTAGAATGGATAGCTCGAAAGGCTTGGTCAGGTAATCGTCTGCGCCAGCGGCGAAGCCTTGCAGCACATCATCCGGATGGCCGCGCGCTGTAAGCATCAGAGTTGGAATGAACTGTCCGGTCTGCCGCATCTCCGACATAACGGCGAAACCGTCCTTGCCGGGGAGCATGACATCCAGGATTACGACATCAAATCGATTCGATTCGGTGCGCAAAGTATCTAGCGCGGATTCGCCCGTGTCCACCACCTGAACTTCGTAACCCTCGGCTTCCAGGTTGAATCGCAAACCATCGGCGAGGTGCTGCTCATCTTCTACCACCAGGACACGGCTCATCTGACAATGGGTAGCTGCAGAACAAAGGTGCTGCCGCGTCCGGGACCCTCGCTTTCCGCCCAAGCGCGGCCGCCGTGCCGTTTGGCTACCGAACGGACGATATACAAACCGAGGCCGGTTCCTTTCACGCGCGCCGCCAATGGACCTGGAACGCGGTAGAAGCGCTTGAATATCTGCTTGAGCTCGATTTTCGGAATTCCGACGCCCTGATCCTTGACCCGCACTGTTACGAACTTGCCGTCGACCGGCGCGGTTTCGACCACCACGTTCACGTCGCTGTCTGAATACTTCACAGCGTTGTCGATTAAATTGGAAACTGCCGCGCGCACCTCGTCCAGATCACCCAAAATCGTGATAGCCGGGCCAGGCTGGTATTGGAGTGATTCGGCGGGAAGATGATGCAATGTGCGAGCACGCGTAAGGCACTCTTCGACGACGCCGTTGACGTTCAGCCGCGCGAGATTGGGCTTATGGTGGATGGGGGAACCGATTCTTCCGGTCCGCAGAACCTGCTCGATGGTCGCCAGCAGACGGTCGCTGTCCTCCACCATGGTGCGGTAAAATTCCTGGCGCTTGGGCTCGTCCACGGCGCGGGTCTGAAGGGTCTCCAGGTAAAGCCGGATGGATGCGACCGGGGTCTTCAGCTCATGCGTGACCGCATTGATGAAGGCGTCATGCTGCTCGTTCCGTCTTATCTCGCGAACCAGAAAAGTCGTGTTCAACACTACGCCACTGATGATCGTCAAGGCCAATATCGTGGCCAAGAACAGCAGAATTCCGGTGCGCCAATTAAGCAAGACCCACCCGATGTACAGGAGAATCATGACCGAAATCAGGCCGATGCCTAGCGCAATGAAGAATGCGATGGACCTACGGCGGCCGGCGACAACCATACCTTCAGCTTATCGATTTGTTGGCTCTGAGTGCCGGAGGAGCGGGGCAGTCTTGGATCTGCCGCGACTCAACTCACAGGATATCGAGCAGGATCTCCAACTCGCTATCGAACCTCGACAAGACCGATGAGTCCTCGAAGCCTGGACCTAACTGGCGCAATATTGCGAGCTTATCGTCTTCTTCCCGATGTGCGCCGCTGATCGAAAAGCCTTGGCAATCCACGCACCGGTCGGCGGCATTCACGATATGGCTCAGCAGAATCTTGTCGGACTCACCCCGGGCTGGATCCGCATTAGGACTTTCATGATAACGAACCGCAGTCTCGATAGAGACGGGCAAGTTCCAGGATCGGGCAACGATAGCGGAAACTTCCGAGTGCGTAAATCCAACCAGTTCTTTCTCCACTGTTTCCAGATCCTGATGCTCATGCCGATTGAGTTCTTCCAGAATATCTAGCTGATCGTGCAAAAGAACCGCGATGATGAGCCGGCCCGTGTCGTGGAACATTCCCGCCAGAAACGCAAGCTCGGTGTGTTCCGGCGCCAACGCGGATGCGATGATCTCCGAAAATACAGCAGTGGCGATCGAATGCGTATTGAAGCGGATTGACGACCACTGCACCGGAGTGGGGAGTTGGCTCCAAACCTTGGTCATCGACTCGTGAAAGATCAGATTGCGCAGCGGATTGATTCCCAGCCGAGCCACCGCCTTGCGTACTGACAGCGTCGGCACCAGCCGGCCATACAAAGCCGAGTTGGCCAGGGCCAGGACCTTACCCGAAGTCATGATGTCTTTTTCGATCCAGCTAGCCACCTCGCGCAGCGATGGGCCTTCTCCAGGAGCGGATATGGTCGCCAGCAAGTGCCGAGCTAGCGGCGACAGCGGCGGGAGGTCATTGGCCAAGGCGAGAGCCTGCGCTAAATGATCTTTATAGCGCGGAATCGTCGGCGAAACAGCCATCATCATCTTATTCGGCGGCATTCCTATTACCAATAGGGTAAGGTCCGCTAAACACAAGAAAAGTAGGCGTGTCTTGCCGTATTCAGCTCTTTTGCACCATCAATCCAAGACAAATTGGCACAACTGGCGGACTACTTGGCCTTAGCCTTGAGTTCGCGCGATTTGGCCAGTAGCGATTGTAGCCGCCGCTCGAGTTCGCCCACCGTGGCCGCCGCCTGCGTGGTCGGTGTCGCGTCGGCGCCTTCGATCACGCCCAGCACAGTGTTCAAGTCGTTGTTAAGCTTCGTTAGACCGCCGGCATCCTCGTCTTCATCTTCGTCCCCGGGCGGCCGGCGGCTACCCCCTTCGAGCGCCGCTACCTGCTTTTCGAGATCCGGATTCTGCTGGCCGAGCTTCGATCGCAGCTCGCGGATCTCCTGGAGCGCCTGGAAATCCCGGTGCATCATGCCAGTCACTCTGGTGGCCAGCGTGAACTGCTGCAGCAGGCCAGCCGACGGCGTCTTGACGCGCGGGTCCATTTTCACCGTCAACGGCTGCGTGTAACTCACGCCGTCGACTGCGAGCTTGATGGTGTACTGGCCCGGCATCACGGCCGGACCGAGCGGATAGCGTGGTGTGTCGCGATATATCGCTGAGATCGGATATTCGTGGCGCAGCGCATCGGGCGGTGGATAATGAAGATCCCAGACGAAGCGATGCATGCCCGGGTTGGCCGCGAGAAACTGCGGCGGCCGGATCCAATAAGTCGGAACATTCAATAATGGATCGACCGGCTCGGGTTTATCATCACTAGCGTAGCGTCGTACAAGCTTCCCGCCCTTGTCGAAAACTTCGAGGGTCACAGGCGCTGAGGCCGGCGACTTCAAGTAGTAATAAAGGATGGCGCCGTCGGGCGGATTCTGGCCGGCTGGTTCCTCGGGCGGCAGCGGAGTATCTGGGTAATTGTCGCGACGAATCCGGTATGCGGCGGCCGGCCGGAACAGGACCGCATCGGAAGCCGCTATCTGAGCGCTGATCTGGCGCAGTGGCGAGATATCGTCCAGAATCCAGAAGCCGCGGCCATGCGTGCCCGCCACCAGGTCGTTCTCGTGGATCACCATGTCGCGAATCGAAATCGCCGGCATATTGAGCCGCAGCGGCTGCCAGCTATCGCCATCGTTGAACGATACATAGACCGCCAGCTCGCTGCCCGCGAACAGCAGGCCCTTGCGAACGGGATCCTCGCGGACCGTATTGATCGGGCCTTCAGGCAATCCCGCGACAATCTCCTTCCAGGTCTTCCCGCCATCGTGCGTGCGATAGATGTGCGGCTTCAGATCGTCCAACCGGAAGCGATTGATTGCCGCGTACACGGTGAGATCGTCGAAGTGCGAAGCCTCTAGGATGGACACCTTGCTCCACGGCGTCAGGTCGGGCGGCGTGACGTTCTTCCAGGTCTTGCCGCTGTCACGCGTGACGTGAATCAGTCCGTCGTCCGTTCCCGCCCAGATGACGTTTATGTCCTTATGTGACGGCGCAACGGCATAGATTACTCCGCGCCGCGTCGCCTCTTTGCGCGCGTCCTCGGTGTAGATGCCCACGCTCGCAGGTATTTCGTATTTCTCTCGCGTCAGATCCGGACTGATCGCCTCCCAACTGTGCCCGCCGTTGATGGTCTTGAACAAAACCTGCGACGCCAGGTACAAGACGTGCGGGTCTACCGGCGAGAAAAGAATTGGCATGGTGCGAACAAATCGGTATTTCCCGCCGCGCAACACTGCTGGGCCAACTTCCTGCACTTCGCCCGTGGTCTGATTGAAGCGCGTCGCCTTTCCGCCATAGATCAGGTTCGGATTCAGCGGATCTGGCGCGACGTAGCCGTACTCTTCCACCGCCACCGGATGCCACTCGCGAAATGTGACTTCTCCGTAATCACTACGGCTGGCAACTCCGGCCGATCCGCTTTCCTGCTGGCCGCCATAAACCCAATACGGAAATCGGTTGTCGGTGATCACGTGATAGAACTGCGCCGTCGGCTGGTTGTACCAGGAGCTCCAGGTCTGGCCGCCGTTGACGCTAATGGTCGCGCCCTGGTCGCTGGCGAGCAGGACAATTCGCGGATTCTCGGGATTAATCCAGATGGTGTGATAATCGTCGCCCCCGGGCGCGCCTTTGATCGCGGTGAACGATTGCCCGGCGTCGACCGAACGATACGTCGACGTATTCGCCACATAGATGACGTCCTTATTCTTCGGATCCACGCGCACGCCCGCGAAGTCGGAGCCTCGCCCTGAGATGCGCGCTTCGGTATTGATGCGCTGCCAGTTAACGCCGGCGTCGTCGGAGCGGTAGAGCGCGCTGGGCTTCGCTTCCACCAACGCGTACATGCGGGTGGGGTCAGTGGGCGCGATCGCGATCCCGATGCGTCCGAGCCCTTGCGCAGGAGTGGGGAGTCCGCCGGTGAGTTGCTGCCAGGTTGTTCCGCCATCGGTGGATTTGAAGAGGCCGCTGTTCGGGCCGGACCACTCGCCGTTCTCCCAAGGACCCTGCCGCGCCGCCCACAAGACGGCGTAGATCGTGCGCGGATTCGTGGGATCGAATGCGAGATCGATGGCGCCCGTGTTCTCGTCCTTATACAGCACCTTCTGCCAGGTCTCGCCGCCATCGGTCGAACGGAACACCCCGCGTTCCGCGTTCGGCCCGTAGGGATGGCCAAGCACTGCGACGAACAGGCGATTGGGATCGCCCGGGTCGACCAAAATCGCCGGAATCTGTTGACCGTCGCGGAGTCCGAGATGCCGCCAGGTCTTGCCCGCGTCGGTCGATTTGTAGATGCCGTTGCCGACCGAAAGATCGGGCCGCTGCAGTCCCTCGCCGCTGCCGGCATAAATGATGTTGGGATCGGATGGCGCTATGGCCAGCGCACCGATAGAGCCGGTGGGCTGGTCGTCAAAGAGCGGATTCCACGTCCGGCCGTAATCGTCGGTCTTCCAAACGCCGCCGTCGTTGGCGGCAATGTAGAAGACATTCGGTTGCGAGGGAATGCCGGCAGCGGCTACGGTCCGTCCGCCGCGATAAGGCCCGATCGTGCGCCAGCGTAGTCCAGCGTAGAGATCGGGCGAGAATTGCTGCGCGGTCAGGGGAAGTAGCGCGATCAAGAGAAAGGTTAGTCGAAGCACGGCCATCGAGTTTAGCTTACCGGGTCGTACGTGGCGCGCGCACTCTTGCGTGCCGTGTCCGCACTCGTGCGGACACTAGTGGGCGTACCTTAATAGACGTCGCGGATCTCTTCGACCGAGTGACGAAACAGCGGCGGCACCAGGAGTCCTTCGGCGGGAGTAGGTGAAAGCAGCTAGCGGATTAGCGTCAAACCGCATCGATTCTTCGCGGTTTGTAGATCGCCGTGTGCCGCACCGTCTGGATCAGCCGTTCTCCAACCAGAAGCGCCACATCGACCACTACGAACTCGTGCCCCTTGCGATCGAATCGCTCTCGAACGCGGCCGCGAGCGGAGATCTCGTCACCCTCGTGCGCGATGCCCCAGTTATCGATTTCGCTGGCGGTGTGAATCCAGGGACCGAGACGGAAATTGCGGGCCAGTACCTCGTTGGAATATTGCAGCAGCCGTTCCGCATAGGGCCGCCAGCCACTCAGATCGAGAGGCTCAACCATAGTCCCCAACGGCTCGCCCGGAATTACGTTGTCGCGCGAAGGCGCGGCGCGCTGATCCATCGCGGGCGGCGAATGCTGCGGTAATGGCTGCGGGTGAGGCAGCGAAGCGTCCCGAATCGAGGCTGTGCCCCGGGCGCAGACCGTCCCGTCCGCTCGTTCCGCCGTAACGGCGATTGTTTCATCGTCGCCGGCTTCCGCTCGAACAATTACTTCGTCGCCGTCGTAGAAGGGCTCGATCAATCGGAGCTTCATCGATCCACGCTCCAACCATTCCGGCGCCATTTCTACGATCGGAGCCGTCATGTAGCCATAGACCGTGACGCCCGGAACCAGCCCACGGCGAAAACCATACGTCGCGGCTACTTGATCGTCGTGAATCTTATTGGCGGACTCGGCGGCTATGTTTTGGGCTCGAACGCGATAAATAGGAAGGGCGCGGCCCACTAGACCGAGGTCGTCTCCGCGGCGCGCTCGGCATATCTGCGGTCGACGTATTTGTCCAATATTTGGATAAACTCGGCCACAATGCGGTCGCCGCGCAGCGTAGTTGAAAGCTTGCCGTCGACGTACACCGGCGCCACCGGCTCCTCAAATGTGCCTGGCAGTGAAATGCCGATGTTGGAGTGCTTCGATTCGCCGGGCCCGTTCACCACGCAGCCCATCACCGCCACCTTCATTTCTTCGACGCCAGAGTATTTGCCCTTCCAGATCGGCATCTGCTCGCGTAAATAAGTCTGGATCTGGTCGGCCATGTCCTGGAAAAATGTACTGGTCGTCCGGCCGCAGCCCGGGCACGCGGTAACTTGCGGCGTAAAGCTGCGTAGCTCCAGGGCCTGTAAAATCTGCTGGCATACGATGACCTCATCGGTGCGGTCGCCGTTGGGAAGCGGCGTGAGCGAAGCGCGAATCGTATCGCCGATGCCCTCTTGCAGCAGCACGCCCATCGCGGCCGTCGTCGCGACGATCCCCTTCGATCCTAGCCCCGCTTCAGTCAAACCCAGATGCAGGGTGTAATCGCACTGCGCGGCCAGTTTTCGGTAAACCGCGATGAGATCTTGAACACCGCTGACCTTAGCACTCAGGATGATCTTGTCGCGGCCTAAGCCATAGTGCTCGGCAGCCTCGGCGGAACGCACCGCGCTGGCCACGATCGCGTTCATTGTGACTTCTTTGGCATCGAGGGGCTCAGCGAGTTGCGAATTCTCGTCCATCATGCTGGTGAGCAGAGCCTGATCGAGCGAGCCCCAGTTGACGCCGATGCGCACCGGCCGGTCGTATTCGATCGCGGCGTCGATCATGGTCCGAAAATTGTCGTCGTGCTTCTTGCCGATATTCACGTTGCCCGGATTGATGCGGTACTTCGCCAGCGCTCGCGCGCAATCCGGATATTTCTTGAGCAGGATGTGGCCGTTGTAGTGGAAATCGCCGATGATGGGAACCCGGACGCCGAACTTGTCCAGCGTGTCGACAATCTTCGGAACCGCTTGGGCGGCCGCTTCGGTGTTGACGGTGACGCGGACGAGTTCCGAGCCCGCCTGAGCAAGCGCCATCACCTGATTGACGGTCGACATGACGTCGGCCGTATCCGTGTTGGTCATGGACTGGACCACGATCGGGTGATTGCCACCCACCCACACGTTGCCAATCTTGACCGCGACCGATGCCCGGCGCTTCAGAGCCGCCATGCCACCTCCCAGGAATTTTCATTGTAGCGTGGCGCCCGCGTTCTTTGAACGTCATTTATGCCTAATCGAAATTAATGCTTAATCGAAGGCACGCCTAGTTGCCGACAAATTATTACCGCGAGACGATTGTCGATTTCCGCATGCCGGGGAACCGGGGCCTTGGCGCGATTCAGCGGATTGATGAAAATCGAGTGTCGGCCACCTTCGCGTTCAAGCCGACAACCGTTGCGCTGCAGGTGAGCCACTAGCTCGTGGCGCTTCACAATTTCTGTGTGCCAACACCCACGGACAGCGGCAGCAGTTCAATCAAATCGGCATCCGCATCCGCCGCATCCGGGTTCGGTACAGGTAAGGCCTTCCCTTCCTCCAGATGCATCTGCGCCACATCCTCAAGCGCGCTCGCGATCATCAGGCGAGCATCGGCTAGATCGAAACCTTGGCTCACCACGCCGGGAAAGTCCAGGACCTCCGCCACGACCATGCGATCGTCCCCCGCCGGTAAGTAATAAGCCACATGGTAGCGGAGCATTGCTTCCAGAATAGCGAACCAGCCTGCCCTCAAGTTCGGTACAATCTTCCCAATATGAAATTCGCGCGCCCGCTGCTGCTTACCGCCTTCCTGATGCTCCTCTCGCTCGGCTTCCTCCTCACCCGAAGCGATGCCCAGCCCAACTCCGTCAAGCAAATCGCCCCCGGCGTGTGGTTCCGCGAAGGCGATATCCAAAACGAGGGCCACTGCAACAACACCATCATCGAAATGAAGGATTACCTCATCGTCATCGATGCCAATTTCCCCAGCGGCGCTCGCAAGGTGATTGAGGACGCCAAGAAAGTCTCCTCCAAGCCGGTCAAGTTCGTCTTTGACACGCACCACCACGGCGATCATGCCTACGGCAACGCGGTCTGGACCCAGATGGGCGCCGTCACCATCGCCTATCAAGGTGTCGCCGATGAAATGAAGCGCTATGAGCCGGCGCGCTGGCAGTCCACCATGAAACAGCGCAAGGATGTCGCCGACATGCACTCCGATCATCCCGAGCCGCCCAAGCAGACTTTCACCGACAGCCCGCACGTCATGACCGATGGCACGCGCCGCGTGGAATTCCGGTTCTTCGGCTGGGCCCACACGCGCGGTGACGGGTTCGTCTACTTGCCCGCCGAAAAGGTCCTCTGTACCGGCGACGCGGTCGTGAATGGGCCGTATAATTACACCGCCGACGGTAACATCGGCAACTGGCCCAAGGTAGTGGAGGCCGCGATGAAGCTGAACGTCGAGCATGTGCTTCCCGGACACGGGCCCTCCGGTGGCAAAGATGTGTTGGTAGGCCAGCGAGCCTTCATGATCGAACTGCACAAGGCGGTGGCCGCGGCTATCAAGAGCGGCATGAAAATCGACGATCTGGTCAAGACTCAGAACGGCAAGCAGATGGCCGCGCTCCAACTTCCCGATAGTGTGAAGAACTGGGTCAGCCCGAACTCACTGCCGCCGCAGGTTAAGGACGCTTTCAACGAAATCACCAGCCAGAAGCCGACCGGCGACCTTCCGCATTAAGCCACGGAAGCTACTCCCCCGTGAAGAAGGCGGTCTTGAGAGCGCTGATCGAAGTCGGGTTTATCGTTTTCCTGTTCTATTCCAACCTTCTAATGGGCGAGTTTGAGCGCTCCGGGCAGGGACGGAAAATGGGCCTGGCCTGGGCTGTCACAGACATTTTGACCTCCACGAATTTTGCGATCGCCATTTCCGCCGGACTCGTCGGCTATGTAATTTTCGAGTTTCTCCGGAGCAAATTCTAAACGGCCAAGCCCACGGTCCCTCCGCTCCCCTATTGACCGCCAAAGGGCTTATAATCAAGAAGGAGTCTATCCCCTTGTCTCTTAGAAGCTTTTTGCGCCTCAACGCGCACCTGCAGATGTTGCCTATTTTGGAAAGTGGCGAGGAAACCCTCGTCGGCGGCCAGGCCGTGATGGAGGGCGTTATGATGCGCGCTCCGCACAGCTATTGTGTCGCGGTGCGCAAAGCCGACGGCGAGATCGTCACGGAGATGAGCCCCCTGCCGCGCGTCTCGGAAAAGTATCCCATCTTCAAACTCCCCATCTTCCGCGGCGTCGGCACTTTGGGCCACGCCATGTGGCTGGGAGTAAGGGCGCTCCGGTTTTCGGTCAACGTCGGCCTGGAAGCGATAAATAAGACCATGGCCGACAAGGGCGAAAAGCCCGTAGAGCTGTCGCCTTGGATGATGGGAATGAATCTCGCATTCTCGCTGCTGTTCTTCCTTTTCATGTACAAGTTCGTGCCGCTGCTTCTCGCCACGAAAATCGGTGACGCGATCCCGGCCGTGCATAGCCGACTGGCTGTGAATCTGATGGACGGCGTCATCCGCATGGTCCTATTCTTAGCGTTCCTGCTGGTGGTTTCGCGAATGAAGGATATGCGACGAGTGTGGGAATATCACGGCGCCGAGCACAAGGTGGTCTTCAATTTCGAATCGGGCAAGCCCGTCACAGTCGAGAACGCCCAGAAATTCGTCACTTTCCACCCGCGCTGCGGCACCAGCTTCCTCATCGTGCTGATGCTGCTGGCGATCCCAATTTACGCCTTCCTGCCGTTCGATTCGTTCCTGCTCAAATTCGTAGCCCGGATCGCATTGCTGCCTTTGATCGTCGGGGTGAGCTACGAGCTGATCCGTTTCGCCTCGAAACACCAGCAAGGGCTGCTTGCGACTCTCGTGACCCCAGGTCTCTGGTTGCAGCGCATCACCACCAAGCCTCCCGCCGATGAGCAGGCTGCGGTGGCAATCCATGCCTTGGAGCAAGCCATGGACCTCGAAAAGTCCCAGGGCGGCGAGCTCGTAATCGCTTAACGCACGGGCTCAAAGCGGGAGCCTTCCATGCAATATTCGCAAAGACTTGACGACATCGAAGCGCGATTCGAGGAATTCACGCGCCAGATGACCGATCCGGCGGTTATCAACGACTCGGAGAATTACCGGAAGACTGCCAAATCGCGCAGCGACATTGAAGAGGTCGTCAACAAGTACCGCGAGTACAAGCAGGTCAAACACAACTACGACGAAGGCCGCCAGATGCTCGAGGATCCCGATCCGGAATTGCGCCAGATGGCCAGCGACGAAGTGCATCGGCTGGAGCCCGAGCTGGTCCGCATCGAGGAAGACCTGAAGATCCTGCTACTTCCGAAAGATCCGCTGGATGAAAAGAACGTGGTGATCGAAATCCGCGCAGGCACCGGAGGCGATGAAGCCACGTTGTTTGCGGCCGAGATCTTCCGCATGTATACCCGCTACGCCGAATCGCAGAAGTGGCGTGTGGAAATCACGTCCAGCAGCGAATCGTCGATCGGCGGTCTCAAGGAAGTGATCGCGCTGGTGAGCGGCAACAAGGTCTACAGCCGGTTGAAGTACGAAAGCGGAGTTCATCGCGTGCAGCGCGTGCCGGCCACCGAGCAGCAGGGCCGTGTGCACACTTCGGCCATCACAGTGGCCGTACTGCCGGAAGCCGATGAAGTGGAAATCAAGATCGATCCCAAGGACATCCGGATCGATACCTTTTGCTCGTCGGGACCCGGCGGCCAGTCGGTAAACACAACCTACTCGGCGGTGCGCATTACGCATTTGCCGACCGGTCTGGTGGTTTCGTGCCAGGATGAGAAATCGCAGATCAAGAATCGCGCCAAGGCTGAGCGCGTGCTCCGGTCGCGGCTGTATGAAATCGAGCTCGATAAGCAGCGCCAGCAGATCGGCGCCGAGCGGCGCAGCCAGGTGGGCAGCGGTGACCGCAGCGAGAAAATCCGGACCTATAATTTCCCGCAGAATCGCGTGACCGACCACCGTATCGGGCTGACCCTGCATCAGCTCGACCTGATCATGGAAGGCCGGCTGGATCCGCTGATCACCGCCGCCACCGATTACTACCAGACCGAGAAGCTGAAAGATCAAGGCGAAGCCGCCTAGCTTTTTGTGGCGCACGCACTCTTGCGTGCCGCGTCGCGACTCATCCCGACGCCTTTCAAATCCGATGACCCTTCAAACTGCCCTCCTCCAAGGCACCCAGTTGCTAGAGGAAGGCGCCATCACCGGCCCGCGCCTCACAGCCGAGGTCTTGTTGGCGCACGCTCTCGGGCGCGAACGTGTATACCTTTTCGCGCATTCCGATGAAGAGCTAACCGAGGTCGCCTGGATTCACTATGGCCGCTATCTTCACGAACGTCTCAAGGGCAAACCGACCCAGTACATCACTGGACGCCAGGAATTTTATGGCCGAGATTTTCGCGTCACCCCGGATGTCCTGATTCCCCGCCCCGAAACCGAGCATCTCATTCAGGCCAGCCTCGCCCGCATCCGCGCTGGCGATGTCGTATTAGATGTCGGCGCGGGCTCCGGCGCGATCGCCATCACACTTGCGCTCGAAACCAAAGCCCGCGTTCTCGCTAGCGATGTTTCAAACAACGCCCTGTGTGTCGCCGTCGCGAACGCCCGCAGCCTCTCGGCTCCGGTCACCTTCTTCGCCTGCGATTTAGTCAGCACCATTGCCGACCGGAGCATCGACGTACTGGTCTCGAATCCTCCGTACGTCCCCAAAACCGATCATCCCGCGCTCCAGCGCGAAGTGCGCGATTATGAGCCGCACGTTGCGTTGTTCGCCGGACCTACAGGACTCGAGATTTATGAGCGCCTCATCGCGGACGCCCGTCGCGTCCTCCGTCCAGGCGGCTGGCTGCTAGCCGAACTCGGCTACAATTCCCTAGAGCCGGTGTGCGCCATGCTCAATCACGGATGGTCCGATATCGCCGTCGAGCACGATCTGGCGGGTCTGCCGCGTGTGCTCGCAGCAAGCCTGAGCTTGAAAAAATGATCGACCACCAGCAGGCACGGCAAATTGCGACCCACTGGCTCTTGGCGCATCCGAGGCGAGGGCCGCATGGCGTTGTCGAACTCCGTCTCCTGGGCGAACACACTATTGAATCCGATTTTGGATGGGTGTTCTTCTGGCAATCGCAGCGATTCCTCGAAACCGGCAATTCTTCAGACCAACTCGCCGGAAACGCCCCGCTGATTCTTGGCCGGCGCGACGGCGCTCTGCAAGTCACCGGGACGGCGCATCCCATCGAGCGTTACATCCAGCGGTATCTCCCTGGGCTGAAATGAGCACTTACTTCCACGTCGACATGGACGCCTTCTTCGTCTCGGTGGAAGAGCTGTTCGATCCCTCGCTCATAGGCAAACCCGTCGTGGTCGGCGGCCAAGCCAATCAGCGCGGCGTCGTTTCCGCGGCATCTTATGCGGCACGCAAGTTCGGCGTTCACTCCGCCATGCCGCTGCGGACGGCAGGCCGACTTTGCCCGCAGGCTATCTTCGTCAATGGACATCCCGACCGCTACCGCGATTACTCGCGCAAAGTCTACAAAGTGTTGAAGAGCTTCTCACCACAAGTCGAGATGGCCTCCGTCGACGAGGCCTACATGGACATCACCGGCACCGAGCGCCTGCATGGTCCTCCACTGCGAGCCGCGCACCGCCTGCACGAAGCCGTCAAGAAAGAGACACGACTCAATTGCTCCATCGGAATCGCGGCCTCGCGCATGGTCGCCAAAGTCGCCTCCGATCAAGCCAAGCCCAACGGCGTACTATGGGTACTCCCTTCTGAGGAGGCGCGCTTTCTTGCCCCGCTCGATATCCGAAAAATCCCGGGCGTCGGCAAAGTGACCGAAAAAAACCTGCAGGCCTGGGGCATTCGCAAAGTCGGCGACCTCGCCCGCCTCGAAGAGGATTTCCTCCGCCAGCACTTCGGCCAATGGGGGCTCGCGCTCGCCGGAAAGTCACGCGGCCTGGACGCCGGCGGCTGGTTCGATGGCATCGTGGGTGAAGAGCACAATCCGAAATCCATCAGTCACGAGTTTACTTTCAACGAAGACACCGCCGATCTCGAAACGCTGGAAGCCGTGCTGGCGCGGCTTTCCGAGATGGTAGGCCGCCGCCTCCGCGAACACAAACTGTTTGCCCGAACTGTACAGCTCAAGCTCCGCTACTCCGATTTCTCCACCATCACCCGCGCCCATTCGCTCGATCATGGCACCCAGCTCGACACCGAGATCTTCCGCGAGATCCGCGCCCTCTTTCGTCAAAATCGCAAGAACGAAGCCAAGGTCCGGCTGCTCGGCGTGCATGCCTCATCGCTCGAAATTGACGAAGGCCAGCTCAGCCTGATAGGCGAAGAAAACACGAACCGCTGGCGTAAGGCACTTAATACTGTCGATCAGATTCGCGAAAGATTTGGCGAAGATAGCGTCTCACTTGCAATGGGGCTGAAGGGCCGTTTTCGAGAACGCGTGCACGAGAACCCGGCGGGACTACCTGGAAATGATCCCAGTGAGGATTGACGGCCATAGCGCTACACTATATGAGGCAACCTGGAAATGAAGCAACTCATTGAAGATATTGCGAAAGCTCTCGTTGATATACCTGACCAGGTTATCGTCCGCGAAGTACAGGGCGAGCAGGTCACTGTGTTGGAGCTGAGAGTTGCTCCCACTGACCTCGGGAAGGTCATCGGAAAGCAGGGCAGAACTGCCCGCTCGATCCGAACGCTATTGGGAGCCGCAGGGATGAAGCTGAATCGGAGGTTTACTCTGGAGATCCTGGAATAGGCTCCGATCCGAAGCTGGTCACAATCGCCCGCCTGCTCCGAGCGCGCGGTAACAAAGGTGAGCTCGCCGCTTTACCCTTGTCCAACCGATTGGCGGAAGTGACGCACGTCATCGTGAATGATGCTCCCATGGAAGTGGAGCATTTTTGGATTCACGGCGATCGCGTCATCTTCAAATTCAAAGGTGTCGATACGATTACAGACGCCGAGCGCTTGGCCGGGGCGGATGTTCAGGTTCCGCTCGAGCAGCGTCCCGCGACTCCCTCGGGCGAATACTATCAATCGGATTTAGTTGGGTGTGAAGTTGTGGATCAAAGTGGCCGGCGCCTGGGCACCGTGCAGGACTTTCAGGAGACCGGCGGGGTCCCGCTACTGGAAATACGAACCCAGGACGGCCGGGAGATGTTGATCCCCTTCGCCAAAGCGCTGCTCATCAATATCGATCTGGAACGCAAACGCATTGACGTCAATCTTCCCGCGGGTTTGGACGAACTAAACTAGAATTTGGTTTTTCACATCCTGACCATCTTCCCCGACTTCTTCCAGGGCCCCTTTCAGCACGGCGTTGTCGCCAAGGCCGCCGATGCGGGACTTATCGAAATCCGCATCCACGATTTGAGGAACTGGACCCATGACCGCCATCGAACTGTCGACGACCGACCCTTCGGCGGCGGCGAGGGAATGCTGCTTAAGCCTGCGCCGATCTTCGAAGCGGTGGAAAGCATCTGGCCCGATCGCTCACCGGGTCAGAGGCTGGTGCTCCTTTCGGCCCAGGGCCAGCGGTTTGACCAGGAAGCCGCGCGCCGGATAAGCCAATATAAAGAGCTATTTCTAATCTGCGGCCGATACGAAGGCGTGGACGAACGAGTGGCCGAGCATTTAGCCGACGAGGAGCTTTCGATCGGCGATTTCGTGCTGAGCGGCGGCGAACTGGCAGCGGCGCTGGTGGTGGATTGCGTGGCCCGGCTGCTGCCCGGGGTGCTCGGCAATGAGGATTCGGCGCTGCAAGAATCGTTCACCGAATCTGGTCTGCTGGATTGCCCACAGTACACGCGACCCGCCGAGTTCCGGGGCTGGAAGGTTCCCGAGGTCCTGCTGAGCGGCAATCACGAGGAGATTCGGCGCTGGCGGCGCGAGCTTGCCCGCCAGAAGACTGCACGAAACCGTCCGGATCTATTACAATAAAGAATTCAAGGACCTGTAACCATGCCCCACCCACTACTCACCAAAATCGTCGCCAAACATAAACGCGCGGAAGTGCCGGAGTTTCGTCCCGGCGATACCGTCCGCGTCCACGTAAAGATCAAAGAAGGCGACAAAGAACGTTTGCAGGCTTTTGAAGGAACCGTCATAGCCCGGAAGAATTCTGGTTTAGGCGAAACCGTTACCGTGCGCAAAGTCAGCTTTGGACAAGGCGTGGAGCGCATTTTTCCGATCCATGCGCCGGTGGTGGATCACATCGACGTGATTCGTACCGGCCGGGTGCGACGCGCCAAGCTGTACTATCTTCGAGAGTTGAAGGGCAAGGCGGCTCGTCTTCGCGAGCGCGATTAAAAACGAACCCAGCGCCCACTACCGCGTTCTCTACCGGCGAGGTGGCTGTTAATATTCGATGAGATGCCAGGCCAAACACGAACGCGAGGCCCGCGCCCAGGGTTTCACGCGTATTGCCGGTGTTGACGAAGTCGGCCGCGGCGCTCTGTTCGGCCCTGTTTTCGCGGCAGCGGTGATTCTGTCCCCGGCTAATCCCATCCGCGGCTTACGTGACAGCAAACAGCTCGATCGGGAGCGGCGTGAAGTGCTGGCCGGCCGGATTCGAGAGCGCGCGGTGGCCTGGGCCGTTGCGGCTGCCGACGCGTTTGAGATCGATCACATCAACATCTACCAAGCCTCCCGCCTGGCCATGCGCCGCGCGGTCGAACGCTTGAATCCGCCACCGGATTATCTCTTAATCGATGCCATTACAGTCGACCTCCCCATTGCCCAACGCGCCCTAATTCACGGCGATGCGCTATCGCAATGCATCGCGGCTGCGTCTATTTTGGCGAAGGTGGAGCGAGACGCCTGCATGTGTCACTGGGACAAGGTTTTCCCGCAATACGGCTTGAAAAATCACAAGGGCTATACTACCGACGAGCATTGGAAGGCGCTCGAAAAACATGGGCCCACTACGCTGCACCGCTTCAGCTTCTGGCCGGTACGCGACCATTCACCGGATACGGTCTGGACCGGTTATCCGCGACAGGCGGAATTGTTCCCCCCCGAGGAGCCGCCGGCCGAGTGGGCTGAAGAAAAGGAAGCGTTTCGCGAAGCCGCTGCATGCAACCCGTAGAACCCCATTCACCAATCGAAGCGCCGCTCGAACGCGTCCCGCTCAAGACCTCCTGGTATCAAAAGCTGGGCGCGCTGCTGTTCATCATCGTATGCTTTGAGGTGGGTGTATTCCTCCTGATTTTCCCCTGGATGGAGTATTGGAACAACAACTCGATTGCCAGTCTGGCGCCTTGGATGCGCGACGTTTGGGACAGCCCCTTTTTCCGAGGCGCGTTGAGCGGACTGGGCGTAATCAATATTTGTATTTCCTTAGCGGAGGTCTTTCGGCTTCGGCGGCCGCCTCCTGGTAGACTGAAGGTATCGGTACTATGAAACCGCCCCCCGATCGTGGCAAAACCGCTCTGGCCGAACCAGCCGTAGCACCGGCAACAGTCCAACCCGATCCACCCCGCGGAACCATTGCGGAGTGGGCCATCACTATACTTCTGTTGTTATTCGGAACCACTACATTGGTTCAGGCTTTCGTGATACCCACCGGGTCCATGGAAGATACGCTGCTCATCGGCGATCACTTGTTAGTGGACAAGCTGGCCTACGCGCCGGCGGGCAGTTTTAGCAAATATATCCTGCCTTACCAAGAGCCTCGGCACGGAGACATTATCGTCTTCAGATATCCGGTGGATATCAGCCAGACATTCGTTAAGCGCACCATCGGTGTGCCCGGCGATCACATCAAGATCATCAACCAGCAGGTTTATCGCAACGGCGTGAAGCTCAATGAACCCTACGTCTACCACAAGAACCCGTATCCGGATTCATTTCGCGACAACTTCCCCAGCAGCGAGCCGAACCTGATGCTGTCGGACCCGGCGCGGGAGATGCTGGCCAATAACGTTGTGAACGGCGAAGTGGTTGTGCCTCCCAACTCATATTTCGCCATGGGAGACAATCGCGACAATTCACTCGACAGCCGTTATTGGGGTTTTGTTCCTCGCGAGAATATCATTGGCAAACCTCTGATCATTTATTGGTCCTACGATGCCAATACCGAAAGCCTGGCGAGTTCCTCGGTTCACACGCTGATTCAGCATTTCATCGATCTCGGCGAGCATTTTTTCACCAAGACGCGCTGGAACCGCACGTTCCGATTGATTCATGGCTACCACAGCGACAACTAAGCCTAAGCCCAAGCCGGCCACCCAACTTGCCGCGACCACGCAGCGCACCTCCATAGCCGAGTGGGCCATCACCATCCTGATCCTGTTGTTCGGTACGTCCACTATCGCCCAGCCCTTCGTCATCCCGACTTCGTCGATGCATAACACGCTGCTGACAGGCGATCACCTGATCGTCGACAAGCTGGCGTACGCGCCGCAGGGCGCTTTGAGCAAGCATTTACTGCCGTACGAAGACGTGAAGCGCGGCGACATCATCGTTTTTCGTCATCCTACGCTGATTAATGTCGATTATGTGAAGCGCGTGATCGGCCTTCCGGGCGATCATGTCAAGCTGGTCAACAAGCAAGTCGTTGTGAATGGCAAGCCTTTGATTGAGCCGTATGCGATTCACCTCGACAATTTCATGAACTATCGAGACAACTTCCCACAGGACGAGCCCGACTACGATCCAGATCCGCAGATGTTGCAGCGCGCCCAAGCCATGCTGCGCGAGGATGTGGTCAACGGCGAGTTGGTGGTGCCGCCCGGCAACTATTTCGCGATGGGCGATAACCGCGATAATTCGCTCGACAGCCGCTACTGGGGACTGGTGCCGCGCGATAACATTATGGGAAAGCCGCTGATCATTTTCTGGTCCTATGATGCTCCAACCGATGATCTGAAGGATTACAACCTGCATCATATGGTCGATCTCGGGTTGCACTTCTTCACCAAGACCCGCTGGGATCGCACCTTCAAATTGATACACGGTTATCCGCTAGGCTGATGCCGCGCCAGACGAGCTATTACGGCCTGATTCTGGCCGGTGGCCGAGGTACGCGCTTCTGGCCGCGCAGCCGACGCGCGCGCGCGAAACAGGTACTGCGGTTTTTGGGCGACCGGTCGCTAATTCAGCAAACCGCGGACCGCCTGAGCCCGGTCATCCCACCCGATCGCCTATGGGTGCTCACCAACGACCATCTGCGGGCCGAGATCGTGCGCCAGTTACCGGAGATTCCCAAGAACCAGATCCTGGCTGAGCCTGCGCAGCGGAATACTGCCCCTGCCATCGGGTTGGCGGCGCACATTCTCCAATCGATGGACGCTAATGCTGTGATGGGGGTGTTTCCATCCGATCACATGATCTCGAAACCGGCGCGCTATTTGCGCTTCGTCCGCGGCGCCTTCAAAGCCGCCGCCGAGGGCAAGATCGCCGTGCTAGGGATTCAGCCGCGCTGGCCCGAGACCGGTTACGGGTACATTGAATTTCCCAAGGGCGCTCGCGCCGGATCGCCGGAACCTCTGACAGTCCGCCGGTTTCGCGAAAAGCCGGAGCTTCCTAGGGCTAAACAATACGTGACGTCCGGAAATTTCTATTGGAACGCGGGAATGTTTTTCTGGAAGACCTCGGTGCTGCTCGAAGCCTTGCGCGAGTTCCTCCCGAAAACCGCCACGCTGCTCGCAAGCCTGCCTGCGTTCGCAAATCGCCGATTTTCATCGCAGTTGAAGCACGCCTTTCCGCACTGCGAGAACATCTCGATTGACTACGCGGTGCTCGAAAAAGCGCGCGGCGTGGTGGGTTTCGCGACGGATGACTTCGGCTGGAATGATGTAGGTAGCTGGAACGCCTTATATGAATTGCTGCCGCGCGACGCAAGCGCCAATGTGATCCGTGGTGAAGCGCTGGCTCACGCGAGTTCTGGAAACTACATCGATGCCGAGGGCAAACTGGTGGCGCTGGTGGGAGTGAAGGACCTGGTAATCGTGGATACTCCAGATGCCCTGCTGATCGCCCACCGCTCGCGAGCACAGGAAGTCGGGGATGTGGTGAAGCTGCTCGAAAAGCAGCGCCGTCACGATCTACTGTGAAGCTTCGGGTTACCGTGGAGTTTCAGGCGCCAGCTTCTTCAGCTCAACCGTGACACGGGCGTCCTTGCTTTCGCTATCGCGAAAGACTATGTAGTAGGCCTCTGCATCCGGTCCTCGATTCGGCAGCGTGACCGTCACGTGCCCCGTTCCACTGGCAAGCTGGTTCAAGCTAGGGTCACCAATTGCCACGAAAGCTTGACGGTCTTCCGACTTGACAACCACATCCACGCGCTCGCCGGCTTTGCCATTGAATACGAAAGCGTAATAGGGGGATGCATTCGAACATTCGACCGCATTACTGGTTTGCCCATATCGCAGATCACCCATTACTTTGACGTCAGCGGGCGGAAAGCTCTCCGCGATCAAGCCGACAGCGGACAGAAACACGCCAACCACGAAACGTCTCATAACCATGAGATGTCGGGGCAACCAGGAAGGTGACACGGAAGGAAGGTTTATCCGCAATTGGAAGGCGCGGTAAAAGATACGCTGCCTTAGCAATGATGTCTCCTATCTCCAATGGGTTTCGCGTGGCCCGTAACGTGCTATTCGCTTGGCTAAGGAGCGAAATGGTGAAGAATCAAAGTGCTCAAAAAGACGAACAGGGCGTGCTGGAAGCGACCGCTCAGGCGATCGGTTCCACCCTCGGAAGCCTGGCTGTGAAGACTGGTATCGCAAAACCGCCGGCCGCTGTGGCGCATGCAGAATCGCAAGCCCGGTCGGGGCACAAGCACCCGAATAGAAAAGCCCGAAGAGCGACTAAGAAAAAGTAGCGCTAAACCGGGAAATCAGGCTGCTGGCGGACCGTCCAGGCCTGCCGCAGATGCCGCCGGTCGTGCGCGGCCAGGAGAGCGAAGCGCTGGCCCAGGCTGAATTTTACTTGCTGAATCAGAGTTCCCACTTTCACGCGAGCCAAATCTAAGCCGTTTGCCTCGGAAACCAAGTGCAGGAGTTGGTCGTGGACAGCGATAAACTCCGCAACCACTTTATCCTTCGGTTGATCCGATGGCGGCCGATAAACCTCGGGCGCCTTGAATTTCAACTTCAACGGTGGCTCCGAAAAACGGACAAAGCTGCGGCTCAGGAGTCCATAGCGGAACGGACCTTTTCCAGATAGCCCCGCAGCGCGCCCCTCGTCAATTGCCTCGCGGATGGCCGGCACGTCCAAACCGTCGAGAATATTCAGGTGAGCCAGGCATTCTGAAATCGACCATTGATTGAGAGACGGCCGCCAGTTGAACTGATTGTGGTTGAGCGGCGCGGTCAACTCCAGAGCATCTTCTTTGAGATTCTCGAACTGCTCGTAGTAATCTCTCAGCTCTTCGATCAGAGCCTGTTTCACCGATGCTCCCGCCGCGGACATGGTCTTAACGTGCGGTGATTGTACCGCCGTAGCAGGCATGTTGTCTTGGAACCACTTAACAATGCGCGCGAACAAGTCACGAGAATGTTCCGGATCGTGGAAGGAGTGCCCTTCGCCCGGGTAAAGCACGAACTCGGTCTTCACCCCGATGGTCTTTATGGCATGCCAAAATTCGTAGGATTGCGGAGGGGGGCATTCACCATCACGTTCGCCCACCACGACTAGTGTCGGCGTAGCCACGTTCTTGATGAAATTGATGGGCGAGCTTTTGGCGTACACCGCCGGATCGTCATAGACCGACGCTCCGAAGTAGGGGATCATCCACTGATCGATCGCGTTCTCTCCGTAATAGCTTTGCCAGTTCGCGACGCCGGCGCCGGCGAAGGCTGCCCGGAAACGATGCGTCTGCGTGACGGTCCACATGGTCATGTAACCGCCGTAGCTCCAACCGGCGATGCCGATGCGCTTGTCATCTACCGGATAATCCCTCACTATCGTGTCGACACCGGCCAGGATGTCGCGCAGATCGCCATGGCCAAAATCCTTCACGTTGGCGCGCGTGAATTCTTCGCCTTGCCCGTAGCTGCCGCGCGGGTTGGGATAAAACACGAAGTTGCCTTCCGCCGAGAGCAATTGCAACGGCAATCCTGGACGGGGCCAGGCGCTGCGCGTATCGGCTGCGGGACCGCCATGCACCACCACAATCATGGGATAGTGTTTGGTCGGATCGTAAGACTGCGGAAACAGCAGCCAGCCTTGGACGCGAAAGCCATCATTCGACCATTCGACGCTTTTCGCCTGTCCCCATTCCGGACTCAGGCTCGCGTTGGAATGCGTGATTTGCTGCCAGGCGCCGGTGCGTCCCGCCCACACCTCCGGCGGGTGAGTCCACGAATTTCGAATCACGGCGCTGGTTGAAGCGTCGCCCGAAAATACAATCGTCTCAGCGCCCTTCCAGATCTGCTCCACACTGCCGGATGCAAGGTCGAGAGTTGAGACCGCCATTTCA
>Ga0210401_10000405_pt1 | contig 53634 bp, 34 predicted proteins | sample IncBWH32MmetaG_FD_150866 | JGI IMG/M metagenome (GOLD analysis project Ga0210401, IMG submission 150866) | Forest soil microbial communities from Barre Woods Harvard Forest LTER site, Petersham, Massachusetts, United States - Inc-BW-H-32-M | ecosystem: Environmental > Terrestrial > Soil >...
CACCGAATACTTCACTAAAGCATTCCAGTTGCGTGAACACGCTAGCGACCGGGAAAGGCTAGAGATCACAGGCAACTACTATGACACTGTAACCGGGGAGCTAGACAAAGCAGCCCAGATAGATCGCGAGTGGATTGACAGCTACCCACGGGAACCCGATGCGTACAACAGTTTGGGCATGGTACTGGCCCGAAAGGGGCAGTATGAGAAAGCCATGGAGATCACGAACCAAGCCGTGCGCCTTGCGCCAGATCGAGTGTATTTGTACGATTCTCTCGCCAACTACGGTCTTGCCTTGCAGCGGTTCGACGAAACGCGGCAGATAATTCAAGAGACGCAGGCGCGAAACCTCGATGCACATTTATTCCACAATTCTTCTCTTTATGCTCTTGCCTTTCTTGCTTCGGACTTAGGCGTGGGTGATTTACCGTGGGTGATTTTATCTGTTTCTGGCCTTCAGGTTTCAGTTAAGTTCTTTGGAATGATGGTGGCCAGGGACGGAGTTGAACCGCCGACGCCAGCCTTTTCAGGGCTGCGCTCTACCACCTGAGCTACCTGGCCACTTCGTGGATGCTCGCGCAAGCAGGTCCTTGCGAGAAACTGTTCCTGGCACGCTGTCTTTGGGAGCGCTGACCGCGGGCGCGGCCAACTGGAATGCGCAAAGAGCGTGTGGAACCGTCTGATTATAGCAATCGTAACCCAATCCCTCAACGTGCAGCGGCCACTGCAATGCTGGCCAGGGTAAGAATCACCGGCATCAGTCGACTCGCCATGCCTGACGTCATCAGAGCTGCAATCTCACGAAGCATCGCGTGACCGCGACACCTTCATTCATTGAGCAACTGCGAATCCGTACGCCTCGCTCGAACGTTTCCCCATCAGACGAAGCGCCGGATCACGCAGTTCACTCCGTTCTTACTGCCCCGGCGACGCCCCCTGACGTTCAAGCCACGACGCCAACTGCGGAGTCTGCTGTGACTTCAGATCCACGCAATAATTGATCCGCTCCAGCGATTGCTTCAGAGTCCGCTCCGCCGTCGGCACCTTGTGCGTGGCAAAGAAGTCCTGCACTTCGTTGCGCATGCCCGAGTCGCAGATCACACTGGTAGCGCCTACGACTTCTCCACTGGTGAAGCCGCCGCCTATTTTTTCAATATCTGTCCAGTGACTGCGCACGAAGTCCCACGCCACCCGAGTTCCCGCAGGGTTTTGCATCACCGCAGAAATCAGCCCGAGCGAATCTTGCGTGCGAACGGACGGGCTGATCGCAAAGTCCAGAGTCTTTTGCAACAGCTTCGGATCCTTGAATCGAGAGATCGCCTGGAAATAAATGTAGTAGTCCTCGAGGCTGCCGCCTTTTTGCTGCAGATGATTCATGAGGTCATCGTATAGAGCCGTGTCGCCGTTCTCCGCAGCCAATCGGAAGGCTGTGACTGCGATGGTATGGTCGATTGTCGCCGGATCCCGCAGTGCCCGATCGGTAAGTTTCCGAGCTTCCGTGATCACTTCAGGGTCCCGGCCCGCATGCCCAAGCACGCTCATGATGCGCGCACGTAGAGATTTCGTTTCGTCGCTTTCGCCCGGCTTCGGCGACCAGCCGAGTTCCTTCGCGATTGGCGAGAACAGCCGCCGCACCCACTGCTCATAGGCTTCGCGATCGTTGTCAGTCACAAGATAATCGCTGATGTAGGTGACCTGGCCGGCCATCTGCTCGAGGACGGCGCGCGTGCGGTCTGACTGCAAGCCCTCCGCCAGTGCAAGATAGTCGCCGATCTTTTGATCGCCCACGCGAACCGAGGCCCACGAGTCGCTCAGCAGCATGATGCGCTCCGCTGGAGTCAGATCTTTCTCGGCGCTGTGACTCATGTTCCCAATTGCATCCGACGAGTAACCAGTGCGGTAGTATCCGTTTGCTCCCGCGTTCGCCATGACCCAAGAACCGCATGCCGGCAAAGAGAACGTCTGCTCTTTCTTGGTCAACAAGACGCACTTATGAGCCCCGTTCTCTCCTTTCAGGCACACCGGAACCTGCCAGATTTCGTCGTTGCCGCGATCGAAAAGCGACGGGTCGTAGAAGTAGCGCTTTTGCGAGAGCGTTACGCTCTCCGCGCCGCCCTTGCATTGCGTCGCAACACTGACCATCGGTGCACCCGGCTGCTTCACAAAGGTCGGCATCACCTGATCGACCGGCTTCTTTGAAACCTCCGTCAACGTCTTCCAGAAATCGTCGGCCGTCGCATTGCCATACGAGTGCCGCTTCAGATACTGATCCACTCCGGCGCGGAACGTCTCTGGCCCGAGGTAAGCTTCCAGCATGCGCAACACTGAAGCGGCCTTTCCATAAGCGATGCCGTCAAACAGTTCCTGGATCTGCGCCGGGGTCTCGGCCGCCTGATGTATCGGCCGCGTGTTTTGCAGCGAATCGACACCCAGCGTCCCGGTAGTTCCTTGAACGTCGTCCAATTCCAAGTGCCACTCCGGCTTCCATGCGGCGACGGCCTTGTTCTCCATCCAGGTGGCGAAGCCCTCGTTAAGCCAGATGTCGTCCCACCACTTCATCGTGACGAGATCGCCGAACCACTGATGCGCCATTTCGTGCGCAATCACCGTGGCCACGGTCTGGTGCAGGCCAACCGAGGCTTTCTTGTCATCGAGCAGCAGGATCACTTCGCGATAGGTAATCAGGCCGGTGTTCTCCATAGCGCCGGCCGCGAAGTCGGGCAGCCCAAGCATGTCGAGTTTCTCGAAGGGATACTTGATATCGAAGTACTGGTTGTAATACTTCATGCACTGCTCGGCGACCTCGAGCGCGTAAGTTGCGTTCTGCTTCGCTCCTGGAGGGCCCCAGACACGAATCGGAATGCCGTCGGCTTGCCCTTCCACGTATTCAAACTGGCCTACTGCCAGTGCCACAAGATACGACGACATCTTCGCGGTGGTCGCAAACTTCACGGTGTGTTTTGCGTCGCCCGGGCCTGGCGTATCAGAAAGAACTTTTCCGTTCGAGATCGCCGATAGCCCCTTGTCCGCAATCACGGTAACGTCAAAGGTGGCCTTATAGTCCGGCTCATCAAACGAAGGAAACGCGCGCCGCGCATCGGTCGCTTCGAACTGCGTCACCGCATATTTGCGGCCTTCGTGGTCCTTGCCAAGATAGAGACCGCGCAGTTCATCATTCAGAATTCCTGTGTAGGCGATGTGGACCGTCGCCGGACCCGCGGCAATCGGCTTCTCAAACGCCAGCGTGGCCATTTCTTTTTCTTTATCGAGACTAACTTTCGCCGTTTGGGTCGTCCCGGCGCTCGAAATCGTCGCGCTCTGGAAATCGATCTGCGCGGAGTTCAGCACGATCTGCGGCGACGCTTTCAGCACGCGGATCTGGATCGTCTCTTCGCCCGCGAAATTATCCTTTGAGAAGTCGGGGGCAAACGAAAGTTTGTAGTTTTCGGGTACTGCGAGTTCCGGTAAACGCTGCGCCGCGGCAAAAGTTGCGGCCATCACAACACACACAATCCACAGAGAAATTCGCTTCATACTCTCCTCAGGTTCATCGTTTTAAATTTTTTGCGACGTAGCGCGCGCCCCAAGTCCCGCCTGGAATGTATTCCAGGCACACTTTTCTCTCTGCCCCCAAATCTTGCTGCTATATACGGAGTTTCCCCTTCAGCAGTTCACACCAGTTCGCCGGAACCGCCAGAGGCGACCAGAACCCCATTCAACACGGTGAGAGCACATCGGTTAGATGCAAACCAGTAAGCCACTTCACGGTAATCTTTTGCTTCAAACAGCGCGAGATCGGCGTCTTTTCCTGCTTCCACCAACCCCTTACGGCCCTGCATGCGGAGCGCCCAGGCTCCATTGATGGTCGCCGCCGCAATCGATTCCGCAGGCGACATCTTCATCTGCGTGCAGGCCAGAGACAGCACGAACGGCATGCTCGCCGTCGGCGAACTGCCCGGGTTGTAATCCGTTGCCAGAGCCACGGGCACACCGGCATCAATGAACTTGCGCGCCGCCGGATACCGGCTTAACCCCAAAAAGTAATTAGCCCCCGGAACGAACGTCGCTACGGTGTCTTGCGCGGCTAACTTCCGCACGTCGTCGTCGCTTACGTGATCCATGTGATCGAGCGAAGCCGGATGAAACGCAAGCAACGGGTCGAGCGGTGTCTCGGAAAGTTGCCCCACATGCGCGCGAACATTCAATCCGCTGTTGGCTGCAGCTTCGAAAATCTGTCGCGTCTCGCTCGCCGAGAACGCACCTCGATCGCAGAAGACGTCCACAAACTGGGCAAGCCTCCGCCTCGCGGCCTGCGGCACCATCTCTTTACAGACGCTCTCGACGTACTTTTGTGAGCAATCCTCGAATTCCTTCGGGACGACGTGGGCTCCCAAAAGCGTTGGCACCACCGTTCCCGGCCACTGCGATGACGCCTGGCGAATCGCCTCGAGCGACTTTAATTCCGAATCCGGCGTCAGACCGTATCCGGACTTCGCCTCGACCGTGGTCGTTCCTTCCTCCGCCATCTCGTGCAGCGCGCTGAGAATCTTCTCCGCCAATTGACTCTTCCCGGCTTCCCGTACCGGCCCAACGCTCGACCGGATTCCGCCTCCGGCCTCGGCGATTTCCTCGTAGGTCGCGCCTGCTGTCCTCTTCTCAAAATCCAGCAGACGCGGATTCATAAACGCCGGATGCGTGTGCGAATCCACAAACCCCGGCAACACCACCTGCCCTTCGCAGTCGACCTCGATCACCTTCTTGCGATTCTTTTTCAACCAGGGATCTCGCAAGGCCTCTTTCGTTTTTCCAACCGAAACAATCTTCCCGCCGAGACACAGGACCGCCGCATCTTCGACAATCCCGAGTTCGCCCAGTTCCCTGCCCCGGCGTGGCCGATCGTTCGCGGACGGAGAGCGCAGCGTGAGCAGTTGGCCGATGTTTACCAGCAATAGCGGGCGTGGGTTGGCCGCAACCTTCATGGATGGCGATTCATTATGTTCGTGAAGTCTCAAGAACTGTGCAGAAAACCTTTAGCGCTCCGCGCTTCCCTTCTCCATTGGGACGTGAACGCCACTCTTTCTCGCAAACGCCTTCGCTTCATCGTATCCGGAGTCCACGTGGCGAATCACGCCCATGCCCGGATCCGTGGTCAGCACGCGCTCGATCCGCTTCGCCATCATGTCCGTTCCATCGGCCACGGTGACTTGCCCGGCGTGGAGCGAGTAGCCGATGCCCACGCCTCCACCGTTGTGAACCGAGACCCACGAGGCTCCCGCAGCCGTGTTGAGCAGGGCATTCAGGATCGGCCAGTCTGCCACCGCATCCGAACCGTCTTTCATGCTTTCGGTCTCGCGGAAAGGCGACGCCACCGACCCGCAATCCAGATGATCGCGCCCGATCACGATCGGCGCTTTGATCTTTCCCTTCTTCACGAGATCGTTCATCGCCAGCCCGAACTGCGCGCGCTCGCCATAACCCAGCCAGCAGATGCGCGCTGGCAGCCCCTGGAATTTGATTCTCTTGCGCGCCAATTCAATCCAGCGGCGCAGAATCCGGTTCTCAGGAAACAACTCAAGAACCAGATCATCGGTGACCGCAATGTCTGACGCTTCGCCCGAAAGCGCCGCCCAGCGGAACGGACCACGCCCCTCACAAAACAAAGGCCGGATATACGCGGGCACAAATCCCGGAAAGTCGTACGCGTTCTTCACGCCACGCTGAAATGCAAACGTCCGAATATTGTTGCCGTAATCAAATGTCACAGCGCCCATCTTCTGGAGTCGGAGCATCCCTTCGACATGACGCGCCATCGCATCCATCGATTTTTCCTGATACGCGTGCGGATCGCGTTTGCGCAGGTCGAGTGCCTCTGCGAGCGTCATTCCGTTCGGCACGTATCCATTCAGCGGATCGTGGGCCGACGTCTGGTCCGTCGTGATGTCCGGCACCACACCCCGCTCGGCTAGCTCGGGAATGATGTCGGCGCAATTTCCAACCAGCCCGACCGAAATGTTCTCTTTCTTCCGCACGGCGTTTTTCAGGATGCGCAAGGCCTCGTCGAGCGTGGTCACCATGAAGTCGCAGTAGCCCGTCTTCAGCCTCTTCTTTATACGTTCCGGATCAACGTCGATCCCCAGAAACGCCGCTCCGGTCATCGTCGCCGCAAGAGGCTGGGCTCCGCCCATCCCGCCCATGCCGCCTGAGACCACCAGCTTGCCTGCCAGATCGCCGCCAAAATGCTTCTCGCCGGCCGCCGAAAACGTCTCAAACGTGCCCTCGACGATCCCTTGCGAGCCGATGTAGATCCACGATCCGGCCGTCATCTGCCCATACATCATCAGGCCGGCTCGCTCCAGTTCGTTGAACTTTTCCCAGTTCGACCAGTGGCCCACCAGGTTGGAATTCGCGATCAGCACTCGGGGCGCATATTCGTGGGTCTTGAACACTCCCACCGGCTTGCCCGACTGCACCAGCAGCGTCTCGTCGTTCTCGAGCGACTTCAACGTCGCGACGATCGCGTGATACGCTTCCCAACTTCGTGCCGCACGGCCGGTGCCGCCGTACACAACTAAATCCTGAGGACGCTCCGCCACCTCTTCATCCAGGTTATTCATCAGCATGCGCATGGCGGCTTCCTGCTGCCAACTCTTGCAGGAAATAGTCGTACCCCGCGGAGCGCGCACGGGCGTGTACGTTCTGGGAGGAATCTCGGTTTCTACCGGCATCTCTCTATGGTATTGCGTGCGTGGAAAGCGCGCAATTGTGGTGGCCGCTGGTGGTGTGTTCGTTTCGCGGTCGCACCTACTCTGAACAATCGCCGATTTTGATCTCTGCGCTTGTGCTAGTGTAGGCGCGTACAAAAACGTTTATGCATCCTGATCGGGATAACAGGCTGCGCGATCTCAGCAGCCTCGTCCGCCGCAAGCCGCATTCAGCTTTCCTTCAAGAGGGATCCTCTCAATGAATAGTCGACCGTCTCCGTGCCGAATTCTCGCGCTCATTCTTCTGACGCTCTGCCTGCGGCTTTTCGCATTCGCCCAGTGGGCTCCCATGAATTCCGTCGTCTCGTTCCAGAAGCAACTCGACGGCCTGCTGTTCGCGATGAAGATTGGAACGCTCCGCGTCCAGGTTTGTTCGAACACCATCATCCGTATCCGCTACTCAGCGACCTCCTCCATTCCCGACGAACCGGATTACGTCGTCATTAAGAACGACTGGCCCGCCACGCAGTGGTCCTCGGACGCAACCGCCGACTCCGTCATCCTGAAGACCGCCGCCCTGAAAGTAACCATTGCCCGCAAAGATGGTGGCATCACGTACTACGACCTCAGCGGAAAGGAACTCTTCAACGAAGCCACCCGCAAGCTCACTCCCGTCAAAGTGAACGGCGAGGACACGTACCGCGCCGAGTCGTTCATTGCAATCTACGGTTCTCCCGAAGCACTCTACGGCCTCGGCCAGCACCAGGCCGGCGTCTGGAATTATCGTGGCGAGTCGGTCGACATCGCGCAAGAGAACAGTAATATCTCCGTGCCCATGCTCGTCTCCACCAAGGGTTACGGAATTTTTTGGAACAACGCTTCGCACAGCCGCTTCAACAATCGATTCGCCAACTATCTGTACCTCAGTTCCGAAGTTGCCGACGTCCTCGACTACTACTTCATCTACGGCCCCGATCTCGACAAGGTTGTCGCGGGCTATCGCGAGTTGACCGGGCAGGCACCCATGTTCGGCAAGTGGGCCTACGGATTCTGGCAGTGCAAGAACCGCTACAAATCGCAGGACGAGATCCTCGGCGTCGCGCACAAATATCGCAAACTGCACATTCCGGTCGACGACATCGTGCAGGACTGGTTTTGGTGGAATCGCAAGGGCGAGCACGTCTTCAACAAAAACTATCCCGAACCGAAGGCAATGGTCGACGAACTCCACAAAGAGCACTTCCACCTGATGATTTCCGTCTGGCCGTTCTTCGAGCCGGGCTCGGCTGTCTACGACGAGATGGATAAACGCGGTTGGTTCGTCGACAAATTCAAATTCGCCAAACCGCCGTATCACACGGAGGGCATGGCGGTGTATGACGCGACCAATCCGGAAGCGCGAAAATATTACTGGAGCCTGATGGAGAAAGGCCTATTCAACATCGGCATCGACGCCTGGTGGCTCGACACGACAGAACCCGAAACCGAAGGCCAGGAAGAAAACATCCTGCTGAGTCACAAGCTTTCGATTGGCAGCGGTGATCGTTACGTTAACCTCTATCCGCTCCTGACCACCGGCGCCGTCTACAACGGTCAGCGCGGTGCCTCCGACAAGAAGCGCGTCTTCATTCTGTCGCGCTCCGCCTTTGGCGGCAGCCAGCGAAACGCCGTCACTGCCTGGTCCGGTGACATCAACTCAGATTTCCTGAGCCTCCGCCGCCAGATCCCCGCCGGCCTAAACTACTCCATCTCTGGACTTCCCTACTGGACCACAGACATCGGCGGCTTCGTCTCCGGCAATCCCGACGACCCCGCCTACCGCGAATTGTTCGTGCGCTGGTTCGAGTACGGAACGTTCTGCCCAATCTTCCGCGTCCACGGCACACGCAAAACCGATCAGAACGAGTTGTGGTCTTATGGCCCCGAGGCGCAGAAGATCCTCGTCAACTTCGATCGCCTGCGTTACCGCCTGCTGCCCTACATCTACTCGCTAGCCTGGAAGACGACGAGCACTTCCTACACCCCGATGCGTCCCTTGGCGATGGATTTTCTCGGCGACGTCCGCGCCGAAAACACCGGCGATCAATTCATGTACGGTCCGGCATTCCTCGTGAATCCCGTGACCGAACCCGCAGCCAGCACGCGCCGCCTCTACCTGCCCCAAGCGCGCTGGTACGACTTCTGGAGTGGCATCTCGATCGACGGCGGTCACACCGTCGACGCGGCTGCTCCCCTCGAGCACATTCCACTTTACGTTCGTGCTGGATCGATCGTTCCCATGGGCCCCGACGAAGAGTGGTCCGATCAGAGGCCGGCGGATCCCATCGAACTTCGCATCTACAGCGGCGGTAACGCTGACTTCACCCTCTACGAAGACGAGAACGACAACTACAACTACGAAAAAGGTGTCTACGCCACAATCCCGATTCACTGGGACGACGCCAAACAAACTCTCAACATCGGCGCACGCCAGGGAAAATTTCCCGGCATGCTTGAGCACCGGACATTTCGAGTTGTGTTTGTCAGCGAGAACCACGGCGTGGGCGTCGACCCAACCGACCAGGCCGACAAGAGCGTGCAGTATTCCGGCGAAGCTATTTCGCTGAGTCGCTAATCTTTTCGGAAGTGCAGGATCCAGAAATGGAGCCACGGGCATCTGCTACCCGTCGTGACATTGTTTCTTGCGATCTATGGGAGAAGGCCTAACTGCGAAAACCACGAAAGATACTCTCGCCAAGGTCAGGTTCGCTTCACTTGGCGGGCGTACCGTTCGTGGTCCGCTTACTACAACTCGATTGTTCCCCGGCGCGATCGCTGATTACTTGGTTTTACTCGCCGCTGGCTGAATGGACTCAAATCCCTTTTCAAACTTCGTCAGCAGTGGGGTCTCACCCTTTTGTAAGCCATCCCGTCCCATCACGCGCCATAGGTATTGCCCGCCCGCAAAGTGCGCGTCGTACACAGCAAGAAGATCCTCCGTGGGCCGGCTCTGCACCAGCAGAATGATGTCTGCCTGTCCGGGTTCATAGACGAGAGTCAATTTACCCCACTTCTGGATCGCATCCTGCACATTCGCGATCGCATCCCTGTCCTCCGGGAGCAACCGCGAATCAAACTGGTCGCCGTCGTAAGCCGCGACGTAAACAAAACGCGCATTCCGCAGCGTACCGGGAAAGGGCTGCTCGGTCTGCGCGCTCCGCGGAGGCTTGGGTGTCGCAAACGCCATCCCTGCCATGAACACCGTGACCATCACTGCTGCCACAAGTTTCCGCATACAGCCTCCCTGACTTCCCACTCTAATTTGATGACGCCCAGGCCGCTCAGGATGCCTGGCCGCGCATGCCAACAACCGTGGCGAGGCCTTGATTGTAACTTTAAGTTATTCATTAGAATAGGGTACTGGGGTACCCAACGACGTAGTTACCAAGCCTGACGTAGTTACAAGTCTGTTGAGCGCATCGATATTCGAAAGCAGAAACGCGTTTCACGGCCTGCACGAGCGCGGCATCAAGCACTTGAAGCGAGTAGCTAGTACGGCTCGCATTCGACACCTGTGACCTGACATCGTCGCCGAACGCCGGATGCCAAGCATCGGTTGCTCACATGACAGATGGCACCGTGATACCAAGCACAGCCAGCGTGCGAATCAACTCACGCCTGACCACGGCTACAGTGGCGAGAAGGAAGTTCCTCCGTCCCTCGTCGGGTTCATCCAAGACACGATGACGGTGGTAGAACGCATGAAACAACTGGGCCAATTGGAACGCATGTTTGGCGAGATACGCTGGTTCGGTAGTGGCGATGCACTGATCCACGATGTATGAAGTCGTGGCGGCAGTGAGCCAAAGCTCCCAGATCTCGTTTCCGGCTTCACCGCCAAGATATTCCGTGAGCTTCTCATCAGAAAGAAACTTCGCCGCATCCGTAAGGAATTCACTAGGATCTAACCCGGCTTTTCGAAAGATGCTGGTGCCGCGGACCACGGCATTTTGCGCGTACGGTCCCGTTTCCCCTTGGAAGCTCAAGGCCTCTTCGAAATCAAACGCGATCACCGACGGCTTGGTGTACTTCAGCATGAAGTAGCGCAGCGCGCCAATGGCAATCTGCGTGGCAATGGTCCGGCGCTCGTCTTCGCTCAACTCCGGATGCCGTTGATCGACCTCGTTCTTCGCCGACGCAATGAGACGATCGATCAGATCGTCCGCCTTGACGCCGAAGCCCTTGCGCCCCGACACCTCGATATACGACTTCGCCTTGTCCTCGTCCGACAACTGGTAGCCCAGCTCGGCAGCACAACGCGGAGTGAGCGCAACCATTTCATAGGAGAAGTGCGTGTAGTGGTCGGCCTGCTCGTTGTACCCTAGGCCGCGTAATGCCTCAATCACTGTGCTCTGCGCCTCCGACTGGCGCGCATCGATCACGTTGTAGATTTCGGCCACATCGCCGAAGTGCGGATGGTCTTTCTCACCCTCAGTCGCCGAAATCCAGCATTGATGATCGTTCGGATATTTGTAGAACTTGCGATAGCCAAAGTCCCGCCCCAGCAACCCGAACTTCCACATGTGATACGCAATGTCTTTGCCGACGTAGCCCACCGTTCCGTTGGAGCGGACAATCACTTTCTGATCTTCTTCTGCAACCCGCTCCGCATCCTCGTCCTGCCCGGGTTCCGACGCGGCCGTTCCATCTTGATCGCTCCTTCTCTCCGCGCCCTCCATATCCTCGGTGGTTAACAATCTTGACCCAGTTCCCCCGCGCCGCATCACCCAGCAACCCTTGTTCTTCCCTTCGCTTTCAAAGAAAAGCACACCGCCATCTTTCAGCTTGGTGAAGGCCGCATCCCAGAAATGCAGGTGCAGGATTTCGCTTTCGCGCGGCAGGAAGTCGTACTCGATGTCGAGCCGATCCATGGTTTCAAGATGCCGGCGCAACACCGCGACTGAAATCAAATCCGCGATGGCGGCTGTCTCGTTCCCGCCTTCTTCGATCTCATGCAAGGTCTTCAACCGGACCTGCAGGTTCTGCTTATTCTCGGCGTACCACTGCGAAGCCCGTGCATAGAGATCCCAGCAGTAATAGTCAAAGCGCGGCTGCGAGGCGAGTTGCTCGATCTCCGCCCGCGACTTGTTCTCCAGGTATCGAAAGCCCACAACAACATCCGCCACCTGCACGCCGGTGTTGTCGATATAGTTCTGCACATCGACTTCCCTGCCTGCGAATCGCAGCAGTCGCACGAACGTATCCCCGAGAATCGCATTGCGCAGGTGCCCGATGTGCGCGGCCTTGTTGGGGTTAATGCTGGAATGCTCAACCAGAATCTTGCCTTCCGCGGTTTCAACCTCGGGTCGCTCATCCGCCGCCAGCGCTGCGGCAACTTCTCCCCGCTGCACTTTCGCGTTGATGTAGCCTGCGCCCGCAACCTCCAGCTTTTCAAAGCCTTCAACCGGCCCCAGCCCCGCGACGATCTCCTCCGCGATCTTCCGCGGAGCCTTGCGTAGTTTCTTCGCCAGCTCAAACGCGATCGGCATGGCGTACTCGCCCAACTCCACCTTGGGCGGTTGCTCCACCACGATTTTGGGCAGGTCGAGGTTGTAAGTCGCGCGCAGAAAGTCGCGCACCCGCTGCGTCAAACGCCGTTCGAGAATGCGATACAAGGAACCCCTCTAACTGATTGAAGAAACTATGGATTGTAGCAAACAGCATGCACGTGTCCGGTTTGACGGTGAATAGTAGTCGCCCTATGATGAAAATCAGGCTTTTGAAGTGCGGGAGCTCAGTTCGGATTTGTGGCTAACTTCGTGCGACCGATATTCAGTTCTCGGGTGCACTATCGCAGACCGAGAGCCTAGCGCCGAGAGCCTAGAGCCCGGTTTTCTATGAAAATCGCCTACCTCGACTGTTTCTCCGGCATGAGCGGCGACATGTTCTTGGGCGCGCTTGTGGATGCCGGAGTGTCTCCGGAGTTGCTGGAGAGAACCGTCCAGGCTCTGAACGTGGGCGCACGGCTGGAAATCTCGAAGGTCAACCGCAGCGGCATCACCGCGACGAAAGTTGATGTTTTCGTTAGCGGCGAAAAGGAATTGCCGCGGGACGAGTTCTTCGCCGAGTACGACCACACACATGAGCATGAACATGTCCATGAACTCACTCACTCCCACCAGCAGAATTCATCCCATGCCTCGCGAACAGGAGTGTCCGCACCACCCGACCACGAGCATGAGGACGAGCATAAGCACGCACAAGGTCCTGGCCACCACCACAATCATGAATTCATTCAGGCGCACGGTCGCAGCCTGAAAGAAATCAAGAATCTGATCGCGAAAGCGGCGATTTCCGAACGCGCCAAGACGACGGCGACGGCAATCTTCCAGGCTCTGGGTGAAGCCGAAGCCAAAATCCATGACATGGACATCGAATCGGTCCACTTCCACGAAGTCGGCGCGGTGGATGCAATCGTCGATATCGTAGGTGCTGCGGTGGGTGCGGAGGCCCTCGGCGTCGACGAGATCGCCTGTTCACCGCTGAACGTGGGAGGCGGCACAGTGAAGTGTGCACACGGCGTTTTTCCGGTGCCCGCCCCGGCAACGGTCGAATTGTTGAAGGACGTGCCCATCTACTCGTCGGGAGTTCAAAAGGAGCTGGTGACCCCGACGGGCGCGGCCATCGTCAAAGTCCTGACAACGCGCTTCGGAAACGTTCCAGCCATGAAGATCGAGAAGTCCGGATACGGAGCCGGGTCGCGAGACATCGCGGGCCATCCGAACGTCGCGCGGCTGGTGATCGGAGAGGCCGCCGCCGCCCAAGACCTCACACAATCACTTGAAGATCGCTCCGGCATCGCCCGGCACACGACGGCAGAGACCATTTCCGTCCTCGAGGCTAACCTCGACGACCTGAATCCCCAAGTCTTCGGCTACGTGATGGATCGCTTGCTCGAAGAGGGTGCGCTCGATGCCTTCGGAATCCCGGTGCAGATGAAAAAGAATCGCCCCGGAATGTTGTTGACTGTTCTTTGCAAGCCGCACGACGCGGATAAGTTAACGCATCTGATATTTACGGAAACGACAACGTTGGGCGTGCGCCGCCGGGACGGACAAAGACAAGCCCTTTCGCGCCGATGGGTCAACGTCGCGACGCCCTGGGGCGACGTGCGTATGAAAATCGCCAGCATGAACGGCACCGTCACAAACTACGCTCCCGAGTACGAAGACTGCCGCCAGATTGCGGCTGCCAAGCACGTGCCTCTGAAGATGGTGATGCAGGAGGCGGTGCAGCAATACTTGCGCACCGCCGCCGAGAAGCACTAGCCAGCACGGGGACACGCGGACACCCGCTGCCAACCCGTCATCAACAAGAAAACATGTAAACTGAAACCCCACAGATTCTCTGTGGGTCTCTGTGTCCCCTGTGGTTACAGAACAAACAAAAATGACCAAGAAGTTCTACATCACGACCCCGATCTATTACGTCAACGCCCGGCCGCACATCGGGCATGCGTATACCACCATCGCTTGCGACACGATTGCGCGGCGACACCGGATGCTGGGCGACGACACCTACTTCCTGACCGGGACCGACGAGCACGGGCAGAAAATCGAGCGTGCCGCCGCGGCCGCTGGAAAAACTCCGCAGCAGTTTGCCGACGAGGTCTCCGGCGAATTTCGCGCGCTCTGGAAGCGTATGCGCCTCACCAATGACGACTTCATCCGCACCACCGAAGAGCGTCATAAGAAGAGCACGCAGGCGCTGTTCCGCCAGATCCGCGACAACGGCTACATCTACAAGGGCAGCTACACCGGTCAGTACTGTGTGTCGGACGAGATGTATGTGGACGTCGGTCCGGGCGAGCCTTGCCCCGAGTGTGGACGCATCACCGAGACGGTTCATGAAGAAAACTACTTCTTCAAACTCTCGGCGTTCGCCGACAAACTCTTGCGGCTGTACACCGAGCAGCCGGACTGGATCCGACCGGAGACGCGCCGCAATGAAGTAATTTCGTTCGTCCGCAGCGGCCTGAAAGATCTTTCCATCAGCCGCAGCACGTTCTCGTGGGGCATCCCGGTGCCCGATGATCCCAAGCACGTGATCTACGTCTGGCTTGACGCTCTGGCCAACTACATCACCGCTCTCGGCTACGCCTCCCCCGATCCGAGCAAGTATGAAAGATACTGGCCCGCCGACATTCAGATGATCGGCAAGGAGATCGTCCGCTTCCACTGCGTGTATTGGCCCGCATTCCTGATGGCGGCGGGGCTGCCTCTGCCGAAAGGGATCATGGCGCACGGATGGCTGCTATTTGAAGAGAACAAGATGTCGAAGTCGCGCGGCAACATCGTGCGCGCCGAAACGATCCTCGAGGTCCTCGGCGCCGACGCGCTACGCTATTTCTTGCTGCGCGAGGTGGTGTTCGGTTCCGACGGATCGTTCTCCTTCGACGCGCTGGTGCAGCGTTACAACTCCGATCTCGCTAACGGCCTCGGTAATCTGGCCAGCCGCACGCTGACCATGATCAACCGTTACTTTAAGGGTGAGGTTCCATACCCTTCCCACACAGCCGCGCGACGGCCAGCGGACGACGCCATCGCCGAGATCGCGCAGGATGTCATCGCCGACTTCAACACGCTGTTCGACCAGTTCCAGTTCTCCAAAGCCCTTGAGGTGGCTTGGGGACTGGTCGCTTCCGTCGACAAGTACATCGTCGAGAACGAGCCATGGGCGCTTGGCGAGAAGCACGATGAAGACAGCCGGGCGCGCATGGCAACCGTGTTGTACACCTCCGCCGAAGCTTTGCGCATCGTAACAGCGCTGGCGCATCCCGTGATCCCGGAGTCGACCGCCAAAATCTGGACCCAGCTCGGACTCGGCGACATCACCAAGTTCGACCTTACCGGACTCAAGTGGGGACAGCTTCATCTCGGCACCAAACTCGGCGAGGTGCAACCGGTCTTCCCGCGCAAGGACAAAACTGCCATAGAAAGGATGCAGAAGATGGAAGAGGAAGGACGCCCCACGACAGACGCTGTGGCCGAAGCAAAGCCGCAAACTCCGGCGACCCCGCCCCTTCCGGTTCCGGCGAAGCCGGCCGCCGTGGCGCCCGATGGCAAGATCGGCATCGAGGACTTTGCCAAGGTCGAGCTGCGTGTCGGGCTGGTAAAAGTCGCCGAAAAGGTAAAGAACGCCGACAAACTCCTGCGACTGGAAGTCGATATCGGAACTGAAGTGCGCCAGATCGTCGCCGGAATCGCCGAGGCCTATGCGCCCGAGACGCTGGTCGGCCGAAAGGTAGTCATCGTCGCGAACCTCGCGCCCCGGAAGCTGCGCGGACTGGAATCGAACGGCATGATCGTGGCCGCCTCCCTCGAGGGCGGCCAACCAGTCCTTGCTGGATTCCTGGAAGAGGTGCCGGTGGGAGCGCGGCTGAAGTAGCGACCGGGGCCGACGACCAACGACGATGTTTGTAGACTCCCACGCCCATCTCGAAGGACACCGCTACGACGCGGATCGCGAGCAGGTCATCGCCCGCGCGCGGGAGGCCGGGATCGAAACCATCGTCGCGATCGGCAACGGCGACGGCCCCGTCAACTTCGATTGTGCCGTCCTGCTGGCCGAGAAATACGACTTCATTTACGCCACCATTGGAATTCACCCGCACGAAGCCAAACTTGCCGACCAGTCCGCCTACGACCGCATGGAACAGATCGCAAAACGACCCAAAGTCATTGCCTGGGGCGAGATTGGGCTCGACTACTATTACGATCATTCTCCCCGCGATCTGCAGCGCCAGGTTTTCTCCACTCAGATGGAGCTCGCCCGCGCCGCCAAGTTGCCCATCGTCATCCACTGCCGCCCCTCCGATAACAGCGAAGACGCATGGGACGACTGTCTGCGCATGATCTCGGAACAGTGGACGTCGACCGGCCTCGGCGGCATCCTGCACTGCTTCACCGGCAATGTGGCCCAGGCCAAGCGCGCCCTCGACATGGGCTTCGTGATCTCCTTCGCCGGAAATGTCACCTTCCCCAAGGCCCAGCAGATTCGCGACGCCGCGCTCGCAGTCCCGATGGACCGCATCCTGATCGAAACCGACTCCCCCTTCCTTGCCCCGATCCCCCATCGCGGCAAGCGCAATGAGCCGGCGTTCGTGCGTGAAGCTGCCCGCCAAATCGGCGCGTTGCGCGGCTTTTCCGCGGAGGAAATCGGGATGCAAACCACGCAAAACTTCCAGAATTTCTTTTCGCTTCACGAAAAGAGCACAACCATTTAGCTTGATACGTGCGACTTCTGCGGGGTGGGAGAATCTGATTAAATAGACGGAAACCTATGCCCGAGAATACTTTCGACGTCGTCAGCAAGATCGATCTGCAGGAGGTCTCCAACGCCATCCAGCAGGCCATGAAGGAAGTCACCACGCGCTTCGACCTCAAGGACTCGAAGTCATCGATCGCGATGGAAGGCAAAGATGCGATCATCCTGCACTCGGCCGATGACTACAAACTGAAAGCGGTCAACGACATCCTGCAACAGAAGATGGTCAAGCGGGGCATATCGCTCAAAGGCCTGACCTACGGCGTGATCGAACCCGCCGCCGGAGGAACCGCCAAGCAGAAGATCACTCTGCAGCAAGGCATCGCAGTCGAGAAAGCGCGCGAGATCGTGAAGTTGATCAAGGACTCGAAGAAGAAAGTACAAGCCTCGATCCAGGGCGACCTCGTGCGCATCAGCGGTAAAGACCGCGACACGTTGCAGGAGGTCATTGCGCTCTTGAAGTCGCGCGATTTCGGAATCGATTTGAAGTTTGAGAATTACCGGACAAACTGAGAGTTCACTATGGAGGCACAGAGACACGGAGCAACCAGTCTGACGCTTTTGCGTTGTGTTTCTCTGTGACTCCGGGTCTCCGTGGTGAGTGATTCTTGATGACGTCCGTAAGAAACGAAGCGATTGAGCACACCATCGGCCATTAACGGGAAAGAAATCTTCGAACTGCTGCACGACGACCTTTTGGCCATCGAAACAGAGTTCGGGCAGGACACCGTCTCCGACGTGTCGGCCATCACCGAGATCGGCGAGTATCTCCGCGAGGGTGGCGGCAAGCGCATCCGCCCGGCGCTCTTGCTGCTCTCCGCGAAGCTGTTTGACTACAAGGGCACCGGCGCCGTGCGACTGGGCGCGGTAGTCGAGATCATTCACACCGCCACGCTGGTGCACGATGACATCATCGACGAAGCGCAAACACGGCGCGGCCGTCCCGCAGCCAACACGCGCTGGGGCAACTCCAAGTGCGTACTCGCTGGCGACTGGCTCTACATGCAGTCGTTCAAGATCGCCGTGCAGGAGCGCAACTTCCGCGTGCTCGACACGCTCATCGAACTGACCCAGCAGATGGTGGAAGGCGAACTTCTCCAGATGGAAAAACTGGGGAAACTCATCTCGCTCGACGAGCACTTTGACCTGATTTTCCGCAAGACGGCCTGCCTCTTCTCAGTCTGCATGCGGCTGGGAGCGATTCTGGGAGGGGCCACGCCCGAGCAGGAAGAAGCCGCAGGATTCTACGGGCGGAACCTGGGAATGGCGTTTCAGATTGTCGACGATGTGCTCGACCTGACCGCCTCGGAAAACGTCCTCGGCAAGCCCGTGGCCAGTGATCTCCGCGAAGGCAAAGTCACCATGGCCGTGATTCATGCGCTCGAGCGTTGCACCGTCGAAGAACGCGAGAAGATTGCAACCGTCCTACGCGATCGCGCCTTCAACGGCGTAACCCATGCCGACATTCTCGCAGTGCTGAATCATTACGGCTCTCTCGATGCCGCCAATGCTCGCGCCGCTGAATACGCGCAAGCTGCCCGCAGCGCAATCTGCACCTTCCCTGACAGCGAAATCAAGCGCGCCCTGTTGTGGGCTCCGGATTTTGTAGTTGCCCGGGAAAAGTAAGAGTCGTCCTGTAGCGCTCGAAGATCACTCCAACCGACTCTGCACTCTCTGCGTGCCCTTTTCTGCGCACTCTGCGGTTTAAGATTCTTTAGGTTTTCAGTCCTAGCTTTTCAGCCCTAATGGACTGTCATCCTGAGCAAGCGAGGCGCAAGCCGAGCGCGTCGAAGGACCCCATGACGGCCCGAGACCACCATTCGCCGATGGCCACTTTTCCACCACAGATCTCAAGGATCTGCCCGATTCCTTGGGCCACAGAAAAACCGAGCGACCTAGTCCTCGAGCCGGAACTGCTCGCCCAGGCTCCGCGCCAACGAATTCAGGCCATTAGCCAGGGCACCACGGCAACGTTCCACCGACTTCTTCGAGAGATCGTCCAGGCTCTTTTCGAACGACTCCAGCGTGCCGGCTGCCTGCAGCCTCATCGACTCGGAAACCGCGTTCTCGATTCCCTTCTGGATGATGCCCAAACGCACTGCAGCCTCGTCCACCTGCTCGGTAAGTTCCTTCGCGCTGCGCGTGCCCAACTCCTGTAGGATCACGTCGACGGTGCTTTCTAGTTGCGAGCGCGCGCTGCTCACGGTGTTCGTGGCCAGCTTCGACAAGCGGATGTCCAGCCCCGATTCCAGCGCATTGGCCGACTCGTTTAGCTTGGCAATCCGGCCGTCCATGTCGGCGACTTCAGCCTGTACGCGCTGCGCCTCCGACTTGACCGTTGCTTGCAGCTCTTCCAGTTCCTGCCGGTGCGCTTCGTGCTCTCCGTTCAAGGTCCGTTGCTGCACCTGCAGAAGTTCGTCACTCAACTTCTTCAGGCGGTTGCCGGCATCCGTCATGTGCAGATGGAACTCGCCCATCTCGCGCTTCAGGTGATCGCGCAAGCTGGCGACCGTCTCGGTCGAAACCGCCTGCACCCGCTTCTCCATCTCGGCCGAGATGCCCTGCACTCGCTTCTCCGCCTCCGCCGAAACGCCTTCAACTTTTTTCTGCACCGAACGCAGGTCTTCCGACACGCGCTCGCGGAATTCCGTGTGGCTGGCCGAGGTGGTCTTTTCGATCGCTGTCCTCGCCGCCTCCAGCACCTGTGCCGACTGCGAACGCGCTTCGTCCATCACCCGCGGGTTCAGCTCTTTCCGCAAGCGAGCTTCAATCTGGTCCTGCAACTCTGGCGGGATGTGCGACAGCGACACCTCGAACCGGCTCCGCTCTTTCGGCTGCTGCGACCGCCCCACAGCCTCGCGCAATTCCGCCAGCTCGGAAAGAAGCGGCCGCATTGCATCCGAGACCAATCCGCGCAAGCGCTCCTCGGCAACCTGCTTCTGCAGGCTGTCGAGCATGCTCTTCAACGACGCCGGGATCTTCTCTGAAACCGGCGGCATGGGCTGGACATTCTTCAGCTTCGCCGGCAGCACGTTCCCGCTTGGCTCGGCCGGCGCTGCTAGCCGCAACCAGTCCTGCGGTGCGGCCTTCAGCCCCCAGAAGTTCTGCGGACGATCCAGCCGCGCACCCAGGCGCCAACCCTTGTCGTCGGAATCCAGCGGCTCGCAGTAGACCACCTTGGCCGTCGTTTCGCGCCCGTCTTTGCTGTGGAAGTGCAGAAGCACCCCGGCATCCAGCTTGACCGGCGATCGCATGGAACAACCATGCGCGTTGACCACCAGGGTCTCGCATACTTCCGAGAACTTGGATTCCGGCTCGAGACTTGTCACCAGGATGGGTACGTTGACCGGCACGCGCGAACTGCGCCGGAGGGGAGCGGGGGCGTACGAGCTTTGCATAGTGGCTGCCTTGGGCGAAGAATTCGGTAACGCACGGCTACGCACCACCGCGCGTCGTAACCCATACGTTAACCCCAAACCCGCGTCCAGAGCCCCACTCGGGAGTATTGCCCAGCGCATGTTCAACCGGGCAGGCGGCCTATGTCTTTTGGTAATGATGTAAAGGTTACTGGATCGTGGATACGGATTCGTGGCCTGTTAAGCTTCTGCGCGCTTGCACTCTGGGGGTCCGTGAACTCACTCGATCTCAAGTTACTCGTCATCTCGGGCGAAGTGAGGCGCACGCTCACACCTTGATGACCCCGAGCACAGACACCCGTTTCGCAGGTCTTCTCTGTGCCCTCTGTGTCCTCTGTGGTGAAGATTTTCTTCGCGCGACCTTAACAGTCGGAATCTTCTTAGCTTTGTCATCCTGAGCGAAGTGAGGCGTCAGCCGAACGAAGTCGAAGGACCGCATGTTCCTCAAACTCACAACCGGCCCTAACAGGAATTCCGACCACGGACCTGCGCAGCCGACCTTCTTCGTACCCTATGCGGTTAAAGGATTTTTCCGATGACCCGATCACCAGATGATCCGATTCTTCTGGTCCGATCGCCAGATCACCCTATCCCTCTAATCCTTTCCCATTATTGCCGCTCAGTCACCGCGTAGCTAAAGTGTCCGACACTCAGGGTGGCAAACTCTTCATTGCACGACGACGGATGTCACTCGGCGTGTCCCCATTGCCGCCCGGAATCTCCCAACTTGGTGGATACATGCGACGCTTTCTGCTGTGGGTCCTGGTCCTCTCTTCTGCCTGTCTCGCACAAAGCAACTACGCTGTGGTCACGGGAAAAGTCACCGACGCGCAATCGCTCCCGATCGCCAAGGCCACCGTGCGCTTCAAATCGCTCAGCACCGGCGCCACGCGGAGCGTCACAACAAATGAAAGTGGCCTATTTTCGGCCGCCGCGCTTCTGCCCGACGACTACGAGCTCACCACTTCCGCTGACGGCTTCGCCCCGGTCGCCCAATCCATTCATGTGGAAGTCGGACAGCGCCTCGCGATCGACGTCCCCCTGAAGGTCGGCCCTGTCCGCGAAGGCGTCCAGGTGAACGCCGCAGCCGACATCCTCCGCACTACCGACGCCAGCGTCGGCGATGTCGTCGAGCCTAAATCTATCCAGGAACTCCCGCTCAACGGACGCATGCTCATCGACCTCGTCCTCACGGTGCCCGGCACTCACGTTGGCTTTGGTGCGCAGACCGGAGAAACGAATCCTCTTTATTGGCGGCCCGGTCAGCGCTCGGCCGTCGTGATCGGCGGCGCGCGCCCCAACGCCAACTTCTTTTTGCTCGACGGCGCCACCAACACCGACCCGACCTTCAACACGCAAAACCTCAGCCCCTCGCCCGACGCCGTCATGGAGTTCCAGGTCGAGACCAGCAGCTATACCGCCGACATGGGCGGCGCCGGCGGCGGCCAGATCAACATCGTCACCCGCTCAGGGACGAATCAGTACCACGGCACGGTTTACGAATTCCTGCGCAACGGCGCCCTCGATGCCAGTCCTTTCGCAGCCATGGGAAACAACCATCTCGTGCAGAACAATTACGGCGCCTCGTTTGGCGGCCCTCTGCTGGGCAAATCACACAAGACGTTTTTCTTCGTGAACTACGAGGGCCTGCGTCTCTCTCAAGCTGACGCACAAACGCTCACTGTTCCGACGCAGGCGGAACTCACCGGCGACTTCAGCATGAGTAACGTCAAGATCTACGACCCCACCACCGCCGTCGCCAACCCGAACTACAACCCTGCCCAGCCGGTTGGTCCTTCGAACTATCCCTACGCGCGTAGCCAGTTCCCCGGGAACATGATCCCGAACGGCCGCATCAATCAGAACCTCGAAGCCTTCCTGCTCAAATACATTCCCCCGCCCAACATGATGATGACGTCGATGGGCGCCGACTCCAACAACTACCTCGACATCCGCAACGAGACGCACTACCAGAACCAGGGAACAATTCGCGTCGACCACATCTTCGACAACAACGACACGCTCATGCTGCGCTACTCACTCGGTGGCGAGAACGGCTTCTCGCCCAGCAGCGGCGTGACCTCGACGACCGAGAATCTTCCCGGCTTCGGCGCCAACTTCGACAATTTTTCCCAGCAGGCCGTCATCTCCTGGAATCACGTTTTTTCGAGCAGCAAGCTGAACACTGCATCCCTGGCCATGTCTCGCCTCTCCATGGACCGCACCTCGCAGAATGACAACGTGAGCGACATCGTCAGCCAGCTTGGAATCAGGGGGATCGGCTTCGGCGGACCTGGCGCCTGGGGCGCTCCCTGGTTCGCCGCCCAGGGTTACACGGGCATCGGCGACACCTTCGCCGCCACTCCCATGCACGCGTGGGACACGACCATCGAGTTGCGGGACACCTTCTCGTGGCAACACGGTCATCATGCGCTTCGCTTCGGTGGCGATGGACGCCGCTACATCTGGCCAATGTGGGGCTTTTTCCAGAACCGCGGCTACTACCAGTTCACCAACGGCTACACCACGCAATTCGGATTCAATGACGGCAGCGGCTCAGGCTTTGCCAGCATGCTCCTCAGCCTCCCCACCGTGAAACAGCGCCAGGCCGGCGTGCCTCAGATGAATCTCCGCAACTGGGGATGGGACTCCTTCGCCGAAGACAGCTGGCAGGTCACTTCCAGGACGACGATAAATATCGGATTACGATATGAATACACCAGCCCGCTTTACGACCTCAACAACACCAACGCGAACCTGATCTTCAACAACGGGGTTCCTTCTCCGTTCATCGGCGGCGAACTGGGCTATCCCAAGGGCCTGATGTACGCCAACAAGCACAACTTCGCGCCGCGCTTCGGAATCGCCAAGAACGTACCGCGCTACGGCATCATTCTGCGCGGAGCCTATGGACTCTTCTACACCCCGGTCGATCAGAACACGTGGTGCAACCAGCGCCACAACGTCCCGTATGTCTTCCCCGAGACCCAGCAGGCCGACAACTTCACTCCGCCGGCCTCACTCTACACAAACACTCTGAATTTCGGTACGCCCGTCCTCGGCGTCGGAACCTTACCGGCAACCACGGTGAGTTTCACCGCATTCGATCCGCACGCACCCGCGCAATACATCCAGCAGTGGAATGCGCAAATCGAAAAAAGTTTCGGGGCGAACACCACCGTGTCTGTCGGCTATCTCGGCGCGCGCGGCTTCCACTTGCAGCGCTCGCACCTGATCAACAACGCGCCCCCGGGACCCGGTCCGCTTGGCCCGCGCCGTCCCTTCAAGACCCTCACGTTTGTTCCCGGCACGAACCTCACGCCGAGTAGCACCGACGCGATCATTCAGAGCCAGACCTTCCCCGTCAGCACCATTAACCGGCTGGAAGACACCGCGCAGAGCTGGTACGACGCCGGCTACATCAGCGTGCGCCGGCGCTATTCGCGCGGCCTGAGCCTGCTCGCGAGCTACACGTACTCGAAGAACCTCACCAACGCGCCCGACTTCCGCTCGCCCATGGACGAGTCGGCGATCCCGCAGAACAACAACGACCTCGCCGCGGAAAAAGGTCCCGGCTGCGACGTGCGCCATCGCCTCACGCTCAGCAGCGTCTACGACATTCCCGCGTTCAAGCACAATGACCTCACGCGCCTGCTTACGCAGAACTGGCACTTCAGCACGATCCTCCAGCTCGAGTCGGGGATGCCGTTCACGATCTCCGTCTTCGGCGACACCGCGAACTCGGGCACGGTGCTCGGCGAGAATCCGATCCGTGCCAATTACACCGGCCAGCCCATCTTCGGACCCGGCACGCACACCGCTGCGATGTGGTTCAATCCGGCTGCGTTCTCCACGCCGGCTGCCTACACCTTCGGCGACGTGGGCCGCAACTCGGTTTACGGGCCGCCGTTGCGCACGCTCGACATCGCACTCGTGCGGACGTTCCGCATCACCGAGAGATCGAGCTTCCAGTTCCGCGGGGAGGCTTTCAACGTCCTCAACACCGCGAACCTCGGAACGCCGAACCGCTACGTGAACGAGCCGCAATTCGGCACGATCACGATGGCCATGACCCCGGGCCGGGAGATTCAATTGAGCGCGCGGGTGTCGTTCTAGTCGGCGCCGAACCCATGGTTAGCGATGGATCGACGGGCGTCCTCACCCATCTTTCTGAGAGCGATGCAAACTCGCATAATGTTCCACGTGGAACATTTTCGCTTTTTGATGTTTCACGTGATTAGCTTATAGCTATGATCACATCGGCAAGTAACGGACTCTCTATCGTTTAGCTGAGGGATCGCAAGGCGCGCTTATCACAACCTTTCGCCCTCGGCGAAATGTGGACACAAAGCGCAGTACGCGAGGTTGGACTTGATGGACCGGACCCGATAAGGAGAGAGGCGAACCTGAATCGCATCTGCCGTTCCCGCGACAAATGCGTCGCAGGCTCGCCCCCCGATGAAACATCATTTGCGCTCGGCGCTGGTCCATGCGCGCGCAATCTTTTCGAGCCCTTCGGCGTATCGGGCCATATCCCGCCCGAGTTCCCGCAGGCCATGTTCCACGCCTTTGCTCACCGTGCGGGTGATGGCTTCCGCCGCTTTTTCCGGCGACATCTTTTCGATGGCCGTGCGCTCTGCCTCGAGCGCAATCACCGACGCGCCCAGGGTCGCCTCCACCATCGCAACCGGATCGACAAACACCGGGTCACCGGGATTTATCGGAGGCCCCGCCCATGGATCAGGCGGAACGATGGGCACCGGCCCCTCCACCAGGTACTGCCACAGAATGACGACAATCGTGCACGGCGGCAGGAAGCGGCAAAGATTGTCTCGGCCAAGCGCGCCGATCCGGAGCATGTCGGCGTAGTCGTATTTGTGCTGGGAGTTGACGATCATGTTCAGCGGCTGCGACTTCAGCGCCGCCCATGCAATCGCCGGAAATAGGCGCCACAGCGCACCCGGTCTCGCGATCCAGAACGCAATATTCCGATAGTAGTTTTCGATCTGGGCGAGAACCGCCTGACCCGACGCCGAGGCCTTGAATCCAAGCGTCTTGGGCGCAGGCGCAATCGGATCGCCGATGAGGTTGATGTCGAAGAAGTGGTGCCAGGTGGAATCGACCACCACGCGCCCGATGCCCACGCGCTGCCCGTCATAGGCACCCACCACGCCAAAACTGCGTGGATTTGCGATGTCGGTGGGATCACCCACGTGCGCGCCTTCGGTCGAAACGTTGGTCTCTGCCAGCACCTGCCCCCAAGCGATGATTTGCGGCGGCCATTTCCGCCCCACGCCATCGGCCGGGTACTCGACGAAATTCTGTCCTGCGAAGGTCAGCGTCGCGTTCAGGTCCCAGGGCGTGATCACTTCGCCTTCGTGCATGTGGTCCGGCGCAACCGTGATCGGTCCCTTCACCCCGCACATCACCGGGTGCGGATAGAGGCTCAGAATGAACCGGCTCCACGAATTTGCGTACCAGCGCAGGTTCAACGGCTGCGGGATATCGTCCGACTGATCGTCGAAGAACACCTGCGTTTGTCCCGAAGGCAGCTGCGTCGTCTCGATCCGAGTCGAACCCAACGGCGGAGGCGCCACTGGCTCTCCGTTCGGCCCTGGGTTCGGAAACCACCACTTGCGCATCGACCGCACCCGCGGCACGCGCCCATTCAACTCCACGCCCAGGTCTGCGTGATCGCCCGTGGCAAACACACCGCCCCCGCCGTTCATGAACTTGGTCAACGCCGCCAACTCAGAATCGGTCATCGGATTTGCGGTTCCGCCGGTATCAGCCACGCCGAACAGCCAGATCTCGTCGTACACGGAAAGATCCACGGCATCGAATTTGAAATTCTCGACATCCGCAGCGCCATTCACGTCGGTATCGCGATGCGCCTTGGTGACGTTGAATCGTGGTAGAAATCCCGATTCCAGCGTGCGCACGAACTCACTCAGTCCAAAAAAGGCGTCGCCCGTGTTGTGATCAGGATTCTGGTCTCCGGGGCCGAACGACGCGTAGTGCGCCGACCCCGCAATTCCGTCCATGACCAGCAACACGTTGATCCTCCCAAGCCACCAGAGGATGTCCTTGACCTTGGGTATGGGTGTCATGATGAACTCTTATTGCAAACAGGGTGATGGAAACGGTGAATTTGACTGCGGAAGGTGGACCCGACGCGCGTCTCCCACAAGACTGCGCGCACACCTCAGCTGAGGTCTTCCACAGCAGTTGCTGTTCCACTTGCATGCACAGGTCGTGCGCGAGGCAAGTGGATTGTTTTCAGTGTCGCGATATTACGAGGGTGATCGTTGTGCACACCCCGACACTAACCCTTTAGATAGGGTGTATCCCTTCGGATAGGCGGGAGGCCCGGGCTCTCGACATCAGCGGGTTGAATGAGTGAGCGTAAGTGTTGTGCCACTTGGCCGAAAACGTGTTCCTTGGGACAGTCAAAGACACTGTCGGATGCACATCTCTATTACCGGCGTAGTTGCGAAGGAGCCTTGTAGAGGATGTTCACCGCCATGCTTCGGCAGCGAGCGCACGCGCAATGGAACTCAGGATCGCGGGGTTCCGCCACGTGCCCGCACGAGGGACAGACATATTCGCCGTTTGTGTTCGGTACCATGGGGCGGAATCCGTAGGCCGTGATGCAGTAGGAGCAATGGACCTTCGTGTCCGGTTTCATGACGGTTGCAGTGTGGCAGTGCCGCTTCTGTGGAGCGGTGGTTGAAATCATAGATATGCGTGATTGCGGTCACACACTGCCGGTGCGCAGGATCACAATCTGGCTCGCCTCTTTCCCGCTAATTCCCGCCCCGCCATCGACAAATCACGCTCATCGTCAAGCGTGATGAAGCTCACTGCCGATATAGCGACAACGAAGTAGTCTGGATTCCCGATCGCTTGGCTGCACGCGGTCGTCGTCTGGTTGGATGGTGGTTCGTGAAAGTAAGACGCTGGCTTTGCACGGCACTGGCATACGTAAGACTGCACCGCGCCGATTGTGAAAAGTGCGGAAAGCTTCAACAATGTTGGGGCGAAGAGATCCGTAAGCGGCTCGAGCAACTGCGCGAATTCGAGCACCCCTCGCACGAACTGATCCTCCCTCGAGAGAACAAGCGCTCCAACGACGACGCGGCGTGAGGAGACGGGGGCAGCCTGCCCTGAGCGAAGTCGACGGGTTCGGCCCGTCCAGCGGGACTTGTTCGCTTCCTGACCACGACAGCGCCTCGCCCCCAAAACCTCTTCCTCGCATTTGCCCAAACACCGGAATCGTGCTGCAATACCATGCGACGGCCCCGTAGCTCAATTGGATAGAGCATTGGTCTTCGGAACCAAGGGTTGGGGGTTCAAATCCCTCCGGGGTCGCCAGGCTACTTCCGCACCAGGGTCGGGCGCCGCTCCATGCCTCTCGCATACAAAGCGACCGCCGATCGAAAGCCATCCAGGACTCTGGTTACCGTTTCCGGCCTGGAGTATTCCACCTGCATCTCCACGGTTCCGAAGTCGAACACGGCAAACTTGCTTTCAAAAACGAACGAGCACTCCAGGATACTCACGAAGGATTCGACTGGTTGTATACAGATCTGCCCGCTGTTCTCGCGGCTGTGGTTCACCAGAAGTTCCAGGGGGCGTCCTGACGCGGCCGAGGATGCGACCAGCATCTCGATCCGTTCCAGCATTTTTCTTTGCATGTCCCGCATGAGAGACTTCCGGCGTAAAAATCGTAACCGCAGCCTGACGAGGGGCGCGTGACTCTTCATCACGGGTAAGCGTGAGGGTAATGTTTGATGGGCCAGCCAACGTCCTGATGCCGGAGCATTGGAGGATTTCGGGTTCCGGTGTTCGATGGATGTTGATATTTACCGGCGACAACAAATGAGTCACGGTAATCCCGAAAACCGAGCACTACCTCTTGGCACCCGCGTTATTTCTTCGCGCCCGATCCGTACCCCTGCCACACGTACTCCAGAGCTTCCGGTAGCGTCTGCTCGCGCACGCCGCGGTCCACGTGAACGGCATTGCGGGCAAACACGAACTGGTAGTGATAGCCCTTAACCGCCAGCACCCTCGCCATGTTCTCGTTGGCCAGCACCCAGTCGTGCATGTCGTCGCGCATTACATTGGGGTTGAGGAGGTCGCGGTCGCCCACCTCCATCCAGATCCGGATCGGCTTGGCGGGACTGTTGGGGATGAGATGCTCGTGGAATTCCCAGGCGCCGTGCGGCGCCTGCGGATTCGATGGCCACTGCTGGTTCACAAATGTTCCGGAATACGCGAGGACTCGGTGGTAGAGCTCCGGGTGATACCACGCCGTGATGAGCGCGCACGCGCCGCCCGAACTGTTGCCCATGGTCGCTCGGCCGTCGGGATCTTTCGTGAGCTTTACGTGAGCCTCCACTTCTACCCGCGGCAGAACCTCTCTCTCCACAAACTCGGCATAAGCGCCCGACATGGTGTCGTACTCCAGGCCGCGCTCACTGCCCTGCGCGTCGCCGCCCCCGTTGCCAATCGAGATGGCCACGATTGCGGGAACTTTATGTTCGGCGATCAGGCTGTCCAGCGCAGCGAACAGCAAGCGATCAGGGCCGTCGGCGCCCACGATAAAAGGCGCGGCCGTGCCCGGCGCATACTGCTTGGGAATATAGACGGCCACATTGCGGGTGTACGGCGCGGGGCGGCTGGAGGTCACGACCAGCTTGGCGGGATCCGCGGGATCGGGGGTGCCGAACGTATCCTTCTCGCGAGCAATGCCCGGATAAATCCTGCTGGACGACGAGCTCATCGTGAACTCGACTACCGTCCCCTGAAGAGGTTTGTCTTGCGCGGCGAGCTCGGGCGCGGGTGAATGGGTAGGGCCCACGATGAAATTTCCGTCCGCATTGGCCGGAGGAACCGTGCCGTCGGGCAATTCCTTCGCTTCGACATATCCCGCAGTGTGTGGATCGCGCGCCGGTGGAGTCGGATGTGGGGTTGGCTTTGCGGGCGGGGCAGCCTGGCCGAATGCAGAGACAAGGAGCGCCATCACCAAAAGGAGAAAAGGGATGCACAGCAGCAGTATGGTCGTGCGGTGGTTTCGGGGCATCCTGACAGATTTCCTGGGCTGTCTCGGAGATACGAGCGCCGGCATAGTATCGTATCGGCGGATTCGACGCGAGTCCACCGCAGCCCTCATCATTCGCGTGTGTTTGTAGACGAAGGGACGACGTCTCGCCGCAAATTTGGGAAAAATAATAGAAGACGACCACCGACAAGATGACGCCAAAACTGAGAATCCGTCTTCGCCCGGGATGGCATCCAGCCGCCAATCCCGCGATCCCTACGTACAAGCGCGCGGCGAGTGCCGGCTCCGGAGCGCTGCAGTTTTCGATTGCCCAATTTCGCCACGGCACAGCGCCGAATGCCACGGAGCAGACTCTCGTCGCCATGTGCGAAAAGCTGACGAGCAGCGTGAGGGGGCGCCGCGATCTGGCTACCGCATCGGGCATCTGCGACATCGGGATTTACGGAACCACTGCGGTGCAAGGCGACGCACCGGTGCGTTTTCAGGCGTGGGTGCTGTCGAACGGGTGGGAATTCATTCTGGTGACGCACACCTGCGGAAGCGTGCCCGATCCAGAAGAGGTGCGGGAAGGCACCGAGATCGCGTTGATGACGGGATTCGGGTAACCGCGGTTGGAAGCGGTTCGCGCTCGGAATTGCGGCACGCGGTTTTCACTGGCGCTAGTGATGCCGTTCGAATTGGCTGCGCTCCCCATCCTCCCGTCCAAGCTTGGATTGGCGCTTAAGCGTTGGATCGGCTTTTTTGACAAGCTTCTCTACAATACGTCGACTGTATATCCTGTAAATTCAGAGCTTTACCTTGCGCCCGGAACTCACTTTTTGTTTTCACGATTTCGTGGGGAATCGCCGCGGGGGTACCCCTCATAGTGGTCGCCATCACAACTGTCGCGGACACTCGGGACATTGAGGCAAGGGCCCGTTTCTTAATGCCCCCTGCACCCATCTTCTTCCTCCAACCTTCCAGTTCCTTACCCACCCATCTGGCCGATGCGGGCCACGCGCCGCGAACGTCATCCTGACTGTGCATTTCGAAAAATTCGCAAGTGTAGTTGGGAGACAAGCAATGGCGTCATCTATTTTGGAAACCCTGTCAAACGAGCTGTCGTCGGCTGCGGAGTCGGTTGGCGGCTCCGTGGTCGCGATCTACGGCCGACGCTGGATGCCCTCGAGCGGCATCCAATGGCGCAAGGGTGTGATTGTGACGGCTCACCACACGATTCGGCGCGAGGAAGACATCACCGTTGTTGTCGATGAAGGAAAGAGCCTGAAGGCGAGTCTTGCGGGACGCGACCCGAGCACCGATCTCGCGATCCTGAAGCTGCCTGAAGACGCGACCTTGCCGCTGCCCGCGCTCAGCGATTCGCCGGTCAAACTCGGCCACTTCGTGCTCGCGCTCGGACGATCGCGGTCTTCAACGCTGGTCGCGAGCGCGGGAATTGTCGGCGGACTGAGTGGAGAATGGCAGCCGCGCCGCGGTGGACGCGTCGATCAGCACATCCGTCTCGCTCTGGAACTGTATCCAGGATTTTCGGGCGGACCGCTGGTGAATGCGCAAGGCAAAGTCGCGGGCATCAATACGCGCGGTTTGGCGCGCGGTCGCGGCGTGACAATTCCGAACGCCACCGTGCATCGCGTCGTCGATGAACTGCTGGAGAAAGGTCACATCGCGCGGCCGTATCTCGGGGTCGCGATGCAACCCGTCGCTATTCCCGACGCACTGCGTGGCAAAGTGAAGGACGCGAGCGCGGCGCTGCTGGTCGTGCACGTGGAGAAGGCCAGTCCCGCGGAGAAAGCTGGAATTCTGGTCGGCGACATCATCGCCGAACTGCACGGCCACACCGCTCAGGACACCGGGGACATTCTCGATCTGCTCGCGTCCGCGAAGGTTGGTGACACGGTGAAAGCGACGGTGCTCCGCGGCGGCGCGCCGGTCGCGGCGTCCATCAAGCTGGAGGATCGTCCGACGCGGTAGATTGTTGCGAAGTGTCAGCGTTGGATAAGACAAACCATGAATGATCGTGAGATGGCTAGCGCGCAATGAATACCCGGAATGGAGATGGCGTAATCCGCGTCGTGGTTACGGCCATCTCCGCCGTGCGTAGAAGCGGGCTGGAAGCGATCGTCAGGAACAACTCTTCTCTGAAATTGGCTGGATCGTTGCCGACGATTGTTGGGTTGACGACACGAATTCAAGAGCTCCAGCCACATGTGGTGATCGCCGACTTGGCGCACGCCGATACGGCGTTCTTCTCTGCAGCAATTGATCTGGACCGCGCTGGTGTTGGCGTAGTTGTGCTCATCGACGAGCCAAGCGTTGGCTGGACGGCACGTGCGCTTCAGGCTGGTGTGCGCGCGATCTTGCCACGTGAGTCTTCGGAGGACGAGATCGTCTCAGCAGTCGTCGCAGCAGATCGCGGTCTGGTTCTGCTCGATCCGGAAGTCACCAGAGAGTTGGCGTCGCAGACACGAACGGTGACTTCGATAGCCGAGAACGTAGCCGATGGTCTGGAGGAACTTACCGCACGCGAAGTCGAAGTCTTGCGCCTGATGGCAGAAGGCTTCGGCAACAAGCAGATCGCGGCGCATCTTGGGATTTCCGATCACACCGTGAAATTCCACATCAGCTCGATTCTGGCCAAGTTGAGCGTTTCCAGCCGGACTGAAGCTGTGACGCAGGGGATCAGGATGGGGTTAATTGTTGTTTAGGCTCTCGGCTTTGGGCTGTCGACTCTCGACTCTCGACTCTCGGAACTGACGACTTGTTTGAGGTTTTGGGTAGCAAGATGATTCGTGAATTCTGGTGAGTCAGCCCGGAAAATCGATGGAAAATTCCAGCGTGCATCGATAGATAACAACAGGTCCGAAAGCCCAGACCCGAGAGCCTAGAGCCCTGCTTTCCCTACTCACCAAATTCCGCCTGTCTCGTCTATATGAATAATTAAGGAGGCTCATATGAGGCAGCTTCGCCGACGCGCAACCTGGACCGGCGCAATTCTCGGGACCTTGGCCGCTCTCTTCGTGCTTGCGCTGCAGGCGCATGCCTCCGAGCAAGGATCGGAGATGGAGGAGTTCCACCAGACGTATCCGCTCGCAGCTGGCGGGCGCATCGAACTGGAGAACATTAATGGTGCGGTGCACATCTCGGCATGGGATCGCAACGAGGTGAAGGTCGATGCGGTCAAGCGCGCATGGAGCAAGCAGCGGCTCGACGAAGCGAAGATACAGATCAATACCAGCGACAACTCGATCTCGATCCGCACGGAGTATCCAGAACACAATCACACGTTCTGGACTGACGGACGCGAGAACCAGCCCGCGAGCGTCGAGTACACGCTGACTATCCCGCGGAACGCTCGCCTCGACAGCGTCAACCTGGTAAACGGCAGTCTGGATCTGGAAGGCCTGAGCGGTGAGATCAAAGCTTCGTGCGTCAACGGAAAACTGGCCGCGCATAATCTGGGAGGACGCGCCGAACTGTCAACGGTGAATGGAAAACTGGAGGCCAACCTCGACCGGCTCGAGTCGCCGGTGGACGTGTCGTCGGTCAATGCTGCCGTGTTGCTCACGCTCGCTTCAGATGCCAAAGCCGATCTGGAGGCGACAACAGTCAACGGCTCGCTCTCGGATGATTTTGGGTTGCCGGTAATGAAGCACCGGTTCATGGGCCGTGACTTGCGTGGCGAACTCGGCGGCGGTGGCCCGCATGTGCGCGTGAGCAACGTGAATGGTCGGATCGAGATTCGGCATGCCGACGACAATCGGCCGTTGAGTCCATCCAAAAATCTGAATCACGATCACGACGAGAAAAACGACGACGATACGATTTAGGGCTCTCGACCTCAATACACCGTGTAACCAGGTGCGGGCGTGCGGAAGTCGGGCTTTGAGGCCATCAGCAACAGCGCCCCAGTTCTCTTGAAAGCTTTCAGGTCGTCGAGGCTGTGGAACGATTTCGTGACGTAGTCGTCCGGCGTGGGTGTGTCGTCTGGGATCTGCGCGTATTCAACGTTCTCGAACGCATGCTTTCTGAGCATGTCGGCGTACTCAGCAGCCGAGCGTACGTTGACCGGCACCTTGAGCTTATCGACCCATTGCAATGAGTACGGGTTGTCCTTGTAGAGATTGATGAGGATGAATAGGCGTCCTTTGGGCGCCATTACCCGGAATAGCTCAGCCAAAGCACGCTCTTGGTCCGGATAATAGTAGAAGGACTCGACCGAGAGCATCTTGTCGAAGAAGTTCTCCTCCCACGGAATCTGAGTCGCCGATCCCCAGACGAACATGACGTTGTCGAAGTCTTTCGACGCCACGCGCGCCTGCCGGATCATCTCATCGGAGACGTCAACGCCAACGACCTGACCGAAACCTTCGGGACCATCGGAGACGAGACGCGCGAGAAGCCGCGTTGCCCAACCAGAGCCGCAACCCAGATCGAGTACCCGTTCGCCGGGTCGCAGATTCATGCGGCGGATCGTCTTCTCGGTGATGTCGAGATGGTGGTTCTCCATCTTCGGGCCTTCGCCTGCTTCGGCCCAGCGGTTGAATTCCTGCTGGAGTTTTTCGTCGGGAGTTTGTGATTTGTCAGTCATATCGCGACGGTCTCGGTTCTTGCCGTAGGTTGATCTGGCCGCAGTTCCTTGCGCATAACGAGACAGAAATCGTGCAGGTACTGGGCGCCTCGAACTATCGGGCGTGACTCCACCGTTGCCGCAGGCTTTCGACTAGGAGACCGAGTAGACCATAGGTAGCGGCATTAGCGAGAAGAACCCAGTAGAGTTTAATGCCAAAATCAAAATGGAAGCTGGCCAACACGATTGGGCAGGTTATGTTGATGAGGTTCCAAACGAGCGGTTGGGAAGAGATCAACGGAGTTGGGAACGCTGAGGCGGCATAAAGGGCCCAGAGACCCGCGACGAGAAAACCAGCAATTGCCCAGATAACAATCCTGCGTTTCATATGAACCAGCCCGCTACCGACGTTAGCGGCCACGGTAGCCTCCCAGTATGCTACATTTGCCATCCACATGGCACCAAGCCCGGAGCCCGCGCCACAAAGGGACCCCCAACCCACGGTGCTTTATTGTCCACAGTGCGCGTGCGAGGTCACGGATCCTCTCACGTGCGGTGACTGCGCGGCGGTGATTTGCCGGCGCTGCGGCACTCCGCTCGAATCCCCCGACGAACTCGGAATCGGATAGCGAATGGAATCTCCTACCGTTTCGCAGGAAGCCGTTCCTGCAACATCACAAACCAAGCCCAGCCTGGTCCGCGGACTATCGCTACTCGATTCGATTCTGTTGCTCGCGGGTGGAATCATTGGATCCTCGATTTTTTTGACGGCGAAGGACATTGCCGGACCGCTGCCGCATCCCGCCCTGTTCTTTCTGGTTTGGGTCCTGGGCGCAGTAATTTCGATGTGCGCGGCGTTCGCATTCGCGGAGCTGGGATCGATGTTCCCGGATTCGGGCGGGCAATATGTATACCTGCGCGAGGCCTTCGGCGATCTGATCGCGTTCCTCTATGGATGGATGCTGTTTGCTGTAGCCAATGGTGGCACGATCGCAGCGCTTTCGGTGGCATCGGCCGCGTACCTGGGCGAAATCTTCCCTTTCCTGTCGCAGAAGAATGTCATCTTCACCGTGCTCGGCGTCGCGTTCACGAACGCACACGTGTTTGGTTTGATCTCGATTGTGATTGTGACGTGGATCAACGTGGTGGGCCTGCGGCGCGGAGCGATCCTGCAGAACGTCGCGACCTGGGCCAAGTTCGTCGCCATGGGGGCGTTCGTAATTCTCGGGTTCGCGATCGGCAAGGGACACTGGAGCAACTTTACCTACCATGCGGGCAGCGGCGCCGGGATCGCGATGGGGATGACGCGCAACGAACTCGTCTCCGCTCTGGGTGTTGGACTGATCGCGGTCTTCTGGGCGTACGACGGATGGGTGTACATCACCTGGGTAGCAGGCGAGGTGCGCGAGCCACGGCGGAATGTACCGCGAGCGATGCTGCTTGGGCTCATCCTGGTCGCCGTTGTTTATCTCGCGATGAACCTGACGTATGTATACGCGATGCCGATCACGGAGGTGGCCCAGCACGAGACGATCGCTGCCGCAGCGGCGGGCGTTTTGTTCTCACCCGTAGCGGCGAAGTGGCTCTCGGCTGTGATCGCGCTGGCGTGTTTTGGGGCGATGGCGAGCTGCACTTTGTCGGGAGCGCGCGTGTATTTCGCGATGGCGCAGGATGGCGTGTTCTTCAAACGGATGGCGGAGGTGCATCCGAAGTGGAGAACGCCTGCGCTGAGTCTGATTGGCCAGGCCATTTGGTCGTGTTTGCTGACCGTGAGCGGACGATACGACCAGCTGTACACATATGTGATCTTCGGGATGATCCTGTCGTATACGCTGACTGTGATTGGTCTCTTTGTTTTGCGGTGGAAGCGGCCCGAGATTCCACGGCCGTACCGATGCACAGGGTATCCATGGCTGCCGGGAATTTATGTCTTACTGGGATCGTGGTGGGTGTTGAACACGATCTGGAAGCGGCCGATGGAGGCGCTGGCGAGTGTGGTCATTGTGTTGGTAGGTGTACCGGGATATTTGTACTGGAAATGGGCGGGGCGAAGTCGAGACGAGGCTTCTTAAAGCAGGCTGGGCCGCGGCCAAAATCGCCGCGGGCGGACAGGCGAGGGCGCCTGTCCCCACGTAAGCCTCAGCGCTTCGGCTATTGTCACAGACTTTCTTTCGCTTACTGCGGCAAGCCACCGCTCACCAGTTTCACTCGTAGCTTCACTGAGCCAAATTCGTGGCCGCCGATTTCTCCGTGGCAGATGACTTCGCTGATTTGATCGTTTTTCTTCGACGGCGTGGCGATTTCGATTTCGACCGCGAGGATGTCGCCGGGCGAGAGTTTGTAGTGCGGCAGGGGACTTTTCAAGGTGTACCCGTCAGGTGATGTCACCGACAGAGTGACTTCTGCCGGATCTTTGGTGTCGTCGCGCAGGATTACGGGCAACTGAAGAACGGTTCCGGCGGCGACTGAGATCTCGGGTGTCGGCGCCTTCGGGAGATCGGTCAAATCGTGTGCGGCGAAGAACTCCTCGTAAAAGTTCCACGGCCCACCCATTTCCATTGTGAGGCCCTCGCGCGTCTTCGGACTAGCCGACGGCAGACGATCAAAAGCGAGCGGCTGAGATTGAATACCTTCAAACACATCGCCAGTAGGAGAGCTGCCTTCTACCAGTGATTTTCCGAACACGAGTTCGACGGGCGTCGACCAACCGTCCTGATCCGCACCGGCCAACTTCTCTAGCTGCTCGTCGTTCAGCGATTGCAGTTTCTCGATGTAGGAGCGGTATTGCGTCAGGTGGAAGCGGAACACGTCCATGGAGACGCGCCAATAGGGCAGGTGATGGCTGGGAGAGATCGCCGTGGTCGGATATTGCGGGCCCTTGCCCTTAATAAGGTTGTCGTCGCTGGTGTCGGCAAAGAAATAGAGCTTTTGCGGCTGCCAGGGCTCCAAGCCTTCGAGCAAGGTCTCGTTTACCTTGCGAGGCTGAGCCAACTGCGCCGGGAAGACTGACGGATCACCGGCCATTTCGAAGGCTTCGATGGAGACAACCCCGGAGGCTTGATGGTCACCGTGATTTTCTCCGATGAAGAAGCCAGGCATCCAGGTGAGGATCACGGACGGGCGCGTGAGGCGCACGATGCGCACGACTTCTTCGAGCACCGCTCCGTGGCGCCAGTTCGAGAGCGACTGCAGCACGTCTTGGCTGGGCGTGTCTTTGCCGTCGAGAAACCAGACATTCTGCACACCGAGCACGACCATGGCGTGACGCAGTTCCATCTCGCGCACGAGGCCAAGCGAGGGACCGCGTTCGCTGCCCATGTTGTTGTGTCCGGCTTCGCCACGCGTGATGTAAACGGCCTCGACTTTCTTGCCCTGATCGAGCAGCTGCGCAAGGTAGCCGGAGACACCGGACTCGTCGTCGGGATGGGCAACGATGAGCAGCAGGTCCGCCTTGAAGCGGTCGTCGGGCTTGGGGGCCGTCTGAGGAGGAGGCGGTTGCGGAACGGGGGCGTGCGGAGAGTCCGTTTGCGCCGATGCCCTCAAAGACAGCATCAGCAAGAGCGCTGCGAGGCGCCGAGTCTTCATCCCTTCTCCCTAAGTAATCAGGTATTGGACGGCGAGTAAAAGAAAGAGTTTACAGTACGGCAGAAGTCAGCAGTCCAGCGCTCACAGGCAGCCAGTCCGCCTGCGAACACGCAGTTGGCGGGTGGCACTTGGCCGGATCAGAAACGCTGCGGCGACACCTCGGGCTGCACTCAACCGGCGGGGAACGGCCGTCCTTGCACCGCTATGTGGGCTACTTGTGTCCCCAGTCCCAGACGGGCTTGCCTTTATCGTCGCGCAGAACCAGCGTATCGGAGCCTTTGCTTACCTCCCGGGCAAGGATGAGATCGGAGCCGTCCTGCTTGACTTTGGATCCGGTGAGATTCACCTCATCACCCTTGGCAAGGTTGGATCCCATATCGTCGAGGAACGACTTCGGGCAAAGGTAGACGTCGATCGTGGTGTCGCCGCTCTTGAGTGTGAGACGGGCGGCTTCCTTGGCGCCCTTCTCCGGCAGCTTGAGCTCCTGGATGGTGCCTTTCATCTTGGTCTCGGTCGCGAGATCGTATTTCGGGAGCGAGGACTGGGCAGAAGCGGTAGCAACGGAGAGCATAGCCGCGGCAAGTGCACTGAAAGTGATGGAGAAACGAAGAGAAAGCGACATGGCTCCTCCTTGAAAAACACCTGCCGGATCGGTGCAACAAAGCACTTGAGAATTACATTCGCTTCCGGTCAGGTATGAGAAAAACAATCAGGAATGAAGCCAAACGTTAGGACGATAAGATTGTACTCTGAAAAAGGCGCGGAAACGCAGGAAATTCGCGGGGGCAGGGGTAACCGCGTTACTGTCAGACTTGCGGAGCGTGAAAAATAAGGGACGGGCGAGCGCCCGTCCCTCATTGCAACCATCCGAGAAGGGTCGGGCCGCTAGTCGCCAGCCATCTCCAAGGGTTCTTCGACCATTCCCTGCGCCTCCTGGATCATCTGGCCGCGGAGCTGCTGCTCGAGGGCGGCGAGCTGAGCCTCAATATCCTCGGACGCTTTGCGTTTGCGGATGACTTCTTCACGGTAACGGCGCAGGAAGTAGTCGATGGTTTCGACGCGGATCTTGATGGAGCCAGTGGGCTTGTTCTCGTCGAGATCCTTGAAGCAAAAGTACGGGGTGCCGGATTGCTCGATGATGCCCTCGACCACGCCGTAGATGGGCGCGTCGTGGCCGCACTTGAAGCTGGAGATTTCGAGCGCAACCAGGTTGGGATGGCGCGCGGTGAACTTCGCCGCCCAGACCTTGTGGTTGGTGCTGCAGGAATATGAGTTCTTCCAAGCGTCACCGATGTCGAGCGGATGGCTGATGACGCCCTCGCGGACGTCGTCGCCGAAGAGGCGTTCGAGTAGGTCTTCGTCGATGGGCAGCGTGTTCTGCGAGAAGATCGGGTAGCCGAGCTTCTGGAACTCGTCGAGGATTTCGTGATTCAGGCCTGGATCGTGATGGTACGGGCGGCCGAGCATCACGATGCCGATGCGGTCTTCGCGCTCGAGCTGGTCGATGACCTCGCGGGCGCGGCGGCGGATGCTGGCTTCGTACTCGCCGAGAGCTTTGAAGCCGGATTCCACGGCACGGTCATTCTCTTCGAGCGAGAGGCCGAGGATGGGCTGCCAAGCTTGCAGCATCTGATGCGCGAAGAGCTTGCGATCGGCGAAGTTCAGGATCGGGTCGACGTACTTGACGTTGTGTTCGGCGAAGACATCGTTTTCCTTGGTGAATGCAGCCTTGACGGTCTCAGGTGTGGCAGTGACCGTGGGGCAGGCGTTGGTGCCAGTAAGGTTCACGAGCGGCGATGTGAGCACGTCGTACATCGGGAAGAAGATGGCGTCGAGCGGCTTCTTGCGATGCTTTTCCTGAATCAGGTTATAGACGTGAGAGATGCCGATCTTGGCCGGGAAGCACGGATCGATGGCGCCGCGGTTGGCGCCGGCGCGGTAGAGATCGGAACTGGTGTAGTCGGAGTAGATGATGTTCTCGGGGGCGACGCCGAGGCTCTCGAAGTACGCGTTGAATAGTGGCGCGTAGGTGTAGATGTTCAGGACGCGCGGAATGCCGATGCGGATCTTCTTGCGATTCTGTATCTGCGCAATGCGCTCTTTGGCGGACTTCGTCCAGGCGTGCGTTGGGACAGGGTCGGCAACACTCTTCGCGTTCGTCGGCCGGAAGACTTCCTTCGACGCCATGTCGACGAAGTTGGGGTATTGATCCCGTATCTGATCGAGGCCGGCCTTAATGTCCTTCATGTCGTTGACATCTTCGACCAGGCCCTTTTCGCAGGTCGCGATGATCAGGCGCTGCTCGCCGTGCATGAGCGGGACCTTCGTGACTTTCTGAATTGGCACGAAGGCCATCGGGTCGGACTTGGCTTCGGTGGTGCGCACGTCGATGAAGGTGCGCAGGCAATTGTTCTTGCAGAAATTGCAGCGCGTCGATTCGTTGCGGGTGGTGCGGTACTGAATCTTGCGGACGGCGTCGAGGCCGACGAAGGTGGTCTCTTTGCCGTTACGCCACAGGCGGAGAGATTCTTGCGCAGCGCCGATCGCGCCTGACTCGCCGCAGAATTCGTGGACGATGATCTCGGGCTTTTTACCCGCGGCGCGGAAGCTGTTGTTGATGAAATCGACTTCCGCTTTCACCACGGCCATATTGTTCTGCGTACCTCCCTGCAAAACAAAACGCGTGCCGAGCGCTGCGAGATTCGGGATGCTGGCGACGTACAGGAAGACGTTCTTCGGAAGAACCGCGGCAAGCCCGGCGAGAATTTCTTCCGCGCGCCAACCCTGACGCTGGAAGTTCACGATGTCGGACTGCATGAACACGGCGCAGCCGTAACCGAAGACGGGCATCGCCTGCGCGGAGAAGGCGAGATCGGCGTACTGGGTCACATCGAGGCCGAAACCCTCTGCGGTCGATTGCAGGAAATAACCGTTGCCGGCCGAGCATTGCGTGTTCAGCTTGAAATCTTTCACGCGGCCGTTGTGCAGGATGATGATCTTGATGTCCTGCCCGCCCACATCGACGATGACATGGGGATCTTCGTAGAACTTCAACGCAGATTCTGTGTGCGCGACGGTTTCGACCAGCGCGACGTCGGCCGTGAGCACGTCTTTCAGAATGTCCTTCGCGTAACCGGTGGTCGCGACGCCCAGCACTTCGAGTTTGGCGTTCTGCGCTTCGACCTGGCCACGCAGGTTCTCGAACATCTCGATCGTGTCCTGAATCGGGTTGCCGTTCGAGAGCTGGTAAGCCTTGCAGAGGATGTCGCCGTTTTCGTCGAGCAGGACAGCCTTAGTGGACGTGGATCCGCCATCGACGCCGATGAAACCACCGACCGTCTGGCCTTTGCTGAAGGTCGCAGGCGTGAATTTCTTGCGGCGATAAGCGTCTTTAAATACGTCGAGTTCGCCGTCTTTTGCGACGAGGCCCTTCGCGCCGGACTTGGATTTCTCTTCCTGGCGCCCGAAGTCGATGTAGTGCACCAGTTGATCGTAGCCGTGGTAGCAACCTACGCAGTCGTCTTCCGTCTTGCCGAATTCGATTGCGCCGAGGGCGGCGAAGTATTGGGCGTTGTTGGGAACCTTGATGAGGTCTTCGGGCTTGGCGCCGTCGGGGATCGCAACTTTACGCTCTTGCCACATGCGGGGGATGTTCGCCTGCCACGCTTCGCGCATGCCGCGGATAAAGCTGTTCGGGCCGCCGAGCAAAAGCACGTGTGGACGCAGTGTGTGTCCGCGGGTAAGGACGCTCAGGTTCTGGAGCACGATCGCTTCGAAGAGCGAGGCCATGAGCTCGTCGGGTGGCGTGCCGACTTTTTGCAGGCCATTGATGTCGGTCTCGGCGAAGACGCCGCACTTCCCTGCGACCTTGTGCAGCTTGACTCCGTTGTATCCCTGCATCGCCAGTTCAGCGGTCGGAATCTTCAGCTTTGCGTTGATCTTGTCGATGACCGCGCCCGTTCCGCCCGCGCATTTATCGTTCATCGATGGAATTTTCTTTTTGCGACCGGTTTCGTCGTCATCTTTGAAAACGATGATCTTGGCGTCCTGCCCGCCGAGTTCGATCACCGAGTACACCTCGGGATGCAACTTCTCGACTGCGAGCGAAACCGCCGTGACTTCCTGCACAAACTTGGCGCCGATCTGATCGGCAATCCCGCCACCGCCCGATCCGGTCATGAACATGCGGGTATTGTGACGGTTGATGCCGATGTCGGCTTCCATGCGCTTCAGAAACTCAAGACTCTTCTCCGGCTGCTTGGTTTCGTGGCGCTGGTAGTCCTGCCACAGGATCTGGTCGGTCTTCGCGTCGACAACGGTCGCCTTCACCGTCGTCGAACCGACGTCGAGTCCGACCATGAATTGAGTTTTGTGGTCGTGCGGCTTCTGGCGCGGCGCAGGCGAGATCTGTAACAACTGAGGAGCCTTTGATTCGTGCCCTGACAGATGGTCGTGCATTCAAGCTCTCCGATCAGATTCAACCGACAAAAGGGAGACCGGCGGCGCGTACTGGCCGCCGGCTGGATCGGTTTACGCGGCGTTCGCAACAGCCACGCCCGGAACCCGGGCGCGCCGCCACAGTTTGGTGCTCTTATCCATGCGATCGCTCACATGCAGGATAAACTGTGCCGCCGTGCCCGCAACGCCCTCGCGATGAGGCACCTGGTAGAACGGCCGCTTCAATTCGGGATGCTCGGCGATGAACTCCTTGATTTCGTCGAGGCTCTTGCCCGTCATCTTTAGGCACTGTTCAAATTCGGTCTTAGCCTTGACCTTCGCCTCGCCGAGCGCCATCTGCACGCGGCTGTGCGCGTTGACCTCGCCCTCGCCAGAGGTTTCGATCGGCAGGAAGATCATGTCCTTGAATTTATTGATGACCGCCGACTGGACACCATCTGATTGCGACGACGGCATACAACCAAAGGGCTTGAGTGCCAGCACCATGTGGCAGAGGTGGTGAACCGTGTAGTAGACGTTTTTGCCCACTTCGAGGTGGCCTTCCCCTCCGCGCGCGAACTGGTTGTAGAACGGGTGCGCCAGTGCCGCGAGTTCTTTCTGGTTAACGAGATGATGCGTGATGCCACCGAGGTTCCTCGCGGTCCGGTGATAGAAGTAGTTCCACATCGCCTGTCCCGCGCCGATGCCCATCATCTTCTTGCGGAGACCGAGTTCGTTGGCGAGGTTCTTCTTGAGTTCCCACCACTTGGGATCGCGGTGTGGCCGATTCACCGGCCACTTTGCTTTCGCGTGAGCTTTTGCCTGATATAGCAGGTAGGCGACCCAAGTAGCGATAGGCTCGACCAGCACTTGAGCCCCTTCTCGCTCGAGGAACTCGAACATGTGGAAGTTGCCGTCGCCTTCGGTGGTCTGCGCCCAGAACTCGCCGGTGATCTTCACGACCGGCTTGACCTTGGTGCGATCGACTTCGATGGCGTTCATCTTGTCGCGGGCGTCCGAGAGGGCATTCAGGATGTCCTTGCCCCACATGTGCTCGTGCATCTTGCCGAAGACGTTGAAGGTGTTGCGGAGAATCTTGTTGCTCTTGAACTTCGGCTTGGCCCACTCCGGAGCGCGTTTTTCGATCTCGAATGAGTCGCGATTGCGGAGATCTTCGCAGAGGTCATCCACGGTCTCGCGGAAGACACGGTCGGTTTCGCCCTTGCTGGTTTCGAACGGGCGAATCTGGTAGATGAGGTCGTTGAAGACATCGCCCATCAGCAATGCGTTCAGCATGCCGAAGCCAAAGTCGATGGTGAACTTCAGGCCGGGCTCGCCCGAGGCGGCCTTGATGCCGTCGCTGTCCTTGAAGAGAAGGACGCGGAAGCCGTCGAAACCGGCGTTCTTCAGCGCGAAGCGGTACTCGGCTTCGTACATACCGAAGCGGCAAGGACCGCAGGAGCCGGCGGTGAAGAACACGTAGTTATTCAGGATGTCCTGGCGCGGAATTCCCTCCTTCTCAAGGAACTGGAGGTACTGCACCAGGTTGCCGACCGTGAAATACGTCGGATTGCACTGGCCGTTGTTGCCGTATTCCTTGCCGATCTGGAAGGCCGGCACATCGGGGACGGGTAACTTTTCGCAGCGGTAGCCGCAGCCCTGGAAGACGGCGCGGATCAGGTCTTCGTGCTTCCAGGTGAACCCGCCAAACAGAATGGTGACCTTGCTGCGCTCCTCAGCCGTAAAGGCGCGCTCCACAGGCCGGTGGAAGTGAGTGGGCCGGTCCAAGCCGGCGATTTTCCGGAGCCGAACGCGCTCGGCCTCAAGGCGCTGTTTAATCTCTACGTCATCTTCAATTTGGACGAATTTCGTCGCCATGATTCTTCCTCCGACGCATGCAGATGTTTGGGATGGCTTAATGAAGTGGGAAGGGAGAAATAATTTTGGGTGGACGAGGCGAGCCGACTACAACACGCACGCGATCGCAGGCTTCGGGTCAGGGTCTGACTCGAACGCACCAAACGTGTATTTACAGCCATCGGAAACTCCTTAAAACTTTCTGTCAGGAGGTTCGATGTGGTGCACCGCAGAACGCTGAAAGCGAACTTCACGGCGCCGTCGGCTAAGGCCCCAAATGCGAAGCTTTCCGTCGGTACCCGGAAGGCGTTTCATGAGTACACAAACGCGAACTCATGGAAACAGAGGCAAGACTGCAAGTGCAGCTTTTAAAAAAGACGCAAGAGACAGTATTGCCACTAACCCCGATTCCCTCTCTTGTAACAGAAAGGCAGGTCGGGATTCAAGGTCGAGACCCCATCAAAAATCTGTTTGAGCTTAACAATCTCTTAGGGTTAGCTGCGGGACAGATGGTTCGTTGCCGGATTCCCTTTGCTGAAAGCCGCGCCAGCGCTGAAGCAAGAACGATTTGGCAATTGGTAATTTTTGTTTCAGCGTCAGTCGAGATTTACATCACCGGAACGCGACGGTTCATTATCCCAGGAGGTCCATTCCCCACGGAAAATGTGACCCCGCTCGTTCCACGGGGGTGACACCTGCTCGCACCAACGAATTTTCCTGTGCTGCCAGCGCCTGAACAGTTCGCGCTAACGGTCAGGTTTTTTCAGGAAGGTTCCCTCTTCCAGTTCGCGAAATGCCTCGCGCAATTGCTCCTGGGTGTTCATGACGATGGGACCATACCAGGCAACGGGTTCTTCCAGCGGCTTGCCGGAAACCAGGAGAAACCTGATGCCATCGTCTCCAGCCTGGACAGTGACTTCGTCGCCACGCTCAAAAAGAATCAATGATCGATTGTCGGCTTCAGACGGTGGCGTAGTATCGGCCCACTTGATGGCTTCGGTCGGCACCTGGAGCGGTCCCGACGCGTTACAGAATTTTCCGCTTCCTGCGAAAACGTAGGCGAAGGCATGCCGCGTCGTCTCGACCGGAAGACTCTTTCTTTTACCCGGCGAGACTGAAACGTCAAGATATATTGGGTCCGCGGCTATTCCCTCGACAGGTCCCTTCTTCCCCCAGAAGCTCCCGCAGACAACACGCACATGTGTTCCGTCGTCGTCGGTGATTTCGGGGATTTCAGGAGACTTCACTTCCTGATAACGCGGAGCGGTCATCTTTAATGAGGCAGGAAGGTTGGCCCACAACTGGAAGCCGTGCATGCGGCCGGCCGCATCCCCTTTGGGCATTTCCTGATGAATGATGCCGCTGCCCGCGGTCATCCACTGGACATCGCCGGAAGCGATCGCGCCATGATTCCCCATGCTGTCGCCGTGCTCGACCGTTCCGGCAAGGACGTAAGTGATTGTCTCGATGCCACGATGCGGATGCCACGGGAACCCAGCCAAATAGTCCTCGGGGATATCGTTGCGGAAATCGTCGAGCAACAGGAATGGATCGAAATCCGATGTATTGCCAAATCCGAAGGCACGCCGCAGGTGAACGCCGGCTCCTTCCCGGGTGGGCTTGGCCTTCACGAGCCTTTTAACGGGACGAATCGACATTGGAATCTCCTGTCGGGAACGGGTTCGTGGTGAAGGTGTACAGCCGAGATTCGCGCGGTGATGCGCTATTGCGAAATCCTATTTTGCCACGAAGACAGGATCCCCTGGGGGAGAGCGGTCAGAGCGACGTTCCCGCAGGGGTAGGCAGCAACCAACTAGCCGATCATCGGGGCTGTCGGATCGAGTCGAAGCGATAGCCCAGGCTCATGTACCACTGGTCATAGTTCAACTGCGAGCCGCGGGAGATGGTGTAGCCACTCTGGAAGAATGTATGGCGCGTCAGATTGGTATCGAATGAAGTATCAAAGAAAAGCGAGTTCCCCGTGTTCGCGGTCCAGCTCGAAATCAGATTCTGCGCGCCGAACTGGGTGTTCCACTGAACCCGATCTCCGAGGCTGCGAGACAGTGTGAGGATCTTATAGTCGCCCTGCGCATACGGGCTAGCGAACTTGGAATAGTGGAGGTCGGCGCGGATACCCGTGTGGCCGATCTCGGTCCAAGTCAGTCCGTACATCTGGTTCAGAGTATTTCGGCTGTCGCCCGACTTGTCGCTGTGACCAAACGTCGAGTAGAGCTGAATGTGACGAATCGGCTCCACGCGCACGCCAACGCTGACTCCTTGATAAAGGAGTTTATCGACCAACCCGGTTTCGATCATTTGGGTCGGAGTCGTCGGGATGTCGCGCAGATAGTTGTGGTACAAGTCGAACGAGATGCGCCGGTGGGGCTGGAAGTGAATCGTCAGGTAGCTTCGGCTGATGCCATTGCCGGGGCGCACGCCGTCGGTCGTGACCCCTTGAGGCGCGTCGGCGATCAGTGTGTGGTAGACCGAGATGTACCGTTTGTAGGAAACTTCGTTCTCCGCGAAAAGGAACGGACGGTCGATCATCCACTTCAGCATGTTCAGGCCGACACCCGTGGTGCTGGTGTAGTGGAACGAATCGTAGCTTCCGCCTTCGAAGTTGACGAAGGAACCGGCGATCTGCTGATGCGGACTGTAGTGCCACGAGGTAACGTCGGGAGTGGATCCGAGAAAAACCCCGGCGGTAACGCCGCGCGCCAGTCTCCTGCCCACGTAGCCGCCATCGATCGTGTCGAGGCCTGTGGCCCAAGGCAGATAGAGGCGACCGAATCCGGCAACCCAGGAAGAATCCGGATTGTCGTAATACAGCTGCATGACGTAGGTGCGGTCGAGGTAATCCTGCATTGTTTCTTCGTTCGGCTGAGAGGTATTCATCAGCCGGCCGCGCCAGTAACCTTGCAGGTTCCAGTGTGTACCCGCGATACGCGTCATGTCGGTCTGAATCGAGAGACCGCGTTCGCTGGTGCTCCCGGGGGTCGAGCCGCTGCTGTGGATGGTGCTGTAGTCGAGGCCGATGCGAGTACGAATTCGGCCGTTGTCAGCGGAAAATTCGTCGGGCCTGGCATCCCGGGTTCGACTCATGAGAGTGTTGCCATGAAAAAACGAACTGCTCCGGCTCAGAGTCTTTTCTGCAACGGCACGCTCCACATCGTCCTGCGCCAGATAGGCAAGATCGCCTGTGTGAAGGGTCTGTGTAGCATCGTGAATCTCGGCAACGGCGGAGTTCTGGGCGACGGAAACGATGCGGAGTTGAGCAACGACCCCCGATTGGCGGTTTCCGCCGGGAGCGTTGACGACGCGCCGAACAAGGAGTTTCATTGCCGGAGCAAGACCGGCGCCGCGTCCTGCGTTCAGGTACGCCACTCCTTCCGCCACGTATTTCACGGTGAACTTCGTGCGGATGCTTTTACGGGCGGCGCTGACCATAGGGGGCACGCCCATGCCGAGCATCGGCCCCGGGCCGTTGGAAGCCACGACGACAGCTCCACCGTCGGTGTCGGCTTCGATGCTGGCTTCGTGGGATGACGAAGGCATCACCGTGAGCCGGACTGTGTTGCCCGTCATCGCGACCGCGTAAGGGTGCGCACGATTGAGATCGATCACGACGCGGGTGACGGGCGGGTCGGCCTTGTTCAGCCCGATGCGAACGGCCTTTACGCCGTTCTGCTCGACGAGCGCCATCTGCTGACGATTGGTCGTCGCGGTATTGGAGAACTGCAGAACAAGGCGATCGGGATTCCTGGCGACGATGACTGCCGGCATAACAGATGTAGTCAGGCGGACATCAATCGTCTCCTGATCGCCCTTCGGCGCAACGTGGACTTCCTTGATCTCTGCCGCCGGGCCAGCCGCCGCCGGCAGCGCGAGAGCGCACACCAGCAGCGCGAGCAGATTGAATTGCAACACGATTCGCATCATTCACTCCAACAGTCGATTGCCCGTACCGACAGTGTTTGTTCGTAGTCGTTCTACTTTCTTCGTGGCTGAAGGAGGGGAGTTGCTCCAATCAGCCAGCTATCCATGCTGTGATGGCATTCACGGCAATCCATCGAAAAGCCCTGCGCCCGATGATTGGGGCTTTTTGCCGTGTTGTATGCCTTCAGATGGCAGCTCACACATTCCGTCGACAGTGCCTGCCGATTGAACTGTCCGACGGCACCAGCTTTATGGCACGCGTAGCAATCCACCGCTGCGTGCGCGCCGATGAGCGGAAAGCGATCCTGGTGTTCGTTGATATTGTGCACCGACACTTCCCAGCCATTGACGTTATGGCACAAGTCGCACTGCGCGCTGTTGCGGCGCCGGTGGATATCGGCATGGCAGTCCTGGCATTGCTCGCCTGCGTTTGCGAAGACGGGATTGACGTGGCACTCCTCACACGGAACCTTTGAATGAAGGCCGCGCAAAGGAAACGCCGTCTTACCGTGGTCAAATTCGGGCTTCGCACGCAGCGGCAACCATCCTTTGCTGGTATGGCAGTTCTCACATGCAATCTTCAGAGGCCCATGAGGATTTCTGTTGGCCGCCGCCACGCTGGCGTTTTCCTCGCCAGCAGCCGCGCTTAGCAACAGGAACAAGGACAAGAGCCCGTATACATACCTGGTTTCGAATCTCCGTGACAAAACTTTCTCTTCGGGTCATTTGGTTGGGCGACTTGCGACAGTCGAGTGAGACGAGAGGCAAACTCTCAGCTGCCGCAAGCCGCGGTTCGGGTTGCGGGCTACTCCGTGCAGGCAGCAGCCTGAGCGGCCGCAGAATCTGCCGCGTCATCTCTGGGTTGATATGGAGAAAACGAGCGGAAGTAAGCTTTAAGCGCGCTCGTGTCCACCGTGACGCTCGTCGTTACTCCTTGCGAGTCTGCTGTCACTGAAACGGGATCGGCGAGGTTCAAGATCGATGAGCATCCAAGAATCTCGTAGCTGGCAACGAATCTCTGTCCCAGGAACGTGAATAGTGAATCGGCAACAGCAGGATCTGGTGATAGGCCGCGCGTCGGATGAGTTGCGTCCGGCATGAGCATGGCCTGGTCGGCCATCATGCGGGCGGGCGCGATGCGCAGCATGTGCCGGCAATACCGCGCGGTGCTGGCCTGATCCGCCCACCACGCCATCGGCTGATCCACGCCGCGACGGTAGGCGTTCACTTTGGCCATGCTAGGCTTCCCGTTGTTATCAAGCGTCATTGGATCGCCGAGCGGAACAAGGGCGATCGGGGCCCGCTGGAATGCGCGCGCCTGGAGTTCGTTGAGAGGCAGCGCCGGACCCATTTGCCCAGGGTCGGCCAAATCAGGAACCTTCCATGGACTACAGCCGAGAGCTCCGTCCAGTGCGACATCGACCAGCCGGTTGTCGCTAGGATTGCCGAGAACGGTCGCTGAGGGAAAGGCGGCGAGGTTCGCTTGTGTGCGCTGCGCCATACTGCTGTTGTTGCTGGTGTCGGTAACCACCAGGTAACTGATGGGCAAGTTGTCGCTCTGATCCTGATCGACAACGAAGAAATCGCGGACCGTTGGACAAGGTTGTCCATCGGCAGCGGTGCCTAACGGAGGGATGGTGATTTGCCTGCTGCGAATGGCGCGATGCGCGGCACGGAAGAAGGCGGGCGCATTGCAGTAGGCAAACTGCCCAAAGTTGCTTCCGCGAAGGCCGTTGACGCACGAAGCGGCGCTGAGAGTGTCACTTTGTGCGCCCTGCAGAGTAAGAACGTTTCCGTTATAGCCGAACCAGATTGCAACGACAGCGTTGGCTGGCAATGTTGGAATGACCGGAGCCATCGCGGGAGTCGCGCCCTGATCAACGACGAGGGGGTTATAGACGGATATCTGTCCGGTTGCTGGATCGATGATAGCCGCCTGCACGAACGCCGATTGATCGACGTTCGCTTCGTGACAATCGCCAGCGTTCGGATCCGTGGCAACCAATTGATATGGCGTTGAAAGCCCAGCCGCCGACAGCGCGCCGGCAGGAACAATTAACGTGCAATTCGGATTCGGTGTTGCGGTAACTTGTGCGTTCATATCGTTTACGATCAAAAACAAGATCGGGCACACAACAGCGAAAACCCTTACCCAGCCTTTCATGACACCCTCCGTGGCCGAAGCAGAAACACTTCGGCGAGTGACTGATGAGCGGACGACTGGGAGCTGAGGAATTTCCGTCCTACATGGGACAGTCGGCATAGGAGCCAGGGCTTCTCAATCTAGAAAGGTGAACCATCCACCCTGGTACGTTGAGATTTATGCCGATCGATTCAACCAACCACAGCAGTGATGTTTCTCGCAATGTAAGTCTCAAGATTCATACGAACAAGGTGCGAGTAGTACATGCATTGCGAAAGTAGATACGCAATTCGAGTCACTGTTACCGTTAAAAATTGCAGCGCTTCCTTGAGTCGTTGCCTAAGACGTTGCCGACTCGCGATGAGAGTGCGAAGAGATATTAAAAAAAACGCAACACCAACGCGGCTATTCGCGGCTGAGCAAGGATTCAGTGTTCCCCGTTACAATGATCGCCCTCGTAGATAGATTTGAGGTGACGATGAACAAACGCTTGGTACTTCTGATTTTCGTTAGCTTATTGTGTACTGATGGGTTCGCGCAGACTTCACCGTGGCCGCCAAGCGCCGATCATGTGACGTTACCTCTGTGGCCACAGGCGGCACCGGGGCCCAGCATCAGCACAGGTCCCGAGATCGATACGACGACTGTAAAAGATCGCGCGGTTGCCGGGAGGCGCGTGATCCGCATCGGTAACGTTTCTGTCCCGACGCTGACTCTGTATAAGCCTACGGCACGGAATTCCGGCGCCGCAGTAGTGGTGTTTCCCGGCGGCTCCTACAAGATCCTCGCGATCGACCTCGAAGGAACTGAGGTGTGCGACTGGCTGACTTCAATCGGAGTTAGGTGCGTTCTGGTGAAGTATCGTGTTCCCGACACGGGCCCGTATCCGAAGTCGGCCGCAGCGCTCCAGGATGCTCAACGCGCCGTTGGACTCGTTCGATCGCATGCCGCCGAATGGCACATTGATCCGAAGCGAATTGGGGTCCTTGGATTTTCAGCGGGGGCACATTTGTCAGCAGCGCTCAGCACTCACTTCGACAAACGACTCTATGATCCGATCGATGCCGTCGACCAACTCAGTTGTCGTCCAGATTTCGCGGTAATCGTCTATCCGGGTTACCTTGCTTTGGCGGAACAGAATTTCACGTCGAATCCTGAGATTCGTGTCACGGAGCAGACGCCACCCTCTTTCATCGTTCAAGCCGAAGACGATCCGGTGCACGTCGAGAACTCTACTGTCTATTTTTTGGCCCTAAAGAACGCCAAGGTTCCCGCGGAACTTCACATCTATGCCGAGGGAGGACACGGATACGGCTTACGCCGCACGGAACTTCCGGTGACGAGTTGGCCACAAAGCGTGGAGACATGGCTGCGCACGATCCACATGGTCGAGTCGCGATGATCGCGGCGTGGCGAGGAGCAGGTCGCAAAATTGACACAGCCGCGCACTCATTTTTAAGATTGAGGCAGCCCTCGCTGCTCCGCTGCGGTTCGGCCCCAACGGTTGAACGTCCTTCATCGTTGACGACAACTACATATGATCACAGTCAAAGACCTTACGAAGCGCTACGCACGCACCGTCGCGGTTGACGGAATCTCGTTTGAGGTTGCCAAAGGGCAGATCGTCGGATTTCTTGGTCCGAATGGCGCCGGCAAGACGACAACGATGCGCATGCTGACTTGTTTCCTGCCGCCATCATCGGGTACCGCGAGCGTTGCCGGATTTGATGTTCTTGAAAAGCCGCTCGAAGTCAAACGACGGATTGGGTACCTGCCCGAGACACCGCCGATCTACCCGGAGATGGAGACCACGGAGTACCTCGAGTTCGTTGGAAGGCTCAAGGGCCTGTCTGGTTCAGAGCTGCGGAAGCGAATTGATTACGTTTGCGAGCGATGCGCCATTGCCGATGTAAAGAACAAGCTGCTTGGCAAACTCTCCAAAGGTTACAGGCAGCGCGTCGGCCTGGCGCAGGCCATTATTCACAACCCGGATGTCCTCATTCTTGATGAGCCCACGGCCGGACTGGACCCGAAGCAGATCAATGAGACTCGAGATTTGATCAAAAGCCTTGCGGGCGATCACACCATCATTCTCAGCACACACATTCTTCCGGAAGTGGAGCAGACCTGCGAGCAGGTGATCATCATCAACAAGGGAAAGCTGGTCGCGACGGATTCTGTGCGCAATCTGCAGGCTCGTGCTCGCGGAGCAGAATCCGTGCTGCTCGAAGTGGCGGGCAGGAACGGGAGCCTGGAAGTTCCAATCGTCCAGCACAAGTTGGAGCAGGTCTCCGGTGTAAGCCGGGTGCTTTTCAAGCAAGAGATCGACAGCCGCGCTGTCTTCGAGGTGGAAAGCCAGAAGGGACAACTTGTTCGCGGAGATCTGGCGCGCGCGGTGGTCGAATCAGGTTGGGACTTGAACGAACTCCGGCCTGCGGCGATGACCCTGGAAGAAATCTTCCTGCAGCTGACGCAGAGCGATGTCGCCGCTGAAGACGATAAGACTTCAGCCGCGGCGGCAAAGGAGCCGCAAGCATGAGAAATGTGTGGATTATCTGCAAAAAGGAGTTGAGCAGCTACTTTGTATCGCCGGTAGCGTACGTGTTGCTCGCCATGTACTCCTTGATCTTTGGCCTTTTCTTCTGGCTCTTCCTGCAACGGTTCGTCGTGGTGGGCATCGAGATGCAGATGCGCGGCCAGAGCTTTCCTATGAATGTCAATGAGGAGTTGATTCGGCCGCTGCTGTCGAACATGGCGGTCGTCGGATTGTTCTTCATCCCGATGATCACAATGCGCCTTTTTGCGGAGGAGAAACGAACAGGAACGATCGAACTGCTGGCGACGTCGCCGGTGCGCGACCTCGAGATCATCATTGGCAAATGGCTCGCCGCCCTACTTCTGTTCTGCTCTCTTCTGTTCATGACCGGGCTCGACATGGCGTTCATTTTCAGGTACGGCAAACCCGATCTGAAACCTCTACTGATTGGATACGTCGGTCTTATTCTTCAAGCGGGAGCACTTCTGGCGATCGGCACATTTATCTCGACACTCACAAAGAATCAAATCATCGCGGGAATTTCTACTTTCTGCGTATTGCTCGGTCTGTGGATCATCGAGTGGCCAAGCGAGTTCGAAAGTGCAACTTGGGCGAAGGTCCTCTCGTACATGTCAATCGTGACGCACAACGAATCCTTTGCTCGCGGCACAATCGATTCGAAAGACGCGATTTTTTTCATCACTGTAATTTTCCTGGGACTGTTTTTCACGGCGCGATCGATGGAATCGCTGCGCTGGAGGTCTTAAATGGCGAGCAACTGGCTGAAGACCCGTCAAACCAGATATGCAGCGTACGCCACCACCTACATTCTGGTCGTGATCGCGGTAATCGTCGCAATCAACGGGCTCGCGGACCGCTTCAACAAGTCTTACGACGCGACCTCGAACAAGCGCTACAGCCTGTCTGATCAGACCGCCAAAATCGTCAAGGGCCTGAAACAGGGCGCGACCATCACCTACTTCAACCAGAGCTCACGCTTTCGCGATGGCAAAGACGTGCTCGATCAGTATGCGAATCTCTCCTCGAAGGTGAAAGTTGAATACATAGATCCCGACAAGAATCC
>Ga0210401_10000407_pt1 | contig 53589 bp, 38 predicted proteins | sample IncBWH32MmetaG_FD_150866 | JGI IMG/M metagenome (GOLD analysis project Ga0210401, IMG submission 150866) | Forest soil microbial communities from Barre Woods Harvard Forest LTER site, Petersham, Massachusetts, United States - Inc-BW-H-32-M | ecosystem: Environmental > Terrestrial > Soil >...
GTGGTTGGCTTAAAATCCGTGTAGATGATGCAACTGCTCGATCCGGCCAGGGAGCTTGTGCAGGTGGAGCTAGCGTCCTCGGAATACTCGGGATCGGAATAAACTAAACTGGTGAAGGTGATAGCCGTGGTGCCGTTGTTGGTCAGAGTCAATGGGGCTTTGGCGCTTCCGGTGGTTCCCACCGTTACCGTGCCCAGGTTAAAGCTGGTCGCGGAGAGCGCCAAGTGATTTCCGGCGGCCTGGCCGACGCCTGTGAGCGTGATGGTAGACGGACTGCTGGCATCGGAGTCGGTGATTACCAGGGTTGCCGGGCGGGTTCCCGTTTTGGTGGGAGTAAAATCCACGTTCAGGACACAATTGGCTGATGCCGCCAGGGAGCTCCCGCATGTCGAGCTGGAATCCAGGGAATACTCGGAATCTGAAAAATTGAAGCTGGTGAATGAGATCGTCGACGAGGTCATATTGGTTAGTGTCACTGTGCCCATGGTGCTGCCCGTGGTGCCAACGGTCACGGTGCCCAAGTTGAGGCTGGTCGTCGAGAATGCCAAACCGCCTGAAGTACCCTTTAGCTGAACGAGTTGGGGACTGCTGCTGTCCGAATCGTTGATGGTCAGAACCTCGCTGAAGGAGCCGGGCTTGGTCGGGTGAAACACGATGTTGATCTTGCAAGTGGCACCTGCGGCGAGGCTGGCGCAGTTGGAGCTTGACACCCCGAAGTCGGGCCCGTTCACCGACGTGCCGCTGAAAGTGATTGTGGAGGTGCCAAGATTGGTGGCGACGATAGCAAGAGCACCACTGGTTGTTCCAGGCGCCTGCGGCGTAGAGAAGGGGAGGTAAGTCCGCGATAGAGACAGGTTCGGCGGGGCCGAAGGGTTGGGATTGGAGATGTTGATGAAACTTGCGACTGAAGGTACCCCATTGCTGTTCACCAAGAAGAGCATGTAGTAGCCAGGAGGCAGAAGATTGCCGCTGGAGGGAAGGGTAACGTTTAGCCCGCCGCTGGCTTGGGTGAAGCTGGGGAAAGCGACAGCTTGATTTTCGTTGAAAGTATGGGTTGTGGCACCGGGACGAATCAAACTAACCATATTGATGCTGGCCGCATCGGGAGTGCTTACGAAAATGGTCTGGCCGACGTTGGCGGTCGCGGGAGCCGAAGTGATCGTTGGCCGTGCGCCCTTAAACAAATAAGGAGGCGAGAAAATCTCGGAGGTTGCCACGCTGCCTCCGGCAGAGAGGACCCGGCCGTCCGGCAGCAAGATAGCGATCGAATGGTAGCCGCGATAGACGGAGAGGCTCGCCAGGACAGTCCAGGTGCCAGTCGCTGGATTCCAGAGTTCCGCAGGGAAAACGGGATGAGTGGAGTCGTCGAACGTAGGCCCACTGCTGCCGCCGGTGACCAAAACAGTCCCGTCGGGAAGCAGGTTCGCATTGTCCTGGCGTCGTGGGAAATTCATGGGCGAGGTGTACGTCCAACTGGGTACGGGATCATTGAGGTTAATCACTTCGGCGGTGGCGGTGGGAGGCATTCCTCCGCCAATGATGATGATTTGGCCGGGCTGGAAGGTTACTGAGGGACCGTAATCGCGGAGGCCGTAATTGTTGGATGGACCAGTGGTCCAGGATCCTACCCCGGTGGTATCCAAAAAGCGCGTAATCTGCGAGGAACCGGCAAAGTAAACGGTGCCATTCGGAGCGTTATACATTTCGGGATAAGTGACAATGGAAAGGAGGGCCCCGGAGAGATTCAGCCAAGAGCCTGTTGAGGGTTGCCAAATCTGGGGCAGCGGGTCGTCTCCTAGTGTGGGACTGATCTCGCCGGAGGTTACCAATATGTTGCCGTTTGGTAGCGGGGTGTTGGTGGGATACCAACGGCCTTCGTTCATGTCTGGAGTCGGAGTCCAGGTAGAGCTGTTCGGATCGAAGATGACGGCATTTGGCGGCCCCACTTCGGTGGAAGCGTCTCCCCCCGTAATCAAGACCTGCCCATTCGGCATGAGGGCCAGACCGGCGCAAAAGATGTTGTAACCCGCTTGGGGCAAGGCCGTGTTGGTGTTGGCGACAGGGTCATAAATCATGGGATTGTCACCGTTGGCCCAAGACGGCCACCAGAGAACCTTTCCATTGGGGAGCACCATCGCGTGGGTATTGATAAAAGGCCAGTTCGCCAAAGGCGACCATTGCCCGACCACTGAGGGGTCCTGTGCATGCGCGGCTGACGCGGCGATAAAGACAATCGCAACAGTTAGTAGAACGAGTAGGGCGCGGCTACACAACTGGAAACGCCTTTGCGCGACACTGGGACCTGAACCGGTTACACAAGCGTTCCGCATGCCAGAGCGGCGTGTCGACGTTGCAGTCACTTCGGTGGGAACTGAGGACAACAGGGCTTTCATCTTGCACCTTCCCGTCAACGGCTGGGCGTTGGACAGGCGCCAACTGCGCCAAAAGCGATTCGACCGACTCAGGGACAAACGGCGATCTGAGCCGGATTGAGAACGTCGAAGCGGGAAACTGCCGGCTGAAGATTACCGTCTGCGAGAACTAATTGAATGTTGGTTACCGACCCGCTTATGAAGCGCCACTGCACCTGGTAAGCCGTCCCGTCGGGAACATGCGCGACATAGACGGGATCACCGACGCGCTTCCCTGTTACCTTGTCTTGCGCGAAAGCCATCACTGCGCCCGCTTTTAGACCGACCTTAATGCGCGCAAGATGGCAGGAGTTTGGCTGAATGGGAATATCCGGAGAGTGAATTTGCTGTGCATATTTTGACGAGCCACTGGTGACCTCAATACCTTCGCTAATACTTGTGATCGCCGATTGTTTAGCGCGAGGCCACCGTTCAACGGAGGTGACGTTGTGCCAGGCAGGTCCAGCCGGGGGCCGCGAGACCGTGAGATGGGGGGAGGCGGCGTTTCGGGCAACGATGAACGTGGGGGCGGGAGAGATCGTCAGTGAGGAGATGTCCGAGGAACCCGGGTTGCCGTAGAAGTCGAGGGCGCGGAGGGTCTGGAAACCGGAAAGATTCACGACGGCGGTTCCATAGACGGTCCAGGCGGCGGTGACGGTGCCTGTTGGGGTGTCCCAAGTGAAGGCGTAGGCGTAAGGATCGGTGGATAGACGGCGCGGATTCGTGGCTTCGGAAAGCAGCGAGGCCAGGTTGGCGTACGCTGCGAGGGTATCCAGATGGATTTGCTTGTGATGGCTGTGAGAGAAAGGCATGTGCAGGAAATATGGGACCGAGTGGGCTAGCGAAAGTAGATTTACACGGACTACGTATTCTGCCTGGGTGTGCTCGTCGATGTCCGGCGCGTTGACGTCCGGCTCTCCGCGGGTACCCAGGATCCAATTAGCTTCGGTGGCCCAGATAGGTTTTGGCGAACCGTAGGATTTCATCAGGGAATCGAGAGCGACCAGGCGTTCTTCGTAATTGAAGGCTCCGTCTTTCTCTTCTGGTGCAACCAGTTGGTATGGATGAAGAGAGACAACATCCAAGGAGCGGAGTAATCCTGTGTCGAAGAGGCGCTTGTCGTAGAGGAGCCAGGGTGTCGTTCCGGTGGAACAGCAGACTGCAATAGCGCGCGGGTCTGCGGCATGGATTGTCGCTACTGCGGAATGAATCAGCCGGAGGTCAAAGTCTGGGCCAGCTTCGGCGGGGCTGTCGGCATACTTGACGTCGGGTTCGTTGAAAACGTCCCAGTGATCGATCTTGCCGCGATAATGGCGTATTGCTTGTTGCACAAAATTCTTCCAGGCTGTGTCGAGCAGTGGTCCACGTGCCCAATCTGGAGTATTCTCCCCCAAGACACCGAGTATGCGGATGTTCTGAGCGAGGAGGGAGTCCACGATCGAGTCTGCGCGGGAGAAATCGTATTTTCCTGGCGTGGACTCAACAATCTCCCAACGGAGGAAAACTCGGTCCCATTTCGCGCCCCAGAGGCTGGCAAATTTGTCCGCGAGGCCGAGAAAACCAGGGCTGGAAGTGTGAATGCCGAAGGCGCTGTTTGAAATTCTAGCGAGATCTATCTGAGGAGCGATCGCTATACGAACTCGACGGTGAAATATGCTGACGTGGTTGATTCGCTGATCGACTTCCAGAATGGCTGGACCACGTTGATTAGGAACTCTCCAAGTCGCCGTGCCCTCGGAACCCGACCCCGCAGGACGTAAAGTCAAGCGAAGCGTGGTATCAGGAATCGGTGGCGCGGGCTGCTCCGACTTAATTCGAATCGATACCTCGGAATTCTGCGCGGAGCCATTGAAGTAGGCCTTAAGGGGAACGGACTCACCAGGACGATAGACGCGAAATAAACCTTGCCGCGGAAGGGGCATAAGATCGACATATCCCTCACCCCTGGCGGGCAGCAGCGTGGAATTGGCGCTGGTGTGGTGGTCAGAGAAGGCAGCGTCCGCGAGCGCGAAGTCCTCCCAGCTGTATTCTTGGTCGGAAACGACTTTGAGTTGATGCGCGTTGGTCACGGGAATGGAAAATGCTCGGGGAGGCGTGAGATCGTCCATCGAGAGGTCAAGAACGCTCTTGCCGTCGATCAGGATAATTACCTGGAGGCAGTTGGATACGTCAGAATCCCCTTTTGATTTTGCGTTATTGGCTTCCGCATAAGCGATGACGCCAGTAAAGCTATTTTGACCTACTGGAATGGCATAGGTCACTTCGGAGTTTGCGGAGAATCGGACGGCCGAGCGCGATTCGCGACCCCTCAGTCTGAGAAAGGTTAGCGGTTGAGGATTGACATCGCGTCGCGGGTCTCTCGACATCACGGATTGAGGTTGCAGTGAAACAAGAGTCACGCCAGCCCGGCTCGCCACGGCGCCGACGAACAGGAAGAGAAACACGGAAGAAAACAGCTTTATCCAACGACTTGAGTTTACCCGGTCAGGCATCTTCTGGAAACAGATCCTTTGCGAGAGGAAGCCGAATGGGTTGGCCCGAGGCGATCGCGCGATGAACCCCCATGCAGGCCTCAGTCACTTCGACCAGTTCGTTGAAAGCGATCGGCGAAGGAGCGGACTTCTGCATGGCATCCAAGGTCAATTGGAGTTCTCGCGCGTGTCCCTTGTCGCGGCGCGCTTTCGAGGTAGTGGTTTTTCCGTTGCGGGTAAGGTCGAGTGCGCAGAAATCGTTAAGGATGGCAACGCTGCCCTCGCAAAAGACCTCGAAGTACTCTTTCGGGACAGACTTATCGCCATTGGCGAGATAAAGCAGGTTGGCGACGGAGCCATCGCGGAACGACAAGTTGACCGCGACATTGTCACGATTGTAGCGGGAGCCATCCGCCAGAGCAGTGGCTGAAATCAACTGTATGGGCGAACCAACCACGGACCGCGCCCAATCAACGAAATGACAAAGTTCACCAACGATCCGGCCGCCATCGAGCTTTTTTTGCGTCCAGTGATCGGAGGACAAATATCCGGCGTTTACTCGCACGTGCACCATCATAGGTTCTTGACGTTTGGCGAAAAATTCAGACAAACGAACGGTCATCGGAGCGAAGCGGCGGTTGAAGCCCACCATAACGAAAGGAGCGTTCCCTTTCTGCAGCTCTGCTTGAACGGTGCAACGAATCTCGTCGAGCTGTTCTTCGGTGGTAGCCAATGGCTTTTCGACGAATACGAGCTTTCGATTTCTGAGAGCCGCGATGACATATTGGGCGTGGCTGTCGTGCCTGGAAAGAACAAATACCGCATCAGCATGCGGGTCTTGCAGCAGATCGGCCGATGTTTGGGCTTTGGAGAAACCAAAAGATTTTGCCGCGGACTGAGCGGCAATTCCTGATGCGGCGGCGACAGAATGGAGAACAACGCCTTTGGTATTGCGAAGTGCAGGGAAAATGGTGTTTTTGGCGAAGTCGCCGGCGCCAATGCATCCGACGTTGAGTTGATCACAAATTCTACGCGGAGTGCCGGGGGTGGAAGCCTGGCGCGACGCAGCAGACTCCTCAGTCGCGGCGGAACGATACTCAATCAGGACTGTATAGCGGCCGGCGGTTCGAACATCGGCATATGCTTTTTCCCCTTGCTCGACGGGATAGCGGCGTTCGATTAGAGGAGCAACGTTGATGCTGCCGGAGGCAATCGCCTGGAGAAAGGCTTCCATATTACGTTTCTCGGTCCAACGGACGTAGCCCACCGGGTAGTCGATTCCGTCTTCTTCATATTGAGGATCGTAACGGCCGGGACCATAGGAGCGAGAAAGAGTGATGGAAAGTTCTTTTCGGAATACATTTTTCCGGGAAACGCCTAGACCGACGTCGCCGACAATGACGATGCGTCCACGATCGCGGCAGATCTCGGCCGCCAGTTCGATCGGAGCAGTAGAGGGAGTGCCGGCGGTGATGATGGCTGCATCCACTCCATAGCGGGTGAATTCCCTTACCGATAGGGGCACGTCGCTCTCCGTCGAGCAAAGTCCAAGGTCAGCGCCCATGTGCTTGGCACTTACCACACGGTCGGCTGAGAGATCGATAGCGATTACCCGGCAGCCGGCGGCCTTGGCTAACTGTGTGGTCAGGATACCCAGGAGACCCACGCCTATGACGGCTACGGTCTCCCCGAAGTTCACTTGGGCTTGCCGGAGCCCCTGCAGCGCAACAGAGCCGATCGTGGCAAGAGACGCGGCATCTAGGCCGACTCCTTCCGGGACATGCACGGCAAGGTTGCGGGGAATGAAATTGATCTCGCTATGGTTGGCATATCCGGCGCCACCGCAGGCCACGCAATCGCCAGGTCGGAACTCGTGCACGCCAGGACTCACACCGATGACAATTCCCGCGCAGCTATAACCGAGGGGTGAAAGCGAGTCGAGGCGTGACTGAACCTTCTGGTAAGCCGCTCTCAATCCCTCGTTGCGAGCGAAATCAAGGACTTGCCGTACGACCTCGGGACGAGCTATAGCCTTGCTAACCAGCGACTTCTCTGCCTGCTCCAGCATGGCGCGTTCCGTGCCTGCACTGATCGCGGAAAAAACGGTGCGCACCAGAATTCCGCCCGGACGGAGTTCAGGGACGGGTACTTCCGAGGGCGCTACTTGACCGGAACGCGTGGATTCTACAAGGGCTCTCATTTTGCTGGAAATGACCTTTACGGCTGTGTGTTTGTTACGACTTCTTGCTGCGTGCCTGCCACCGATCGCGGATCTTGTGTCGCGTGAGCGTCGTGAATACCGTTGGTCAAGAGCCTCTTAATGAGCTGACCTACTTCTCGAGCGCGAACATCCCAGGTGCAATTGCGGACCACGGATTGGCGAAATGCACGGTTTGCCTGGGTGTCGTTCAGCAGCGCGTCTTCAACGGCGGAAATGAATTCATCGGCGTTTCTGTAGATACGCACGCCGGGAGTCTCCAGGTACTCGTAGAGAGGTGAGATGACCACAGGTTTTCCCGTGGCGAGATATTCCCGCACCTTTATGGCGCTCCCGTAGCTCGTGAAGGTGTTTCCCTGGCTCCAAGGGAGGACGCAAACGTCAATGTGACGCAAATATTTGGGCAGCTCAGCGTAAGGCTTGGGTCCGATGTAGTGAAAATTCGGCGAGTTGAACTGTACGAGGTTGGACTTTCCGCCAATCAACAGCCAATGCCACTCCGGGCGCCGCTTGGCCACTTCCTCCATCAACACCACATCCATCACATAATCCATGTAGCCAAAGTATCCGAGAACTGGCCGGGGGATATTGGCGACTTCGGAAGCGGTCTGACCCGCCTCAGTCGCGAAATGGTCAAAATCCACCGCTTGCTCCAAGAAATACCTACGCGGACTGTCTGATTCTTGAAACAGCTTCCGGCCTGAATACATAACCACAGCAGCTTGCTCTTTCAATTGTTGATCCCACTGGCGGATTATGTCGCTGGATAGCGCGCTGTCTTCGTTGGCTTCGTACTTGTCCGAAACCTGGTATAGCAAGAGCTCGGGTTTTAAGGCCTGCACAATATCGGCTGCGGAAGGGATGGCTACCCAAATCACAGGTTTGCGAAAACCGCACAAGAGCGCAACGAGCCGAAGCTGCACGAGCAACAAGCATCGATTAATGGTTCGACCGACACTGGAACCGTAGAGGGGAAAGGATACCGGCGTCATTACATAGAGCCCCTCGGGCACTTTGCGAAGCCAGCGCATGTAGCTTCTAAGCTTGCGGCGGATCTTGAGAAAGAAGTCCGGATTGGAAAAAGAAGGCAAACCCATGGTGAGCGAGTTCACGAACAAGACTTTGTTTTGCCGAGCCAGACGCTTGAGGATGTGGTTCTTCGAATGAGGATGGTGGTACCACCAATCTTCGCCGGCAAAGCAAATGATCGATCTTCCGGAAATTCCAAAGTCCATCTGGGGCGTGCGCTCCGTTTCCAATTGTTCGCTCGGGTTCAGAACTAGGTCGCCCAGGTCAATTGCGTCGTTAGAGAGGCTGGCAGCTCAGCGTCGCATGTGAAGCGAATCCGAGAAGCCGGTGTCGTAGAGCCATAGGTCATGCTGATCGGAGCTTCGCACGCCTCTACTCGTACGATGCAAGGGGCGCTGACGAAGATTTCCAATTTGTGCGGACCCTCGAGCAAACACCGGACCCCGGTATCCACCTCGGTAATAAGCCCCAGGCGCCACGGCGGCGCAACCTGAAAATTGACTTCAACCTGGTGGTGTCCGGTACCAGCAAGGTGATCTTCCAGGTGAGCCTGCCCTTCGGTGTCCTGCAAACGAATGGTCCTGGAATGGGTGATCCCCAGCGAGGAATAACCGGAGTGGGAGGCCTGCAAGCAGGTGATGTTGCCCTCGCCCACGTGCTTAATGCGGCTCACCGTGGCTTCGGTCCCCAATCGGAACAACCCGGCCCGGGTGAACTCGACCGCGCATTGCTCTTTGCCGTCCACCATCACGGTATTGTGTGCCGGCGTCACGCGAAAACGATTGCGAAATGCAACATCGCGCGTGTAACTGCCCGTTCCGGAATCACACAGCACCTCTTCTCCGTCAATGCGCAGCACCACGCTCAGCTTGTCATTGTGGTTGTGGCTTCCCTTGCCATGAATTCCGTTTGGCACTGCAAAGAAGAGTATTTCGGCAGGTCCAGCGCGGGCTACTGCGATGCCGGAGTGCGGAAACACCTCGACTTTACGCGGCGCGGCTGCTACTGGAAGCTTCAAGCTTTCACCAAATCCGTACCATTTCGCGTCCTGAGTAGACCCGCAGCCGTCGCCAAACAGGCTCTTTCCGAGGCCCAGCAGGTTCGAGACACGCAGTGAGTTTCTCTCGGGAACGGGCAGCCGCAGCATTTGCTGCAAGTCATCGAGCAGGAGTTCGACACGTCCGTCATCGCAATCGCCAACCTGAGGGAGTTGACCTGAAGGGCTGGCTAGCGCGGCCAACAGCCGGTGCATGCGTCGCACTCTTTCAAGGAAACGGGGTCGCGGTGGCGTCTCGGTGGCACGCATCAGAAGCAGCACCGTTGTAAACATTTGTGTGACCAGCACGTGATATCCGGTCGATCCTTCGTAGTCCCCACCGTCCTCGTACACTTGACGCGCTAGCTCGTTTTCGATTCGCCGCCGATAGAAATGCCGCTTTGTCGCCATACGCGGACCATCGAGAAACGAAGCCAGACAATAGAGCCCGACGATGTTCCCTAAGTAGTGGTTGCTGCTAATCAGGTGGGAAAACTCGATGTGCGCCTCGACATAAACCAAGTGTTGCCACAAGCTTTGAGTGACAGAGGCCAGCCAGCCTTTTTCGGCGGCTCGAAATGGAGAAAGCAGGCTCAACAGAAAACAAATGCTCATTCCACGAAGAGCGACTTCCATGGCCAAGGACCAATTTACCCCGATGCCAAATGGGTTGTCCTGAATCCACGAAGAAACCAGGCATTTCGCCGTCTCCCGATATCGATCGTTCCCAGTCAGCACGAAGGCCTTGCCAAGAACGGGCAAGAACTGGAGTCGCGAAAGCTCGTACGGTACCTTTACGTCGGAACCGTCAAAACGCATGCAGTTTCGATTCTCCAAAGGAACAGCGGGCCAGTCCAAACCGCAGACAAAATCGACATTCCAGCGAGGCCTCGGCCCAAGATCGACTGTGCCGTATCCCAAGAAAGGATATCTCCCAACGCACACCTCATCTGCGAAAGAGATAAAAAGATTTCGAGTCGCTTTGTGTAATGCTGAGGGAAGGGGCCTATAGTACGGAATGGCGCGAAATGTTATCGCGTTAGCTTTGCCGTTGAGCTGCGCCAAGATCCTTTTCTTTGCCCAGTTTTTGCGGCTCCGCCAAACTGCTTCGCGAGCGAGCGAAATCGGGGATTCCTGCCTGAGGATTTGTGACCAGGATCTCATGTTCGGGCCTAGGGAAGGCTAGAGTGTCTGAGCGAACCTCTCGTCTAATATCGGGAGATCACATGCTCGACATACTTCACATTTGGTCCGAAAGAGCCAAGCACGCATTTTATCGTTGTGGTCATTCGTGGAAGCAGGCATTCCTCTCAGCCGATTCCAGGCAGCCTGCGCTGCCCAACCGCGACTGATCGGGCTAGACAAGACATAGCGCGCCATTCGTAATGGTTCGTTATGCCAGTGACGGCTGGCGGAAGGTATACGGGTCAAGAGTTGGACGCATGCAACATCCAGATTGGATTCGATGATTTCCTTCCGCAAGATCTGGATCTCGCAGCCATAACCGATGGTGACTGCGTCTCCTCCCCATTCACTTGCAAAGGAGTAGCGCAGAATGTCGCTGGACATTTCGATCTCGAGAATCGAATCCGGACTGCGCGTTGCGGACCGCTCAACACTTGGTTCGGACGATTTCATCTTTATGATGAAATATGGATTCTCGCGGATGTCGGATATTTTCAACGAGAATTCGATCTGATTGAGAGTCTCCGGCCCGAAGAGGCTCATGCGCAGCTTAAGGTTTTGCCACAGGTCCCGTTCAATCGCTTGTACTTCTCCCTCCGTGATCCATTTTTCGTGCTTGAGTAACGACATTTCCTTTTCGTATTGCTCGTCAATTAACGTCTGAACACCGCCCGCACACAACCGCGAACGGTAAGGAGAGCGCGGCATCAACTCGTTGTCTAGCAAGGTGTCGCCAGGGTACATGATTTGAATGAACGGACCATCGGGAGAACTGCCGAAACACTCACGGTAGTAGTCAGGAATGCGCGAACGCGGGAAGCGACGCTGATTGATCCATCGCTGATTCTCGCGAAGCAAAGCAAAATCGGCGGCAAAGGGCACCGCAACCTTTGGATTCAAATCGTGGACGATGCGGCAAAATGCATGAGCAAACATCTGCTCTCTGGCCTCTGCTATTTCGAAATCGTTCTTGCCGGCACAATGAATGGTGTTCGGGAAATAGCTCGCGCCACCAAAACCGCAGAATACGGTGTCAATGCGGGGCCATCTTTTCAGAATGTGTTGGACGAAGACGTCGACGATTCGTGACGGATACGAATGCAAAGCATCATTGACATTTACAAAGACCGAACCGTCGCACTCGATCACCACAATGCTGTCGAGGTTGTTAACAATGTACGTTACGGACGTTTTGGGGGTTAGGCGAATCGTCTTGCCTGTGTGGGCCTCGGTTACATTCTGGAAGCCTAGTTCTCTCAGGTAGGGCTCAACACCTCCGTACCACGTATAGGGATAGAAGACTCGAGCTGTTTTCGATAGTTTTTCGAGGCTGGGCGGGTGAAAGTGATCTTCATGTCCGTGGGAATAAAGAATGACGTTGCTATCGTTTAAGATCGCGGTGTTAACGGGCTTGGGGAACACGTTCCACTGGCCGCAATAAGCGGGCCCGTGAAACCAGGGATCTGTGGCAATCTTCAAGTCCCCTGTATCGATGGACAAACAGGCATGACAGACGTATTCAATGTTCATCATTTGCTTGCCGGAGTGCTCTGAGGCCTGAGTTCGACCAATTGTCGGACGAGAACGTTACAGGCGGCTCGCAAAGCTTCGGTCTAAGAGAGGGATGTCACACGCGCGACAAACTTCACACTTGGTGCGGAAGAGCCACTCGCGCATCAGGTCGTTCGTTTTTTTGTCACTGTAGTCACTCGAGCGGCCTAGGAACGATTTCATCACCCATGTCCTGGTTGTAGGGCTCGTGAGAAGGTGCTTGGCGACACGAACGGGTTCAACTTTCCAATGGCGGCTGGCCTGGGGTTGCCGGGTCAGCAAGCGCACGCAAACAGTGTCGAGGCCAGATTTGACTGTATCCGGGTCGAAGACTTGTATGTCGCAGCCATACCCTATGGTGATCGCGTCGCCACCCCAGTCGCTAGCGAAAGAGTAGCGTAGCAAACGGCTTGATATTGCGATCTCGAGGATGGATTCGGAACTGCGTGCTGATGCCCGGCAAACGGTAGGGCGACCGCTGTCAAAACGGATATTCAGATAAGGGTCGGTCGCAACGTCGGTCAGTCTGAGGCTAAATGCCAATCCTGAAAGCACGGAGCTACTGAAGAGATTGGCACGGCGCTCGATGTTTTCTAGTACTGCCTGATCAAGCGCGGTGACATCCTCTTCGGAGACGGCAGCGGCTTTAGTCAGCAGGACCATCTCTTCCGCGTACTGCCTCTCGATCACCTGGTCCACCTCATGCTTACCGAGAATGTCCCAATACGGAGATCGCTGCTGAAATTCGTCATCAACCAGGACGTCTTTGGAATACATGACTTGAATGCGGGGCGTACCACCATCGGAACCAAATATCTGTCTGTAGTAGTCGGGCAGCAAATTGCGAGAAAACCGAACGTTGTTGATCCATCGTTGCTCGGAACCGAGTAGGACAAAATCCGCGGCGAAAGGTACGGCAACGGTGGGCTGTAATTCGTGGACGATACGACAGAAGTTATGAGCAAACAGTTGTTCTCGCGCCTCACCGATCTCCAAATCATTTTTCCCGGGGCAATGGATGGTATTCGGGAAGTAGCTCGCCCCTCCAAAGCCACAGAAAACGGTGTCAATGCACGGCCATGAATCCTTGATCGTGCTAACAAACAGGTCGACAATTTTGGGGGGATAAGAATGAAGAGCATCATTTATGTTGACGAACACTCTTCCTTTACTCTCGATGACGACGATGCTGTCCATTCCGTTGACGATGTAGGTGACCGCAGTTTCGGGGGTGAGCTGATATTTTTTCTGGGGAATTGCCTCCTCAACCTTCCTGAATCCAAGATCGCGAAGAAACGCTTTTGCCCCGCCGTACCACCCGTAGGGATAAAAGACTTGTGCAGATTTCGGCAAACCTCGGAGGCTGCGCTCGTGAAAATGGTCTTCGTGCCCATGGGACAGCAGAATCACCTGACTTTCCCGGAGGACATCGGTGTTGACGGGCTTTGGAAAGATGTGCCATTGATCTGCATAGGCCGACCCTCTGAACCAAGGATCGGTTGCGATCTTCACGTCGCCGGTGTCAACGAAGAGACAGGCGTGGCAGATATATTCGATTCTCATGGCTCGTTTCTTGGAAACCGATTCACACTTGCCGTCAAATCGAGCGTAGGAACATGCCAGTGCGCCAACTTAGAAATATAGGTAGCGATTCATGGTCAAGATTTGCATACCAGTTGGTTGTGAAGTGATGGTCCAGTTGGCGTTCAAGTTGACCGCTTGGGAATAGATGGTTTTGGCAAGCGGTCCAAGCGTAATGGTTCCCTTAATGGGATCCGAAAGAGTAACCGTGTCGGTCTGATTCTGGAAGCTGAACAGCCAATTACCGGCCGTGCCTATCGATGACTGGACAGTAAAATAATGCGCAGGGGAATTGGGAACGGGAACCGGGGCAACTGTAACGCCAGTCCCTAAGGGATTCAGATAGAGGAGTATCGGATCCATGTAGTAGTTATGAGAATAGATCTCACCGTTAGTCGTAACATACAGAATGTAGGGTTGGATGGCCGACCAATTTTGGGCTACCACGTCCGCTTCGATCTGGGTCACTGACAATCCCGCTTGCGACGACGCATTCCAATAGACGATTCCAAACGTAGGATCGGCCGTGATCCATTGATTCAAAAACGGATCCCAATACTCGGTGGTCACGTGCGACTCAAAGGATGTGCCATCGAAGGTCATGCTGCGGACGCGAATGGAGATTCGTTGAGCGATCAATTGCTCCGCGAGAGTTCTGGCGTACTCGGTGCAGAAAGCGGTGGTGCGACCGTCCTGCGCTACGACTGTGGCCAACGGCGTACCGGGGGTAGGTGTATTGGTAAGGCCTTGGGTCATCAAACGCACCGCTCCCGTTTCCTGCTGCACCGCGTTGCGGAAATTGGTGACACTGGACGGGAGAGGCTGCGGCGCGGTCAAGAAAGAGCTTGTGTTGGAAAACCAAGTGTTGTTGATGAAAGTCCACATTCTTACATAATAGGTTTGCCCTCCGAGCAGGCCAGGGATCAAGCGGCTGGTGATCGCCGGCAAAAGGTCGCCGCTGTTGTAAACGTCGGTTACACCCGGTTGATCTCCAACATAGATGTAGTAAAACTGCGCACCCGGCACACTGTTCCAGGTAAAAGACTGGAACGGATCGACACTCGTGGAACCGTTGACTGGATTTATCAAGTGCGCCTGTCCGAGACCTGTCATGAAGCTGGTATTCACCGAGGTCGTCCCTTGATTTGTGTTCGTGAACAACGTGGCAAAGTAAGTGGTATTTTGCTTCAGGCCGGGAATCTGCAAGGAGGTGACGCTGAGCTGCCCGCTGCTGTAAACGTCCGACCCGCCTGACGAGGTCCCTATATTGATAGAGTACGTGGCCCCGGATACGCTAGTCCAACTGAAAGGGTTCCAAGGGTCAATATTGGTCGCACCGTTGCCCGGATAGATGAGTTGGGCGGTGCCGGCAGAGGTGCTGAACGTGGTATCTACATAGTGGCTCGTAAAGACGCCGTTGATTTCAGTCCACATCCGCAGGAAATAGTTAGTATTGCCTTGCAATTTCCCGACAGGTGGCGTGATGGTGTTAAGGTTGACGCTGATCGTACCGGAGTTCCAGACATCTGACAGTCCTTTCTGGGACCCGATCCAGATGTAGTAAGCCTGAGCGTCAGAAACCTGATTCCAGGTAAAGGCCGTGCCGGGACTGACATTGGTCGCGCCATTTGCAGGCGTGATGATGGTAGCCAGTGTGGCCGCTGCCGTACCCGTGGTGAAAGTAGTGTCGACGAAATGACCGCTAAAAGTTCCGTTAATTTCGGTCCACATCCGCAGGTAGTAGAAAGTGTTATTGTGCAGGGTTCCAGCAGGCGGCGTGATGGCGTTTAGGTTAAGGCTGATCGAGTGGGAATTCCACACATCGCTGAGCCCCTTCTGAGATCCGATCCAGATGTAGTAAGCCTGAGCGTCGGAAACCTGGTTCCAGGTGAAGGCCGTGTTTGGATTGACATTAGTCGCGCCGTTGGCAGGCGTGATTATCGTCGCCAGCGTCTGCGCGTGGATAGCGCTGGGACTCAGAAATGTGAGAGACAAAAGCATTGACAACGGAATGGCCCAACAAGAGAGTAGATTCCGAGACTTTCCTTGATGTACTTGATGATCGAACCCGGTAGCGCAGTCCCCAGCCGCTTTCGTGCGGATAATAGTATTCACAGCTAACCCCCTCCTCTCAAATGACTTAAAGCTGCAGGTGATAAGCACATGGCGGGTTCATGCGCTGCCGGACTGCCTTTGAATTGAAATTCAAAGGAGAGATCGATCATGGACACGAAGTGGTGGGTTCGCGATATTCAAGGTAAATAGCGGTCTATGATTTTTCCAAGAGGAAGCTGCCGATGGCAACGCAATTCATGCCTGTACCGAAGAAGGTTGAAATGGCCTGTTGGGGGTTGAGTACGACCGGCTGGCCCTTGATGTTAAAGCTAGTATTCAGGACAACCGGAACGTCGGTCAGCTTGCAAAATTCGCTGATCATTCGGTAGTAGAGACAGTTTGTGGGCTTCTCGACGGTTTGCGTCCTGGCAGTGCCGTCCACATGAACGACTGCTGGAATGACGCCTTTCTTTTCCTCCTTTGTGTCGCAGGTAATCACCATAAACGGATCGTCGCCGCCATCCTCGAAGAAATCCCTGACCCGTTCCGCGAGGATCGACGGAGCGAAGGGCCGGAACTCCTCGCGAAACTTCACGAGCTCGTTCACTTTGTCTTTCATCGAGGCATCACGAGGGTCGGCGATGATCGACCGCGCTCCTAATGCTCGAGGCCCCAACTCCATCTTGCCCTGGAACCAGCCGACGATTTTGCCCTCCGCCACTTTCTGCGCGGTGGTCTTAGCAATATCCTCGACTTTCGTGTATCGCACACCGAATGTGTTGAGGGACTTCTCGATTTCATCGTCGCTGAAAGAAGGCCCTAAGAACGCGTGCCTCATTTTCGGGAAGCGGTATCCAGCGTCGACGGCTGCCGTCACAGCACCGCCGAGGGCCAGGCCCGCGTCACTTGCTGCAGGTTGGATGTAGATCTCGTCGATAAACGGAAGGGCTCTCAATTTTTGATTCATCACGCAATTCAGGGCGACTCCGCCGGCCAAACACAACTTGCGTGAGCCGGTCTTTTGGTGCAGCCAGGTGACCAGGTTAATCGCGATGTTTTCGAGGTGTCGCTGAGCGCTAGCAGCTACATTGGCGTGATGATCCGTGATTGGCTCGCCGCGGCGGCGGGGGTGACCTAGTTTTTGCCAAAGTACGTCACTCCCAAGTTTCAATTGCTTGGAAGGGTGAGAAGCTCCCGGCTTGATGCCTTGCATGACGTAGGAGGGATCAAACGAGTAGTCGCCGTTTTCTGCATCTTGACGAACGAACCACGACATGTCGTATTCGGGCTTTCCGTACGAAGACAGGCCCATCACTTTGTATTCGTCGGTATCGTACTGAAAGCCCAGATACTCTGTGATGCAAGAATAGAAGAGACCCAAAGAGTTCGGCTTCAGAAACTCCCTGATCCTCTCGATCTTGTTGTCGTGGCCATACGACATGGTTGTCGACTTGTTGTCGCCGGAAAGGTCCATGGTGAGGATCATGGCTTCGTCGAAGCCAGAAACGTAGAACGCACTTGCGGCGTGGGCATGATGATGATCAATGAGCTGGATGTGAGGAGAATGGTTGAACCGGAATTTGAAGAAATCCTCGAGAATTTCCCCAAAATTCTGATAGGTCGCACCCGGAAACGTGACCTGGTCCACATCTTCGATGGATATTCCAGCTTCTTTCAAACAAAAACGAATGGCGTTCTCCGGCAACACCCCCGGTGAATGCTTGATCCTTGTAAAGCGCTCCTCTTCCGCAGAAGCAACAATCATGTTGTCGCGAATGAGGGCTGCCGCGCCGTCTTGATTGCCCTGCCTAATCCCACCGCTTATTCCCAAGATATTCATGCCCTTACCCTTTCTCGTCGATGATTTTTGCGGGGGACCGCCGCTAGGAATTGTTGTTGTTCACTGCACGTTACTCGACACGCTTCAAAAATGGGCCGCGAATTAGGCAGCGGCCGACGCTGCTTTGACCTTGCGGCCCTCTGTCACGAACGAAGCCACGGCGTCGCAAACCAGATCGATCTGCTGTTCGGTGAGTTCCGGAAACATGGGAAGGGACAACATCTGATCCGCCAATCTTTCCGTCTCCGGGAAATCTCCCAATGTGTAGCCGAGGTCCTTGTAGGCTGTTTGCAAATGAATGGGTTTGGGATAGTGGATGCCGGTCTGAATCCCCGAATCCTCCAAATATCTCTGCAAACCGTTTCGGCGGTCCGATTCGACGATGAAAAGGTGAAAGATGTGTGTAGAAGCGGGCGAGCAACTCTGAAGACGAAGCCCCGGCAAGCCCTCCAGACGGCTCGCGTAGGAAGTAGCATGACGAGCCCGCGCTTCGTTCCATCCAGCCAAATACTTCAGCTTTACGTTGAGAATCGCGGCCTGAATGGTGTCCAGCCTGGCGTTGAGTCCCTTTTCTGTATGCTCGTATTTTTGTTGTTGACCATAGTTGCGCAGACGGCGGAGCCGGTCGGCCAGTAGCTTGTCGTTGGTGGTCACCAGTCCCGCATCACCATAAGCTCCCAAGTTCTTACCGGGGTAAAAACTGAAGCACCCTGCGTCGCCCATGGCGCCACAGGGTCGCCCCTTGTAGCGTGTACCGTGGGCCTGCGCAGCATCTTCGACGACGCGCAAGCCGTGCTGCGCAGCCAGATCAAGGATAGGATCCATGTCGGCCGATTGGCCGGTGAGGTGCACGGGAATGATGGCGCGTGTCCTGGCGGTAATGGCGCGCTCAATTCGGTGGACATCGATTGTATAGGTGGATGGGTCACAGTCCACGAGTACAGGCCGGGCGCCTTGAGCAGTAACAGCTAACGCGGTAGCGATATAGGTATTCGCTGGAATAATGACCTCATCTCCAGGGCCAATACCCAAGCTGGCCAAAGCCAATCGCAGCGCATCGAGTCCACTGCTGACCCCCACCGCGTGTTGGCATACCACGAATTCGGCGAAGGCTCTCTCGAATTCCTCGACTTGCGTACCCAGAACGAAGTTACAACGGGAGAGAACATCGTTCACTGCGACTTCGATTTCTGATGCAATTGCACGGTACTGCGCCACGAGATCAACAAATGGAACCACGGGCTGCTTATTCACGAGTGCTCCTGAACAGTGTAGGATTTTCTTGCGCGTGCTTTAGAGTCTGATTTCAGCCGGAGCGCTACCTGGGTATGCGCCCCAACTGGCTTGCGAATCTTAATGGACCTGTACCGGGGCACCGTTCATTTGCAGTGATTCCCGAACGGCTTCCAGTGCTTTGACCACACCAAGACCAAATCGGCCGCCGCACCGGTCGGGCCCCCCATGCTTGATCGCCCTGATGAACTCTCGGGATTGCGCCTTCAGGGGTTCCTCGATCTCTACCCGAGGGAGTCGCACGTCGCCATTCCACATGGAAATATGGAGAAATTCTCCAAAGCTGTTGTAATCCTGTTGGGTCATGGCCCCGCGATCGTAGATCGCGATTGGAGTGTTCAGTTCGAGGTCATCCCAGGTGACCATTTTCTTGCTGCCTACGAGCGTGAGATTGCGCACTTTCTTGGGGTTGAGCCAACTGGCTTGGACTCCGGCGTACACGTTGCCCGGGTAACGCAAGGTGATGAACACAAAGTCTTCGATCCCGGCCCGGAGGCAGCAGGCTCCGGTCGCGGAAATCGAGGTTGGCTCCGCGTCAAGCAGCCAATTCAAGATCGAGATGTCGTGCGCCGCCAAATCGTATGCCGCGTTCACGTCCTTCCGGATAGGGCCCAGGTTCGTGCGAGTGGAAGAGAGGTAATAGATTTTTCCGAGTTCCTGGGACTGGATCAATTGCTTCAGCTTTTCGACGGCAGCGCTGAAAAGAAAGACATGTCCAACCATGAGCACGAGCTGACGTTCGTCGGCCAAATCGGCGAGTTCCCTTCCTTGCTCGCTATGTTCGCAAAGGGGTTTCTCACTCAGCACGTGTTTACCGGCAAGAAGCGCCTCACGCACGATCGAGTAATGAGTGCTTGTCGGAGTGGAGATGACCACCGCGTCGATATCAGGATCAGCTAGCACCTGTTTGTAATCGCGATGAAGTTGGACGTGTGGGAAATTGTCAGCAATTCGACTCAAACGCGTTTGGTCAAGGTCAGCAGCGGCAACCACTCTGGAACCCGACACAGAACTAAAATTGCGCACATGATTGGGCCCCCAATAACCACACCCAATGATGGCGACCCGCAATGTACCTCTTTCAACATTAACAATGATGGACTCGGGTGGTGCAGGTATCTGGGCTATAATCGGATTCATGTTGATCTCCATTTTGAATTGAAAAGCGGTCAACAAATTAAATGAGCAGCAGTAGAAAGTGAAATCATGCGATGCCTTAGACAAACGGCGAAGCGGGGATACGCGTCAGTCTAAAATCTATAGATGGCCACTCCGGCCGCTGTCTGGAGTATGGTATCCACACCCTTCCTAGTTGCCTCTTTGGTGGAATTGTGAGGGATGAACAAGATGTCGTCTGCTAGAAGCTTCGGATCTTCTGCCTTTCCTGACAAAATCTTTTTCAGCAAGATTGGCGTCTCCTGCGCTCCCTTCGGCGTCTTGTGAATCACCTTGCTGCGGTTCAGATCCGCATACGTGGTGGCTCCCTGAGCTAACGCTAGGGCTTGCAGTACAGTGAGATCTTTATCCCTGTCGATGACGAATCCTCCGGGCAACCGCACATCTCCAACCACATAGATCACACCGGCCTTCGAGACCACAACCGTATCCCCAGGATACACATCGATATTTGCCATCAAGGATTTCTGAGGATCATCCGAGAGAGTGACGGTCTGCAGCTTCTGGGGATTACTACGAGGTGTTACCGTAATATCTCTGCCAGCCTTGGGCGTGGTTCCACCGGCAGCGGAGATCAGATCGAAAAGCTTACGTGGCCCTAAAATCGGATAGACGCCGGGCTTTTGGACTTCACCCAGTACCGAAATACCTTGCGTCGCAAACTCTTTCTCGAGAACGGTAACTTGCGGATTGTTGTAGAAGTTGCCATCTTTGAGCAGCTTACCGATTAGTTCGCCAGCTCGAGTGGGAGATAAGCCGCGCACTTCAACCTGGCCCAGCATGGGTAAAGTGATCTCACCTGCGCTGTTGACGCGCACCTGCTCATTGAAGTCGGGCACTCCGTAAATACTGACTTGCAGCAAATCCCCTTCACCGATTAGCACGTCAGCGACAGACGCAATCTGGCTCAGTTTTTCCGGGTTAGACGGCTGCGTGTTGACTGCAGTGGGATGGTTGATCTCTTCGACCCTGTCTTGTGCGAGCAGATCCGCCGTGCATAACAGAAGTACGCCTAGAGACAGCAAAGTTATTGCAGTGGGCAATTTTCCAATCGTCAATGGTTTCATGTTTACGCCTCCAAACAACTGGGCAACGGGGCTGTTCGTTGAATCCTACGAAAAGTTCTCTTGCAGTATTCGAGCAATGCGATCTCCCGCGTGACCATCCCACAACTGGGGAATCGCACCTTTTTTTGCTCGTCCAGCCAAAATATTGCTTAGCTCCGTACGAAGTTTTTCCATGTCACCGCCTATTAGGACGTTGGTTCCAGTCTCGATCGTGATTGGGCGTTCGGTATTGGGCCGCAGCGTCAAACAAGGTATCCCGAGATACGTCGTCTCTTCCTGAATGCCACCGGAGTCCGTGAGAACGACTGTAGCCCGGGCCTGGAGAGCCAAAAACTCAAGATATGAGATGGGCTCGCACAGCTGAATTCCGCCCGTAGAAAGTCCGAACTGCAAGATCCTCTGCCGCGTTCTTGGGTGGACCGGAAAGATCACAGGCAGCTCTCCGTTCACAGCAAGAATGGAATTCAAGATTCGGCGAAGCATTTCTGGATCATCGACATTGCTCGGACGGTGCAATGTCATCAGGGCATATCGCGGAGGATGCCCATTCTTCTTCAACTCGAATGCTCTCGGAAGGAGTCGAACGAGAGTATCGATCATCACGTTTCCGACTAAGTGGATGCGGTCTCGCGCAATGCCTTCTCGAAGTAGGTTCGCGTCACCATCCGCCGATGGCGTAAACAGGAGCTGAGACAGCTGATCCGTCACGAGGCGGTTGATCTCTTCGGGCATCGAACGGTCCGAAGAGCGCAAACCGGCTTCGACATGGCCCACAGGGATGAGCAGTTTGGCACAAACCAGGGCTGCCGCCACGGTCGAGTTGACGTCGCCGTAGACCAACACCAGGTCTGGTTTACGCTCGAGGACAACGGCCTCGAAGCCCGTCATGATCTGCGCGGTCTGCCAAGCGTGGCTACCGGAGCCTACCGCCAGGTTGACATCAGGCTCCGGAATCTCCAACTGCTGAAAAAAAACATCCGACATGTTGGCGTCGTAATGCTGGCCGGTGTGCACTAGACTTTGGCGCACGCCGAGTTGTTGCAATCCCCGTAATACAGGGGCAGCTTTCATGAAATTTGGTCTGGCACCAACAACGTGGAGAACGTGCATGTCTAGTCTTGCTCTTTCTAGAGTTGTGAGATACGTGCCTGCGGCTCGCTGGTCATCAGATCTTCCCGTTTCCGTCTCTGATTCTGTTTCGCAAAACGGACAACTTGTTCACAGATGAAATCCCGAGTCTCACTCGATCCTTTGAGCTGTGGGAAGCCCCTTCTCTTCTCAAACCGCAACTCGTCAATTTCCGCTAATTCCCGAATCATCTTGAGCTTGCCCTGCCGTTCCAACGCGGCGTCCGCCGCTCCAAGCTTGCCGGCAAAGATGCTATAAGCATTTAGGCCCAGCAGGGCGGCTTCCCGAACCATCGTGCCTCCGCCACTGAAGATGGCATCGGAGTACCACATCAAACTCAGTCCGTCGATGGCTTTGCTGAGAATTCGGAAGGGTCGCGAGTCGAGTCCGTATTTGCTACGCATCGCCTCCGCCTGTTCCGTCGTGCGGCAAAGCACCATCACCTGCGCGTCCTTTTCCTGATGGAGCCGCCTGATCAAAGCGTCGAGCAAGACCTCCGAGCGCTGATTGTGATAGTGAGCCCAGGTTTGAGGTGGCCGCAGGGTGATAATTTGCCGCTCCGGATCCAAACCCAACTCGCTCAGAATGTCTCCTTTGGGTTGGAAATCGTAAACGTACATTTCTTCCTTGAGTCCCGGATACGTGATGAGCTTATCGAGCCGGAGACCTTGCTCGACTAGCCTTGCTGTGGGAATTTCCGATGGAACAACGACCTTCTGCGAAACCCTGTTGGAGAAGGAGGAAAATGCGAATTCATAGTCATAAAGCGTCATCGCCGGAATGTTCAAAAAATAGGACGCCAGCAAAAGGGCCCGCGAATTGTGACTTACCGCAGCGGTCGCTTTTCGCTTCCGCACATAGGCCCCCAATTGCAAGGCTCTCGCGGCAGTCTCGCCAACTCTGGTTGCAAGATGAAGACGGGCACGGTGCGTTCCGATCGTCACAAAATTCAGCCCGTAGCTTCGCGCCAGTTCTTCGGTTTGCGAGAACGAGCGAACCGTTACGAAATATTTCACTCCTTCCCGATCGAGGCTCCGAATGATCGGCGCAAAAAAGTGCACGTGTGGAGAGTTGTCTAGATCGATCCAAAGACTCATTTTGTTCGCACCAGAGTTAGGCAATCTAACGTGAATCTAGCTCTCGGCCTGTCCTCGGCTCTCTGATAGAATTCGGAAGCAGAAACCCGCGTTCAGGCCCGCAAGGCTAGATCTCATCAAGAGATTGCCTTTACGGGCAGTCAAATCCATGCCTTGTGCGGGTGTGTTCAGTAACTGCATGGCCCTAAACACTCGTACCGTCTTTGACTGAACTCCACCAAGTCAAGTACTTGGTGTGCGCCGGCTCGACGGCCTTACGCGTGTATGCCAGCACTGGTTGGAGAGCTTCATCAAAACAAAACACGCTACACATGGATGCAAATGTGATCAAGCTCACCAGATACTGGGGAGACGGCGCGACCATGACAACAGGTAGACCGGACGCCAGGAGAGCAGGCCAAAAGGTTGCCCAAACACTTTTGTTGGCGGGACGGAAAAGCACCGCAACTAGTCCAACACTACCGAAGACAGCGATGATCACTACTACGACCCCCAATTTAGCAGCGATTGTAAGAAAGACGAACGACAGATGATCTGCCGCAATCGCGAGCACCTCGCGGCGTAGGATGCGGTCATAGAGGCCGGAGAGATACGGCGCTTCGGGTGCGATCGCCCATACCTTAGCTTTACCAATTTCGTCACACACACCGCCAGGCACGTAGGGATTATTCACAAATCCGAGGCCAACGTAAGCAAAATGCCAAAACGCATGTCGGCTGAGGTCATCCGCCTGAATTGCAGTTCGAGTTAAAAGGAAAGCGTTGCGTTCACTCTCCACGTGATGCAGATACACGACCGGGCAAAGGACTCCCGCTAGTAGCAGGCAGGTTGAAATGACCCTTCTACTATTTCCAACCTTGAATTGCGTCGCAACAAGCACAAGCGCAAACAACAATGCAGGAACTCCGGCCACAGTGCGTACGGTGGCGCCCAAACCGATGACCACACCTACGACAACGAACAGCACGTTCGTACGCCAATCATGGGTACGTTTCCAAACTTGCCACACAATCCACGGGATCACAGCTACGGGAACCGCAAATTCGAACAAGTATACGTCCCCTAAACGATATGCAACGAAGGTCAATCCGCTGAGGGTTGCGATACCAAAGATCCTGCTCGGCCAGCCTCGCAAGACAAGAAGTAGCCCCGCGAATCCGACAGCCGCCGACAATACAAGGACCGTTACGAAAAAGGCGGAGATGCTGCGAGCGAGACTCAAATGAAACGCCCGTGAAATGAGCAAAATGTAGTAGTACATCCCCGGATCGTCACTGAAACCCGCCGGAACGAATGTGGTTCCGTCGAAGGCGACCAAGCCAACCCCTGTACGATCGTAACCATCCTTTGCCTGCCGCAAGTCGCGATAGCGGCTCGACATGATCCGAATGGCTGTTGGCTCCGATCCCGGCACGAGAAGCGCCGGCACACGAAGATCAGAGAACAGACCACAAGGCTCGAGTTGCTGAGTCTGTGCCGCAGGCAGTTCAACTCGTTTAGCACTGCAGACAGCGCTGGCTGTGAGCAGGAACACCAAGACCACATAACACGCCCGACCAATGGTTATTGGCTTTACCCGATCGCGTGCGCATTGACCTACCAGTGAGTTTCGCAACCTAGGGCTGTCCTCGATCCGCAATACGCTGGTTCTCATCTTCCGGCAGCCTTAACGGACAGCCGTCGCTTCTGCCTTCATTTCGTCTGAGTGGCTAGCAAAGGCAACAGGCTCTCTATCCTGACCAACGCCGTTAAACATTTCCAAGGAAGAGCGATAAGCGGTTATTCATCCAAAGAAAGTACAGAATCCTTCAAATAGTGCCCAACGATGTTTGTGGGGTAATGCTCGGTAACACTACGTGCGTGTTCCTTTAGAGTTACGACTTGAAATTGACCACAGTACATTGCCAGCGTTTCGCTCAGCACGCGAAGCTTCTGCTCGCGGGTGAGGGACATCGCCGGGAAAAATTCCAGGCCGACCTCATCGTCTCGGCCCAGGAAGTCTAACGGGTGCAGCAGTAGTGACGGGGATATCCCGCACAAGCGGCACAGTCTCAGAGCGGCTTGAAAGTACCCTAGAGCGAGCGATCGGCTGAAAGTACTGAGATACAACAGATAGCTCATGTGAATCGGAGACCGAATTATCGGCATCGTCGTCAGCGGTATTTCCAGCAAACCGTCTCTCGTTTGCCATCTATATGGTTTCAGTGGTCGAAAACCATCTCGAATCGACCCGAACAGCGATTTCCGGCGGTTCAACTCTTCACCGCGTAACTGGGAATGAAGAAAATAGTACGCTCTGGCAAGGGGTCCCAAGAACGTAGGAAGAGTAGAAGCATCGTATAGGTATCCTCGATCTCTGAGCACCTCAAGCGCCGCTTCCGAGAGACTGAACCCGGGTCCACGGAAACCCACGGGGCGCTGGCCGGCGATCCGAGTAATCTGCTCTTCCGCAAGTACGATTTCCCGCTCCACCTCTTCACGAGAGTACTGCGACAGCCAAGGCTCGTGAGAGAACGAATGATTGCCGATCTCATGTCCTGCAGCCGCGATCATCTGCACGGCCGCGCTGTTCTTCGCCAGGGCGGCATCTTGTCCAACCACGAAGAAGGTAATCGTTAGATTTCTCTTTGCCAGAAACTCCAAGACACGCGGAACTAGAATGTCCAGGTAGGATGGGAAACTCTCCCAGCCTGGATCCCCATGAGTCTTCAAGTACGACCACTTATTGTCGACATCCAGCGAGAGGCTGGCGATCGGCTTCACTGAGTGCGGGATTAGCATTTTCTAGATAAGGTTCATCATCACGTTCAGCCTCAGCGAACTGCTGCGCAGCTCGCTCGGCGAGTTGTACCGTCTCATTTACGTTTAAGGTCCCATTTACTATCTGAGAAGAATTAACAAGATAGACGCCCGGAATGGATGTGACCATTTTGGGCACTTGATCCGAGTAGTTTAGCATCTGAACGGGCAACAAGTGCCTGACGCGGGACACCCGGAAACATAGAAGATTTTCCTCTTTGAAGTGCGGATACATTCGCCTAAGCGCCCCTATGAAGAGTCCTTGCAACTGGTCGTCCGTGAGGTCGAATTCTGGAGCATTGGACGCCAAGTACTTCGGCAAATATACAAGCGATTGGCCGCCAAAACTTTGGCGTTCGACAAGAGATGACATCTCTATGACCGCCGTGTAGGGCACCCTGTCGTCCGTGATGTTAGTTATGTAAAACTCAGAGAGCGGCTCCTTCAAGAGTAGCGAAGCGCAAATAATTCCTAGATACTTGACGCGGTTTATTTGTGCCATTTCGAGCGCCGTCAATTGCGGACAGGTTCTCGAGACGATTGGAAGAGCGGTGGTCAGTACGACTTGGTCAAAAGTTTCGCTGCTCCCGTCCGCCAACTCAAGTTGGGTTGCAGCTTGGTCTCCTGAGCGGACCGATCTCACCGGCTGTCCTAATTCGACGCGCACCTCATTTTGTCGAAGCACTTTCGCGAATTCCTCAATAATACGCGCATAGCCTCCACGCACATAGCCAAACAGCTCTTTCTTCATCCCTCGCCTGCGCGCCGCATACATTCGAGCAATGGTTGCCCAAATGAACGCCGCCGAAGTCTCTTTGTAGCTCTCTCCCAGCTTGGCACGAAGCAACGGTAACCAGATTTTCTCTAAGACCCGGCGTCCCGACCACTTCCTAAGCCACTCCGCAACAGGGATTCCCTCTAGTCGCTTCCAGTTCTTGATCCTGGACGCCGCCAACACGGTCGCTGCAAGACGAAGCTTGTCCACAAGCTTCAGGGGCGGAAATGTTAGGAATTCGAACACATTCGAAAGCGAGTAAAAACAAGAATCAACGTAAAAGCCCGTTCGCGCCGTGGCCCAGTGCAACTCACTTTCCAATCCAAGTTCTCTCAAGAGAGACAGCAGATGTATATCCGACTGCAGGATTACGTGATAATGTCGATCCCAAACCACATCTTGGAGCTTCCACGCGCTTGCCAAACCGCCTAGCCCTGGCGCAGCGTCGTACAGGGTAACGGACTGACCATTCTGGGCTAGACGTAGAGCTATCGTCATACCCAAAAACCCACCCCCTACGACCGCCCAGCGTTTTTGTCGCACGTCCGATCGGGTCATTTTTAAGGATGACTTCTCAGTTCCGAAATCACTTTCCCAATCATTTGGTACCGCAAACGACATCGGTTACATTTCAGTTTTGATGACTCAGGCCGAGGACTCTGATGGAAGCGGATCAGGGGATTGCCGCAGCGGCAAACATATCCGATGCAACGGGCCGGATTGCCCACGACTAATGCGAAATCAGGCACGGATTTCGTCACCAGCGAAGCCATTCCAACCATGGCGAACTGGCCGATCACCAAGTTGCAACCGATTGTGCTGGCAGCCCCGATGGTCGCACCCTGACGCACAAGTGTCGGTAAGGTGTTTTCGTCTGGCTCCGATGATCTCAACTGTGTCAAGTCCGGGGTCGTGGCGCGTGGATAGCGGTCGTTGGTGAAGACGACACCAGCGCTGATCATCACGCCGTCCTCGATGGTGACCCCATTGCATATGTAGACGAACGCGTTGACCTTGACGCGGCTGCCAACCTTTACGTTATACGCAATGTAAGTCTTTTCACCAACGACGCACTGTTCGCCGAGGCGAGTTAGGCGCCGAATATGCACGTTGTCCCAGATGGCAGTTCCCGCGCCAAGCTGCACGCCTTCTTCAATTATCGCTGTGGGATGAATTCGTACAGCGGAATCGACGAAGTTCAGAGTAGCGTTCATAGAGTTATGCTCATGCAGAGGCCTGGCGGGCGATCTCGGTTCGTTCCAGGTCTGGAGCACTCCAAGGGCCAGTGACCGGGACCCATTGATCCTGTCGGAGAGCTCTGTACGCGGCCTCGACGACACTAACGGAGGCTAAGGCATCTTCGTCGGTGATCAGAGGGGCCTCTTCACCTCGTATGGCGCGAGAGAAATTCTCGATCTGCTTCCGAAAGGCTAGAAGCTTGTTATACCCATTGCCCAAGACAACCCATTCTCCCCGAGCATAATCGAGATGTTTCGATTGCTTCCAGCCGATCGACAGCGCACCTCGCGAGCCATAAATGTCCAAGTAGCTCTCGCGTTGTTTGGTGATTACCCACGAGAGATCGATGCTTCCGATCACGCCAGTCGCGCTGCGTACGAACACCACCGCCGTTTCTTCCACACGCAAACCCTGGCTTCGCTTCCCTTCCAGAACGTGCACCTTTGCCAACGGTCCGAGGAAAAAGCGCATCAGATCAACAGAGTGAGTTCCGTTATCGATCAGCACTCCTCCACCACTGATCTCAGGTATCGCATTCCATCGGGAAGTCATATCCACATGGCTCGCAAAAACGTTTTCACAGAGGATCAAGTCGCCGAGCACGCCAGAGGCGACGATACTTCGGGCTCGCACTACGTCCTCCACGTAGCGGAACTTGGACGCCATCATCAGCTTCACACCCGCCTTTCTTGCAGTATCCATCATGGCGTTAGCCTGTTGCACCGTAATACTCAGGGGTTTCTCGCAAAGCACATGAATCTTGTTTTTCAGGAAACGAATGCAAATGTCGGGGTGCGTCACGGGAGGAGTACAGACGATCACTGCATCCAAAACGCATTCGCTCGCCATCTTGGCGTAATCTTGATAGCTTTGGCATCGCAATCTCTCCGCCAACGCGCATGCCGCTTCAGCACGTATGTCAGCAACACTTACAACTGCGGCCTCGTGGCAGCCTTCAAACGCCTGCATATAGGATTGCGCGACCGCACCGGCCCCTACGATGCCGAATCTAAGTTTGCTTCTTGCTCGCTTACTTAAGCAATTCGGATGCGGATTCACGGATGCTGGTCGCGATATATTGTAGGTGCTCTTCATTGTAGTTTTCATTCCAAGGCAACACGAGTACACCAGCAAGAGCTTTGAAGGTCATGGGGAATCGACTTGGCTCGTAGTTGATAGCCTCGGGTCGTGCAAGTGTGAAGGGAAAACGGCTCTTGCCGAAGGTTTTTTGGTCGGTAAAAACGCGGCATTGGAACGCAGGTTTTTGAATGTAGCGTGGTGCGCAAGTGACCTGCCGGGCCTGCAGTCGCGCCGCAAGTGATGCAGCCCCTCCTGGGATCACGCGGCTATCCACTCGCAGACAATATTTCCAATAAGTGTGCACGCTCCCCGGCGATACATAAGGCGCCTCGATCCCAGGGATCCCCGAGAGCTTTCGATCGAGACTCTTGGCACCCGAAATTCGTTTGTGTACGACTGACTCGAGCTTGGACAGTTGGCCTGCTCCCACGGCCCCCTGCAATTCGCTCATGCGGTAGTTCAGTGCCAGGAAATAGTGGTCCGGGTCGCTATCTCCATATCCCCAAGCTTTGTTGATGAAGAGGAACATCCGGCGGGCAAGCGCTTCGTCGTTTGTCACAACCACGCCGCCTTCCCCCGTGGTGATGTGCTTGCCTTGCTGAAGGCTAAAACAGCCCACGCGCCCGATCGTGCCGACAAACTTGTTGTCGTGCTTTGCCAGAAAGGCCTGTGCGCAGTCCTCAATCACCGGGATGCCGCGCGAATCAGCAAGCTCCATGATCTCGCTCATATCACAAGGATTACCGAATAGATGAGTCACCACGATTGCTCTCGTACGGTCGCTTAAGCACCGCTTAATTGCTCTCGCGGTAATATTGCAAGTTCTCGGGTCGACCTCGGCGAAAACAGGAATGGCCCCCTGGTAGAGAATCGGCGTAAGCGCGCCCATATCGGTGATAGGGCTGGTGATGATTTCTTCACCGGGTTCCGGATCAATCGCCGCGATCGCAGTATGTATCGCCGCCGTGCCCGAAGCGCATGCGTGGGCATGACGGACACCGAGTGTTTCAGCGAATCGCGTTTCTAACTCTCGAACAAACCTTCCCTTCGTGCTTGTGAGCGTCCCACTCGATATAACCTGTTGGAGCAGAGCAACTTCCTCCTGGCCCAGGGTTCGCCCAGAGGCTTCCTGGTCGGAAGGTAGCTTCACGGTAGTGTGTTCGAGCGTTGCTGCCATGGCTTGATTTCCTGAGAACGCCTCAATGAGTCCCTGAATCGACCCGGTAACAAATCCCCTCATTCCTTGTGCCAGATAGGACTTGGCGTGTTCGGGCGGCAAGAAAGACTCCGAGCAGGTAGAAATGTCCGGCGATGGTCCGGGCCGTCTTCATTTTGGACTCGCCCAGAAAACGTACTTCTAGGGTGGTAGGGCACTCGACGATCTTTGAGCCCTGAAGATCCAGTTTGCCGAGTAGCTCCGCGACTCCCAGAAAGCCCGCTTCCTTTACGTCGAGGTTAATAACGGCGCTGCGTCGGTAAACTCGAAAGCAGCTCGTATAGGTGTACAACTTCTGCCGCAGCACGCGGCGGTAGAGGCAGGACGCTACCTTGGACAACCCAAGGCGCCAAGCCGGTACATTGAAAACTTTCCCTTGCGGGTGATAAGGAGAACCCGTGACGAGGTCCACCCCATCCGTCAGTTGCGGGATGAGGCTCTGCAGCTGATGTGGGTCGTAGGTGCAGTCACAGTCGATCGAGCAGACCAGGTCTGTCTCTGCTTCGCGTATTCCCGTTAGAATCGCGGCCGTCACACCTTGATTCTCGAGTTTACGAATCAGCGTAGAGTCCGGCTGAGACCCAAATAACTGGCCCAAGGATTGCCAAGTTCCGTCCGTGCTTCCATCGTCAACGAAAATCATGTGGATTATATATTTCTTCGCCAAAGATTGCTTCACGCTGCTCAGCGTATTTCGCAAATAAGGAAGAACGGCTTCCTCGTTGTAGCAAGGCACTACGATAGTGAGCCTTGGCCTAAATTTCTTGGAATTGGCAACCCGTTTGTTTGCAACAACCACCTCCGGATGAACGCCTTCCTCTTCAAGTTCAACTCGCGGTTCGAGCTTCAATAACCGCGACACTGTCGGCTCACAGGGCGTCGGCCGAAGACCCATGTGGTCGGCGATCGTTCCGAACCGGTGGGCGCGAAGATAGTCTTCAATAATCCCGGGCATTTTCTGGAGATTGCGATACGCGCGTATGCGCACCAGCGCAGACGCGGAGCTGATCTTGGGCTGTTCAGAATCTAAATCCCAGACGTGAAAATACATTAGAAAAGGAGCGTCGCAGCTACGATTCCATCGGATGAAGCCCTTTTTCATCACGCTGTGAGGAAACTGCCGAAAGTAGTTGCCACCAGCAATAGGAAATCTTATCCCCAGGCACTTCCAGGTAGACCAGGGAAACTCCCAAATGACATTGTTCCCGCTGCGGTGTTGGTGCGGAAAACATCGCCAGTCTTCCGAACTGAAAGAACGGAACAGCGGGAGAATGCTGGAGTCGTAAGCGTATTGGCGCTTCGCCAACGTATCGAGAATCCAGAGATCTTCCTTGCGAGACAGCGGACGTGCCATCCGATAGCCAAGAACTTTGATTCCAGTGGCATCTTCAATCGCCGCTTGCGAGCGCGTGAGGTCCTCTTCAAATTCCCCTTGCGTCATTTCGCGTATAGATCTCTGGTAATAACCAAGATTGGCGACTTCGTGTCCGCGTCGCGCCACTTCCCGTATTAGGTCTGGTTGCCTCTCTGCAACCCAGCCCATGACGAAGAAAGTTGCCTTGGTAGCGCATCGGTCCAAGAGCTCCAAAGTCCTCAGGGTGTTGCGCTCGATGCGGGATTCGAACCGCGGCCACTGGCTTCGCTGGACTAGTCCTTTCAGCGCGCCGGCATGATAAAAGTCCGTAAGACCAATCGTCAGAAGATGGTGACTTGTGCTTCTGGAGCCCGGGCTAGCCATAGTCAATCGCCGAATCTTGCCGACTGGATCGGCTCCACACCGAGCACATGTGCAATGCTATCAACAATGCGCTCTGCGCTGTCGCCTCGTCCAAAGGGATTTTCGGCCTTTCTTACAGACTCCGCCCAACTGCCTCGCTGATAGGCCTCTTCAAGCATAGCCTTCAGCGTTGCGGCACGCCCTCCCACAAGGCGCGCGATTCCTGCCTCGACGGATTCGGGGCGTTCGGTGTTGTCTCGGAGAATCAGCAGTGGCTTGCCCAAACTAGGGGCTTCTTCCTGAATGCCTCCGGAGTCAGACACGATGAGCCAGCTATTCGATAGCAGAGTAATGAAGTCGCTATAGTTGAAAGGCTTCGTCAGGAATACTCTCGGCTCTCCTTTACAAATCGTTTCAGCGACAACTCTAACGTTTGGATTCGGATGTACGGGAAACAGCATGGCGACGTCCTCGTGGTCACGTACGAATTGGCAAAGAGTGCGCAAGTTTGCCGCGATAGCCTCTCCAAAAGATTCTCGCCGGTGAGTAGTGAGTACGATGCGTCTCAGGTTCTGTGTTTGGCGCAGCAAGGCGTGCACAAGCGATTGCGCTTCGTCGGAACGGCCGAGAATGTCGTGCAGCGCATCCACTATTGGATTGCCTGTCAAGAAAATCTTGTCCGGCGCAACTCCTTCGCTGAGAAGTGAGTCGCGATTTCCGCAGGTCGCGGCAAAATGATAGGTGGCAAGCCGCGTAATCAAGATCCGGTTCATCTCTTCCGGATAGGGACTGTTAACGTTTCCAGATCTCAATCCAGCCTCTACATGTCCAACGGGAATCCGGTGGTGGAAACCGGTGAAAGCGCCGGCCAGTGCTGTCGTGGTGTCTCCTTGCACCAAGATAAGGTTCGGGCGCTCCCACTCCAGTATCGATTCAAGCCTCTGAAGAATCCGCGCGAACAATGCGCTTGGCCTTTGATCCCTTTCCATCGCAGTCAAATTGTGATCAATACGAAGGTCGAACATCTCGATGAACTGGCAGAGCATGTCCGCGTGCTGCCCGGAAACTACGTTAATGGTCTGAAAGCTGTGCCTGAACTGTTCAAGCTGACGTATTACCGGAGCCAGTTTAATAACTTCCGGTCTGGTTCCGAAGAGTGAGAGGACCTTGTTCACGCGGCTCTTCCTAGTATTCTGTTGGACTTACCCTCGGTTTCGTGGGGTACACATGACGACAAAATCGGGCACCCTGCCATTCATGCGAGGAGTCGTTCTGGTGTTGCCGCTGTCCGTTGATCTAGGAAAGCCTGGTGCCACAACTCCAGGGTCAGGAGTCCCCAGAGCGGTAGCGTGTAGTCTCGCTCGCCAGTTTCGTTATCTCGAATCATGCGAGTCACGGTTGCGGGTTTGAGAAGTCCGCGGCGCCGAATGCGATCTTCGCTCAGCATATCCGTCAGCATCTCCCGCAGTTCGTTCTTGAACCAGGAACGAATCGGCAGGCCAAACGCAGCCTTCCGCCGCGTCAGGACCGACTTAGGAAGAACACCTTCCATTGCTTTGCGAAGAATGTACTTTTGATTGAGACCGCGAATCTTCAAATCCGGTGGAACGCGACCCATGAAATCAACAATTTCGTTATCCAGGAAAGGAACTCGCACCTCGATCGAGCAAGCCATGCTCATCTTGTCGGAAACGGCGAGGTTCAGATCGGGTAGAAAGGTCTTCGCGTCCACGTACAACATCTGGTTGATAAAGTGTTCGCTGGGAACTTTGTCGAAATGCTCCTGGAAGGCATCGGCGTGATTCCGCCGTGGTGTTTCGGCGCTCACTTCCGGCGAGAGTAGTGCTCGCAGATCATCGTCCCAAAGGTAAGATCGCAGAGCAGAGTATTGCTCTTGCTGTCCCAAACTCGATGTGCGCAACATTTTGTCCCCGAAGCGGCAAAAAGCCATCAGTAGCCCCGGAGAAACGATCACAGCTTTGTCCTTGTGTTGTGCGAGCCACTTCAACAGCTGTGGCGCAACCTCCTTACGAATCTTTTGTGGCATCAGCCGCAGAACTTTGCTGGTCTTGTGCGCGAGGTGGACTCTGTAGCCGCAGAAAACCTCATCGGCGCCCTGGCCACTCAGCAACACCTTGACCCGGGAGGCTGCGGCCTCCGAGATCAGGTACGCGGCTATGGCAGAAGGATCGGAAATAGGATCGTCCATGTGCCAGACGACCTTCGGCAGAAGACTGGCCACCTTGGGTTCTACGACAATCTCGTGGAAGTCGGCGCCGAAGTGAGCTGCGACTTGTTTTGCATAACGTGCATCATCGCCGCACTGTTCAAAGCGCCCGTGTTCTTCTTTGTATGCGATGCTGTAGCAATTCAGCGACGCACCTGGTGTTTGCGCGGCACAGGCCACCAGCGTACTTGAATCTAAGCCACCACTTAGAAAGAACCCAACCGGCACGTCGCTTATCAACTGCCGTTTCGTGACGTTCACGAGCAATTCGCGTAGTCGCCGCGCAATGTCCTCTTCGGATTCTTGGAACTGGTTATCGTAGCTCAGGTCCCAGTAGGAGTTGATCCGGACGTCTCCATTCCTCCAGCACAAACTATGACCCGGCGGAAGCTTCAAAATCCCTTTGAAAAGACTGGCTGGATTCGGTACGTAGAGATATGCCAGGTACTGATATAGCGAGTCCGCGTCGACCTCGACGCCAATTTCAGGACAAGCCAGCAGCGCCTTGATTTCGGACGCGAAATACAGGCAGCCTCCGACTTCTGCATAGTAAAGGGGCTTGATGCCCATACGATCGCGAAAAATCATCAGTTCTTGGCGCGCCGCGTCCCACAGGGCGAAGGCGAACATTCCGTTCAGTCGCTTCACCATTTCCATCCCGTATTTCTCGTACAGATGCACCAACACTTCGGTATCCGTGCGGGACTTGAACTGATGGCCGTCACTGACCAACTCTTCCCGCAATTCCTGAAAGTTATAGATCTCGCCGTTGTAGGCCACCCAAACCGTGCCGTCCTCATTGCTCATGGGCTGATGCCCTGCTGGGCTAAGATCGATGATGCTCAGGCGATTGTTGCCAATGGCAACGCTGGCACCGGAAGAGCACCCCTTGGCCACGTAAACGCCTGTGTCATTGGGCCCGCGATGCCGAGTGATCGACAGCATACTCTCTAGGAGTAGCTCGTCTGCCACTCCCGCCATTCCCGCAATACCGCACATAGTTTTTGTTTTTCTCCGAACAGAGAACCCAGACGGGCTAATTGGAAAACGCGGACGTCGTCATCTCTCGTCGCAATCGAGCTAACGCCTTGAACATCCAGCCTTGGCTCCAACGCATATACGGCGTACGGTTGGTCCACAAACGATGACGCTGGTAGAAAAATGTCCCGTCGGACGCTCGCATGTTATCCAGCGTCCAGGCTGCTATGTCCACCGCTCGGGTTCTTGCGGTCTTGTATTCGGCGCCAAAATTACAGAACGTCAGGATCGCTTGAGAGCAGCAGTGAATATCAATTGGAAAGGATCGATTGCTGTAGTAACTCGGACCGCTCTGCGGGAAAAAAGTACGCTCGTAGTACGAATATCCACGACCAATCGCATCGTCGAAGGCCGTGTCACCTGTACGTCGTCGATATTCCAACAGACAATCCAGGTTGTAGGCGGTGTGAAACGAGTCGATCCACTTTTGCCTCCGGGTTGCGCCATAATACCAGCCACCCTCTGGAAGCTGCTGGTTGACCACATATTGCAAGCTTCGCCGTGCCAGACTCAGATACGCTTCGACACCTGTCCTCGCTGCCAAACGCGTCAGGAACGCGCTCACCAGCGCTGTACTGTTGTAAATCCGAGTTTGATCGCCGGGCGTGTAGCTGAAGCATAATTCGTCCTGAGTATCAACCGAGCGGTTTAGCCGCGTCACAAAAAACCGGCCAGCGGATTGCGCCATCTCCAGCGCTTCCTGGTCCTTGAACAGCTCAGCCATGTCCAGCAATGCCTCTGCGCAAAAGAACGTGGTAACCGCATTCGGGCTAAAAGCTGGCATCGCGTTTCCGGCCCGGAAAGAGATTGCATCCCAGTCATAGCCCCAGCAAAACTCGGACTCTCCAGGACTCCGCAGTCGCCGAAGTTCTGCCTTCAGGTAGTTGGCCCGCTCTCTCCAGTTCTCGCCACAACGAGACAACTCACAATATCCCGATAGGATTAGCCCGAGTGCCTTGCAGTTCTTGCTTACCGGCACCCGCAGTATTCTGCGAATGTTCGAACCCGCAAACCGCCGGCCGTATTGGCGGATCATCACGTAGAACGGAAAACGGCGCGCCCAATTCCCCATATAGGGCGAATTCATCAGATCAAACGGTTCATAACCCGCATAATCCTCACTTCGAATCCAAGCTTCCAACTTGTGTACGCATTCGTTGACTCTTGCAATCCGGCTGGCATCTGCCGGCGATACCTGCTCGAGTATGCCTTCTTTTAGGAGCGTTCCTGTACTCATGGAAGAATACGGTCTTTGCCAGAAAGCTTCTTGTTCACGAGGTGTACAGCGGAACCTTCGCTGGCTCCGGGGACAATGCGGTTTGCTCGGATTTCCAAAGAACGCCTACGACAAGGACAAAGATCAGCAAATAGGAGAGCGTTGACACGATGGCAGCACCGGTGATGCCGTAGGTCGGAATCGCCCAAAAGTTAAGCCCGATATTGGCAACCGTCACGGCAATCCAGGAATATACGATGACCCTCGGGAAACCCAGGCTGTTCAGATACTGAACTATCACGATTTCGATGCCTAGAAAGAAGCTTCCCGGCATCAACCAAACGAACGCAGGTACGGCGGGCAGGAATGCCTGGCCGAACGCCAAACCAACAATGGGTTTCGCAAAGAGAGCAGCCAACACCATCATTGGAAGCAGAAGAGCAGCAGTCAAGAGTGTCGCCTGCTGCATCAGACGCAGCTTCTCTCGGCGTTCAGTCATCTCTGATAGCCGCGGAAACAGGATGACGCCAACCACAATGGGCAGTGCCAACATGTTTTCCGCCATGGTTTCACTGATGGAATAGTAGCCCGCCAGTTGAGCACCTAGAATGTACTTCACCATAACCAAGTCAATCCGCAGCACTAGAAATCCAAAGAACGCGATTAGATACGCCTTTAGTCCCAGCCCGATGTTCTGGCGGAAGACGGGGAAGGACGGCACCGGAGACCTCTGCAAGAATGTGCGAAGGTGCCACAGGGCCCACAGGAAGCTAAGAACAAGAGCTACTAACGTAGCGCCGAACAGAAACTCCGCGGTGACTTTCCTCGAAACGATCAATAAGCCCAGAAGAACGAGACTAATTGCTTTGCTCGTGAACTCGATCGCGTTATAGGCTCGAATCTCCTGGATCCCCAGGAGCAGATTTTGCAAGAGCATATAAGCCAAACCAAAAGGGATCCAGGCAAGAGCCAACACGAGGAGTATTCCCTGCAGCGGAGCAATGGCGGGCCAAAATGCAAATACCTCCCAGCACACCAGCGCTCCTAATCCTCCGACTCCAAAACTGATCACCAGCGTATTGCCAATAAGTGCAGGGAGTAGATCGCGATCCTTGGCTACGTAATACGTGTTGGACGCATGCAGCCCAAGATTTCCAAACTGCACTCCGATCGCACCGATCGCTACGGCAACAGCGAACAATCCACGGCCCGTCGGGCCCAAAGCCCGGGAAACGAGAACTGTCGTGGCTAAGCCCACTGCGATCAATAAAACCCGCGTGCCATAGGTCTCCAAAACGTTCCGAAACAAGCCTGATTTGTGCATGGATAGCTCTGAACCGTAGCGTCAGGCCACACTCTGCCCCAGAGTAGCAGTGACCGTCTGTTGTTCTGCAGCGATTCGTGCCAACACCCGGACCGCGTTCTGCTCCCAGGTATGCTGGCTCAAGGCCGCTTCGCGCGCGTTATTTCCCAGTCGGTGTCGCGTGTCCGGATCAGCCGCGAGTAGCCGGATGGCCGCGGCAAGTTCCTTTGAATTACCAGGTTCGACAAGAAATGCGGTGCGCTGGTGTGTCAACGCGCGACCTAGTTGGTCCAAATCGCTGGCAACAATGGCTTTGCCCATTGCCATGTATTCAAAGAGTTTAGTCGGGGATCCAAAAAAGGGCTTGCCGTCCGGCATGGGCACATGTGGAGACACCAGAATATCGGCACTATCCAGATAGGGAGGAGCTAGATTATGTGACACTTGCCCGGTGAATACGACCCACCCTTTGATGCAGTAAGCCTCAAGAGTCTGGCGCATCTCCGCGCGTAATGGTCCGTCCCCAATGAGCAGAAACCGAAGCTTCGGCAAGCGATCGTTTGCTTCCTGTTCGTCCAGTATCATCTCGATCGTCGATTGCAGAACCGAAATACCATGCCAGTAGCTAAAGCTGCCGATAAACCCAACAACGTTGTCATCAGCCTGAAAGCCGAATTGCTTCCTGACCGCATCGCCACCGCATCCGGGATGAAACTGCGCGGGGTCGACTGCGTTAGGATTCACAAGGATTTTGTCTGCTGTGATCCCGCGATCGATCAGTTCCTGGCGTAGCACATCAGAAACCACGACGATGACGGAAGCAGCCGCGAGGGAAATCTCCTCACAGAGCTTGAGCCATTTAGAAAACCGCGTCGGATCCCAGTGTTTTGTGATCCACACCTCGGAGCCATTGTACTCAAGCACCAACGGGCAGCGCAGGTTCCTTGCGAGCAATGCGCCTGCCACGACAAACCTACCATGGCGCTGATAAAGGAAGGCGGGCCTGCCTTCACCCAACAGATTCTTCACACCGGCCACAAAGTCGCGGTTGTAACAAAGCGCCACCGATTCGCGAAAAACGTACCATCGCCTTTTATTTGGAATCTCTCGAACGGGAAACGTCGCCAGGGGAAGAGGGCGTCCGGAGAAAATTTCGCAACGTGCCGAGTGTTGCGCCAAGCCCGTCAGGAAACCCTTCACATGGCTCATGGCGCCGCCAGCCTCAGAGCGATCCATTGGAAAAGGATAAAGAAAACCCACATCTATGGATGGCGTTTTGCTACTAAGCTTTGGCGCTTTTTGCACCGAAAGGAGCAAGAATTTGAGGCTCACCCATCCCGCCAGCAAAACGAAAAGATCGGCCGTCAGGCAAATAGCAGCCTCGGGGATCAATTTCCACAGAGCCGAGCGACGCAGCAGCTGCAATACCCCTTGTGCATCGGCAATCGCCGTCTCTTGACATGCGTGAAATAGGATCGTCAGCCTTAGCAGCAACGGTTCTTGTATGTCCTCTCTCGACTCGACAAAGAGCAGAAGCGCTTTGCCCTTCAATCCGCGCAGTTGTCGCAGTTGTTGCTTCCAACCGCCTTCGCGAAGTTGTCGCTTCGAAAGATGGACGGTTTCGTGGTCAGGATAGATGCCAAGAGCGATCCTCTGCGCCCTTTCAGCATCGCCACTTAAAACCAAGACATAAACCGTGTTCGACCGCTTCATCGTGCTCATCGTTTACACGTACCTATAGGCTGGTGCGAACTCACCGGACCAAACTCGATTCCACGACAACTCTTTTTCAGTCATCGCGAACTTGTAAAGTACCGAAATCGCGAAGATGAACCAAAGATTTAGGTCCGAGTTGTATCCGCTCGCGAGCGTCATGCCGTTGACCCAATAGCATAAAAAGATACAAATAAAATACGACCAGACAAGTTTCGCGTCCGGTGTATCTCGTCTCCGAACCTTCCAGAAGGCCATGACCAAGAATACCTGGGCTGCCACGTAGGGCGCGAAGCCGACCAATCCGGTTTCGGAAAGGATGCCGCCGAGGTTGTTGTGTGGGCTATCGATGGAGTGAATTCCGTTATAAAACGCCATATAATTCGTGTTGCCCTCTACGGTCTCCGTAAAGTTTCCTAATCCAACTCCGAGGATCGGGTGGCTTCGGAATAGCTGAAGTGTTTGCAACTGTTCGGCAAGGCGGACGTAAAAATTATCTGGACGAACGCGATCTTCATATGCCTCTGGGGCGAATACGCTGATCAGCGAAGCCCCGGCGACGCACAGAAACAAGAATGCAATTCCCGCAATTCGATGGCTGGCTTTTCGCGCCGACAGGATCCTCAGTAATAGAATCAGTACGAGCGTGATCAACACAGAACGGAATAGCGGCATCAATGCCATCGCAAGAGAGGCTGCACACCCGGCCACATGCAACCCTCTCCGCCAAGTCGGCACGTCCTCGCCCAGCGCCTTACCAAGAAAAAGAAGAAGGAAAAAGGCGATCAATCCAATCAAGGCGAACGAGTCGTTGGTGTAGAAAGGCCCATTCGGTCGTGGCAGTGATCCCGCCAGTACGATGCTTGAACCCGGCAACGGCAATAAGTCTTTGCCGAGCGCCATTTCCGCCATCCCAATCGCCGACACATAAATTGCCATCAGACTGACCGCCGCGTGCAGCGACGACAGGTGACTCCGAACACGCAAGTTGCGGATCACACTCCATCCCAGTATTGCTGGCAAGCAAAAACTGTCTACCAGGTACCGGCCGGATCTCATCACGTCCCATCCCCGAACCACGGAGACACCTGCAACCAACGCAAATATTCCCCACGCCACCGCGCAGTTTCGCAATGGCACCGGAATCCGTTCACAAGACTCATAAGACGCCAGAGCCATCCCCAGTAAGAGGGCAACCGGCAGAAGGCGATCGAATGTCACGACTGATTTCTCCATGGGAAAAGAAACAAAGTAGTAGCCCAAAGGAAAAAGCATTACCCAGTTCAGAATCATCGTTTCGACCCTGCCTCGTAACGTGGCCGCAACAGTGTAGAGAAGCGCGAACAGGGCGATTGCAATCCCGGCAGTCGTGAGGCCAGCAGCGGGCTTCACAATTAGCACCGTACACACAACAGCGCCTATCACCAGTAGGGACAGTCGGGGCAGACCGGCACTCATGGCCGCGTTCTTCATGTATGAATCTGGCGTCGCGTATCTTCCCATCAAGTCCGGCTCAACTCCCAACGTTAACGCTTAACGCTTCGAGTCCACAGATTAAGCTCCGGCAGTCGGATAAGCACAAACCTGCGCAGCGGCGGCCCCCGCCCCCGCAATCTGCACGTCACCGATCAAAGGCGCGTGCTGTGCATCGGCAATGTAGTGTTCCCACCATAGGACAAAGTTCAGTAACGACCACACACGGAACGCCTGCGAGGTAGAAGTAGCCAGGGCGGACAACAAACGCTGCAGCTCTCGCCCGTCGATCAGGTCGGTTTCGCCCACGAACGCTTCCAGCTTCGTGCGCGCGTAGCTTCCGAGTTCGTGCAGCAGCCATTCGTGAATGGGCACGCCAAATCCCTGCTTCTTGCGATCAATCAAATCGTCCGGGATGACTCCCCGCACGGCTTTCTTCAATATGTATTTCAGTGTTCCGTTCCTGGTCTTGACAGCGGTCGGAATGCTCATCGCCAGTTCGACAAATTTGTGATCCAGGAATGGAACTCGTCCTTCGAGGCTGACGCCCATGCTCATCTTGTCGACCCTCATGAGCAGGAGTTCAGGCAAACGAAAATTCAGATCGAGATATGACATCCAATGCAGATGCGATTTCTCCCAAGCCTTCGCTTCAAAACGCTGCCGGATCGGCCTCAAGACATCCCAAGAAGTCACCCCGCCAAGCCGCGATCGCAGACTTCCAGAGATAAGGCGTTGCTTTTCGCCCTCCGTAAATACCTCGGAGCCGCCCCAAAACACCGGCTCCCCCGAAACCCCGCGCCTGAGCAACTCATAAGGCCATCCACGGTCTCTGCCGAACAATTCCATGCCCGCAAGCAGGCTCCGCTTGAAAATACTGGCAAGCGGCACGTCGCTTAACTCCTGAAGGCGCAGCTTGGTTTTCCAAGCGGGGTATCCCCAAAATAACTCGTCAGAACCTTCTCCCACCTGACAGACGATCACTCCATTTTCCCTAGCCAGCTTCGAGACGTAATAGACCGGCACGCAGACCGGATCACCAATCGGTTCATCTTGCAGGTGAATCATTTTGGGCAGGAAGTTGATCAAGTCTTGCTGGCTCAGAATTCGCTCGTAGTAATCCGCGCCTGCAAACTTCGCCATCCTGCGAGCATAGTGGAGTTCGTTCTTATAACTCTGGTAGTCCCCCTCATAGCCGATTGCGAAGGTCTGCACCGGGCTGCCTTCCCCCTCCGAGAAAAGCGCCGTGTTCGTACTGGAATCAATGCCTCCGGAAAGGAAAACGCCGACGGGCACATCACTGACCTTGCGCAACCGCACCGCGGTTCGCAACTCGCTTAGCAGACGCTCCTTGATTTCTTCCTCAGATACTCCAACAAGTGGCGTCGTGTGATCCCAGACATCCCAGTAGCGCTGCTCGCGAATTTCTCCCGCAGCGCTGACGCGCAACCATGAGCCACCCGGTAGTTTGCGGATCCCAGAAAATAATGTCTCCGGGGCGGGCGTCGCCAGGAACGATAGGTAATGATAGAAAGCTTCCTCGTTGATGGCGCGTTTCTGATCGGGATCCTTGAGTAACGCTTTTATCTCCGAGGCGAATGTGATTCTTCCGTGGTGCACGCTGTAGTACAGCGGTTTAATTCCAATCCGGTCACGGATCAACCACAGTTCCTGTTTCTTCACATCCCAGAGCGCGATCGCGAACATCCCTCTAAACTTCTGGATACATTCGATTCCCCATTCCTCGAAAGCATGAAGAATGACCTCTGTATCGGAGTGGTCCGTTTTCCAAACGTGCCCACCTTGTCCTTCCAACTCCTTACGGATCTCAGCGTGATTGTAGATTTCGCCGTTGAACACCACCCATAAATCGCGGGCTTCGTTCGTCATTGGCTGGTTGGCGCAATCCGACAAATCAATAATGGAAAGCCGCCTGTGCCCGAGGCCGACGTGCCGATCAGAGGAGATCCAATTCCCTGCCCCATCCGGACCGCGATGAACCATTGTGTCTCTCATTGCCGTTAGCAACGAGTCGGACACGCTAAACGTGCTATCGCGAAATGACAGAACACCCACTATCCCGCACATGAAGTCATTGTCCTTCCATCGCGAAGGGGAACGTCAAATGGACAAGTGAACGAGCAGCTCAAGAGATTCCAATCGGACTTCCGCCGGACTGCTACTCGGTAGCTGCACTCGTCGTCCCGGAGACGAGATACGCTGCATTTCTTCAGACGCAAATCAAGCGTCCTTTCGAAAAGGAAAACAATCGCCCGCAGGCGCAAGCAACGTTAGGACGAACTTTTTCTCCGCATTCGCACATGTAACCCTTCTTGCATGCCGGATTCCCAGCGACGATCGCATAGTCTGGAATGTCTCGTGTAACAACGGCTCCCGCCCCGACAAATGCGTGCCGGCCGATCTCGACACCGCAAACAATCGTGACATTTGCCCGGTTTGAGGCGCCTTCCGGACGATGGTGGGTAGGAACTCTTCCGGGTTTTTTTGGTATGCAATGCGCGGGTTCTTGTCGTTCGTGAACACCGCGTTTGGTCCAACAAATACACAATCTTCCAAAACGACCCCGTCCCACAATGCCACGCCGTTCTTGATGGTGACTTTGTTGCCTAGAAAAATAGCCCTTTGCTTCCAACACAGTTGGGTCCTTTTCAAGCGCAGAATTTACACGCCGGTGCCGCGGAAAATTGCGGGGATGGTCTTCATCAGCAACCGAAGATCTTGAATGGGCGACCAATTTCTCAAATACTCTAGGTCCAGTCGCACCATGTCGTTAAAAGAAAGGAGGCTACGCCCGGATATTTGCCAGAGACCCGTAACTCCGGGAATTGCTTCCAGGCGTTCTTTGTGCCATTCCTGATAGGACTCCAGTTCGTACGCTAAGGAAGGCCTCGGTCCGACCAAACTCATTTCCAGCTTCAAAACGTTGAAAATCTGTGGAAGCTCGTCCAGGCTGTAGCGCCGCAGAAAACCACCAATTCTCGTCACACGCTTGTCGTTGGCGATCTTGTACAGTTTAGTGCGAACCTCCGTGCCCTCGCCGTATCGCTCGCCCTTGATACACTGCTTGATGTACTTGCGATGTTCGGTGTCGTCACAGTTATGGTACATGGTCCTGAATTTGTAGATATTGAAGACCTTGCCTTTGTACCCGAGCCTAGGCTGTACGATCAGGGCTGGCCCCTTTGAATCCAGGCGAATCATGATCCACACCACGAGCATGATGGGCGCCGCGAAAATCAATAGAAGCGTGCCCAAGACCAAGTCGATGAGTTGTTTAATTCGCAGGTTAACGCCGTGGAAGGCCGAACTCTTCGCTGCTATTAGCGGTAGGCCTCCCACAACATGGGTTTGCAAGTTCGAAGCTCCGAGGTGCTCGAGATTTGGCACGAATTGCCACGGAACCCCAGCAGCTTGGCACGCCTGCACCAGTCGCCCAAAATGAATAGGAGATTCCTTTCCCTCAACAAGGATGACCTCGGCCGGGTTGTACCTCTTCAGGTCTGCCTGGAACGCTCCCATGCTTCTTTCGCGCTGGCTGTCGTCCGACAGGCCCGCAACTCTTGAGCGCTTGAGCCGGTATCCATTGCGTGACCTGAATAGCGTTGCCACGTGTTCCGCCGTGGGACTGTTACCCACGATCAGAACTTGCACATGTTTTCTACACCCCCCGTGACTCAATAAAGCTGGCACAATCAGCAGACGGGATGCCAAGGCAAGCAGCACCGACAGCCCTATGAGCCCCAAGAATCGTCCTTGCGGAATCGCCATCCAACCACCAGGCGTTAGAGCCAAAACGATCCCAGAAGACAGGACCCCTCCTTTAAGCAGCGCAAAGACCTCCTGGCGAAAAACCAGTGGGTACTGATATGCGTCCATTAGCGCCAGACTCATGGTCCACAACACCCCTGTGCCCACCATCAGCAGCAGGACCGATTGCGTTTGGGCAGGTCCTTGCGACATATGCAGCGCTACCCGGAGAAAGTGAATCGCTTCCATCAGCGAACAGGACGCAACGAAAGCAAGGAGGTCCGTTATTTGGAAAATACGGCACCTTTCTCTTTCCATTCCGGCGATCATGAATTGTCAGTGAGAAACGTCAGCGAATTTACAGCAGCTGGATCCGCGTGGTCATGTGCCTAAGACCCGGCGGGCGTATCGTCTACGTAAGTATAAGCGTATTTCCCGTAGTATGAGAATTCGGCGGCGTCGGGGTCATAACCATTCAGAATTACACCCGTCACGGATGCGTTCACCAATCTGAGCGATTCTTGTGCGCGACGCACAGCGTCCTGAGGTGTGTAGCCGTAACGAACCACCAGGATCACGGAATCGGCCTGCACCGAAAGGCGCACAGCGTCCGACGCCAATAACACGGGTGGCGTGTCAATGACGATGTGGTCGAATCGCTCTCTCCAATCCGCGAGTAAATCTCTCACCATGTCTGAACTGATCAGTTCGAACTGTGTCGGCGCGCACGGGCCCGCAGGGAGCACGAACAGATTGGGAATCCGGGGAAACGAAACGATTGGATCCGGGAAAGAGGGCGCCGTCTTGTTCCCGTTTCCGTTCCCATTGATCAGCGTACCTAGACCGAATCGGACATCTAGCCCCAATGCCTTTTCCACGCTCGGTTTGCGAAGGTCGGCATCCACCAGCAGCACTCGCTTTCCTTGCCGAGCAAGTACGATCGCCAGGTTGACGCTGGTTGTTGTTTTTCCTTCTTGCGTCACCGCGCTGGTCACTAGAATCGTTTGGGGAGGAGCACCTGAGCCCAGCAGTATCGAGTTCAGGACGGCGCGGTAGGATTCCGCCTGCACCGACGTCGGATTCGAAATCGCGACGATCTTCATCGGATCGGTTTGCCTCAAAGTCCCGGTGAAATTGGAATCCACAGCCAGCTTTGTCGGCCCTCCCAATGCCTTCGGATCACCTAACGGAATCATCCCCAGATAAGGCAATTGCGACAAGAACTGCACTTGGTGAACGCTTCGCACTGTATGGTCGAATCTCTCTTGTAGGAAGGCCAGCGTCACTCCTCCGAACAATCCCAAAAACATAGCCGCCAGCATGTTTCGGAGTATCTTGGGTTCTGACGGCGTCGCCGGCACCTGCGCGACGTCAACAATCTGTATGTTGCTGGAGCGCAGCCCTGCTGACACTTCCGCTTCCTTGAGTTTCTGCAACAGTCCCTCGTACAGTTGCCGGTTCGAATCGACGTCGCGTTTGAGAAGGCTGTACTCGATGGCGCTCTCGTTCAGCTGGTTTGCCTCTTGCTTTTGTTTCTCCAGCGCTGCACGGATCATGCCTTCTCGAACCGCGGCCTCCGAATACCGGTTCTTAACCCTCTTGGAAATCTTCTCAACTTCCGCTTTCTGTTCACCCTGTACTTCCTTGATTTGATTACTGAGCTCCAGCATTTTGGGATTTGACGGCCCGAGTTGCGTGGCCGCCTGCGCATATTGCAAGTTGAGCGCGGATTCCTGATTTCTCAATTTCTCTATCAGCGCATCTGGTTCTGCTTTTACCACGAGCTCCGGGTTTTCCGACAATGTCAGACGGTAGCTCGCCTCACTCTGAATTCGAGCCGTTTGAGCCGCTGTCATTTCACGATTCAGATCGTCCAGCCGCGCCGTGATTACGTTCTGTTTTTCGTCGAGACCCAGAATCCCATGCGCCTTTTGGTATTCCACGAGTTTCTGTTGCGACACCTGCACCTTGGTCTGCAGTTCCGTCAGTTGTTGCGCCAGCCAGTCAGACGTCTGCATGGTGGATTCGAAACGCATCTTGAAGTTATGCTCTATGTACCCGCGCGAAACGGCGTTCGCAATTTGGGCAGCGAGCCTCGGGTCTTTGTTCAGACACCGGATCTCGATGACCCTGGTATTCTTGTCCTTCGAAACGGCAAGTGCGTCATGGAAATTCTTTATGAGTGCTTCACGCTTCTTAACTACTAAGTAAGATTCAGGACCCCCCGAATCGCTCGATGCCGCACCGCTGGCGCTCACTTGATCGCTGAAGTTGGAATTCGTATCCAGGTGCAGCTCGCGGATCGCTTGCAGGGCCAGCGTGTCACTTTCCAGTATCTGTACCTGCGTATCCAGCGATACCGAATAGTCTGGGTCTTCGGACGAGGCGCCTCCCATATCCTTGAAACCCAAAGGATCCGCGTTCTCGCGGTTAAACACGATCCGTGCCACGGCCTCATATTTCGGCGTCAAAAATAAAGAAACTCCTCCCACCAGCGACACCACCACCACACAGAACGCGATTACCGTCCATTTTCTCTTGTTCAGGACGTGCAAGAACGACGTCAGGAAATCGTCATCGGGAGGTTGTGGTTCCGAGCCTCGAGACCTCACCGGGCGCGGTGGTCCGAGAATATCCGAGAGATCGCGAGCATTCACGATTTTGGCGTAACGACTCATACAAAACAACCCATCGGAAATTTAATTGCTGTCGCCGACAAATCTGTCATCAGATTTCTCACCGTATAACTCCGCTGCTACTCCGTGCCGAGTGTGCAGCGCCAGTCGCTCGTGAAAGGTCTGTAGGTCTGAACAGTTCCTCATGAGTTGGCGCAACTGAACCTTGCGTCGCCAGCTTTTCTACCGTGGTCACATCCACTTCCATCGCGACGGCCCTGTTTAGGAGCTCGACGGAAACAACCAGACGAAACAAATTCTTTTTTCGCACCAGCATCCCTTCTATACCCGCGAGCGCACCGGATTTGACTCTTACCCGGTCTCCGCACTTTAAGAATGGATGAGGCTCGATGTTTAATGTACTGATGACCGCCCGCCGCACGGACTCGATTTCCTCCTCAGGAATCGCGCTCGGCATTCCGCAAGACCCGACGAATTGGTAGACACCCGGGGTCTTGAGTACGTCTATACGCCGTGTTTGGCAGCTCCACAGAAAAACGTACGTGGGGAACAGCGGCAGCGAAACCTGCTTGGTTCGATCCTTCCATCGATGACCCACCAGGTACAAAGGGAGAAAGACCTCGAACCCTTTGTTTGTCAGCATGTTGGCAATCGACTTCTCATGTTGGTGTCGCGTGTAAATCGCGTACCAGGCATGTGCGCCGCCGCAACTGCAAGTGTTCACTTCGTTTGTCCCAACATACAGCTCCGCCCTGTGACGTACGAGGGCTTCGTGCCCCTCTTTCGCTCGACGAATCTGAATCTCTTGTTCTTAACTTCGTTCGCTGCGCAAGTCACCCCCCCTTCGGGAGCCGACTCCGCTCAAAACTCTCTGCCAACTTAACGCAACCTGACGATTCGGCGGGGGCCGGGCAGAATCGTACAAAGTGGAAATAATTTTCCATGTCCAGCCCAAACGGGGCCTACACTTCACTCCTACGACGCGTGAATCCAGAAGAACCGAATCGCTGTCACCACACCCAAGAACACCCCTAACAGCATTAACCACTGGATAGCCGCGTACTTCGTGTCGCTTTGCATTTTGGAAACCTCGGGGTTGCAGGGCATTCCTCTCTCCTCAAGGATTAACAACCGTGCAATCGGATTGCCGCGACTTCCCACGATAGTTACACCGGGCATACCGCTCGAGAAATCCGGATCTCTTAACAGAACCTCACCAGCAATCTGCGCGGGCTGAAACGCTGGCTCTTCCCGTCCTTCATCTCAACCCTCATCCAACACTTCTTGCTTTTCGCTTCGCTCTTGGTGAGGCCTTTCAAGAGCGTACTTCTTCGTCACCGCTGCAAACCCTCCCGCATACTCGCTTGCATCCGTCGGCTCAACTCGAAGCACGGTGGCTCTTATCCGTATAACCAGATCCAACCCCTCGGGTGAGGGGAGCATCACCTTTGCTCGAACTGTGCTTCCTACCGGAGGGCACCCATCGGCAAGTATGAACAGCCCTCTGAAAGAGATGTCGCGCGTTTTCCCTGATCCAGTCTCCGCGGAGGCTCCGTGGTTCTTCCACATAAACCGAACTGGCACACTCAAGTTGAAACGCCGAGCTTCGCGCCGATCCATCCGGGGCACCCCACGGTCAGAAGCCGTCTGAAATGTAGATATTCGAGGAATGGCCTGGGTCCGCTCCAGTGCACCGACTCTAGCGGCCTTTCGATACCTCAGCAAGTGCTCGAAGTTCCCTTCGCACACATTACATATCTTGGTTAGCGAAACTAAAAGGAAGGCTCAGCGAACGAAGAGCACAAGTAAGGGAACCACAATGTGAGAAACTACCTATCGAAGAATGTGAGAAACTACCTATCGAAGTTTCCCATGAATTTAACCTGTAGCGACCCCAAGACTCTCCTCTAGCACTTCCATTACTCCTACTACTGTCCTTGGAATCTCCCCAGAGGTTTTAGATAGTAGTTGACTTCGAAGTGCCCTTACAATAATTTATCTGGAGCCTGTCCCCGGCCAGACTAACGGTGAATTCCAGACATGATTGGTCTTCGTCTCCAGAGGGACATGGTCCCGCCATCCAGAGCTGTGGTTCGTCCACGTACATCTCCTTCTCGCGCCAATTCTATACGCGTTCTAATTGGGGAAGAGACCCCTATGGGTTGTCAGTTGCTCAGTGATACGCTCAAACGTTGCCGCCTAGCTCTGGGAGCAGTTCACTGCGCCATATCGTCGTCGCAGATCCTTCAGGCGGCCGCCGAAAACGTAATCGACGTCGCCCTCATCGGTGAAGACTTGCAGGATGGCGCCTACAAAGGAATCCACGTTGTCGAGCACCTGCGCGCCGTCCACCCCAACCTTCGCTCCATCGTGCTGGTTCGGAGCATACGTCGGGAACTCACTCTCGACGCATTTCGCAACGGTGCCAAAGGTGTGTTTTGCCGTAAGGAACCCATTGAAACCCTGTTGAAATGCATCCGGGCGGTGCATGAAGGCCAAGTCTGGGTCGACTCGGAACAACTCGAGGTCATCCTTCAAGCTCTCGTGGAAGCAAAACCCGTGCGCGTTACCAATACACAAGGAGCTTGCCTGCTGACCAAGAGAGAAGACGAAGTCGCCTCTCTCGTGGCCGAAGGGCTGACAAATCGGGAGGTAGCCAGCCGCCTTGGTCTCAGCGAGCACACCGTGAGCAACTACCTCTTCAAAATCTACGAGAAGTTGGGTCTGTCCCGGCGCGTCGAGTTTGTGCTCTACTTCTTCAGCCGACGGAATGAGGCAAATAGGGCTGCCCAGGACGTCTCAATTCAGAAGCGCTCGGCGTCGAATGCCTGAATCTCAGTTTAACTAGCGGTCATTTTCTCGCCCGAGAGCGAAACGGAACCGCCCACTATTTTTCTTCAGGCTACTATGAGTGTCTCCCCACAGTGCGGGGCAGCGACATGAGCTTGTTTATCCATTACGGAAAGCGTGACCGGGCGCAACGCAGCGAACAACCATGCAGCGCGTCGCACGGCTTGGCCCTTCTCCCCCGCGAGTTGCTCGTCAAGACCGGACCGTTTGATCACGCTGGTTGGAACTATCAGAGCCTACTCGGATACCTCCAACGTCAGCGTTATTACCTAGCGCGACGGCTACTCCCACCCCGCCGTGTCGACCGAATACTCGAGATCGGCTATGGCAGTGGCGTCTTCATGCCCGAGTTGCAAGAACACTGCGACACACTTGATGGCGTCGATGTGCACCCCCGCAAGGAGGAAGTTACCCCCAAGTTGCGGCATGCTGGCGTGTCGGCCGCGCTGCACACCGCATCGGTCGAAGACCTGCCCTTCGACGATCGGACCTTCGATGTGGCCGTCGCCGTGAGTACGCTTGAGTTCGTGCACGACATCTCACGCTCCGCCCGCGAGATTTCGCGCGTCCTGCGACCCGGCGGGGCGGCAATCGTCGTGACGCCAGGCGACCATCTTTTGCTCGATTGGGGACTGTGGCTGGCCACCGGCGAAAGCGCCAAGCGGGATTTCGGCGATCGGCGTAAACGCCTCATCCCGGCGCTCGCGCGCGAGATGCGCTTAGACAAGCGCATCTCCTTCCCACTTGCCTTTCCGGGATTTCCGACGTTATATATTGCATTACGCTTCGTGACGCCTTCAGCGTCATCGCGCTAGCCCCACGTGGAATGCTGCCCCATCTGCGGTGGATCCACTGTTGTCCGCTTTAGGATTTCGGACGTTCCCATCCGGCACTGCGTTTACTGTGGTCATGGATTCACCGATTATCGCGCCGATGAGCGACATCTTGCGACAGTCTACGGCGATAATTACTTCTCCGCTGTTGGGCCCGGGTACCGCGATTACTTGGGCGAAGCAGAATTATTACGAAGGCGCGGGGTTCGCTACGGAGTCCTCATCAGCTGCTATGCGCCGCGCGAACGCGTTCTCGACGTCGGAAGTGCAGCCGGCTTCATAGCCGCCGGTATGCGCGACACCGGGCTCACTGTTACGGGACTCGAGCCCAACGAGCGGATGGCGTCGTATGCATCGCATTCGCTTCGCCTTCCTACGCTCAATGAAGCCCTCGAGAACCTCGATGTCGTAGGCGCCTACGACGCCGTCAGCATGATCCAAGTCGTCGCGCACTTCTTCGATCCGCGCCGAGCGTTCGCCGCCGCTGCCCGCGCGACGCGTTCCCCCGGGTACTGGCTCATCGAATCCTGGAAGGCGGACAGCGCCATGGCCCGCATCCTGGGGCGCCGGTGGCATGTTTACAATCCCCCGTCGGTGCTGAACTACTTCACCGTCAAGTCGCTCGACATACTGGCGGCGGAGTTTGGTTTCGTGCGAATCGCCACCGGACGCCCGTGGAAGCTCATCACGGCCGCTCATGCCGCCGCCCTCTTCGAATTCTTGGCTCCGCGATCGAAAGCGTGGCGCGTCGCCGCCGCCATCGCGGACCGTTTGCCACGATCGTTCATGTTGCCGTATCCGGGGGACGACATCTTCTGGGCGCTCTATCGGGGTGGCGCGCAAGCAGCTTTGAATCACGGGCCTTCACGTGGGTCACACACGTACGAATCGCGGCCAACGACACAGGCAGCTGACCATTGGAATCCGGAGCTCCCCGGTACGGAGGCCCGTAGTCAAGACTGACGCCTGTGCGCACCGCGGAGCTCTCACTGGATCAGTCGCGCGAGGACTCCATGTTCGCGATCTCGTTGCGCATCGCCTGTGCCTGATCTAACAGCGCCGCATGAGCTTGGTAGACCTCCTCGTAGGCCGATCCGGGTTGGTCGCCAGCCCGGATTCCCTCTAGAAATCCGGAAACAACTCGTCCATCGCCTCAAAGCGGTCCGCATCCCGGGCGTAATTCCCCAGCAGGGCGTAGTGTTCAAGAAGAAAAATCATCCTTGCCGTTATCAAAAAGATCAGCTGGTTCCCGGTTCTAAAAAAGTGCCCGGCGCGCCTTGTAAATCACATTTTCTTCCGCATCCACAATGATCTGCGCCACCTGCTGCCCAACCGGCACGCCATACACAGACTCGATTGTCTCCGGGCGGGTGACTTCAGGATCCACGCGGGATTCGCGGCGGCCGCGAACGCAGCACACCTCTGCTTCGCTGCGGCGGCTTCCGTTGCCAACGTCTGGTCGAGTTGCTGCAAAGCCTTTAGGCGGACGCCAGCAGGCACGTGCTTTTGCGGATATGCGCGCTGGCCATAGAACCATTCTTCTCGCTGCTGGACCAGGCCACCTTCTTCGTGCTCCCGTCCGCTGCCCGGAAAACCTTTATCTTGTAGCGGTCAGGTACACTGCGAAGCGCGCGACGCCCGTCAACAGCACGATTAGGGGTAGACCTGGGTTGCGTGTAATACGAACCACGGGCGCTCTCCCAACATTAGTTTGGTCAGGCGGTCAGAGTTAGCTAGGGAGTCGTCGTCTTTATGGCAGGAGTACCATAGTCTCTCCTTTAATGGCCGCGAGCCTATGACACAATTAAGCGGCGCGCACGTTACAGCATTGATTCCCCCTGCCCTTGTATTCATATTGGGCGTAGTGAGACCAGCAGTCATGCGTACGTCGAGGACAAAACCAGTATCCCCACGGCGTCCGGCTTACAGCCCACTAGATGGTCTACTCGACCCGCCGGAACCTCCGCCCGGACGGCGGCCGGTTAGCCCGCTGCCAAACCAAGTAGCAGAGGGTGATAAAAATCAGCCAAGGCGGCCCTGAAAGCAACGCAATGTGGAAGCTCGGCACCCACCAAGTCGATATGAGCACAGCAAAAAGAGCAACCAGGCCAAAGAGCGAGCTCCACGGTCCAGGGGGCGCAAACCGCAGGATCTTCTTTCCCGTACGGGCATTGGCGCGGCGAAACGCGAGGTGCGTTATCAGAATCATGATCCATATAAACGGGCCGCCGAAGAACGCCACGCCGATCATGAACACAAAAGCCGTGTTCTTGAAGAGCTGAGAAAGAACCAGTGCCGCGACCATACCCACACTGGAAGCTAGCACCGCCGCCACCGGCATGCCTCGCTTGTTTAAGCGCCCTAGTCCTGCCGGCGCATAACCTCCTCGAGAAAGCGAGAACAGGAGTCGCGACGTGAAATACACATTACAAGTCGCAGCCGACAACGCCGCGGTCAGCACCACGAAGTTCATGACGTGCCCAGCGGCGGGAATTCCCACGGTTTCAAACACGCGAACAAAGGGACTCTCGCCCAATCCGATCTGGGTCCAGGGCACGATACCCACAA